>Ga0207848_100028_pt1 | contig 179562 bp, 153 predicted proteins | sample TtaePargueraPR_10_FD_187737 | JGI IMG/M metagenome (GOLD analysis project Ga0207848, IMG submission 187737) | Aerobic enrichment media microbial communities from Bioluminiscent Bay, La Parguera, Puerto Rico - Tt and M2 (3) (SPAdes) | ecosystem: Environmental > Aquatic > Marine > Unclassified ... | reverse complement strand
TCGCCCGCACGCCGGATCACGAACAGGTCGCCGCCGGCCGCACCGTACCGGCGGAATCCGCTGCCGACCATGGTGAACTCCTCCACCACGACGTCGTTGCGCAGCACCACGGTGTCGACCGGCTCCACGCTGTCGTCCAGTGGGTCGGATGTCCACCGTACGTCCAGCGCACCGCACACCATTTCCACCGCCAGCATCGGCGGGGCGGCCGCTGCCGGAGCGCCGACCCCGAGCACGAGCCCGGCGGCGACCACCGAGATGGCGCCGGCGACGCCGGGCAGCTGGCGGATCAGCTGGCGTACACGCATGACAGGACCATCTCTTCCGGGAAAGCAGCCGGGGCCGCAGCCACGACGGCGGCCGAGCGGCGATGTTGATCGAGCAGAGCGGGCACAGTCCAGCACGGCGCGGACCGATCCGGCGTGAGCGGTGGCCTACTCAATTTCGGCGCGCGGGACACTCAGCACGGCCGCCCGGCGCGCCGCCTCACCGGGCGGCCAGCGCTGCCCGCAACTCGGCCCGACCGGCGACGCCCAGCTTGGTGTAGGCACGGTGCAGGTGGTTCTCCACGGTCCTGGCCGACAGGTGCAGCCGGGCGGCGATCTCCCTGGTGGACTCGCCATCGGCGGCCGCGAGCGCCACCTCCCGCTCCCGGCCGGTCAGCCCGGCGGTCGGTCGACGACCCCATCGCAGGGCCGGCGTCGTCGGCCGTTCACACCGGGCCAGCTCCCGGTCGGCGAGCAGGCGGGCCGTGGCCGCCGCCCGCCCGTCCCCGGCCCCGGCCCGATCCCTGGAACCGGACGCGGCGGCTGCCGTCGCGAGCGTCGCCGCCTCCGCCGCGTGCAGTGGCATGCCGTACCCGGAAAAGTCCCGCGCGACCCGCAACAGACCTGCGGCGTCCCGGTCGGCGGCTGCAGTGGCGTAGTCGACCACGACCCGCCCGAGCGCCCACCCGTGCGGTGGTGGATGGTCGGTGAGGAGCCGGACGGCGACGGTGGCACCGCCCAGCCGGACCAGGTCGAGTGCTCCCAGGGTGCCGGCTCCGACGGCCCCGGTCGTCCCGTGCCGGACCACTTCCTGCTCCAGCAGGCGCAGCCCATGGTCGGTGTCGCCGCCGCTCAGCGTGGCCAGCCAGGCCCGGCCCCGGGCGAGTTCGATGTCGAACAGTCGCACCGCGTGCGGCCCGCCGGGATACCGGTCCAGGTCGGCGGCTGCCTGCCCAGCGGTGGTCAGGTCGCCGAGCTGGGCGGCGGCCTGCAGCCGCAGCCCGGCCGCCCACCGGCGCACCCCGCGCAGCTGGACGTCGTCGGCGACCAGGTACGCCTCGTTCGCCCAGCGGAGCGCGGTCGCCGGCCGGCCCCGCAGCAGCGCGATCTTGGCGAGGAAGAACGCGGCGAGCGCCTGGCCGACCCGGTCCGGCGGTTGCAGGCTGGCCTGGTACGTCGACTCGGCGGCGGCCAGCGCGCCTGCCACGTCCGGCAGATCGACCAACAGCGACGCGACGGCCGCCGGGAAGCCGTCCGACTGCACCTGGCCGGGCCCGATGTGCCGGTGCGCCACCGGGACCACGTCCGCCAGCAGCTTGTCGGCCTCGGCGAACCGCCCGGCGAGCAGCAGTCCGCAGCTGGCCGCGCCGGCCGCGGCCAACCGCAGGTCGACCGACCCGGCGGTGTGAAACAACGCCAGCGCCGGCGCCACGACGGAGCAGTCGAGTTGGTACGCCCGCAGGTACAGCCGGACCGCGTCGAGCTGCCCCCGACAGCCCGGATCCGTGGCCGCGACGGCGTCGAGAGCGGCGCGAGCGGCCGCCACGTCGTCGGCACCGTGCACCAGGATCACCGCCAGCTGAATGGCGATTTGGGTCCGTTCGGCGTCACCGTGCCCCGGCCCGGCGGCCGCCGACCTGCTCAGTTCGGCGCAGCGGCGTACCGCCTCGTCGAGCCGGCCCAGCTGAAACAGCGCGCGTACCGCCGCCAGCCCGGCGGCCACCGCACCGCCGGCCTCGTACGCCCGCTGGGCGAGCCGCGCGGCCAGCTCGTACTCCCGCAGGTACGCCGCTTCCCGGGCGGCGGCCAACATCAGGTCGACATCGATGGCACCACCGCCGTCGAGACGCCACAACGCGACCCGCATAACGTTTGCGCCATGCAATTGGCCGGCAGCTTCGAGCGTGTCGGCGAGTCGGCGGCTGTGCCGCAGCCGGGCCAGCTCCGGCGTGGCGGCCCGCAGCATCTCGGCGTACAGCGGGTGGCTGAGCTGGACAATCTGTTGCCCATCCACGGTGACGACGGTGACCAGGCCGCGCCGCTCCAGCACTTCCAGCGTCGACGACCCGGCTACGGCGACTGCGGCCGGCAGCGGCAGGTGCTGACTGAGGGCGAGTAGTTCCAGGGCGTCGCGTTCGGCCGGGTCGGCGGCCGTCAGCCGGCTGCCCAACAGCTCGGTGAGGCGTGGTGCCGCATCCAGTGGCCCGGCCAGCCGCCAGATGCCGGCCGGTCGGTCGATCAGCCCGGCCTCCCGAGCCGAGGTGATCAACTCACGCAACAGCAGCGGGTTGCCGGCGGCCGCGTCCCTGAGCCGGCGCAGCGTCCGGCCCTCAACCGGCCCGCCCAGCACGGCCACCACCAGCGCCTCGGTCTGCGGCGGGCTCAGCGGCGCGAGATCGATTCGGTGTACGCCCGCGTCCTTCCACAGCGCTGTCACCGCGTCCGGTGCGGGCTCGTCGGTACGTACCGTGACGAGCACCGGAACCGTGCCGTCGGCCACCAGCTGATGCACGACCGCGGCGGAGACCTCGTCGAGCAGGTGCGCGTCGTCGATGACCAGGACGCTGCGGGTCCCGCCGACCGCTGCCCGGAGCCCGGCCAGCGCGCGCTGCACCGGTGTGGTCGGCGGCGGCGTGGTGGGTGAGGTCAGCGGTGGGATCAGGCCGGCGAGCGCGGCCAGCGGCAGGCCGGTGCCCGAGCCCGAGGCGTGGGCCCGCGACAGCCGCCAGCCGGCGACGGCCAGACCGGCTGCGACCTCCTGCGCGAGCCGGGTCTTGCCGACGCCGGCCGACCCGGCGATCAGTACGCCGCGCCGGTGCGTCGGCGGGCCGCTCAGCGCGGCCCGTACCGCCCGCAACTCGGCCTGCCGGCCCACCATCGGCGGCTGGTCCACCGCCTCGCGACTCATGGGGTCAGGTTCGCAGGTGGCGTCCACCGCTGGTCGCCGGACCAGCCGGCTGCTGCCCGACCCGGCGGCCCGGCCGCAAGCGGCTGCGGCTATTCGGCGACCGGGAACTCGACACCGGTCAGCTTCTCGCTCTCCGTCCACAGCCGGCCAGCGGTGGCGGCGTCGGCGGCCACCGGGCTGCGGCCGGCCGCGACCGGCGGGCCGACCGTCTCGAACCGTCGGCCCGGCCCCCAGTAGCTGCCACCGTCGACCGCCGGGTCGGTGGCGGCCCGCAGGGTCGGCAACGCTCCGTCGCGCGGCGTCATCGCGATCAGCCGGCTGACGGCGGTGATGAAGCCACCGGTGTGCCGGGCCAGGTCGGTGGCGGTCCACCCGGGATGGGCAGCGGTCGCCAGTACGGGCGACCCGGCTCCGGTCAGCCGGCGTTGCAGTTCCAGGGTGAACAACAGGTTGGCGAGTTTGCTCTGCCCGTACGCGGCCCACCGCCGGTAGCGACGCCGCTGCCAGTTCAGGTCGGTGAAGTCGATCCGGCCGGCGCGGTGGGCGTTGCTGGCGACGGTGACCACCCGGGCGTTGGCGTCGGCGCGCAGCAGCAGCGGCAGCAGCCGGCCGGTGAGCGCGAAGTGGCCGAGATGGTTGGTGCCGAACTGCAGCTCGAAGCCCTGCCGGGTGCGCCGCAACGGGGTCAGCATCACCCCGGCGTTGTTGATCAGCAGGTCGAGCCGGTCATGGTCGGCGCGGTACGCCTCGGCGAACTCGGCCACCGAGTCGAGGTCGGCCAGGTCGAGCCGGGCGCAGCTCACCGTGCCGACCGGCCGCTCGGCGCGGATCCGGTCGGCTGCGGTGCCGGCTCGTCCGGCATCCCGGCAGGCGAGCACCACGCGGGCGCCCCGGGCGGCGAGCATCCGGGCGGTCTCGAAGCCGATACCGCTGTTCGCGCCGGTGACGATCGCGGTCCGACCATTCTGGTCCGGTACGTCGTCGAAGGTCCATGGTGTCATCGTCACTCCCGGGTCAGGGTTCCGGTGCCAGCGAACACGATCGTCACGGCCGTCCGCATTCCGCTCCGGTACTCGTCGACCGAGGAGAGTTTGTGTTTCAACCCGAACGAGGCGGCGTGCAGATGCTCGGCCAGGTCCCGGGCGGACAGGCCGGCGGCCCGCCACCGGTCGGCGACCCCGCTGTCGGCGAGGACCTGCTCAACCCCGTCGACCAGCCCGCGCTCGATCCGCTCGGCCAGTGAGCAGCGCAGTGTGGACGCGGTGGTCAGCAGCTCCTCGAAGTTGCCGTGCACCGCGGCCCCGACCGATGGGCCCTGGCACGCTTCGAACGCGGCGAGGATCCGCCCCGGCGGGTCGAGGTCGTCGCGGGCGAAGGCGGCCCCGGTCGCCGCGCACACGCCGGTCACCATCCGGTCCACGGCGGCGACGAACAGCTCGTCCTTGGTCTTGAAGTGCAGGTAGAGCCCTTGCCGGGAGATGTCGGCCGCGCGGGCCAGGTCGTCCATCGAGGTCTTCCGGAACCCGTACCGGATGAACACGTCGATCGCGGCGTCGGCGATGGTGTCCCGTCGGGTGGCGCTCGACGTCACGCCGGGCGCTCCGCACGTCCCAGTGCCGAGAACGGGTACGCCACCCCGGTCAGCTGTTCGCTCTCGGACCACAGTCGGCTGGCCATGACGGTGTCCTTGGCCCGTGCGGAGCTGCGGGCCGGCGCGGGTGGCCCGGAGGTGCCGAACCGGCGGGCCGGACCCCAGTAGCTGCCGGCGGCGGCCTGCGGGTCGGTCGCGGCGCGCAGGCTGGGCAGCGCCCCGGCCGGTGGTCGCATCCGAATCATCCGCTCGATCCGCGACCGGCTCTCGTCGGTGGACCGGCCCTGGTGACGGCCGATCTCGGTCGAGGTCAGGCCGGGGTGGGCGGCGACGGCCCGCACGGTCGACCCGGCCTCGGTCAGCCGGCGCTGCAGTTCCAGGGTGAACAGCAGGTTGGCGAGTTTGCTCTGCCCGTACGCGGCCCACGGCCGGTAGCGGCGTTGCCGCCAGTTCAGGTCGTCGACGTCGACGCCGCCGGTCCAGTGGGCCAGGCTGGAGACGGTCACCACCCGGGCCGCCGGTGCCGCGTCGAGCAGCGGCAGCAGTTCGCCGGTGAGCGCGAAGTGGCCGAGATGGTTGGTGCCGAACTGCAGCTCGAAGCCCTGCCGGGTGCGGCCCAGCGGCGGTGCCATCACGCCGGCGTTGTTGATCAGCAGGTCGAGCCGGTCGTGGTCGGCGCGGTAGGCGTCGGCAAACGCGGTGACCGAGTCGAGGTCGGCCAGATCCAGCTCGGCCCCGGTCACCGCGCCGGCCGGCTGACCGGCCCGAATTCGGTCCAGCGCCGCTTCGCCCTTGCCCTTGTCCCGGTACGTCAGCACCACGTGTGCGCCTTTGGCGGCGAGTATCCGGGCGGTCTCGAAGCCGATGCCGGTGTTCGCCCCGGTCACCACCGCGACCCGGCCGGTCTGGTCGGGAATGTCATCGAATGACCATGCAGCCACGCTGACGCCTCGCTTCTCCGTTGCCTACTTGACATCCGCGACAAACTTTACGTGGTGTGCTCAATCTGTCAAGCTCGCCGGTCAGGCGTTGGCTCGAAAAGCAGTCGGATCACTGGGCCGGCGACCGCCGCCGGGTCGTCGCCCGCGTCGTGCGGCAACGCCCCGGACAGCCACAGGGTGGCGAAGCCGTGCACGATCGACCAGGCGGCCAGGCGCGCGTTGTCCCGGTCACCGGCCGGGACCCGGGTGTCGTCCAGGCTGGCCCGCAGCGCCCGGCCGGCCCGCTGCCGGGCGGTGATCAGCTCCGGCGCGTCGAAGTGCAGCAGGCTCGGTTGGAACATCACCTCGAAGTGCGCCCGGTGGGTCGCGGCGAACCGCACGTACGCCTGGCCGGCGGCGAGAATGTCGTCGCCGGCCGCCTCCAACTGGGTCGCCAGCAGGTCGAGACCCTCGGTGGCGATCGCGGTGAGCAGGCTGGTCTTGTCGCCGAAGTGGTGCGTCGGGGCGGCGTGCGAGACCCCCACCCGTCGGGCCAGGTCGCGCAGGCTCAGTGCCGCCGCCCCGGATTCGGCGATCGCCTCGGTGGCGGCGGTCAGCAGGGCCCGCCGCAGGTCGCCGTGGTGGTACGGCTGTTGCCGCATCACGCCTCCCCTCATCTTGCCGTTGACAAGATGCTACCCGGAGCGGCTATCTTGTCGATGACAAGATGGCGGGCGCGTGCGGCGCTGACCCCGAGGAGAACCCCTGATGAGTACGGCGGACCGATGGCTGACCGTGATTGCGCTGGTCAGCGTCCCGACGGTGATGTTCGGCGGCTACTCGTTGATGCGGCTGGCCGCCGCCCGAAGACTGACCGACTTCCAGCTGTCGCTGTTCCGGGCCGGCCACGCCCACGCCGGCGTGCTGCTGGTGCTGACCCTGACCGCACTGAGCATCGCCGCCCGCGCCGGACTGTCCGACCCGTACACCTGGGTGGTCGGCGCGTTGCTGGCCGCCGGCACGATCAGCCAGTCCGGCGGCTTCTTCCTGCACGCCGGGATCGGCCGCCCCGGACAGTGGTCGTTCGGCAACACCCTGACCGTGCTCGGCGCGGGGCAGCTCACCGTCGCGCTGCTGCTGCTTGCATACGCCGTCGCAACCAGCTGACCTGCCGGTACGCCGACCGTAAGACTTTTGCAAGAGATCAACTACGGTCGGCCGGGCGCTGCCGCCGTAGGCTGATCCGCGTGTGGAAACGACTCCTTGCCAACCCGTTGAGCTGGCTGGTCGCCGTCGTCGTCGCCGCCGGACTCGCGTTCGGCGGCTACTGGTACCAGCCGTGGAAACTGTTCACCGACGACGTGGTCGACGAGGCGCTGCCGCAGGTGCAGATCGCGGCGACCGGCACCCCGGCACCGGACCCCGCCGCGTCCGGGTCCGCATCGCCCAGCGCCGCACCGGCCAGCCCGTCACCGGCCGGCAACCAGCTGCTGGCCTCCGGCGAGTTCGTCACCCACGAGCACGAGACGAGCGGCACCGCCGAGGTTGTCCAGTTGGCCGACGGCCGCCGTCAGCTCGTGTTCCGCGACTTCGCCACCTCCAACGGCCCGGACCTGCGGGTCTGGCTCTCCGACCAGCCGGTGCTGGACGGCCGCGACGGCTGGTTCGTCTTCGACGACGGGCAGTGGGCCGAGCTGGACCGGCTCAAGGGCAACCGGGGTGACCAGGTGTACGAGATCCCCGCCGACGTCGACCTGACCAGCCTGACCAGCGTCTCCATCTGGTGCAAACGCTTCTCGGTGTCGTTCGGGGCAGCCGAGTTGGCCGCCTGACAGCCATGGCCGCGCCCACCACCGGCGGACCGTCCCTACGGGTGCTCGTCGTCGACGACGACCCTACCGTGTCCGATGTGGTCCGCCGGTACCTGGAACGAGCCGGCTACCAGGTCACCCGCGCCGCCGACGGGGTCGCCGCGCTGGCCGCGGTCGACCAGTGCCGGCCCGACCTGGTGGTACTGGACCTGATGCTGCCCGGGTTGGACGGTCTGGAGGTGTGCCGGCGGCTGCAGCGGCAGGCCAGCGGCGTACCCGTGATCATGCTGACCGCACTCGGGGAGGAGGCCGACCGGGTGATCGGCCTGCAGCTCGGCGCCGACGACTACGTCACCAAGCCGTTCTCGCCCCGGGAGCTGGTGCTGCGGGTGCAGTCGGTGCTCCGCCGCTCCGGGCCACCCCCCGGCCCGGTCGGCGGTGAACCGCCGGTGGTCCGCGACGGCGAGCTCGCGCTGGACACCGGCCGGCGGTCGGCCCGGCTCGGCGACATCGAGCTCGCGCTGACCACCCGTGAGTTCGACCTGCTGCTGCACCTGGTCCGCCACCCGGCGAAGGCGTTCCGCCGGGAGGAACTGCTCGCCCAGGTGTGGGGCTGGAACTTCGGTGACCAGTCCACCGTAACCGTCCATGTGCGACGGCTGCGGGAGAAGGTCGAGCGGGATCCGGCGCGGCCCCGGCGGATCGTCACCGTCTGGGGCGTCGGCTACCGCTACGAACCGGCGGCCGGCAATGCCTGACCTGCCCACCGGCGACGTCCTCGCCGTGTTCGCCATCGGGCTGGGTGCGTCGTTGCTGATCGGTGTGCCGGGCGCGGTCGCGCTGCGGCTGCTGCGCCGGCACAGCATCGTCGTGCACCTGACCGTCCTGCTCACCGTCACCGTACTGGCGGTCCTCGCCGGCGTCGTCGGCGCGGCCCAGGCGATGTTCCTGTCCGTCCACGACCGGGACGTGGTGCTGCTGGTGCTCGCCGCGTCCGGAGCGGTCAGCCTGGCCGTCGGCTGGTGGCTGGGTGCCCGGCTGGCCCGGCAGGCGGTCTGGGCCGACCAGCTGCGTCAGCGGGAACGCCAGGCCGAGGCGAACCGGCGGGAACTGGTCGCCTGGGTGTCGCACGACCTGCGGACGCCGTTGGCGGGGCTGCGGGCCATGGCCGAGGCGCTGGAGGACGGCGTCGTCGCCGACCGGGCCACCGTCGCCGACTACCACCGGCGGATCCGCGCCGAGACCGACCGGATGACCCAACTCGTCGACGACCTGTTCGAACTGTCCCGGATCAACGCCGGCGCGTTGCGGCTGTCGCTGCGCCGGGTGCCCCTCGCCGAGGTGGTCTCCGACGCCCTCGCGTCGGCCGAGCCGCTGGCCCGGGCACGGGGCATCCGGCTGGTCGCCGCCGAACGCGGCTGGCCGTCGGTCACCGCCAGCGAGCCGGAACTGGCCCGGATCATCGGCAACCTGCTACGCAACGCGATCCGGTTCACCCCGTACGACGGGGTGGTGCAGGTCAGTGCGGGCCGCGACGGCGGCGCCGCCTGGCTGGCGGTGCACGACACCTGCGGCGGCATTCCCGAGGCGGACCTGCCGAGGGTGTTCGACGTTGCGTTCCGGGGCGAGACGGCGCGCAGCCCCGCCCCCGCCGGCCCGCCCCGGGCGGGGTCGCGGGTCGGGCCGGCGTACCTGTCCGGTTGGGCCGGACCGCCCCGTCCCGAGCCGCCGCCGGCCGGCGGCGGGCTCGGCCTGGCGATCGTGCGCGGCCTGGTCGAGGCGCACGGCGGTCGGGTCGAGGTGGCCAACGCCGGCCCTGGCTGCCGGTTTCTCGTCCACCTGCCCGCCGCCGGTTGACCCTCGCGCACGGTCAGCCGACCGGCAGGTCACGCCGCCGCAGCCCGATCATGCCGGCGGCGGCGGACCCGGCGGCCAGCAGTGCCAGGACGACCAGCGGTACGGCCGACACCTGCCCGCCCGGCAGGCTCGGCAGATGCGTGAACGGGGAGAGATCGCGCAGCGGCTGCGGCAGTTGCAGCAGCGCACCGAACAGGTCGAGCCCGACCGCCGCCGCCAGCACCGCCCACCCGGCCATCGCCAGCCGGGGCACCAGCCCGACCAGGGCGAGCGCAACCGCCGCGAGCAGCCACACCGCCGGCAGCGTCGCGAACGCACCGACCAGCACCCGGGCCGTCGTCGGGCCGACGTCCCCGCCGGACAGCCCGTACGCCACGCCCATCGTCGACCCGGCACCGGCCATCAGCACGACCGGTCCGACCAGTGCGAACAGCAGATGACTGGCCGCCCAGCGGGACCGGGACACCGGCGCGGCGAGCACCGGCTCCACCCGCCCACTGGTCTCCTCGACCCGCAGCCGGCCAACGGCGGCGATCGCGTACCCGGCCGCCCCGACAGCGAACAGGCCGAGCATCGCGGCCAGGAACAGGTCGACCAGGCCGGCGGCCCCGCCGAGCCGGGCGAACAGGTCACGCAGCGTGGGATTGTCGGTCAGCATGTCGCCGACACCGCCGGCCACCGCACCGAGCAGCGCCCCGGTGAGGGCGAACCCGGCCGTCCAGCCGGCCAGCGGCCCCCGGTGCAGCCGCCAGGCCAGCGCGACCGGGCCGGCCAGCCGGGGTCCGCCGGTCGCCGGCCCGGTGCCGGCCGCCAGCAGCCCGGCCCCCAGGTCCCGGCGGCCGTGCAGCCCGGCCGCGACGGCGACCAGCGCGGCGGTCGCGGCGGCGAGCGGGCCGAGCACCCACCAGGCGTCGTCGGCGTACGGGCGCAGCCGCATCACCCAGCCGAGCGGTGACACCGCGCTCAGCCAGCCCAGCGGCCCGCCGGTGTGGGCGCTGAGGTCACCGACGACCCGGCCGGCCACGGCGGCGCCGAGCCCGACGGCGGCGATCCCCCGGGCCGCTGCGGCGGTGGTGGCGAGTTGGGCGGCGACCGCCCCGACAGCGGCGAAGAGCCAACCGGCCGCAGCGAACTGGGCGCCCAGCGCGGCCGACCCGGCGACCGGCAGCCCCTGGCCGGCCAGCCCGGCGGCGACCGCCGCGGCGAGCAGCAGGTTGGCGGCGAAGACGACGACGAGGGCCGCGGCCGGGCCGGCGTACCGGCCGATCGGGGCGGCGCCGAGCAGTTCCCGCCGGCCGGCCTCCTCCTCGGTACGGGTGTGCCGTACGACGGTGAGCAGGCTGATCAGCGCCACGATGACGGTGACGATGCTGATCCGCCAGGCGACCAGCCCGCCGAGGTCGGCGGTGTGCACCGGGCCGTACAACGCGACCAGCGCGGCGTTGGCGTTACTGGTCTGCGCGAACGCCGACCGTTCGGCGGCGGTGGGGTAGAGGGCGGGGAAGGCGGCGGCGAAGTTCGCCGGCATCACCGACAGCCAGATGATCCACAGCGGCATGACCAGCCGGTCGCGGCGCAGGATCAGCCGGATCAGGTGCCCGGTGCCGGCCAGCGGGTTCACCGCCGTGCTCCGGTGCCGTGGTAGTGCCGCAGGAACAGTTCCTCCAGCGTCGGCGGCTGGCTGACCAGCCCGCGTACGCCGGCCTCGGCCAGCCGGCGCAGCACCTCGGGCAGCGCGGCCGGCTCGACCTCGCAGCGCAGCCGGGTCCCGTCGACACTGAGCCCGTGCACCCCGGCCAGGTCGGCCAGGTCGGCGATGGCTGGACTGGGGCCCGCCGGTCCGGCCGGCTCCGCGCCAGGCTCTGCGCCGACGTCGGCCGCAGCCGGCAGGTCGGCGACGATCGTGGTACGGGTCAGATGCCGCAGCTCGGCGAGGGTGCCACTTTCCACGGTCCGTCCGTCGCGGACGATGGTGACCCGGTCGCACAGCGCCTCGACCTCGGCGAGGATGTGGCTGGACAGCAGGACGGTCCGGCCCTGCCGGGCGGCGTCGGCGACCCGGTCGCGGAACACCGCCTCCATCAGCGGGTCCAGCCCGGAGGTGGGCTCGTCGAGCAGCAGTAGCTCCACGTCGGCGGCGAGGGCGGCGATCAGCGCCACCTTCTGTCGGTTGCCCTTGGAGTAGCTGCGGCACTTCTTCGTCGGGTCCAGCGCGAAGCGCTCCAGCAGGTCGGCCCGGCGGCGCCGGTCGAGGCCGCCGCGCAGCCGACCAAGCAGGTCGATCACCTCACCGCCGGTCAGGTTCGGCCAGAGGCTGACGTCGCCCGGCACGTACGCGAGGCGACGGTGCAGAGCGACCCCGTCCCGCCACGGGTCGCCACCGAGCAGCGACACCTGCCCGCCATCGGGCCGCAGCAGGCCGAGCAGCACCCGGATGGTGCTGGTCTTGCCGGCACCGTTGGGGCCGAGGAAACCGTGCACCTCGCCGGCCGCCACGCTCAGGTCGAGCCCGTCCAGCGCGGTGCTGCGGCCGTACCGCTTGGTCAGGCCCTGGACCTGGATGGTTGTTTCCATATCTAGAAAGCTACGTTGCGTTCGCAAGGCGGTCAATGAAAAGCCCGCCACCAGCGGGCATTGCTGCGTTGAATCGGGTCTTGCGTTGCAATGGCGGTTGCGGTTAACGCAACGATCGGCCAGGATGTGTTGCAATGAATTGAGGCTGAACGCAGCGGAGGGCGGGGGCGGATGCCCGGCGGACGGTTGACCTATCAGGACCGGCAGCGCATCGAGCAGGCACTCGCCGACGGCGCCGGCTACGCCGAGATCGCCCGCCGACTCGACCGCCCGACCTCCACGATCAGCCGGGAGGTCGGGCGCAACGGCGGGTCGGGCGGCTACCGGGCCACCGCCGCGCACCGGGCCACCGCGCACCGGGCCCGCCGTACCGGCCCGGTCACCCGGCCACCGGCCGGCCAGGCCACCGGGTACGGCCGGGACGCGGCCGCCGTGCAGGCCTTCGAGCAGCAGTTCGCCGCCCTGATGATCCAGTCCGGTTTCCCTCGGATGACCGCCCGGGTGCTGGTCAGTCTCTTCGTCAGCGACGGCGGTGCACTCACCGCCGCCGAGCTGGTTGACCGGCTGCGGGTCAGCCCGGCGTCGATCTCGAAGTCGATCGCCTTCCTGGAGCGGATCGGCTTCGTCACCCGGCGACGCGAGCCGGGGCAGCGGCGCGACCGGTACGCCGTCGACGACGGACTGTGGTACCGGGCCTGGTCGCTGCGGGTGCACGTCTTCCGGACCTGGGCGGACGCGGCGACCCACGGCGCCGCCGTACTTGGGCCGGACACCCCCGCCGGGGACCGGCTGCAGTTGATGGGCGAGTTCTTCGGGCTGGTCTGCCGGGACGTCGAGCGGATCACCGCCGAGTGGCAGGCGTTCCTGTCCACCCGTGGTCTGCCGCCGCAGCCTGATGCGTCCACCGCCGTCGCGGAGCCGGTCCGGTGACCGGCGTGCCGGTCCGGCCGGGTGCCGGCCTCACCCGACGCGCGGTCGGCGCCGGCCTGCTCGGCGGTATCGTGGCGCTGGTGACCACCGGCTGCACCGATTCGAGCGTCGAGTCGAGCGTCGAGTCGAGCACCGAGACCGGGTACCGGGTGCTGGTTTACAGCCGCACCACCGGGTACCGGCACGATTCCATCCCGGCCGGCGTCGAGGCCGTCGGCGAACTCGGCGCGGAGCACGGCTTCACCGTCGACGCCACCGAGGACCCGGCCGTCTTCACCCCGGACAACCTGGGCCGGTACGCCGCCGTCGTCTTCCTCAACACCACCGGCGACGTGCTCGACGTCGCCGGCCGGGCCGCGTTCGAGGGCTACATCAACGGCGGCGGCGGATTCGTCGGGGTGCACGCGGCCGCCGACACCGAGCACAACTGGCCGTTCTACGGCGAACTTGTCGGTGCGTACTTCGCCCAGCACCCGCCGGTGCAGCCAGCCACCGTCGAGGTCGTGGACCGGACCCACCCGGCCACCGCACACCTGCCGACCCGCTGGGCGCGCACCGACGAGTGGTACGACTACCGGACCCGACCGACCGACGCCCGGATCCTCGCGGTGCTCGACGAGACCAGCTACACCGGCGGGCAGATGGGGCAGCCGCACCCGCACGCCTGGTGCCGGACGTACGCCGGCGGCCGCACCTTCTACACCGGCGGCGGCCACACCATCGAGGCGTACGCCGAACCGGCGTTCCGCACCCACCTGCTCGGCGCGATCCGCTGGGCCGCCGACCGGGATGCCACAGGGTGACGGCCGGGCCCCGGGCTCATCCGGACGGTCAGCGCTGACCTCCGAAGGTCGGTAACTATCCAAGATCTGACTGAACACGGAGTGTGACGTGACGCACGCTGTCGGCCGGTCCGAGTCCGGCTGCAGCAGCCTCCGAGGAGGAGCGCGTGTCAGAGCCAGTCCGTGGAGATCTCCCCGTCGTCCGTACCGTCCTAGGCAGTCTTGCCGCGTCGGCCGCTCAGCGCGCCGCAGCCGAACTGCCCCGCGACGCCCGGCTGGTGCACCGCCGTGACGAACGCGAAGAACTCCTCGCCGGCCGGTTCGTCGACAGCCGCACCGGGCTGACCCCGGTCGGTGCCGACCCGGCCGGCGACCCGTTGACCGGCTTCACCGGCACCGGCACCGTCCGCGACGCCGGGCTCGGCCTGCCGGTCGTCGTCGCCACCGACCCGGCGATTCTCGGCGAAGCGTCGACCGCGACGACCTGGCTGGTGCGGGTCACCGGCCTGGCCGCCCGCAAGTCGGCCTACGTCCGTTATGGATACCCCGACGACAGCCCGGTCCGCGTTCGGTGCCGGTACGGTAGGAGCGGAGTCCCCGGGCCCGGGCAGCCGTCGGCGTCGACTGCCCGGGCCCGGGGACTCCGCTGGTTCGTGGTCAGCCCGCCGTGCAGGTGACGTTGCCGGGTAGCTGACTCGCACCGCTGGCCGATGTGATGAAGCCGGCGGTGGTCGACGATCCGGCGGACAGCTGGCCGTTGTAGCTGGCGTTGGTCACCGTCACCTGGCTGCCCTGCTGGCTGAACGTTCCGCTCCAGCCCTGGGCGACGGTCTGCCCGGCGGGCAGGGTGAAGGTCACCCGCCAGCCGTCGATGGCGGTGGAGGTGCTGTTGGTAACCGTCAGCCGCCCCTCGTAGCCGCCCGGCCAGGACGCCGGTGCCGAAACGGTGGCCGTGCAGGACGACCCGGGTGTGGTCGGCGGTGGCGAGGTGGTCGGCGGTGGCGTTGTCGGCGGCGCCGTCGTGGGCGGTGGCGTCGTGGGTGGCGGGCTGGTCGGCGGCGGGGCGGTGCCGGTGTTGAACTGCCACCAGTCGACGTTGAGCAGGTAGCCGCTGCCACCGGTGAACCGTAGGTACAGATCGTGGGTGCCGGAGGCTCCGGTGACCGGGCAGGAGACACCGGTCCAGCTCTGCCAGCCGCCGGTGCCGGGCACGTCGCAGGTGCCGACCCGGGTGCCGGTCGGGCCGCCGAGTCGCAGCTCGATGCTCCCGCCGCTGGAGTCAGCGGCCACCCGCGCCGTGAACGAGGCCGCCCCGGCGCCGAAGGCAACGCCCTTCACCTTGATGTAGTCGCCGTTCTCGATCCAGCCGACGTTCATGGTGCCCTCGCTGGACGGCTCTGTTTCGATCCCGGCCGACCAGGCGACCGTCTCGGCCTCCTGACGGATGTACGGGTTCAGGGTGCCGATCTGCGGCGCGCCCGCCGTGGTCATGTCCATCGTCGGGATCGTGCCGTCGGCGCGGTAGTTGAACTTCTCCACCGCGACGGAACGGGTGAATCCACCGCCGCCGGGCAGCGCGCCGTTGTGGTAGAAGAAGTACGAGCCACCGGCGAAGTCGATGACGCCGGGGTGGTTGGTGAAGCTGCCACCCTGTCGCGGCATCACCGTACCCCGGTAGGTCCACGGGCCGGTCGGTCCGGGAGCCGTCGAGTAACCGATGAACTCGGAGCAGCATTCGGCGGCGAAGACGTTGTAGTAGATCCCGTTGCGCTTGTAGACCCAGGGCCCCTCTTCGTACAGCGTGGGCCGGTCCGGATCGCCGGTGCGGGTGCCGAATCCGGCGGTGGTCAGCGGGATCCGGGTCGGGCTCCCCGAGTACGAGATCATGTCGGGGTTGAGCCGGACATACCACAGGTTGGGGTTACCCCAGTACAGGTACGCCTGCCCGTCGTCGTCGATGAACGCGTGCGGGTCGATCTCGCCGTTGGCCACCAGCGGGTGGCCGAGCGCGTCGCGGAACGGGCCGGTCGGGCTGTCCGCCACCGCGACTCCGATCGCCATCGAGTTGGTCGCCCGGGCCTTCACCGGTACGTACCAGTAGAACCTGCCGTTGCGTTCGATGACGTGGCCGGCCCAGGCGTCGGCACTGGCCCAGCTGAACGTGGTCAGGCTCAACGGTGAGCCGTGGTGTGTCCAGTTGACCATGTCGGCGGAGGAGAACAGGTGCCAGTCGTTCATGGTGAAGTACGTCGAGCCGTCCTCGTCGTGGCTCGTGTACAGGTACACCCGTCCGTCGTGGACCATCGGTGCCGGGTCGGCGGTGTAGATGTGTTGCACGATCGGATTGTCGGCCCGGGCGGGGGTGGCGATGAGGAACGTCGCCACGCACAGCAGGCTCGCGACGAAACCGATGGCGCGGTTGCGTCTAGTTCTTGTCAAGGTGACTCCTCGCTGGAGCTCTGACAGGTGCGTGGAGATCGACCAGGCCGACTGCCGGCGGACGATGCCGGCAGTCGGGACAATCACCTGGTCATGATGCGAGGGTGCCCGGACGCCATGGAGCGATGCTGTCGACGCGTCCGTGCCACCTGCCGCGCATACGGTGCGGTACGGTGCGTCGAAGCGTGCCCTTCGCTCCCGCGACCGAGGATAGCTGTTATCGATAACATCAGCAATCCATCGATGGTCGCCGAGCGGCGCGGGTGCTCGCCGGCGTCCACAGGGGTGGCCGGGCGGTGGGCGGGCTGACCTGGGTGAGGCAGATGTTTTCGCTAACAGGACCCTGTCGGTCGCCGCGAGCTGCGGTTCGGGCGCGCCCGAAGATGCCTACCACGGGGACGGGCGGGCGCTGGCCACCGGCCTCACCTGACTGGCAGCCGGACCGTGCGTGGGCCGCGGCGGGCGTACGGACCGTCGATAGTGTTTGTTGCTCGCTGACTGTCCTGTCGCCGACATATCAGCATCGCCAACGCGGCCCCCGAACCGCGCTGGTGCGAATGATCACAATGACGACAGGAAGGCTCTCCACCGTTCGTGATCGAATTGGAGACTGTGATCACGGGTCTTCGAGTCCCGGACGTGAACGCGGGTTTCGGTTCGGGCTACCTCGACACACTCTCCGCTACCGCTGCGACTGCTCTTGCGCCAACCGGGCGGTGGTGGTGACTGCGGCACGGGTCCTCCCCTCGTTCTGCGAAGACACGCCCGCCGCCGTGCGGATCCGTTGGTCAGCGGGAGTCGCCTCGCCGATCTGAAAACCGCTCGACATCGAGCATCCAAAGTATAGGCGGACGCATATGCGTATCAAACCCACGCGTGGCGCGCGCCCTGGGCGGACAGCTGGCGGATCTGCACGGCATGTCCGATTTGCCGTCGCCGAGTGCTAGACTCAGGGCATCGGCAGATGGCTCCGCCGGACTCCCCAATCAGCCAGGGGGCATCCGGTTCATCGGTGAGCGGCGCATCCAATGGAGGGGGCGGCTCGATGATGGGGAAGGGCTCGCAGGTCATGGTGTCGCAGGCCCCAGGTCCAGGCCAGAAGGCATCGTCGGCGCGTCCGGTGCAGACGCTGCTGTACGCGGTCGTGGCCGGGCCGATCGTCGTGGGCCTGTCAGCGGTCGTCGGCGCAGCCGCCGGGGCGATCGACGATGCGTTGATCTGGCCGGCGAGACTGTTCGCCTTCCTCGTGCTGGTCGCCATCGCCGGACTGGCGGCCAGTCGGGTGATCGCCTGGCTGGCCTCGGCGGGCGCGACGCGCTGATCCGCGCCGGGCGGCCCAGCCCTTGCGTACCAGCGTGTCAAGCAGCCGTAGTCGTGTCGCGAGCCGTCGTTGCGCCCATGCGATCAGCAGGACGGCGACCGTGGCAGCGCAGGCTGCGAGCCAGCGCAGCGGGTCGAGACGCAGGTATCCCACCACGGTCAGCAGACTCACCGTCGGCACCGAAACGACGGCAACGCGCCGCCAGGGAGCAGCCGTGACTGAACCCCAGCGGCGCGCTGGCCGGTCGGCGTGGTGCCCGGTCCCGACAAGTCCGGTGGCGTCGGAGAGCAACTGGCGGTCCAGCTGCCCGTCTGATGTCTGCGAGGATGTCATGCCACGTCCCCTTCGCGAACCACAGCACAGGCGCCGCTCAGCTAGCCTGTTGTCACTTTAGACCTCGAGGGCCCACCGAGATGTGCGATCAGCTCGTCTATGACGCCGTTCAGGCGGGCCTTCGGAGTGGCGAGGTCCTCAAGTTGGAAGAACAGATCGATGTAGTTGGCGACCTCGTCCTGGGCGCTGATCGTCTCGTCCCGGCCGCCTTCGGTGTGCACCAGATCGTCGTCGGCCGGATTGGGAAAGTCCAGGATGGTGAAAGGCTTGATCATTCCGCGGTACTCGCCCGCGTCGAACCTGATCACCTGGACGTGGATGTTCGGTCGTGACCAGTGTCGAGTCGAAGCTGGCGAGCGCCAACCGCACCGCGTGGGCGACGTTCTTCCTCGGCGCGCTGGTCGGCCTGGTCACCCAGGTCACGCTGGGCTGACCGGCGGGCTCGGGCGGTTCAGGGCCGACGGCCCGGTCAGTCCCAGGCCCGGCCGAGGGCGTGCAGTTGGTCGGCGTACTCGATGCGGTCCGGCCACGTCCTCGGCCAGGCCGCCGTTCCGTACACCGCGCCGAGGAAGGCCCCGGCCAGACAGGCGATCGAGTCCGAGTCACCGGAGGTGGCCGCCCCGCGGGCCAACCCGCCCACCGGGTCGTCGGCGTGCCACAGCGCGCAGAGCAGCCCGGTGGCCAGGGCCTCCTCCGCGATCCAGCCCTCCCCGGTGACCCGGCAGGCGTCGCCGCCGTCGTCCCCGGCGGCCAACGCCGCGTCGAGCCGGTCCAGTACGTCGAGACACTCGTCCCAGCCCCGCGAGATGAACCCCGCCGGACTGTCCATTCCCGGCCGCTGCCACAGCGGGCCGAGCCAGTCGTCGCGGTACACCTCCCGCTGCCCGCGACAGTGCTCACGCAGCAGGCCCGGCAGCGCCGGCAGCGGCGTACCCGCGCGCAGCAGCCGGACCGCGACGGCGGTCAACTCGCTCGCGGCCAGCGCGGTCGGGTGTCCATGGGTCAGCCCGGCCTGCAGTTGCGCGACGCCGGCCACGGTGTCGTCGTCATAGGCGTCGACCAGGCCGACCGGGGCGACCCGCATGTTCGCCCCGCAGCCCTTCGACCCGGCGACGGTGGCCTGCTGCCAGGCCACCCCGGTGGCCAGTTCGCCGCAGGCCCGCAGGCAGGTCATCCCCGGGGCCCGGTTGTTGTCCGGGCTGGCCGCCCAGGCCAGGAACCGGGCCCGGAGCAGCGGCTCCAGCTCGTCCGGGGTGGCGGCCGGAGCGTCGTGCAGCGCCCAGCCGACCGCGAGGGTCATCTGGGTGTCGTCGGTGACCAGCGCCGGATCGCCGACCAGCTCACGTGGCCCGGCCAGGCCGTACCGGTGGTGGATCTCGGCGACCGTCAGGAACTCGGTCGGCTTGCCGAGGGCGTCACCGTACGCCAGCCCGAACAGGCACCCGGACGCCCGGTCATCCACCGCCCGGTCACCACCCACCGCCGTACCATCCACCGCGACCTCCCCGTCTCGTCCCGGTCGGGAGGCTAGTCGGGCCGGTCAACCGGCGCGCGTCCCACCCTCGGCACCCGGCACGACACCGGCCGCCAGCAGATGCGCGCTCGCGGCGAGCAGCGCCGGCTCCCGGCCGTAGACCCGGGCGATTCCGAGCGCGTGGTCGAGCACGACGTCCGCGTCCGGTGCGTCGGCTGCGGCCTCGGCCGCCGTCCACCCCGGACCTTCGATCCCCTGTACGGTGACCCGCGTCAGGCCCGCCGCCTCGAACTCGTCGGCCAGCTCCTCGACGCGATGGAAGTAGGCCACGGTGAAGCCGATCCCGGGGTTGTTGCGCCCGTCGGTGAGCAGCGTGTGCGCCTCTCGTGCGATCGGCTCGGCCCACCGGCGGGTCGCGGCGAAGTGGAGCGGGCCGGCGAAGCGGGAGATCGCGGCGGCGACGACGAGACCGCCCGGTCGGGTCACCCGGACCGCCTCGGCCAGCGCGGTGACCCGGTCGTCGCGGTTCACCAGGTGGTAGAGCGGCCCGAGGAGCAGCGTCGCGTCGTACCCGTCGTCGGTCTCCGGCAACGCGCGTGCGTCGGCGACGTCGGCGTCGATCGCCGGCCGGCCGGACCGGGCCTGCGCGACGTGCGCCGGGACCAGATCGAGCAGCCGGACCCGGTGGCCGGCGGCGGCGAGGTATCGGGCGTACGCGCCGTCGGCCCCGCCGACGTCGAGGATCCGGGCCGGGGTCACCGGCAGCAGTTCGTCGAGCAGTTCGAGGGTACGCAGCCACTCCAGCCGGCCGGACGGACGTGCCCGCAGCCGGTCCGCCTCCCGGTGACGGGAGGTGTAGTAGTCGACGATGATCGCGGACGACGGGTCGGCCATGCCGCCATCATCGGCGACCGCCGACCGGCCCGGCCAGGCATTTTCGGGGCGTGGTCCGGGTCTGCCGCCGACAGTCCTCAGCCGGGTTCGGCCGGTCCGGCCGTGCTCCGAAATACTTCCGGAAGCTCGGGGTGGCCGGCGGGCGGCCAGAGGCGTCGTGCGGCGGGAGTAGGCGACGACCGTGCCGACCTGCTGATCGGCCAGGCAGGACCGTTGGCCTGCTTGAACGCCTACCGAGCCGCAGGTGGGACGGCCGGCACCGTGTTTCCGTAACGTTTCCGAAAGTTGTTGACAAGTAGCCGACTGCCTCATACCGTCGTCCCATCGACTTATCTCTATGATCGTCGATCCCCACCACCGCGCGGTACGGCGCCGATCCCCGGCGGCGGTCACCGTCCACGACAGGCTGTCGGGTCGTACCGCACCGCTGGCTCCCGCCAGCCTTCAAGAGGAGGAAACACCTACATGAAGGACACTGTCGTCAAGCCGAGAAGGCGCGGCCGCATGCGGCTGCTGATCGGCACCGCGTGCGCAGCTGCGCTGGTCGTCAGCGGCATGGTGATCGCCCCCAGCGCGCACGCCGAGGCCGACCGGTACCTCAGTTCGAACCAGACCGGTACGCACAACGGATACTTCTTCTCGTTCTGGAAGGACAGCGGCAACGCCAGCATGACGTTGCGCGAGAACGGCCGGTACTCCAGTTCGTGGGACCGCAGCACCAACAACTGGGTCGGTGGCAAGGGCTGGGCCACCGGTACCCGCCGGACGGTCAGCTACTCGGGCAGCTACAACCCGGGCAACAACAACACCTACCTCGCCCTGTACGGCTGGACGCGCAACCAGCTCATCGAGTACTACGTGGTCGAGAACTTCGGTAGCTACAACCCGAGCAGCGGCGCGCAGCGGATGGGCTCGGTCACCACCGACGGCGGTGTCTACGACATCCTGCGCAGCCAGCGGGTCAACGCGCCGTCGATCGACGGCACCCAGACGTTCTGGCAGTACTGGAGCGTCCGCCAGCAGAAGCGCACCGGCGGCACCATCACCACCGCCAACCACTTCGACGCCTGGGCGCGCGCCGGGATGCAGCTCGGCTCCAACCACAGCTACCAGGTGATGGCGACCGAGGGCTACCAGAGCCAGGGGAGCTCCGACATCAACGTCTGGGAGGGCGGCAGCGGCAACCCCGGACCGTCCCCGACCGGTAACCCCGGTAACCCCGGCAACCCGGGTGACCCGGGCCAGAGCAACTGCACCGCCGTACTGTCGGCCGGCCAGCAGTTCGGCGACCGGTTCAACCTCAACGTCTCGGTGCAGAACGTCAGCAACTGGACGGTGACCCTCAGCCTGCACGGCGGACAGAGCCTGCAGAACAGCTGGAACGCCTCGGTCAGCGGCACGACCGGGAACATCACCGCCAGGCCGAACGGTAGCGGCAACAACTTCGGAGTGACGATCATGCACGGGGGCAACTGGACCTGGCCGACCGTCACCTGTCGAACATGACCCTGACCGACCGTCGATAGCAACCACTGTCGACAGGGCACGTCGTGGGCGGGTCGACCCTGCTGGGAGGGTCGGCCCGCCCCGGTGCGCGCCCCGGTCGCCGGTCCGGTGGTCAACCCTTGACGCAGACCACCTGCCGCAGGTGCGCCACCACCTCGACCAGGTCGGCCTGCTCGGCGAGCACCTGGTCCAGGTCCTTGTACGCCGCCGGGATCTCGTCGACCACACCGGCGTCCTTGCGGCACTCCACCCCGGCGGTCTGCTCGGCCAGGTCGTCGACGGTGTAGGTCTTCTTCGCCTTCGACCGCGACATCCGTCGACCCGCGCCGTGCGACGCCGAGCAGTACGCCGCCTCGCTGCCCCGACCCCGCACGATGTAGGAGCCGGTCCCCATCGACCCGGGAATGATGCCCAGCTCGCCCCGCCCGGCCCGGATCGCCCCCTTGCGGGTCACCAGCAGCGGCACCCCGTCGTAGACCTCCTCGGCCACGTAGTTGTGGTGGCAGGAGATCGGCTCGTCGAAGCGGACCGCCGGCACCGCCGCGCGCAGCACCCGGCAGAGCAGCGCCAGCATGACCGAGCGGTTGCGGGCCGCGTACTCCTGCGCCCAGGCCAGGTCCCGCCGGTACGCCGCCATCTCCGCCGTGTCGGCGAGGAAGACCGCCAGGTCGCGGTCGGGCAGGTCGGCGTTGTGCGGCAGCTTCCGGGCCGCCGCGATGTGCCGCTCGGCCAGCTCCTTGCCGATGTTGCGGGAGCCGGAGTGCAGCATGAGCCAGACTCGGCCGGCGTCCGGACCGCCCTGCTCGACGCAGACCTCGATGAAGTGGTTGCCGCCGCCGAGCGTGCCGAGCTGACGCTGCGCCCGGGACTCCAGCGCGGCGACCCCGGGGTGCAGGTCGGCGAAGCCGGACCAGAACCGGTCCCAGCCGGCGGTGGGCAGGCCGTGCACCCGGCGCGGGTCGACGGGGGTGTCGCGGGCCTGGAAGCCGACCGGGACCGCGGCCTCGATCGCGGTACGCAGCGCGCCCAGGTCGTCCGGCAGCTGCGCGTCGGTCAGGCTGGTCCGCACCGCGGACATGCCACAGCCGATGTCGACGCCGACCGCCGCCGGGGCCAGCGCCTGGCGCATCGCGATCACCGAGCCGACGGTGGCGCCCTTGCCGTAGTGCACGTCGGGCATCACCGCGACGCCGTGCACCCACGGCAGCGTGCCGATGTTGCGCAACTGCTGGCTGGCCTGCGGCTCGATGGTCGCCGGATCGGTCCAGACCTTGACCGGGGCCCGGGTGCCGGGCAGCAGCGTATGACTCATGGAAACTCCTGGGCTCGGTACGGGGAGCGCGACGGTGACCCGGTGCCGGCTGCGGTACCGGGAAAGGCCGGCGTGGATCGGCGTGGATCAGCGGGACAGCGGCGAGGATCAGCGGGACTGCTGGCGGGCGCGGCTCAGCCGCGTCGGGTGGTGGTGGGTTTCGCCAGCGCTCGCATCGGTGGCTCCTCGGTCGTCACGGTGCCGTTCACGCTAAAGGCCGCTGGCCGGTGGCGGCAATCGGATTGTCGTCGGTGCGGGCGCCCCGGGCGCGCCGGGAGGCGGCGTAGGTGACCGTACGGAGCCGTTGGATCAGCCCGCCGGTGCGCAGCCGCAGCGGAGGGTGACCGGTCGGATCGAAGGCGAGCGCGGCGTCGACAGCGGACGGCAGTGGCTCGCCGACGTCGATCCGACCGAACGTCCGCCAGTGGCCGGTGCCGGTGGCCGCCGCCAGCCGCAGCACGATCGGGCGACGGGCGGCGACATCGGCTAGCTGCTCGACCGCGCCGCCGAGGCGGCCCGGGGTGGCCGGCGACACGGCCAGGTAGATCCGGTGCCGACCGTGCCGCAACGACAGGATGCTGCCGTACGTGGTGGCGAAGTCGCGCCGGAGCAGTGGCAGGTGACGCAGTACCGGTGCTCGGCCGGCACTGGACACCAGCAGATCGACCGGGCGGTCCGGGGCGTGGACGCGGACCGCAAGGCCGAGGATGTCCGGCCAGCCGGGCGGGGTCGGGGTGCCCCGGGAGAAGCGGATGACGGCCGGCCAGCGCCCCGCCGGCAGGAACCATTCGGCGAGCGGTCCCCAGAGCTGGACCGCGCCGGTGAACGAGCAGCCGCGCGGGTGCAGCAGCCGACCGCCTCGCACGTGCGCCAGCCAGGCTCCGAAGGTCACGGCGCAAGGCGTACCCAGGTTCGGGGTGATCTACCGCCGATGGTCGGCGTCGGTGCCGTTCTGCTGTGGTTCCGGGCGCTGTTCCCGGCGGCCCCGGACCAGCTCGGTGGCGAGGGCGTCGAGCCGCTGGGCCCAGAAGTGCCGGTAGCGGCCGATCCATTCGTCGACCTCCCGCAGCGGTGCGACATCCACGGCATACAGCCGTCGGGTGCCGGCGGCGCGTACGGTGGTGAATCCGTTGTCCCGCAGCACCCGCAGATGCTGCGACACCGCCGGCTGGGAGATGCCGAACTCGGCCTGGACGACCGTGCCGAGGTCACCGGCGGAGCGCTCGCCGTCGGCGAGCAGCTCCAGGATCCGGCGTCGGACCGGGTCGCCGAGGACGTCGAACGCGTGCACCGGTCGAATCTATCCGTGGTGACTTATATAAGCAAAGGTGCCGGTCAGCCCAGGCCACCGGTGGCCGCTAGCTGCCGCGCTCACCGGCCGGCCGGGTCCATCGCCGGGTCCATCGCCGGGTCCGGCCGCGTCGGATCGGCGACCAGCAGGCATGCTGGAGCCTGTTGATCGTGCGGCGTAGCCGACGTGGGTGTCCGGTACGGGCCCTGCCCGGAGGCCACCGAGGCGGGCGTCCGGGTCACCGCCGACCCGGGCACCAGCCAGATCGAGATCGTGCTCAGCGCGTAAGGAGAATCCCGACATGCCCGTATCATCACCGTCCGGCCCGGTCTTCCCCGGCAACTTCCTCTGGGGTACGGCGACCGCGTCGTACCAGGTCGAGGGGGCCGCCGCGGTGGACGGCCGGACGCCCTCCATCTGGGACACCTTCGCGCACACCCCCGGTCTGGTCACCAACGGCGACACCGGTGACGTGGCCTGCGACCACTACCACCGGCTGGAGGAGGACCTGGACATCCTCGCCGAGCTCGGCGTCGGCGCGTACCGGTTCTCGATCTCCTGGTCCCGGGTGCTGCCGGGCGGCGGCAGCCAGCTCAACCAGCGGGGCGTGGACTTCTACTCGGCGCTGGTCGACGGGCTGCGGGCCCGGGGGATCGCGCCGGTCGCCACCCTCTACCACTGGGACCTGCCGCAGGAGCTGGAGGACGCTGGCGGCTGGCCGCACCGGGACACCGCCGAGCGGTTCGCCGAGTATGCCGGCCGGATGGGCGAGGTGTTCGGCGACCGGGTGCACACCTGGATCACCCTCAACGAGCCGTGGTGCTCGGCGTACCTGGGCTACGGCTCCGGGGTGCACGCCCCGGCGCGTACCGAGCCGGCCGCCGCGCTGGCCGCCGTGCACCACCTCAACCTCGGGCACGGTCTGGCGGTACGCGCGCTGCGGGCGAGCATCGACCCGGCGGCCCGGGTGAGCGTGACGTTGAACCTGCACCACGTGCGGGGCGAGTCGCCCGGCGACGCCGAGGCGGTCCGCCGGATCGACGCGCTGGCCAACCGGGCTTTCCTCGGGCCAATGCTGGACGGGGCGTACCCACGGGACCTGATCGACGACACCGCCGCGGTGACCGACTGGTCGTTCGTACGCGACGGCGACGAGGCGGCCGCGCACGCCCCGCTGGACCTGCTCGGGGTGAACTACTACAACCCGGTGCTGGTCCGCCAGTGGGACGGGGTGTCGCCGCGGTCGACCGCCGACGGGCACGCCGACGGGGCGGCCTCGCCGTGGATCGGTGTCACCGACGTCGAGTTCGTCACCCAGCCCGGCCCGTACACCCAGATGGGCTGGAACATCGACGAGACCGGGCTGACCGAGCTGCTGCTGCGGCTGCACCGCGACTACCCGGGGCTGCCGATGATGATCACCGAGAACGGGGCGGCGTTCGACGACGTGCTCGACGACGGCCGGGTCCGTGACCCGCGCCGGGTCGACTACCTGCACCGGCACCTGACCGCGGTGGCCGAGGCGATCGACGGCGGCGCCGACGTGCGCGGGTACTTCGTGTGGTCGCTGATGGACAACTTCGAGTGGGCGCACGGGTACGGCAAGACGTTCGGCATCGTGCACGTCGACCGGCAGACGATGCGGCGTACCTGGAAGGAGAGCGCGCACTGGTACCGGCGGGTGGTGGCCGCGAACGCGCTGCCGGCCGCCCGCTGACCGGGCCGGTCGGCCCGGCGGTGCCGGTCGCCCCGGCGCTGCCGGCCGGCCGCTGACCGCGAACTGCCCGGATTCGGTTCACCTATCGACCTGATAATTCCGATCGACATGCTAGACATTGCCGGTCCGGTCCGGCACCCTCGACAGGGTGGACTGGGTATTGGTGCTGGCCGGTTGCGGCATCGGGATCATCGTCGGGCTCACCGGCATGGGCGGCGGGGCGCTGATGACCCCGATGCTGGTGATCTTCTTCGGCGTACCGCCGCTCGCCGCCGTCTCCAGCGACCTGGTGGTCAGCGCGGTGATGAAACCGGTCGGCGGGCTGGTGCACATCCGGCGGCGGACCGTGCACTGGTCGCTGGTCGGCTGGCTCTGCCTGGGCAGCGTGCCGAGCGCGTTCGCCGGCGTCCTGCTACTGCGCTCACTCGGCGACGGCGAGCGACTGCAGCAGGGCATCAAGGTGGCACTCGGGGTGGCGCTGGTGCTGGCCGCCGCCGGCCTGGTCTTCCGCACCTACACCCGGATGGCCGAGCACGCCGCCCGCCGCCGGACCGGCACCGCCGGCTTGCCCGGCAGCGACACCGCGCCGGCCGAGCCGCCGCTGCGGGCCCGGCCGCTGCCGACCGTGCTGATCGGTGCCGTCGGCGGTCTGATCGTCGGGATGACCAGCGTCGGCTCCGGTTCGCTGATCATCATCGCGTTGCTGATGCTCTACCCGCTGCTGCGGCCCGCCTTCCTGGTCGGCACCGACCTGGTGCAGGCGGTGCCGCTGGTGATCGCCGCCGCCGTCGGGCACCTGCTGTTCGGCGACTTCCGCCTCGACCTGACCACCTCGCTGCTGCTCGGGGCGGTGCCCGGGGCATGGCTCGGCGCACAGCTGTCGTCGCGGGCACCCGGCGGCCTGGTCCGTCGGGCGTTGACCCTGGTACTGCTGGCCAGTGCCATGAAACTGCTAGGCGTGCCGGACATCCCGCTGCTGGTGGCGCTCGCCGCCGTCGTGGTCGCCGGGTCATTCGGCTGGATGGCGGCCCGCCGCCGGCACGGCCTGCCCGCGCTGGCCCGCACCGAGCTGCGCGAGCCGGACCGGCCGGCCGACCGGGCCGAACCGCTGCGGGTCGGCGGCCGGTGACGGTCGGGATCCCGTGACGGTCGGGATCCCGTGACGGTCGGGACACCGTGACGGTCAGGACGGCTGCCACGGGCCGCTGACGAACCGGCCGTCCTCGTCGAACGGGTACGGGTTCGGCCGGCAGCCGCCCAGATCGGTGGTCTGCAGGCCCATCACCGGGGCCAACCGGCCCTGCCCGGCGCAGCCCATGTGGTCGAAGCCCAGGTAGTGGCCGATCTCGTGGTTGATCACACTGGTCTGGTACTCGTCGATGGTCACCGGGTAGCCGTCCGCGCCCTGCAGCCAGCGGCGCAGGTTGATCATGATGGTGGTGCCGAACCGGCAGGAGAAGACGCCGGCCGTGGTCAGCCCGACCTGACCGCACAGCCGGTCGACGGTCTGCGGGGTGGCCAGCCGAATCCGTACGTCGTAGCTGTTCCCGCCGACCCGCCGGAATGACCACGACGCCCGGTTCAACCCGACGCTGCGGTCGGTCACCGGGTGGAACCCCGACTCGGTCCAGCCACGGGAGGCGGCCAGGATGCCGTCCACCCGGTCGGCGAACCGCCGTACCGTCCACGGCTCCAGGCCGCCCCAGTCGATGCCCTGTTCGACCTCGACGCGGTAGGTGACGATCCGGGCACCGATGCCGATCCGGCCCGCCGCCCCGTCGGCGGCGGCGAAGCTGCCACTGGCCGAGCCGGGGATCGCCGAATCCGGCGGCACGGTCGGTGTCGGGCTCGGCGTGGGGCTCGGGCTCGGGCTCGGGCTGGCGCTCGGCGTCGGGCTGGACCCGGCGGCGTCCGCCGTCGCGCTCGGGCCGGTCGGATCGGCCGTCGCCGGCCGCCCGCCGGCCGCACCCGGTGCCGGCAGCCACTGTGGTTGCGCCGGGGCGGTGCCACAACCGACCAGTACGCCGGCAGCCAGCACCGCTGTCAGCAGCGCCGCCGGGACCGGATATCGCCCGATACGCACCTTCAGTCAACCCCCCTCGGCGACGTCAAGCCACCCAACCACAGCGACGGCGTCCGCCCCACCCCAGGTGACCTGTGGTGACCCGGATCGCACGCGGCCGGACAACCGCCACGCGGTCACCGCGTGACTGCCGTCCGCCGAGGACGTTGGCTAAGGTCGATCCGATGCACCGGATCGACGACACGGCGCCCGCGGCGCGCTGGGAAGACGCCTTCCTCACTGGCAACGGCGAGTACGGGCTGATGGTGTACGGCGATCCGACCGCCGAACGGATCGTGGTCGACCACCACCGGTTCGTGCTGCCCAACGGCACCCGCGACCTGCGGCCACCGGAGCTGGCCGGGGTCATCGAGCAGGTCCGGGACCTGATCCTGGCCGGCCGACGGGCCGAGGCCGGCCGGCTGCTCTCCGGCGGCCGGCAGCTGGAGTGGACCCAGTCGTTCCACCCCGGCTACGCGCTGACCGTCGACGAACCGACCATCGCCGGCCGGCATGTCGACCCGGCGCCACTGCCCGCCGACTACCTGCGTACCACGGATTTCATCACCGGCGAGATCACCGTGCGGTGGGCCGGCGACCGCACCCGGCGAGCCTTCGTCTCCCGCGCGGACCGGGTCGCCGTGGTCCGGCTCGCCGCCGGCGAATGCCTGCTCGGTGCCACCGGCGACCTGCCCGGCCGGCCGCCCGACGTCAGCTACGACATCACCGCCTACCGGCGGGACGGATATGCGTTCCTGCGGGTCCGGGGCAGCTATCCGGCCGGCCTCGGGGCGTACGGCTTCGAAGGGCTGACCCTGGTGACCGGCGACACCGAGATCGTCGGCGACCGGATCCTGATCGGCGGGGACGCGTCGGCGCTGACCGTGCTCGACCGCTACGACGCACCGGGCTGGGGCACCGAGGCGTTGCACGCCCGACTCGCCGGGCTGGCCGACGCCGACTACCAGCGGCTGCTGGCCCGGCACGTCGCCCTGCACCGGCCGATGTACCAGCGGGTCGAGCTGCGGTTGCGGGTCGACGAGGCCGACCGGCGCCGTCCGGTCGGTGAGCTGCTCGACGCCCAGCGCGCCGACGGTGAGCGGCTGCTACCCACGCTGCTGGAACGGCTGTTCCACGCCGGCCGGTACCTGCTGATCAGCTCCAGCGGGGTGCTGCCGCCCCGGCTGACCGGGCTCTGGCTCGGCTCCTGGGACGCCGCCTGGGCCGGCGACTTCACCACCGACGCCAATCTGAACCTGCAGCTGGCCGGGGCGAACATCGGCGCGTTGCCGGAGGTGACGGCGGCGCACCGACGGTTGATCGCCGGCCAGGTCGACGACTGGCGGCGCAACGCGCGGGCGGTGTACGGCGGCCGTGGCCTGCTCGCGCCGGGGCGCACCGACGGCGAGCATGGGCACCTGTTCCACTTCTGCGACGAGTGGCCCTGGCCGGCCTGGCTGCCCGGCGCCCACTGGCTGCTGTACCCGCTGTGGGAGCACCACCTGGTCACCGGGGAGCCGTTGGGGGAGGCGGCCGGTTGGCTGGTCGAGGCGGCCGAGTTCTTCGAGGACTTCCTCACCCGGGTCGGCGACGACGGCCGGTACGTGATCGTGCCGTCGTTCTCCGCCGAGACCGGGCCGCCCGACGAGCACGACGTGCCGGTCTACCCGGCGGTGAACGCCACCACGGACATCGCTGCCGCCCGGCACGCGATGCGGGTCGCGGGCGGGCTGACCGGTGCGTCCCGGTGGGCCGACCTGGCCGCGCGGCTGCCCGGGTACCTGGTGGACGAGCGGGGCGCGCTGGCCGAGTGGGCCTGGCCCGGCTACCGCGCCGACGACGACCACCGGCACGTCAGCCACCTCTACCCGGTCTGGCCGCTGCACGAGATCACCCCGGACGGCACCCCGGAGCTGGCCCGCGCGGCCCACCGGGCCCTGGCGGTACGCGGCGACGAGAACCTGTCCGCGCACGGCAGCCTGCACCGGGCGCTGGTCGCCGCCCGGCTGCGCGACGCCGACCTGGCCGCCGCCAACCTGCGGAAGATCCTCTGCGCGGACATGTTCTTCCGGTCGTTGATGAGCGCCCACAATCCGGGTCTGCAGACCTACAACGCCGACGCCGTGCACGCGCTGCCCGGCGTACTGATCGAGATGCTGGTCGATTCGCGCCCCGGGTCGCTGCACCTGCTGCCGGCCTGGCCGGTCGAGCTGCCCGGCGGCACCCTGCGCGGGGTGACCTGCCGGGGCCGGATCACCGTCGAGGAGCTGACCTGGGACGCCACGACGCTGCGGGTCCGGCTCCGCTCGGCGCTCACCCAACAGGTGACGGTACGCAGCCCGTACGGTGCGAGGGCGGTGGACCTGCCCGCCGATGAGCCGGTGGAGCTTTCCCTGCATACTTAGGCGATGCTTACCTCACTCCGCGCCGGTCGGGGTGAGTGCGTCGGACAAGGCGTGACCCAAAGTGGTGGAGGGGTGACCGTTGGTCGGCGGCTTGGCGGGCTGCTGGTCGCCGTACTGCTGCTCGCCCTGACCGTCTTCGCCAGCCTCGCCCTCGGATCCCGTGACATCGCCCTGCCGGTGGTGGTCGAGGCGCTGGTCGACCGCGACCCGGCGGTCAACGACCACGTCGTCATCTGGGACCTGCGGCTGCCCCGGACCGTGATCGGGCTGCTCGCCGGTCTCGCGCTCGGCCTGTCCGGCGGGCTCATGCAGGGACTGACCCGAAACCCGATCGCCGACCCCGGCCTGCTCGGCATCAACGCTGGCGCGTCACTTGCCGTCGTCGTCGCGATCACCTGGCTCGGCATCGGCACCACCGCCGGCTACATCTGGTTCGCGTTCGGCGGGGCGACCCTCGCCGCGCTGCTCGTCTACGGCATCGGGTCGATGGGCGGCGACGGCGCGACCCCGGTGAAACTCGCCATCGCCGGCTCGGCGCTCACCGCCGTGCTCACCTCGCTGATCACCCTGGTGCTGCTGACCAACCTGCAGACCCTGGAACGCTACCGGTTCTGGCAGGTCGGCTCGCTGGTCGGGCGGGACCTCGACACCGCCCGTACGGTGCTGCTGTTCATCGCCGTCGGCACCCTGCTGGCGCTGGTCTCCGGCCGGGTGCTCAACGCGCTCAGCCTCGGCGACGACGTCGCCCACGGGCTCGGCCAGCACGTGGTTCGGGACCGGGCGGTCATCATGACCGCGACCGTGCTGCTCTGCGGCTCGGCGACGGCGCTTACCGGACCGATCGTCTTCGTCGGGCTGGTCGTGCCGCACGCCGCCCGTTGGGTGACCGGGCCGGACTACCGGTGGATTCTCGCGTACAGCGCGGTGCTCGGTGCCGCCCTGCTGGTCGCGGCCGACGTGCTCGGTCGGCTGATCGCGCCGCCCGGCGAGGTCGAGGCCGGCCTGGTCGTGGCGTTCCTCGGCGCACCGGTGCTGATCGCCCTGGTCCGCCGCTCCCGATTGGCCAGCGTGTGACCGCTGGTCTCGAGCTTCCCGCGCTGGGCCGGTTGCGGCGTCGCCGACGCCGCCGGGCCACCGTGGTGCTGGCCGGGTTGGCCGGGGTCGTTGCGATCTTCGCCCTGCTCAGCCTCAGTCTCGGCGCCTACCAGATCTCGTTGGACGGGGTGCTCCGCACCCTGATCGGGCAGGGCAGCGGCCGCGACGACTTCATCATCCTCAGTCTGCGGCTGCCCCGACTGGTCGCCGGGATTCTGGCCGGTGCCGCGTTCGGCCTGGCCGGCGGCATCTTCCAGACCCTGTTGCGCAACCCGCTGGCCAGCCCGGACATCATCGGCGTCACCGGCGGGGCCAGCGCCGCCGCGGTGTTCGCACTGGTCACGCTCGGTGCCGGCAGCCTCGGCGTGTCGGTCGCCGCGTTCGTCGGCGCGGCCGGTACGGCGACCGCCGTGTACCTGCTCTCCTGGCGGGGCGGGCTGACCGGGTACCGGTTCGTGCTGGTCGGCATCGCCGCCGCGTTCATGGCACACGGTGTCCTCGGTTACCTGCTGACCCGGGGAGAGGTACGCGAGGCGCAGACGGCGTTGTCGTGGATGGTCGGCAGCCTGGGCAGCGCCCGCTGGCCGGAGATCGCCGTCCTGGCGACGCTGCTCGGCGTGTTGACCCCGGTGCTGCTGGCGTTGCGTCCGGCGCTCGGGCTGCTGCAGTTCGGCGACGACACCGCGACCGGCCTGGGGGTGCGGCTGGAACGCAGCCGGATCAGTCTGCTGGCGATCGCGGTGGCCCTCGCGGCAGTGGCGACCGCGGTGACCGGACCGATCGCGTTCGTGGCGTTCGTCGCCATGCCGATCGCCCGGCGGATGATCCGCTCCGGAGCCCCGGTGCTGCTGCCCGCCGCTCTGGTCGGAGTGGTGGTGGTGACCGGGGCGGACCTGGTCGCCCAGCACCTGCTGCCCGGCAACGTCAAGACCCCGGTCGGCATCGTCACCGCGGTGATCGGCGGGCCGTATCTGCTGTGGTTGCTCGCTACCGCTGGCCGGAATCACGGCTCGGTAACCAGAATTACATAGGCTAGCCAAACCTAACTTGCCCGTGGTTGCATGTGCTGACCTTCGCGGACGACCCGCGCTCGTAGGAGAGACAGTGATCAGCAGAAAACTCAGCCGCGTCCTTTTCGCCGCCCCACTCGCCCTCACCATCGGCCTGACCGCGTGCGGCTCCGGTGACGACTCCAGCACCGATGACGCCGCGACCGGTGGCAGCTCGGCCGGGTTCCCGGTGACCATCGAGCACGCCCTCGGTGAGACCACTATCGAGGACACTCCGACCCGGGTGGTCGCCTGGGGCTGGGGCAGCGCCGACGCCGCTATCGCGCTCGACGTGGTGCCGGTGGCCATCCCGTTCCAGAGCTACGGCGGTGACGCCAACGGCGTACTGCCGTGGATCGCCGAGAAGCTCGACGAGACCGGCGCCGAGGTGCCCACCGTACTGCCGGACGCCCAGGAACCGCCGTTCGACGAGATCGCCGCCGCCGACCCGGACCTGATCCTCGCCGTCTACTCCGGTATCGACCAGGAACAGTACGACCTGCTCAGCCAGATCGCGCCGACGGTCGCCTACCCGGGTGAGGCGTGGGCCACCCCGTGGCGTGACCTGATCACCACCGTCGGCACCGCGCTCGGCAAGAGCGGCGAGGCGCAGACGCTGCTGGACGACATCGACGCGCAGATCGCCACCAAGGCCGAGGAGAATCCGCAGCTGGCCGGCAAGAGCGTCGCCATGGTCTGGGACTCCGCCGGCACCTTCTACGTCTACAAGGAGGCCGACCCGCGGGTCGAGTTCGCCCTCGACCTCGGGATGACCGGCGCGCCCAGCGTCAACGAACTCGGCACCGACGAGTCGACGTTCTACTTCACCATGAGTTACGAGCAGCTCGACCAGCTCACCTCGGATGTGCTGGTGTCGTTCGCCACCACTCAGGAGGAACAGGACGCGTTCCTGTCCTCGCAGGCCGCGCAGACCATGCCGCAGATCCAGTCCGGGGCGGTCGCCTCGCTGGTCGGTGCCGAGTTCATCGCCTCGGTGTCGCCGCCCACCGCGTTGTCGGTCACCTGGGGCCTCGACGAGTACGTCGCCGCACTCGCCGAAGCCGCCGACAAGGTCGACGCCGCTTCCTGAACGACCATCCGGCCCGGCCCGACCCGATCCGGCCCGATCCGGCCCGGCTCGACCCGACCGAGCCGGGTCGGGCGGGCCGGGTCAGAGCTCGTAGTGCCAGATGCTGATCGCGTCGGCACCCAGCCGGCAGACGATCGTGCTGCGGTCGCCGACACAGCCGCCGACCGGTCCGGGAACGCTACCGACCATGCGTACCGTCTCCGGACCGGCCGGCGCCAGTACCGCGAGCCAGGCCGGTCCGGTCTCGGTCGGCTGCCGGTAGCCGACGAACGTGGCGTCGCCGCGCCCCTCCAACTCGGTCTCCCAGGCGCTCAACGGCAGCAGGGTCCGTCCGGTCCCCGGGTCGATGATCCGCCCGCTGCCCGAACCCGCGTCGGCGCTGGCGTCCGCCACCGCCGCCGACGCGGGATATCCACGACCGTCGCCGTCTGCCGCGGCGCCGGACCCGCCGTCGGGCGACACGCTGTACGCCACCAGATAGCTGTCGAAGTCGACCACCAGGTCGGCCGGCACCCGCCAGACCGTCCGGCCGGTCACCGGGTCGACCGCCTCGATCCGGGAGTCGTCCGGAAAGCAGATCAGCTCGCCGCACCCGGTGATCCGGCCGGGTCCGTACCGCACCGGCCGGTGCCACAGCTGCCGCAACGTCGCCGGGTCGTAGCCGGTGACTCCCAGCTCACCGCCGCGCCACTGACGCACCAGCAGCGTGCCGGCCATGCTGTCCGGCCGGGACACCTCACCCAGATCGGCGGTACGCAGCACCGTGCCGTCGCGCCCGTCGCGTACCTCCGCCCGGCCGTCGGTGCCGACCAACAGCGCCTGCCCGGCGGACCCGGCCAGCACCTCGGTCGGCACGGCCAGATCGGCCCGCCACAGCTCGTCGCCGGTCGCCAGGTCGACGGCGCGCAGCGTCGACGAGGTGGCGCCGGCGCCGTCCGGCTCGTCGATCAGCGCGGTACGCCCGTCGTCGGTCAGCACCAGCCCGTCGGGTGCCACCCACCGGGTCTGCCCGGTCTGCGCGTCCAGGATCACCGTCGAGCCGGTGCCCGGACCGGACCTCGGGCCGACCAGCACCACGTCACCGGTCTGGCGTACCTGCCGCAGCCGCCAACTCGCCGCGTCGAACGGCACCGTCCACCGCAGCTCGCCGTCCAGCACGTCGTACGCGGACAGCTGCCAGGTGGTCGCCGCGCCCTGCGCGGCGGCCGAGGTGACCAGCAGCCGGTCCCCGGCGAGCACGATGTCCCGGGCCTTCACCTGATGGCTGGCGACCTGGACGAGCAGCGGACCGCTGGGCGGGGCCGCGCCGGTCAGGCCGGCGAGCAGCGCCAGGCCGACGACGGCGGCGAGCGGGCGGATCCGGTTGGCGGCCAGCCGTACCCGCCTCGGTGACCGCCACCACCGCCCAGCCGGTGGCGGCGGCGGCACCTTGGGGTGGCTGGCCAGACCCAGCTCGATGACCATGTGCTCCACACTCTTTCCTGTCGCGGCCGGTGTCCAGCGGCCGGGCGCGAGGTGCCCGTCGACCATAATTACGGCATGGACGACGCCCTGGCTCATCCGTCCCGTCGAACCCGGTGGCTGCGCCGCAAGCTGGCCGTCTGCGCCGCTGCGGCGGTCGCCGTCGCGCTGCTGGTCACCGGCAGCGGCTACTGGGTGCGGGCGTCGGCGGCCGAGCACGTCTACGAGCTGGCCAGCGTGCCCGCCGCGCCGGTCGCCCTGGTCCTCGGGGCGCAGGTCCGGCCGGACGGTACGCCGTCGGAGTTCCTGGCCGGTCGGCTGGAGGTGGCCCGGCGGCTGGTCGAAGCCGACCTGGTCCGGGCGGTGCTGGTCTCCGGCGACCACCGGGAGTGGGACTACGACGAGCCGGGCGCGATGCGCCGCTGGCTGATCGACCGGGGGGTGCCGGCGGACCGGATCGTGCAGGACCACGCCGGTCTGGACACCTACGACTCGTGCCTGCGGGCGCGCCGCGTCTTCGGCGTGGAGCGGGCGATCGTGGTGACGCAGAGCTTCCACATCGAGCGGGCGGTCACGGTCTGCCGGCGGGTCGGCGTGGACGCGGTCGGCGTCGGCGACGACTCGGTACGCCGCTTCGAGCGGGCCTGGCGCTGGGGTGCGTTCCGGGAGCGGTTCGCTGCGGTCAAGGCCGCGTACGACGTGCTGGTGGGCCGGGATCCGGCGCTGCCCGGCCCACCCGAGACCAGCCTTGACGACGCCCTGCGCGAGTGAGTCTGCGGCATCAGGGGCATTTTGTCCGGTAAAACCTTGGTTGTCGCGGCTGGCTATGCGCGCCGCGCATCAGCTATGCGCGATGCGCATATACTGACCGCCGAGCGTGTAGAGACGTCGCATAGGGAGTTGGATGTCGGAAGTAGGGGCAGCGCCGGATCTGGCTGATTGGATCGCCCGGTTGATCGAAGACGGCGAGACGTACGAGGTCGAGTTCAAGGGTGAACGGCGGGAGCGACTCAATGACCGTGACCTGGTGGAGGCTGTCGTGTGCCTCGCCAACGGAAGTGGCGGGGTGTTGCTCGTCGGCGTCGAGGACGACGGGGTGGTCAGCGGAGCGCGTGCTCGGCACGAGGCTGGCGGCACGGATCCGCTGCGGGTTCAGGCTCTGATCGCGAACATGACGCAGCCTCCACTCTCGGCTGTAGTGCGCGTTGTCTGTATCCGGGGGCGTGACGTGCTTGTTGTCGAGGTTCCGGACAGTCCCCGGGTGGTTGGGACGACCCGAGGGACCTATGTTCGGCGGGCGATTGCTGGTGACGGTAGTCCGACATGTGTCCCGTATCATGCTCACGAGATGCTCGCTCACGAGGTGGACCGTGGCGCCGTTGACTGGGCTGGCCTCCGAGTCGGTGGTGCCGGGTGGGAAGACCTGGATCCGCTAGAGTTCGAGCGGATGCGGCGATTGACAGCGGCTGCTGGCAATGGGTCTGATCGGATACTGGCATCCTTGTCCGATCGAGAAATAGTGAACGCTCTTGGGCTCGCCGGGCGTAGCGGCGATATCTCGACGGGGGCTCTGCTGCTGTTCGGTAAGGTTCCTGCGCTGCGTAGGTATCTTCCGACTCATGAAGCAGCATTTCAGGTGGTTAACGGGATGCAAGTTGAGGTCAACGAGTTCTTCGCCTATCCGCTTCTCCGGCTGGCCGAGGAATTCTCGCTGCGGTTTCGCGCTCGTGTCCGAGAAGACGAGCTCGAATTCGGGTTGCTTCGGGTAGCCGTAGCTTCATACTCGGAGGTTGCGTTCCGAGAGGCGCTGGCGAACGCGTTGATTCATCGCGACTACACTCGTCGAGGGGCGGTGCATGTTCAGTGGGCGGAGGATCAGCTCGAGATTTCTAGTCCTGGAGGGCTGCCGACTGGCGTGAGGATCGACAATCTCCTCGTCGCACCGCCGCACCCTCGTAGTCCACTCCTTGCGGACGCTTTCAAGCGGACCGGACTGGTAGAGCGAACCGGTCGAGGCATCAATCGGATGTATGCCGAGCAGCTGCGTCTCGGGAAGCCGGCACCGGATTACGGAAGGACGACCGATACACACGTTGTGGCAATCCTGCCTGGTGGGCCGGCGAATATTTCGATGACGAGGTGGGTGTTGGAGCAGGAGCGGCGGCTAGGTGCGCCGCTTGGGCTCGGCGAACTTCAGGTGCTTACCGAGTTGGTGCGGGAGCGACAGGCTTCAACACATGACCTCGCCGATCTCGTCCAGCGTACGGAGAGCGAGGCACGGAATCTGCTGGCTCGGATGGTCGAGCGAGGCTGGGTCGAGGCGCGTGGCAGTGGAAAGGGACGTACCTGGCACCTATCTGCCGTAGTATATCGCGTTTTGGGTGTTCCGTCAGGTTACGTTCGAATGAAAGGATTCGAGTCGCTTCAGCAGGAGCAGATGGTTTTGCAGTACGTGTCGGCTCATGGCCGGATTACCCGGGCACAAGCAGCAGATCTCTGCTCTCTCGCACCCGATCAGGCAAGTCGTTTGCTGCGGAGGCTTGCGAGGGAAGGCAAGCTCCTGCAGCAGGGGGAAAGGCGGTGGGCCAGTTACGTTCGGCCGGACGGCTGACCCGTCTTGACTCCCTGTGGTCATGCCTGCCGCTCGGCGCAGCGTGCTGGCCGTTCGTCGCTGGGGCCACGGCGCGCGTCGGACCGGCACTCCGATGAACATCTAGATTGATGTACGTAGATGTTCATCGAAGGGAGTTTTTCCATGACCTCGACCGTCCGTCGATGTACGGCGGCGCTGGCGGCCGCGCTGCTGGTCGCCGTCGCGCTTGCGATCGGCAACGGCGCCAATGCCCAGGCGTCCGCCGTGCGGATCATGCCGCTCGGCGACTCGATCACCGACGGCTTCAACGTCCCCGGCGGCTACCGCATCGACCTGTGGCAGAAGTTCCAGGCCGGTGGGTACACCGTGGACTTCGTCGGATCCCAGTCCAACGGGCCGGCCAGCCTGCCCGACCGGAACCACCAGGGCCACTCGGGCTGGCGGATCGACCAGATCGACGCCAACATCGTCAACTGGCTGAACGCCTCCGACCCGCAGACGATCCTGCTGCACATCGGCACCAACGACATCACCCAGAACCGGGACCTGCCGAACGCGCCGAACCGGCTCGCCGCGCTGATCGACAAGATCACCAACACCGCGCCGGACGCCCACCTGTTCGTCGCCACGATCATCCCGGCCAGCTTCAGCGACGCTCAGTTCCGCGCGTACAACTCGGCGATCCCGCAGATCGTGCAGAGCCGGGCGAACGCCGGCCGCCGGGTGCACCTCGTCGACATGTACTCGGCGCTCACCACCGCCGACCTGGCCGACGGCGTGCATCCGAACGCCACCGGGTACAGCAAGATGGCCACCAAGTGGTACGACGCGCTGCTGTCCGTACCCGGAAGTCTGAACCCCGGCGGCGGACCGAGCCCGAGCCCGACCACCACGCCGGACACGTCACCGACGCCGACCACGCCGCCACCGGCCACCACCCCACCGCCCGCGACCACCCCGCCACCGGGCGGTGGCTGCACCGCCACCGTCTCGCTCAACCAGTGGCCCGGCGGGTTCGTGGCGACCGTCCGGGTCACCGCCGGCTCGGCCGGACTCACCGGCTGGACCGTCGGGATGACCCTGCCCGGCGGTGCCACCGTCACCAACGCATGGAACGCCGACCGCAGCGGCAACAGCGGCCCGGTGCAGTTCCGCAACGTCAGCTACAACGGCCGGGTCGGTGCCGGACAGTCGACCGAGTTCGGCTTCCAGGGCACCGGCAGCGGCTCCGGCATGACCCCGTCCTGCACCGCCAGCTGAGGCGACGTCCGTACCGGGGTGGGCGGTGGCGCCGTCCGGCACCGCCCACCCCGGTGGTGGTCGCGCACCGACGCGGATCAGGTGGGCAGCGGCCCACGCACGACGTCGGCGGTGGCAAGCGGGGGCCAGGCGTTGGCCAGCAACCGCTGAAAGTACGCCGGGAACCACTCGCCAGCCGGTGGTGCACCGGGCAGCGCGCCGGTGTCGTACGTGCCAGCGGCGTAGTCCGAGTCGCACCTCGGCTCGTACGGGTGAAACGCGTTGCCCCAGGTGCCGAAGCCGTCCGAGACGCCCGGCGCGGTGGCCCAGACGTACGCGTCGACGCCGGGTGCCGGCGCGGCCACCGGTCGTACGCCGATGCCCGCGTCGGCCAGGTTGCACCAGTTCGTCACCCGGGCCCGCCGATCCAGCCGGCCGGCCTCGACGTACTCCTCGGCACTGGTCCGCGGACCCGGCGCGATCGGGCGCTCGGGACCGCCCCAGCCGTTGCGTGAGGTGTCCACCAGGATGCCAGCTGCCCGGGGGAACCCGGCGGCGGTCAGCCGGTGCCGCATCGCGGCCAGGTACGGCAGCACATCGACGACATCGCGTCCGGCCACCCAACTGCTGTGGGTCCGCACCGGCTCGCCGTTGATCACGTCGCGGGTCCGGAAGTACCGCTCCCGCAGTACCGAATAGTTGCCGACGTTGGCGATGAAGCCGTGCACCAGGTCGGGGGTGGCACCCGACTGGCCGGCCGTCAACTGGAGCAGCGACACCAGGTCGGCGGCGTCCGATGCCCGGCCGAGCTGCCCCGGGTGGCTCACGTCCAGGTACGGATAGACGTTGGGCAGCGGACCGAGCCGCGCCAGGGCGTAGCCGATGCCGAGCGGGTAGCTGCCGTACGCCAACACCTGGTCGCAGCCGAAGGTGGCATCCGGCCGGGGCGAGGTGTGGGTGACCAGATTGGCCAGTGAGTTCGGCTCGATGATGGCGACGATCCGTAGCCGCGCGTACGCCGGGTCGGCGAGGATCTGCGTGATCGGGTCGACGAACTCCGCCCGGTAGCGGGGTAGCTCGTCGTAGGCCAGCTCGCCGGTGGAGGCCAGCCGTTCGCAGTCGCGGCCCGGCAGGTCGTGCAGGACGAGCTGGATCAGATCGGCACCCTGGCGTAGCGCCTCGTCGAGGTGGTCCCGCAGGCCCATCCGGTCACCGGCGCGGTCGATGGCGGCGATGCGGTCCAGCCGTACGGCGGTCGGTTGGTCGGCGACCAGGTGGCCGCCCGGCTCGCCGGCGGCCAGTGCCGACCACTCGGGGTTGACATAGACCTGAGCGCCAGCGTACGGATTGTCCATCTTTACCAGGTGATGGACGCCGACCGGGTGACCGGGTCCGGCGGCAGCCGCGACGGCCCCGGCCAGGACCACGGCGGTGGTGACTGAGGCGGAGGTGGCCAGTGCCGCGCCGAAGCGGGTGGCCCACGGGAATCGTTGCCGAGTCATCATATCGACAAGTGTCAATGATCGCATGGCGCTTGGCCAGTGCCGGCGCCGGAGCCCGGTGGTCGGTCGCCGCTCTGCCCTGTTCGCAGAGGCGACCGAAGCGGTGGCCGGCGCATGGCGTGTCGGCCGGAACCTGGTGCGGTGGCCCTCGGGGTACCACCGCACCAGACTCGGCGGCCGAGGGATCAGCTGGTCAGGTACCCGAGGCGGCCTTCGACGATCTGTCCCTCGCAGTTGCTGGCGATGGAGTCGAAATGGTCGCCGCTGGACATCCGGCACCGGTAGAGCGTCCGGTACGACCCGGTCGGCGGCGAGGTGTACGCGTAGCCGATCCGCCCGATCACCTGCTGCCCTTCGCAGTTGGCGTCGAGCGACGTCATGTAGTCCCAGCCGCCGACCCGGCACTGGTAGAGCGCCCGGGTGCCGGAGACCTGGCTGTTCCGTACCGTGCCCAGCGCGTGCTCCCGCTGGTAGCCGGAGAGCGACGTGTCGGTGGAGCTGACGTGGTCACGGCCGTTCCAGAAGCGGTAGAGGACCGCGGTCGGCGATGGCGCGCCCTGGGCGACGAACAGCAGCCGGTTCGGTGAGCCGCTGCCCGGGTTGGTGATCTTGTTCGGCGTCGAGTTGGCGAACATCGTGCTGGCCACCTGCGCCGGGGACATGTTGGGGGTGGTGGCGAGGATCAGTGCCGCCGCGCCGGCCACGTGCGGTGCGGCCATCGAAGTGCCGCTGATCGTGTTGGTGGCGGTGTCGCTGGTGTGCCAGGCCGAGGTGATGCCTTCGCCGGGGGCGAAGATGTCGGTGCAACTGCCGTAGTTGGAGAACGACGCCCGGGCGTCCGTGCGGGTGCTGGCGTTGACGGTGATCGCCTCGGCGACCCGGGCCGGCGTGTAGTTGCAGGCGTTGGCGTTGCTGTTGCCGGAGGCGATCGCGTAGACCACCCCGTCGGCGATCGAGTTACGGACCGCGTTCTCGACGGTGGTGTTGCTCCCAGGACCGCCGAGGCTCATGTTCGCCACGGCGGGCACCCCGGGGGCGTGGTGGGCGGTGACCCAGTCCACTCCGGCGGCGACCCCGGAGAACGAACCCGATCCGGCGCAGTTGAGCACCTTGACGGCGACCAGCGCGACGCCCTTGGCGACCCCGTACTGCGATCCGCCGATGGTGCCGGCGACGTGCGTACCGTGGCCGTTGCAGTCGGTGTTGTTGCCGTCCCCGGTGGTGTTGGTGCCCCAGCTGGCGCGGCCGCCGAACGTGCTGTGGCTGGTGCGGATCCCGGTGTCGATGACGTACGCGCGGACGGTGGGCGCCGTGGTCGGGTAGGTGTAACGGTTGTCCAGCGGCAGGTCGCGCTGGTCGATCCGGTCGAGTCCCCACGACGGCGGGTTGGTCTGGGTGGCGACGGTGCGGACCACGCCGTCCTGCTCGACGTAGGCCACGTCGGGTCGGGCGGCGATTCGCCGGGCCGCCGACTCGCTCATCGTCGCGGCGAAGCCGCGCAGTGCGTGCGAGTAGACGTGCCGTACCTTCGCGCCGTACCGTGCCGCCAGGTCCGTGGTGCGCGCCTGGCTGCTCGCGGTCGCGCCGTCGGAGAAGACGACGATGTAGCTGCCGGCGATGGCGTCCGGGCTGTCGGCCCCGAGGATCTCGCCGGGGGCGGCGGAGGCGGGGGAGGCGGTTGCCGACAGCAGCAGGGCCGCTGCCGCGGCCATTACGCCGCTGGTGGCCGTCCTGCGGAACCAGGACGATCCGGGTCCACTCATCTTCGATCCCTTCTGGGTCACCTGCCTGCGGAGAAAACGCGGGCAGGCGGCAGCTACCGCTGCTCGGCTTAGTGCACTGGACAGCAGGACATTAACCTACGTTAATGATTGCTGTCCAGTGTCGACATGGCGGCAGAGGTCCGGAGATGAGTTGTTGGTTCGGGCCAGTGGCGTTTCAGGGGATTAGTTCGCGTAGCCAGCGCAGTTGCCGGCGGACCTGCTCCGCCTCGCCACCTTCGTGGCCGTTGAACGGATACGGGTGAATTTCCCGGTCCGGTGGATCCGGGCGCCCATTTCCGGCACCGTACTGGTTGTACGCGGCGAATACCGTGCTCGGTGGGCAGGTGGTGTCGCGCAGCCCGATGCCGAAATGCGCCGGCGCCACCGCCATGCGGGCGAACGACACCCCGTCGAAGTAGGACAGGGTACGGCGTACCGCCGGCTCGGCGTCGCGGTGCACGGCGAGGTACCGGGCGACGTCGCCGTACGGCTCGTTGTCGGTGATCTCGATCGCCCGCTGCCAGTGGCAGCCGAACGGCGCGGTGCAGATCAGCGCGGCCAGGTCGTCGACCAGGCCGGCGACCGCCAGGGCGAGCCCGCCGCCCTGGCTGTTGCCGGCCGCGACCACCCGGGCCGGGTCGACGCCGGGCAGCACGCGCACCGCGGCCACCGCGCGGACCGCGTCGGTGATCAGCCTGCGGTAGTAGTAGTCGGCCGGGTCGAGGATCCCGCGGGTCACCGGCCCGGGGCCACCGGCGGTGGTGGGGTGCGGATCGGGGGTGTCCCCGCCGTTGCCGTACTGGTCGCCCTGGCCGCGGGCGTCCATCAGCAGGTGCGCGTAGCCGGCGACCGGCCAGGTCAGCCGCTCGTGTGGCAGGCCCCGGCCCCGCCCGTAGCCGAGGTACTCGACGACCGCCGGCAGCGGCGTGTCGACCCCGGCCGGGCGGGTGTACCAGGCGTTGACCGGGTCGCCGCCGAACCCGCGCAACGTCACCTGCCAGGTGTCCAGTAGGCGCAGGTCCGTTGGCTCCGGACGGACGTCGATCAGCACCTCACGGCTGGCGGCATCGTCCAGGGTCGACTTCCAAAATGTCGTAAAGTCAGCTGGTTCGGCCACAGATGGGCTGTACGTCGTAAGTTGCGGCAACGGCAGATCAAACGAGGGCACTGAATCTCCCAGGTGAACAAGTACACGGTGGACAGTCGCTCAGGCGGGCGGTGGCGGGGCGGTGCTCTCCCGGATCACCAACTCGGTGACCAGGTCGATGCGGCTGGTCGACAACTCGGCACCGCGGGCCAGGTCCAGCAACATCTGCGCGGCGGTGCCGGCCATGTCGCGCAGCGGTTGGTTGACGGTGGTCAATGCCGGCACCGTCCAGGCGGCGACCGGCACATTGTCGTACCCGATCACCGACAGGTCGTGCGGGACGTCCAGGCCGAGTTGGCGGGCGGCCCGGAGTACGCCCAGTGCCTGCATGTCGGATCCGGCGAAGATCGCGGTCGGCCGGTCCGGGCGGTCCAGCAGCGCCATCCCGTGCGCGAAGCCGGCATCGACGTAGAAATCCCCGTGCCGGACGAGGTCGGCCGCGACCGACAGGCCGGCCTCGTCGTGTGCCGACCGGAATCCGGCGGTACGGGCCTGAGCGCACAGCACGTCCCGTGGCCCGGAGATGATGGCGATCCGCCGATGCCCGAGTTGCAGCAGATGCCGGGTGGCGATCAGCCCGCCGTTCCAGTTGTTGGATCCGACGGTCGGCACCGACGCCGACGTGGCGCTGTCGGTGTCGATCACCACGAACGGGATGAGCTGGCGGGCGAGTAGTTCCTGTTGCCGTTCGGTGAGGTGACACAGGACGAAGAGCACGCCGAGCGGGCGGCGGGCCACCGTGCCGTCGAGCCAGTCCTCCGGCGGGCTGTGCCGGCCGCCGAGCTGGGTCAGGTTGAGACCGATACCGGCGGCGCTGGCGATGGTCTCCACCCCGTGGATGATCTCCATCGCCCAGAGTGAGTCGAACTCGTGGAAGACCAGATCGATCTGGTCGTGGCGGATCGGCGGGCGCCGGGCCCGCCGGCGGTACTGGTGCCGGGCCAGGCTGGCCTCCACCCGGGCCCGGGTCTGCGGCGCCACGTCTGCCTTACCATTGAGGACCTTGGATACAGTGGTGATCGAGACGCCGACCTCGTCGGCGATGGTGGCGATGGTCGTCGGAGACGGTGGGTCGGTGCTCGGGGCGGATGTGGGAGTCGGCGGTGCGGCGGGACGTGCTGGGGGCAGTGGCGGCGCTTCTGTCATGCGTACCTCACGTAAGGTAACCGAAACTTCCGGAGCTAAACCTGCTGGTAAGCCCGGGTCGGCGGGTGTCAGTGGTGGCGGTGAGTGGGGACTCGGTGACATGTGAGCGACCTCAAGCGCACTCTATGCAGTTGAAGGTCCGGTTCGGTGACCCTTGACACACCATGCCGGGGAGTTTAGGTTCCCCGCAAGGTAACGCACATATTTCCGAAAGTTTCGAGGGATGTGTCCCGCGAGGCGTTCCCTGCTGCCGGCAGGGGGCCGGTGGCGGGCCGGACGTGAGGGGCGGCAACTGGGATGAGTACCCCCAGCACGGTCGATGCGTCGCCGCAGGCGCAGGTGCCCTTGCCACCGGTCGACGAGCTACCTCGACGCGGCCGGAGCCGGCCCCGCTCACGTACCTGGCGGCGGGCGCTGCGCCGCGACTGGCAGCTCTACTCGCTGGTCATCCTGCCGCTGGTGTTCTTCCTGATCTTCCGCTACCTGCCGATGCTGGGAAACGTCATCGCGTTCCGTCGGTTCCAGCCCGGTGGCAGCGTCTTCGGTGAATACTGGGTTGGCCTGCGCTACGTCCGGATGTTCCTCGCCGACCCGACGTTCTGGCAGGTCTTCACCAACACCCTGATCCTCGGCACGCTCACTCTGGTCGTGGTGTTCCCGCTGCCGATCGTGCTCGCCCTACTGCTCAACGAGGTCCGCGCCCGCCGGATGAAGCGGTTCGTCCAATCGGTGTCCTACCTGCCGCACTTCCTGTCGATCGTGATCGTCGCGGCGATGGTGATGCAGATCCTCTCCGTCGACGGCACGGTCAACTCGATCATCCGGGCGCTCGGCGGTGATGCGATTCCGTTCCTGCAGCAGCCGGGCTGGTTCCGCACCATCTACGTCTCCTCCGAGGTGTGGCAGACCGTCGGCTGGGGGACGATCCTCTACCTCGCGGCCCTCACGACGATCGACGAGGACCTCTACGAGGCGGCCCGGATCGACGGGGCGAACCGGTGGCGGCAGACCTGGCACGTGACGCTGCCGGGCATCCGGCCCACCATGATCACCCTGCTGATCCTCAACATCGGCACCTTCATGGCGGTCGGCTTCGAGAAGATCCTGCTGCTGTACAACCCGCTGACCTACCCCACCGCCGACGTGATATCGACGTACCTCTACCGGATGGGTGTCGTCTCCAGCAACTTCAGCTACGCCGCCGCCATCGGCCTGTTCGAGGCGCTGATCGGGCTGACCCTGGTGTTGTCCGCCAACCTGATCGCCCGTCGCACGGTGGGGACGAGCCTGTGGTGACCGTCGATGCCTCCCGCAAGCTGTTCCAGCCGACCCGACGCCGGCCCCGCCGGCCCGACGACACCCGCGGCTACCGGATCTTCCGGGCGGTCAACGGGATCATCCTGACCGGCGTCGTGATCATCACGCTCTACCCGTTCGCCAACATCGTCGCCCGCTCGCTCAGCGACGAGGGCTACATCCGGTCCGGCCAGGTCAACATCATCCCGCGCGGGTTCAACCTGGACACCTACCGGCTGGTGATGTCCGACTCGATGTTCTGGACCAACTACCGCAACACCATCGTCTACACGGTGACCGCCACCGTCATCTCGATCGTGCTCACCACCTGCTACGCCTACGTCCTGTCGAAGAAGGATCTCAAGGGTCGGAGCGCGCTGGTCGGTATCGCCGTCTTCACCATGTTCTTCTCCGGTGGCCTGATCCCCAACTACGTGCTGATCACCAGCCTCGGGCTGAAGAACAGCATCTGGGCGATCGTGCTGCCGAACGCGATCAACGTGTTCAACCTGCTGGTCATGAAGGCCTTCTTCGAAAGCCTGCCGACCGAGCTGGAGGAAGCCGCCGCCGTCGACGGGCTCAACACGTACGGCATCCTCTGGCGCATCGTCATCCCGCTGTCGAAGGCGATCATCGCCACGATGGTGCTCTTCTACGCGGTCTCGTTCTGGAACTCGTGGTTCACCGCATTCCTCTACATGGACCGCTCCGAACTCTTCCCGGTGACCGTCTACCTGCGCAACCTGATCGCCGGGGCGACCACCGCGACCTCCACCGGAAGTAGCAGCGACAGCCTCGCCCAGGCGGCCGCGAACATTCAGGCCGTCACGATTATCCTGACCGTACTGCCGATCATCATGGTCTATCCATTCATTCAGCGCTACTTCGTGTCGGGCATCATGCTCGGCGCGGTCAAGGGGTAGCGCTGCGGACAGGTCCGCCCCATTCAATCGAATGCCTTCCGCACACGAAAGGAAGCCCGATGTTCCAACGATCCCGGCACCGCCACGCAGCGGTCGCCGCTGGTGTCCTTGCCCTCACACTCGGTATCGCCGCCTGTGGCAGCGACGGCGAAACCGAGGCGGAGGACCTGGACGGCAACAGGGTCGGTGCCATGGAGAGCTACGGCGTCGGTGACCAGTTCACCGCCACCGAGGCGCTGAGCTTCTCCCTGCTCTACAACAACCATCCCAACTATCAGATCGACAAGGAGTGGATGTTCTGGGACGAGCTGACCGAGCGCACGAACGTGTCGCTCGAAACGGTCGAGGTGCCGTTGAGCGACTACGAGCAGAAGCGTGGTCTGCTGATCGGCGCCGGCGACGCGCCGTTCATCATCCCGAAGACCTACCCCGGGCAGGAAGCGGCGTACGTGTCCAGCGGCGCGATCCTGCCGATCAGCGACTACGTCGACCTGATGCCGCACTTCCAGGACAAGGTCGCCAAGTGGAACCTGCAGGGTGACATCGACTCGCTGCGCCAGCAGGACGGCAAGTACTACCTGCTGCCCGGTCTGCACGAGGACGTCTGGACCGACTACACCATCGCCGTACGTACCGACATCCTCGCCGAGCTCGGCCTCGAGGAGCCGGCCACCTGGGACGAGTTCCGGGAGATGCTGCGGGCGATGAAGGCCGCGTACCCGGACGTCTACCCGATGTCGGACCGGTGGAGCATCCCCACCCCGCTGGGCGCGCTGCAGAACATCATCGGCCCGTCGTACGGCTACGACACGATGGGCGGCTGGGGCTACCAGAACGCCTCGTTCAACCGGGAGGCCCAGGAGTTCGTGTTCACCGGCACCATGCCGGAGTACAAGGAGATGGTGGAGTTCCTGCACTCGCTGGTCGCCGAAGGTCTCTTCGACCCGGAAAGCGTGACCCAGGACGACGACACCGCGATCCAGAAGCTCGCCACCGGCAAGTCGTTCGTCATCAGCACCAACGCGCAGACCCTGGTCAACGACTACCGGCCGGCGCTGGCGCAGAACAACCCGAACGCCACCATCGCCAAGATCACCCGGCCGGACAGCCCGGTCGGCTCGGTCAAGGCCGGCTCCCGCCTGGAGAACGGCATCATGATCTCCAGCAAGGCGCGGGAGAGCGAGAACTTCGTCGCGATGATGCAGTTCATCGACTGGCTCTGGTACTCCGACGAAGGCCAGGAGTTCGCCAAGTGGGGAGTCGAAGGCGTCACCTACACCAAGGACGCCGACGGCAAGTGGATCCTCGACTCCGACATCGACTTCATCGGAATCAACCCCGACGCCAGCAAGCACCTGCAGAAGGACTTCGGCTTCAGCAACGGGGTGTTCGCCTACGGCGGCACCACCGAACTGCTGCAGTCGACCTTCTCCGAAGAGGAGCTGAAGTTCCAGGAGGCGATGGGGCAGAAGGAGACCCTGCCGGTCTCGCCGCCGAGGCCGTTCACCGAGGAGGAGCGCGAGCAGGCCACGCTCTGGGAGACCCCGCTGAAGGACTACGTCCAGCAGCAGACCCTGCAGTTCATCCTCGGCCAGCGTGACCTGTCCGAATGGGACGCCTACGTCGCCGAGGTCGAGGGCAAGAACGCCCAACAGTACATCGACCTGGTCAACGGGGCGTACCAGCGCTACCAGGAAGAGCACGGCTGACCACCTGGGGGGTGCCGGTCGCGTCCGTGGCAGGGACGCGACCGGCACAGCCGGCACCATCATGAGGAGCGGAGCAGAGTTGACCCGGATCGTCGTACCGCAGCAGGGCGTCGGCGCCCTGCCGGACGCCTGGCGGGCCTGCGTCGGCACCGGCCGGTTCGACCTCGCGCTGCGCAGCGACTACCAGGAGTCCCTCGCCCTGGTCCAGCAGGAGATCGGCTTCCGCTACATCCGGGGGCACGGGCTGCTCAGCGACGGCGTCGGTATCCACCGGCCGTACGAACACGCCGGCCGACGCGGCGTGCACCACTCGTTCACCTACGCCGACCAGATCGTCGACGCCTACCTCGACCTCGGCATCGCCCCCTTCATCGAGCTCGGCTTCATGCCCGAAGCACTCGCCGCAGGCGAGCAGACCGTCTTCTGGTGGCGCGGCAACGTCACCCCGCCCCGCTCTGAAACCGAGTGGGCCGACCTGGTCCGCGCCACCATCGGCAACCTCGTCGACCGGTACGGCCTGGCGCAGGTCCGTAGCTGGCCGATCGAGGTGTGGAACGAGCCCAACCTGGACATCTTCTGGCAAGGCGCCGACCAGGCCGCCTACCACCGGCTGTACGAGGTGACCGCGCACGCCGTCAAGGAGGTCGACGCCGACCTGCAGGTCGGCGGGCCGGCCGTATCCCCCGGCGCAGACGAGTGGCTGGTGCCGTTCGCCGAGTACGTCACCGACCGCGGCGTGCCGGTCGACTTCGTCAGCCGCCACGCGTACACCTCGGGGCCGGCCCAGCACGTGCCGTTCGGCACCTACCAGACCCTGATGCCCGCCGACCACCTGCTGGAACAGTTCGCCAGCCCGCGCAAGCACCTGGCCGGCACCGCCCTGGCCGACCTGCCGGTGCACATCACCGAGTTCAACTCCTCCTACCGGCCGGACAACCCGATCCACGACACCGCGTTCCACGCCGCGTACCTGGCCCCGGTCGTCGCGGCCGGCGGCGACCTGGTCGACTCGTTCTCCTACTGGACGTTCAGCGACGTCTTCGAGGAGGTCGGCATCCCGGCCGCGATCTTCCACGGCGGCTTCGGTCTGCTCACCCACCGGCAGATCAGAAAACCCACCTACCATCTGTACGCGTTCATGGCCCGGATGGGCCGTCAGGTGCTCGCCCGGGGTACCGACCACCTGGTCACCCGCGACGACGACACCGGCCGGGTCACCGTGCTGGCCTGGGCGCCGGTCGACGTCACCGACGTCACGGCCTCCCCGGACCGGCACGTCGTCTCGCTGTCGGTCCCGGTCACCGCCCCGGCCGGCTCGGCGTTCCTGCTGCGCTCGTCGGTCAGCGACGACGCCGGCAACGCCTGGCGGGCCTGGTGCGAGCTCGGCCGCCCCCGGTCACCCCGGCCGGCGCAGCTCGACGCGCTGCGTACCGCCGCCGAACCGGCCCGCAGCCACCGTGCGCTGCCGGTCGTCGACGGCCGGGCCGACGTCGACCTGACCCTGACCCGGCACGAGGTCACCCTGGTGGAGATCACTCCGGTGGTCGACCAGACTCCGCCGTGGTGCGACGACCGGCGGCTGCTCGGACAGGGCGGCCGTGATGAGTGATCTGGCCGCCGCGCAGCGGCAGTTCGGCACCGGCCCGCTGTCGCGGGTCGCGGCGATCGTCTACCGGCTGACCGTCGTCGAGCTGCTGCTGCTCGCCGGCGTACTGCCCGGCCTGGTGCCGGCGCTGCTGCTGGCCCGCGACCCCAGCAACATCCCGATCTACGCCGCCTGCGCCATCCCGGTCGGCCCGGCGCTGTCCGCCGCCCTGTACGCCATCGCCCGGCACCGCCCCGACATCACCGACCTGACCCCGGCCGTCGACTTTCGGCGCGGCTACCGGGCCAACCTCGGCGGGGTGCTGCGGATCTGGCTGCCGCTGCTGGCCGGGCTGACCGTCGTCGCGGTCAACCTGGCCTACTTCGACGCGGCCGGGGTGCCGCGCTGGTGGGCGGCGCTGCTGGTCCTCGTCGCGGTCGCGGCGACTGTCTGGGGCGGCACCGCGCTGGTGATCACCTCGCTGTTCGCGTTCCGCGCCCGCGACGTGGCCCGGCTCGCCGCGCACTTCCTGACCCGTACGCCCGGCACCTCCCTCGGTGTGCTGGCGCTCGGGGTCGTGTCGGCCGGGATCACCGCGTACACCTCGGAGGCGGTGCTGGCGCTGGCCGGCTCGGTGCTGGCGTTGCTGCTGCTGCGCACCAGCCGACCGATGATCACGGCGATCGAGAAGGAGTTCACCAGGTGACGCTGCCCGACGTCGCGAAGATCCCGTACGGCGGGGACTACAACCCGGAGCAGTGGCCCGAGGACGTCTGGAAGGACGACTACCGGCTGTTCGACGCGGCGCGGATCGACACCGTCACCGTCGGCGTCTTCACCTGGGGCCTGACCCAGCCCGGTCCCGGCGTCTACGACTTCTCCACACTGGACCGCATCGTCGAGCGGGCAGTTGTCGAGGGCCGGCAGATCTGCCTGGCCACCGGTACCGGCGCACATCCGGCCTGGATGGCCCGCGCCCACCCCGACGTGACCCGCGTCGACTTCTCCGGCCGCCGGCACCGGTTCGGCCAACGGCACAACTCCTGCCCCAACTCGCCGACGTACCGCCGACTCGCCACGGAGCTGGCCCGGCGCGTCGCGCAACGCTACGCGCGCACCCCCGGCCTGGTCGCCTGGCACGTCAACAACGAGTACGGCGGCGCCTGCTACTGCGAGCTGTGCGCCGCCAACTTCCGGCTCTGGCTGCGCGAGCGGTACGGCAGCCTCGACGCGCTCAACGCCGCCTGGTACACCACCTTCTGGTCGCACACCTTCACCGAGTGGGGGCAGATCGAGCCGCCGTCGGCGTTGACCGAACACTGGCGCGGGCCCGACCACACCGCGTTCCAGGGCATCACCCTCGACTACCTGCGGTTCATGTCGGACGCGATGCTGGCCAACTTCGTCGACGAGAAGGCGGCGATCCGCGAGTCCAGCCCGGACACCCCGGTGACCACCAACTTCATGGGCATGTACCGGCCGATCGACTACCACCGCTGGGCCGAGCACCTCGACTTCGCCTCCTGGGACAATTACCCACCCGACGACCGGTCGGCGGCCCGGATGGCGCTCACCCACGACCTGATCCGCGGGTTGAAAGGCGGCCAGCCGTTCTGGCTGATGGAGCAGACCCCGAGCGTTACCGCCTGCCGCGACGTCAACCCGCTGAAACGGCCCGGCGTCCTGCGGCTGTGGAGCTGGCAGGCGGTGGCGCACGGCGCCGACGCGGTGCTGTTCTTCCAGATGCGCGCCGGTCGGGGAGCCAGCGAGAAGTACCACGGGGCGGTCATCGGCCACGCCGGCCGCTCCGACACTCGGGTCTTCACCGAGGTCGCCGAGCTGGGCGCGGAGCTGGCGCGGCTCGGCGGCGTCACGCTCGGTGCCCGCACCCCGGCCCGGGTGGCGGTGCTGTTCGACTGGGACAGCTGGTGGGCGCTGGAGATCTCCGACGGCCCGTCCCGGCTGGTCCGTTACCAGCAGGTGATACTCGCCTATCACCGGGCACTGTGGGACGCCGGGATCGACGTCGACGTCGTCCCGGTCACCGCCGACCTGACCGGCTACGACGTGGTGCTCGCGCCGGCTCTGCACATGGTCAAGGACGACCTCGCGGCCCGCCTGGCGGAGGTGGCCCAGCAGGGTGGCACCGTGCTGGGAACCTACCTGTCCGGGCGGGTCGACGAGAACGATCAGGCGTTCCTGGCCGATGTGCCGGGCCCGCTGGCCCCGCTGATGGGGATTCGGATCGACGAATGGGACGCCCGGGAAGCCGACGTGGTCAACCCGGTCACCCTGGCGGCCGACGGTGCCCGGTCGGTCGTCTCCGCCGCCACGCTGCTGTTCGAGCTGGTCATCCCGCAGGGCGCCGAGGTGATCGGCACCTACCAGGCCGACTTCTACGCCGGCACCCCGGCGGTGACCCGGAACCGGTTCGGCGCCGGTGAAGGGTGGTACGTCGCCGCCGGGCTCGACCAGGCGGGCGTGAACTGGGTGGTACGCCGGATTCTGGACCGGCACGGACTGCTCGGCCCGTACGCGCACGTGCCGGACGTGGAGTCGGCGGTGCGGGTCGCGCCGGACGGCACCCGGATCCGGTTCCTGCTCAACCACGGTGAGGAGCCGGTCGAGCTGCCGGCCTGCGCCGCCGGGGTCGACCTGCTGACCGGGGAACGGGTCACCGCCGGTGCGCCGCTGCGCCTGGACCGGTACGGCGTACTCGTGCTCCGCGAGGACGCCTGACGCCGCGCCGCCGTCCGTCGGGACGTCGTGTCACGCGGCGGGTCGAAGGTGGTGCACCCTATCGCGCCAGCTAGGGTGCACCACCCTCCGCCCGCCGCGCCGACACCGCGACTCGGTGATCCACAGCGCTCTGTCGAACCGACACGCCGAGGCCCGGTCAGCTGAAGCGCTGCGGATCATGAGAGCGGCTGTGGTCCGGGTACGCCGGACGGGTGATGTGTCTTCGAGGGGCAGGAGTGGCCCCTGACCGGTGGCAGGGTCGGTGCGGTGGCCGGGGCGGAACCGACCGGCTGATCCGGACGGTGCCAGCGGGGGAGCACGGACGATGGTGAGCAGACGTACGGCGTTGCGGGCAGGCGCGGTCGCCGGGCTGGTCCCGGCGGTCGGACTGATCGGGCGACCAGCCACGGCCGTACCGTCGCCGGCCGATGAGCCGACCCGAACCCCGGCCGAGCAGCCGGCCCAGGTCAGGCCGCAGAACCCGGACATCGGACCGGACACCGGCCGGGACGCCAACCCGTGGCGGGACCTGCCGGACCGGCAGTGGGCGGAGCTGCAACGGCGGCTGTCTGCGCAGGCCACCCTCTACCGGCGCGGCGGGGCGAGCTACGAGGCACTCAGCATCCCGTTCAACCACCGGTACGCCAACGTACAACCGGCGGCGATCCTGGCCGCCGGGACATCCGAGGACGTCGCGGCGGCGGTCAGCTGGGCGCGGGACGTCGGCATGCCGCTGGTGCCCCGGTCGAGCCTCGGCCACAACTACGCCGGCTACTCGACCACCCACGGACTGTTGGTGGTGATGAGCCGGCTGCGCGGCAGCGTCGTCGCACCGGCCCCGGTGTCCCGGCCGCCGCAGCGGTACGGCCCGGTCGAGGTCACCCCGGACGCCGGCCTGCTCACCGTGGCAGCCGGCGTGGTCAACGCCGACCTGCGGCCACTGCTGCGGCAGCAGGGAATCCTGGTGCCGGCCGGCCGTTGCCCGACCGTCGGGGTGGCCGGGCTGGTCCTCGGCGGCGGCATCGGGTTCAACGACAAGATGTTCGGGCTCACCTGCGACCGGCTGACCGCGACCGAGGTGGTGCTGGCCGACGGCACGACGACCGGCTGCGACGAGACCACCGACCCGGACCTGTTCTGGGCCTGCCGGGGCGGGGCCGGCAACAACTTCGGCGTCAACACCTCGTTCACCTTCCGGTACGCGCGGCTGCGCGGCGAGGTGACCTACTTCCAGCTGTGCTGGGGTGCCGACAGCGTGGTGCCGGCGCTGTCCGCGATGCAGCAGATCGCCGCCGCGCAGCAGGCCGACCGACGCTTCGACTGCCGGATCGGCGCCGGCACCACCGTCGGTGACGGCGGACAGCATCAGGTGTACGCCGACGCGCTCGGCCAGTTCTACGGGTACGCAGACGAACTCGTCGGCATCCTCGGGCCTGCGCTGGCGGTCGGCACCCGCAGCGAGCGGCAGGCCAACCGGGACAGCATCCGGCAGGTGCCCCCGGCTGAGGCGGCGGAGCTGCTGTCCGCGACCACCCCGGCGCAGCAGTTCGCGGTCAAGTCGGCGGTGCTGCGGTCCCCGCTGGACGAGGCGCAGCTGCAGACGGTGGCCGCCGGCCTGCGGCGGTGGCCGGGCAGCCGTAACCCGGACGGTGCCGGGGTGGCACTGTTCTGCATGGGCGGGCAGATCAACGACGTACCGCCGGACGCCACCGCCTTCGTGCACCGCGACGCCCTGTTCGTGCTGGCCGCCGAGGCGAGCTGGGCCGACGACGACCCACCCGAGGTGGGCCTGGCGAACGGCACCTGGTTGACCGGCCTGTACGACGAACTCCTCAGCGGACGGCCGCCGGTCGGGGCGTACCAGAACTTCCCGGACCCGCACCTGGCCGACTGGCGGCGGGCCTACTACGGCGACAACTACCAGCGGCTGGTCGAGGTGAAACGCAAGTACGACCCGACCGACTTCTTCACCTACCCGCAGGGCATCGGTTCCTGCGGCTCCGTCGACGGCTACGCCAACCAGTGGTGTCCCCGCTGACCCGGGTACCCGGGTCAGCGGGGCAACAGCCGTCGAACCTGTCGGAAGCCTCGAACCTTTGATCAGACCAGGTCGAACCGGTCCAGCTCCATGACCTTGACCCAGGCCGCGACGAAGTCGGCGACGAACTTCTCGCCGGCGTCGCTGCTGGCGTACACCTCGGAGAGGGCACGCAGCTGCGAGTTCGAGCCGAAGATCAGGTCGACCGCGGTCGCGGTCCACTTGACCTCGTCGGTGGCCAGGTCACGGATCTCGTACACGTGCTCGCCGGACTCCGCCGCCTTCCACCGGGTGCCGGGGGAGAGCAGGTTGGCGAAGAAGTCGTTGGTGAGCACGCCGGGCCGGTCGGTGAGCACGCCGTGTCGCGTACCGCCGACGTTCGCCCCGAGCGCCCGCAGACCGCCGACGAGCACGGTCATCTCCGGGGCGGACAGGTCGAGCATGTAGGCCCGGTCGACCAGCAGGACCTCCGGCTGGGTCTTTTCGCCCGGCCGCAGGTAGTTACGGAACCCGTCGGCGCGCGGCTCCATCACCGCGAACGACTCGACGTCGGTCTGCTCCTGGCTGGCGTCGGTGCGGCCCGGGTGGAACGGCACGGTCACCTTGACCCCGGCATCGTGCGCCGCCTTCTCGACGGCGGCCGAGCCGGCCAGCACGATCAGGTCGGCGAGCGAGATCTTCGCGCCGCCGGCCGCGTTGAATTCCTGCTGGATGCTCTCCAGGGCGCTCAGCACCGTGGCCAGCTGCTCCGGCTGGTTGACCTCCCAGCTGCGCTGCGGTTCGAGCCGCACCCGGGCACCGTTGGCGCCGCCACGCTTGTCGGTGGAGCGGAAGCTCGCCGCCGACGCCCAGGCGGTGCTGACCAGCTGCGCGGTGCTCAGCCCGGAGTCGAGGACCTTCGCCTTGAGCGCGGCCACGTCGGCGTCGCTGACCAGTTCGTGGTCGACGGCCGGCACCGGGTCCTGCCACAGCTGGGCCTCGGGAACCCACGGCCCGAGGAACCGGCTGACCGGGCCCATGTCGCGGTGCAGCAGCTTGTACCAGGCCTTGGCGAAGGCCAGCGCGAACTCGTCCGGGTTGGCCAGGAACCGGCGGGAGATCTGCTCGTACGCCGGGTCGACCCGCAGCGACAGGTCGGTGGTGAGCATCGTCGGCTTGTGCTTCTTCGCCGGGTCGTGCGCGTCCGGAATGATCGCCTCGGCGTCCTTGGCCACCCACTGCTTGGCACCGGCCGGGCTGGTGGTCAGCTCCCACTCGTACCCGAAGAGGATCTCGAAGAAGCGGTTGCTCCACTGCGTCGGCTTGTCGGTCCAGGTGACCTCCAGGCCGCTGGTGATGGCGTCGCCGCCCTTACCGCTGCCGTACGTGCTCAGCCAGCCCAGGCCCTGCGCCTCGATCGGCGCGCCCTCCGGTTCCGGGCCGACGTGGGCGTCGGCGTCGGCGGCACCGTGGGTCTTGCCGAAGGTGTGGCCGCCGGCGATGAGCGCGACGGTCTCCTCGTCGTTCATCGCCATCCGGGCGAACGTCTCCCGGATGAAGTGGGCCGCCGCGAGCGGGTCCGCGTTGCCGCGCGGGCCCTCCGGGTTGACGTAGATCAGGCCCATCTCGGTGGCGCCTACCCCGGTCGCCATCTCCTTCTCGGAGAGGTAGCGGGCGTCACCCAGCCAGGTGTCCTCCGGGCCCCAGAAGATCTCCTCCGGCTCCCAGACGTCCTCCCGGCCGAAGGCGAAGCCGAAGGTCTTGAAGCCCATCGACTCCAGGGCGACGTTGCCGGCCAGCACCAGCAGGTCGGCCCAGGAGATCTTCTGGCCGTACTTGGCCTTGACCGGCCAGAGCAGCCGGCGGGCCTTGTCCAGGTTGGCGTTGTCCGGCCAGCTGTTCAGCGGGGCGAAGCGCTGCCCGCCGTCGCCGGCGCCGCCCCGGCCGTCCTCGATCCTGTACGTGCCGGCGGCGTGCCAGCTCAGCCGGATCATCAGCCCGCCGTAGTGGCCGAAGTCGGCCGGCCACCAGTCCTGCGAGGTGGTGAGAACCTTGGTGATGTCCTGCTTGAGGGCCTCGACGTCGAGCTTGGCGAACTCCGTGGCGTAGCTGAAGTCCGCGCCCAGCGGGTTGCCCTTGGGCGAGTGGGCGTGCAGCACCGACAGGTCGAGCTGGTTGGGCCACCAGTCCCGGTTGGTACGCGGCCGCCCGCCCGTTTTGGGAGTTGGTGAGTCGATCGCCGGGTTCTCGCTCTCGCTGCCGTGCGCGGTCACCGAGTCGTGGGCGACCGGGCAGCCGGACGCCGCCATCTTGTCCACACCCTGTGCGCTGGTGGGACCGTTGTTCTGGATGTCGCTCATCAGTTCCCTTCCGGATTGGCCGATAACGAAGTGGCGTTGTCGGTCGCACAGCCGGGGCAGGTGCCCCAGTAGACGACCTCCGCCTCGTCGACCGTGAAACCGTGGTCGTCGGAGGCGGTGAGACAGGGGGCGGATCCGGTGGCGCAGTCGACGTCGGCGATCACGCCGCAGGAGCGGCAGACGACGTGGTGGTGGTTGTCCCCGACCCGCCGCTCGTAGCGGGCGGTCGCGCCGGCCGGCTGGATGCGCCGTACCAGCCCGGCGTCGGTGAGGACCCGCAGCACATCGTAGACCGCCTGGTGGGACACCGTCGGGTGGTCGGCGCGCACCAGGTCGAGCACCGTGTCGGTGTCGACGTGCGGGCGGTCGCGTAGCGCCGCGAGGACTGCCAGCCTCGGCCGGGTCACCCGCAACGAGGCCGCCCTCAACTGCGCCTCGAGGTCGGATGTCACCGGGCCACGATAGGCCGTTTTCTGGAATCATTCAAGTTTCCGCGCGGTGGGCCGTGCGGGTGTCACGATGGGCGGAAACCTGCAGGTCAGGCCGGGGGTGGCGGATCTGTCAGGCCGGGGATGACGGCCCAGCCGGCGCTATCGGCACGGGGCGGTGCAGCGACGCGGGCGGTGCAGCGACGCGGGCGGTGCAGCGACGCGGCGGACCGTGGATCGCTCGATGGCGATCCGCGGTCCGCCGCGTTCAGAGCTTGCCTGCTATCCGGCCGTACAGGATCTGATCTGGGGCCGGGCCCAGGAGTTGCCGTTGAACATGGTGGTGAAGCCGAAGACGTTGCCGTTGCCGTTGGCGCGGATGGTCATCACGTTCCCACTGGAGTCCCAGGTGGGGTTGCCGTTCCAGGTGGCCGAGATGCGCTGCGGCGGGGTGATCGCCACCACGACGGTCCAGTTGCTGGTCCCGGTGACCGTCACGGAGGTGTTGTAGCGGTCGCCCCAGACCTGACCGGTCGACATCGTCGCGGTGCAGGTTCCCGGGCCCGGCGTCGTCGGGTCGGGGGTAGGCGTCGTCGGGCTGGGCGTCGGCGTGGGAGGTGGCGTCGGCTGATCCGGCAGCAGGGGACAGCTGTTGCGGTATCCGGCGATGCCGCTGGAGTCCATCAGCGGGCACAGGAACTGGGTGTAACGGGAGTCGCTGTCGACGAAGGTCTTCAGCCAGGGGATCAGGATCCGCATTTCGAGGTTGTTGGGCCGGGTCGGGAAGAGGTGGTCGGCACCGACGAACTCCATGTAGGCGCGCTCCGTCGAGGACGGCAGAGCGTTGTACAGGTCGGTGACGTACGACGGGGCGACCACGGTGTCGTTGGTGCCGGCGATCATCAACGTCGGCACCTGGTTGTTGGCCGGGGTTCCCGACGGCATGAACGGGGTGAGCCCGACAGCGGCTTTGAGGGAGGACCGGTTACCGGCCGCGTGGAGTGCCCCACCGCCGCCCATCGAGTGACCGATCACCGATTGCCGGCTGGCGTCGATCCGGTCGCGGACCGGACTGCTCTGGGTGAGCCAGTCCAGCGCGGCGAGCAACTGGGTGCCCCGGGCGGTGTCGAAGTCGTTGGTGCTGTTGGTCTCGACGCCGATGACGACGAAGCCGAAGGACGCCAACCAGTGCCCCATCCAGGCTTCCTCGTCGGCGAACCGTGCGGTGTAGCCGGGCACGATCGCGACCGCACCGAAGGTGCCCTGGCTGGTGTCGGTGGGGTAGTAGATCGATCCGCCGTTGAATCCGTTGCCGGGGGACACGCTCATCTCGGCGGTGGCGAAGGTGCCTCTGTTGGCGGCCACGCTGTCGCGGGTGGGGTCCGGGCCGCGCTGGTACGGGTTGTCGCCCGGCGGTGGGCTGGGTGACGGGCTGGTGCTGGGCGACGGGCCGGCGGTGGGCGAGACCGACGGCGACGGGCTGACCGGGGTGCCGCCGGCGTTGAGTGCGGAGAGGGTGGCGTCGTACGCCTGCTTCTTGTTGCCGTTGTTGTCGAACAGTAGTGGGGTGCCGTAGCTGCGCCAGGAGTCGCTGTCGCGGATGCCCCAGACGGTGATGCCGGTGCAGCGGGCGATGGCGAGGCAGTCGTTGACGACGCCGCGGAAGGCGTTGGCCTGGCTGCTGCCGGAGCCTTCGATGTCGAGTTCGGTGATCTGTACGTCGACGCCGAGGGCGGCGAAGCTGGACAGGGTGGTGCGGTAGTTCGAGGGGTAGGGGGACTGGGAGTTGAAGTGTGACTGCAGGCCGACGCAGTCGATGGGTACGCCGCGTTGTTTGAAGTCGCGGACGAGGTTGTAGGCGGCCTGGGTCTTGGCCCAGGACCAGTTGTCGATGTTGTAGTCGTTGTAGCAGAGTTTGGCGTCGGGGTCGGCGGCGCGGGCGGCGCGGAAGGCGGCTTCGATCCAGTCGTTGCCGGTGCGTTGGAGGTTGGAGTTGCGGCGGGCGCCGGAGTTGCCGTCTTCGAAGGCTTCGTTGACGACGTCCCAGGTGTGGATTTTGCCTCGGTAGTAGGAGGCGACGCGGGTGACGTGGTTGAGCATGGCCTGGCGGAGGGCGTTGCCTTCCATCTGTTGCATCCAGCCGGGTTGCTGGGAGTGCCAGGCGAGGGTGTGGCCGCGGACGGCCATGCTGCGGGAGATGGCGTGGTTGACGATCCGGTCGCCGTTGGTGAAGTTGAACTGGTTCTGTTGTGGTTCGGTGGCGTCGAGTTTCATCTCGTTTTCGGCGGTGACGCTGTTGAACTCCCGGTTGAGGATGTTCACGTAGGTCGAGTCGCCGAGTTTGTTGGCGGCGACGGCGGTGCCGAAGTAGCGGCCGGACTGAGCAGCGGCCGCCCCCAGGGTGCTTTCGGCCGCGCTGGCGAGATTCGGCATCAACGACACGGTCAGGACCACGACAAGCGCGGCGATGGTGGATGCCCAGAGCGTTCGGAACCGACGCCGGGCAGGACGGGTCTGGGAGATCATGCTGATCCTCCGACAGCGAAGTAGGACAATGTGTCACTCTTCAGGTGAGAGCTGGCCAGCGGCGATGCGTGTCCGTGGCCGGCGGGGGACGGTTGGTGACGCTAAGCGGACGGCCAACCACACAGGTGGCGCGGAGAGTGCCGACTGCCGACGGCGTCGGGCACCTGAGCAAGTTGGGGGAGCCGGTGTGGGTGTTCGGGTGCCTCGGTGCTGAAGCACCATGCCGGTGAATCGGTCATATCTGCACTGTTTCGAACATGTCCTCCAAAGCTGGCTGAGTGTTAGCGTTAACACGCCAATCGATGTATCTAGATTTTCAGAAACTTCCGGAGTTGGCAAGCGGTAGATTCCGGCCATGACTGCTCGTGGTTGTTGGCCGCGTTGCCCGGACTGTCGGCCCATGGTGCGCTCCCTGGGCCTCCTCGATCGGATCGGTGGCCTGGCTGTGCTGCCCTCCTGAGCTGGACCTTCCTCTCCAGCCACAGTCGATACAAGTGGCTGTTGAGGGTGTCGGCGGAGGCAGCCGAGGTGCCGCGCGGCTCTGCCTTCTCATGGGCACGCTGCCGGCGGCATTCGTCGCGCGACCCCGTCGCACTTCGAGAGAACGGCTCGAGTTACCGGAAACGTTGCGGACAGTGTGCCCGCAATGACCGGTCAGCCGTGGGCGCCGGGCCATTGACGCCGGCAACGGGCAGACAACGGCAGGCGACATGCATCGACGGGGCCGCGACGATCCGTCGCGGCCCCGTCGAACTACGGATCAGGTCAGCCGGCCTGCCCGGTAACCGAGCTGCCGTCCTTGGTGAGGTGGTAGGTGACCTGGGTGCCACTCCAGAAGTGGAAGGTGAGGGTGACCGGGCCGTCGGTCACCTCGGCGAAGAACTCGGGCTTCAGGATGATCGTGTTCGCGTCGTAGTCGGGTTGGAAGTGGGTCCAGAACTCCTTGTACGGGGTCCAGTTGGCCGGCCCGGCGGGACTGCCGTCGGCATACTCGGCCTCCATCGTGGCGAGTTGGTCACCGTGGAACTCGGTGGGAATCGCGAACGAGTTGGTCGTGCCGGTGGCCGCTGCCTGGGTCGGTGGGTCGTAGCTGATGATGCTGATCTGCCACGGCACGCCGGCGGAGAACCGAGCCTCGATGGTGGCGTTGACCCCCTGGGTGCGGTCGCCGACCAGCCGGTTCATCGCCGACCGGGTCAGGGTGAGAGTGTCCCCGGAGACCGTGTAGTCGGTGCCGTCGACCAGTCGGGTGTCGCCCTGCCACAGGCTGCGGAACGAGAGGCCGTTGCGGTTGAGGGTGAGCGTCCTGCTGGTGACGGCACCGGCGCGGTCCACGTAGATCTGGTCCGCGGAGGCCGTGGCGGACCGGGTCGTCAGGTTCGCCATCATCAGCTGGTAGATGCCCTGGTCCCGCCACCGCAGCTCGGGGCGGTGCAGGAAGGAACCCGCGTCCCACAACATGGTGGTGAGGTTCCTGATCCGAGCGTGGTATCCGACGGCCTCGAAGAACTTCAGCAGTTCGCCCCGCTCGATGATGCCGGGCCGGGTGTAGTCGTAGCTGAGCAGGGCCCACTCGCCGATGACCACCGGGATGTCGCGGGAGATGAAGGTGTCGTACGCCCGATCGAAGGTGTTGAGGAGGTCCTGCTCGACGTTGCTGTCGTACCGGGTGCCGCCGGCGATGTTGACGCTGAACGGCCACCAGCCGTAAAAGTGGATGGTCGCGGCCAGGTTGGGGTCGTCCAGTTCGTCGAACGTGCCGAGGAGCGCGTCCATCCGGGCCTGCTCGCCGCTGGTGTGCAAGGTGGGCAGCACCAGCAGCCGGGTGGCGTTGTTTCCGTCGGTCTGCCGTACGAGGCGGACGAACTCGACGTTGAGCTCGTGCAGTAGTTGGTCGCCCTCGGTGTCGCCGGACGTGCCGGCGAACTGCGGCTCGTTGATGCTCTCGAACACGAGCTTGCGCGAGTGGCCCCGGAAGGAGGTGGCGACCTGGGTCCAGAGGGCGCGGTACCGGTCCATGACTCCGGCGCGGTCAGTCGGGTAGGTGTTGATCCACTGCCAGGAGTCGTGATGCAGGTTGATCATCACGTAGAAGCCCTCCGCCAGTGACCAGTCCACCACCTCGTGGATGCGGTTCAGCCAGGCGGGGTCGATGGTGTAGTCAGGCGCGGATCCGTGGTGGTTGCTCCAGGTGATCGGGATCCGGATGCTGTTGTACCCCTGGGTGCGTAGGTGGTGCAGCATCGCCCGGGTCGTTCGTGGATTTCCCCACGAGGTCTCGTCGGGGATGGCATCGAACGTGTTGCCCAGGTTCCAACCGGGCTGCATCGCGGCCACCATCGCCATCGGGTCGCCCGGCTGCGGCGTCGGCGAGACCGACGGCGAGACCGACGGCGACGGCGAGACCGACGGGGAGATGCTGGGGGTCGGTGTCGCGGTGGGGCCGAGGTTCCCTGTGCAGGCGACGCCGTTGAGTGAGAATGCGGTGGGCGGGGTGTTGCTGGTCGACCAGGCTCCGTTGAAGCCGAACGAAACCGTCGCGTTGGTGGCGATGGTCGCGTTGTAGCTCATATTGGTCGCGATGACCTGGCTGCCCGACGAGGTGACCGTCGCGTTCCAGGGATGGGTCACCCGCTGGCCGGACGGGAACGTCCAGGCCAGATCCCAGCCGTTGATCGGGTCACCGAGGTTGGTGACGTTCACGTTGGCGGTGAAGCCACCTGGCCACTGGGCCGAGACGGCGTAGGCCACCCGGCATCCGGCCGCAGCCTGCGCGCTGGTGGTCACCACCACCCCGGCCAGCAGTAGTGCGGCCATTCCACCTGCGACGACGCTGGCCCGCCAGGGGATCTTCCGGACGCTGTGCGAACTCATCAGGAAACTCCGTATCGCTGTCGATGTATCTCGCTGGGAGGAGCCAGGGCGTAGGGCGGTGTCGACGGCCCAACCCATGGCGGGGTGCCTGTCGGACGGTGCGCAGGCGGCCGGCGGCGGCCTGTCGGACGGTGCGCAGGCGGATGGGGGCGGTGTACGGAGGTTGCCCTGCCTCCGCGACAAGTGTGAGCTCCCGCCGGAAACTATCGGTCATTGGAACTCGAAAGTTTCCTTGGCGAACGTTACAGTTTCTACTGATCGGCGTCAACGGTCGTCGATGTCATTGGCTTCGAGCGGGGCTGCCATCCGCGAGCGGCCAGGGGCGGATCGTGGCGTCCTGCGGCTACGACGCGGGTCGATGCCCGATGGCGCCGAGGCTATCCTTACGCTGAGCGGAGACCCGGCCGCGCTGGCGGCGGCGTGGCTCGGGTGAGGCGGCTCGGGTGAGATGGCTCGGGTGGCGCGGCTCGGGTGACGCGGCTCGGGCGGTGACCGCCCGGTTGGCAGGAGAGGGGCCAGGTTGGCAGACGTCGAGTCGGGCGAACCGGTCACCGAACTGGGCCAACTGCTCGGCGACCCGTCGCGACCGGTGACGATCGCCGCGATCGCCGAGTCGGCCGGGGTGTCGATCCCGACCGTCTCCAAGGTCATCAATGGTCGGTCCGGCGTCGCGGCGGACACCCGGGCCCGGGTCGAGGCATTGATCAGCCAGTACGGATACCGCCGGCCGTCGCCGGTCACCCGGAGCAACACGATGGAACTCGTCTTCGACCAGATCGAGGACATGTGGGGGCTGCAGATCATCCGCGGCGTCGAACGGGCGGCCCGGCAACAGCGCGTCGGTGTCGTCCTGACCGAGTTCGGCCCGGAGCGCAACGCGATTCGATACTGGATCGACGGCACTCTCGCCCGCCGCCCGGACTGCCTGGTCAGCGTGGCCCAACTGGACGAGGAGCAGCGCAGCCAGCTACGGGCCCGGGGGATTCCGTTCGTGGTGTTCGACCCCACCACCGCGCTGCCCGACGACGTACCGTTCGTCGGAGCGACGAACTGGGCGGGCGGCCGCTCCGCCACCCGCCACCTCATCGAACAGGGGCACCGCCGGATCGCGATGATCGCCGGCCCGGAACGGGTTCTGTGCTGTCGTGCCCGGCTGGACGGCTATCGCTCCGCCATCGACGCCGCCGGTCTGCCCGCGCAGCCGGACCTGATCGTCCATGCCGGGCTGAACCGGGAGGACGGCGAGACCGCCGCGCGGGAGCTGCTGGGGCGTCCCGACCGCCCCACGGCCGTCTTCGCCTGCAACGACCTCCAGGCACTCGGTGTGTACCAGGCCGCGCGAAAGGCCGGGCTGCGCATTCCGTCGGATCTCAGCGTGGTGGGCTTCGACGATCTGCCGTTGGCTGAGCTGGTGGATCCTCCGCTGACCACCATCCACCAACCACTGGTCGAGATGGCCACCACCGCCACCGAGTTGGCTCTCGCGCTGGCCCGTGGCGAAAAGACCAGGCAGATCGGGCTGGAGCTGGCGACGACCCTGACGGTGCGCCAGAGCACCGCACCGCCGGCACCCTGAACCTGTGCACGTAGGCTCGGCCCAGGTGCGCGCAGGGTGGCACCGGGTGGTTACCGAAGGCCGCGAGGGTACGGATGGACAAGGGCGAGAACAACCTTGGCGACGGACCACTGATCGATCTCGGCGAGGTCGGCCGTGCCGGCCGGTCCCAGCCAACGACGGCGGACCGCTGGGCGGGCGGGGCCACCACCGTCACGGGGGCGCCGGCGGCGCGCCGCTGGCGCTCCGCCGCAATCCTGACCATCGCCGTACTGGCCACGGTCGCCGGTGCCGGGCCGTTTCCCGCGCTGCCGGACCCGGCCTACCTCGAGGTCGGTTTCGAAGCCCAGCTGGTGCTCGACGGCGACCTGCTGTTCGTCTTCGACGGTGCGCTCGGCGGGGACCCGGCCGACAGCAGCACCGGCGGTCAGTCGATCGCCGCCTACGAGGTGCCCGGCGGCGACCTTCGCTGGCAGGTCCCGGTACCGGAGCACGGTGACGGGCTGCTTCGCCGCGAGGTGATCGGCATGCAGCCCGTCGGCGACCTGCTGCTGGTCGGCTCCGTCGACCTGGCCGGAGTGCTGCGCACCGTCGCCGTCGACACCGCCGACGGGTCGGTGCGCTGGCTGGCCGACGGCCAACTGGTGGGTGCCACCTCGGACGGCGAGGTGGCCCTGTGGAGCCTGCTGAGTGTGGTCGACCCGGAATCCCAGGAAGCGGTCCGGGCCGGGGCGACAGTGCAGGTCGTCGAGACCGGTTCCGGGCGTACCCGCTGGGCCGCGACGACATCGGCGCAGGGTGAGTTCGTCTACCGATTCGACGGCGACCGGCTCGCCGAGGTGATCGAACTCGAGTCCGGCGACCGGGTCCGGGTCCGCGACGCGCGGACCGGGCAGGTGCATACCGCCGGGAGGATTGAGACGGAGCAACCGGTGGAGCCGTGGCGCAGCTGGGCGGTGGCCGACGTGCTGGTGAGGGCGACCGACGACACCCTGTCGGCCTTCGACCTGGACGGATTGACTCTGCGATGGTCGGTGCCGGCAGCACCGCCCAGCGGCATCACCTCCTGCGCGTCGCTGCTGTGCGTCACTCATCCGGGTGGCGGGGTACGTGGGCTGGAACCGACCGACGCTGTGACCCGGTGGGTCAACGACGACTGGGACCTGGACTCCGCGTTCGGCCGCTACCTGCTGATCGCCCCGGGCCGACAGGCCGGACTGCCGTCGACGCTGCGGCTGGTGGTCGATCCGGCCACTGGCGAGCCGGTGACATCCGACCCGTACTGGGTGCCGTTCGCCGTCACCGGCGACGGCTGGCTCGGCCTGCGGCACGATCCCTTCCAGTCGGCGGTGTGGGTGGCCCGGATCACCCCGGGCGCACCGCGCCCACGGGTGGTGCTTCGGTTGGCCGACGCGAGGGACAGTTGCCAGGCGAGCGCCGAGGCGCTGGTGTGCCGACATGTCAGTGGCGGACTCGGCATCTGGCGGTTGCCCGACTAGTTTCGGCGTCACCCCTGCGGTTTCACGCAGGCTTAACACCGTGGCACGCAGGGTGGGAACCGACGTTGACAGGAGGCGGTCGTGCGGGTACTGGTGGTCGAGGACGAACGTAACCTCGCCGACGCGATCGTCCGTGGGCTGCGTCGGCAGGGCATGGCGGTCGACGTGGCGTACGACGGCTCCGCCGGACACGAGATGGCCTTCGTGACCCGCTACGACGTGGTGGTGCTCGACCGCGACCTGCCCGGCGTGCACGGTGACCAGATCTGCGCGGACCTGGTCAGCTCCGGCGCTCTCACCCGGGTGCTGATGCTGACCGCCAGCGGCACCGTCGCCGACCGCGTCGAAGGTCTGCAGTTGGGCGCCGACGACTACCTGCCGAAGCCGTTCGCGTTCACCGAGCTCGTCGCCCGGGTGCAGGCCCTCGGCCGGCGGGCCACCCCGGCGGCCCCGCCGGTGCTGACCATCGCCGACCTGACCGTCGACCCCGCCCGCCGGGTGGCCACCCGGGACGGCCAGCCGGTCGACCTCACCCGCAAGGAGTTCGGCGTGTTGGAGGAGCTGGTCAAGGCGCGCGGCGCGGTGGTATCCAGCGAGGAGCTGCTGGAGCGGGTCTGGGACGCCAACACTGATCCGTTCACCACCACCGTACGGGTGACGGTGATGACGCTGCGCCGCAAGCTCGGGGAACCTCCGCTGATCGAGACCGTGGTCGGTGCCGGGTACCGGGTCGCCGGACCGGAGCTGCCCGACGAGGCGTACCAGTGAACCGGCTGCCCGGATCCGCCGCCCCGGCGGCGTCGACGGCGGGTTCGCCGGGTCGACGCTGGCCGACGCTGCGCACCCCCCGGCCGACCCTGCGGCTGCGGCTCACCCTGTTCAACGCCGTCCTGTTGGTCGGCTCGTTGGCCGTCTTCGTACTGCTCGCCTGGCTGCTGGTCACCGACGCGCTGCGCCCGGCGGACCAGCTCGTGCCCGGGACCACCGTGGTGCTCGCCGACGGTCGCGAGCTGGACGCGGCCGCCTGGCAGGACGGGATCGTCGAGCGGGCGTCCCGTGAGCTGCTGGCCAAGGCGCTGGTCGCGCTGTTGGCGATCAGCGTGGTCGGGGTGGTCGGTGCGTACGCCGTCGTCGGTCGGGCGCTGCGCCCACTGCAGCAGGTGACGTCGACCGCCCGGCGGCTCGGCGAACAGACCCTGGACCAGCGGATCGGCTACTCCGGCACCGGTGACGAGGTGGCCGAGCTCGCCGCGACATTCGACGACATGCTGGACCGGCTCAGCGCGTCGTTCGAGGCCCAGAAGCGGTTCGTCGCCAACGCCTCCCACGAGCTGCGTACCCCACTGGCGGTGATGCGCACCGAGATCGACGTGACGATGGCCGACGACACCGCCGACGTGGCCGAGTACAAGCGGATGGCGACGGTGGTCCGGGACGCATCGGAGCGGGCCAACGGGTTGTTCGACGCGTTGCTGGTGCTGGCCAGCAGCGAGGCGCAGTCCGGCCGGCGGCTGGTCCGTAAGGTGCCCCGGGACCTGGCCGAGGGGGTCTGCGCGGCGTTGTCGGCCGTCCAGGCTGAGACCCGCCGGTTGAAGCTGGACGTGCGTACCGCCCTGGATCCGGCAGTGGTGGTGGGTGACCCGAGCCTGCTGGACCGGTTGGCCGGCAACCTGATCGAGAACGCGGTGCGCTACAACCACCTGCACGGCCGGCTGTGGGTGCGTACCGGCAGCCACGGCTCGCACGTCTACCTGCTGGTCGGCAACACCGGCTTCGAGGTGGACCAGGCCGACGTGCCGGGCCTGTTCGAGCCGTTCCGCCGGGGCGGCCGGGAACGGACCGGAGCGCGCGGATCCGGCCTGGGCCTGTCGATCGTGCGGGCAGTGGCCGACGCGCACGGCGGCACGGTGTCCGCGGTGGCCCAGCCCGGGGGCGGGCTTGAAGTCACCTTGATGTTGCCGGCTGCTGACACGCCACTGCCGGTGGCTGCCTCGCCGGTACGTCGGAACTGACCTGCCACCGCGCCCTGACCCTGCGGCCCGCTTGCCGGGGCCCGGTGTCAGCAATGTTCACTTGACTCCATCGGTTTGACTTTGGGTTCGACAAATATGATTTTGCCGGAACCGGTTATGTGAATCATCTTCTCGAATCAACAGGTGTTGCGGTGCTGGCCAGTCATTTGGGGCGAAGTGGTCGGTTGGTGGGGTCGGGCGTCGTGGAAATTGCATCGGGGTGAAGGTGTTGGTCGGCTTTGCTGACAAATTTTGTGTCTAGCCAAGGTGGTTGGGGTTGTCCTACCATTGAATTGGCGCCGGATCGGGTGGGATAAATAGGTCGCGTCGATGACTGAAGTGCGTCGACTCCGATTCGGTCGTCCAGGGGAGTCAACCTACCGGAGGGATTCCGGGCAAACGAAAGGAGATCCGATGCCCGACGTCGATCTTGGACTCGCAACGGATTGGGACGAGGGTGACACTCACGGACGCATCCGGCTCCGGCAGAACCAGGTCTACGAGAGCTCGCCCAAGAAGGACGTCCTGATCAGTTCGCCGGTCAGCATCGAGCTTTCGGTCAACACGAACCACTCGACCTCGCAGGAAGCGGACAAGATCTATTTCACGACCCATCACGGGAGTCAAAAGAAGATCATTGCGGTTCTCGACTCGAATGGCGATCTGTACATCGCCGGCCGGGTGATCGAGGGTCAGACGAACTTGTCCTACCGGTAGGTCTGGAATTTGTCCTGCAGGTAGGCCAGCTCAGACGGCAAACGGGATGTCGAGGCCGAGGTGGCGGCTTCGACATCCCGTTCCGTTTCGTCCGGTCAATCGGCTGGGCTGCTGGCCACCCCGGCGGGTAGGAACCGCCGGCCGGTCACCCGCTGCGCGGTGCCGGTCCGGTCCAGGTACGGGGTGATCCCGCCGAGGTGGAACGGCCACCCCGCGCCGAGGATCATGCACAGGTCGATGTCCTGTGGTTCGGCGACCACACCCTCGTCGAGCATCAGCCGGGCCTCCTGCGCCAACGCGTCGAGGGCCCGTTGCCGGACCTGCTCGGCGGTCAATGGCTGCGACCCGACCTCCAGCAGCTTGCCGATCTCGGGGTTTATCTCGTCGTCCACCATCAACGGCAGCCCGGACTCGGCGATCCGCCGCAGGTTGTCGCTGACCGTGAACCGGTCGGGGTACGCGGCGTGCAACGTACCGCCGACATGGTGGGCCACCGGCGGGCCGACCAGTTGCAGCAGGGCCAGCGGCCGCATCGGCAGGCCGAGCGGGTCCAGCGCGGCGTCGGCGACCTCCGGCGGGGTGCCGGCGTCCACCGCGGCGAAGATCTCGCCGAGGAACCGGGTCAGCAGCCGGTTGACCACGAAGGCCGGGGCGTCCGACACCAGCACGCAGGACTTGCGCAGCTGCTTGCCGATGGCGAACGCGGTGGCCAGGGCCGCGTCGTCGGTCCGCTCCCCGCGGACGATCTCCAGCAGGGGCAGGACTGCGACCGGGTTGAAGAAGTGGAAGCCGACCACCCGTTCGGGGTGGGCCAGGTCGGCGGCCATCTCGGAGACGGACAGCGACGAGGTGTTGGTGGCCAGGATCGTTTCGGGGCCGACGATCGACTCGACCTCGGCCCACACCTGCTTCTTGACCTTGAGGTCCTCGAAGACGGCCTCGATGACGAAATCGGCGTCGGCGAAGGCGCTCTTGTCGACCGACCCGCTCACCAGCGCCAGCAGCTTCGCCGCCGTTCCGGTGTCCATCCGGCCCTTGCCGACCTGCTTCTCGATCTCGGAGTGCACGTAGCCCAGCCCGGCGTCCACCCGGGCCTGGTCCAGGTCGGTGAGCACCACCGGCACCTGCAGTCGGCGGGCGAACAGCAGCGCCAACTGGGAGGCCATCAACCCGGCCCCGACGACGCCGACCTTGGTGACCGGCCGGGCCAGGTCCGCCGAGGGAGCGCCGGCCGGCCGCTTGGCGCGTCGCTGGACCAGGTCGAACGCGTACAGCCCGCTGCGCAGCTCCTCGGACAGGATCAGGTCGGCGAGGGCCTCGTCCTCGGCGGCCGTGCCGTCGGCGAAGGGGGTCTCCTTGGCCAGCGCGAGCAGGTCGAGGGCCCGGTAAGCGGCCGGTACCGCACCGTGTAGCCGCTGGTCGAGCAGCTGGCGGGCGAAGTAGAGCACCCCGTCCCACATGTCCCGGTCGACCTCCGGGCGGTCGACGGTGACCTCGCCGGTGACCACACCGGCCGCCCACTGCAGGGACCGCTCCAGGAAGTCGGCCGGTTCGAGCAGGATGTCGGCGATGCCCATCTCCGCGGCCTGCTTCGGCTTGAGCATCTTGTTCTGGGTCAACGGGTTCTGGATGATCACCTGTGCGGCGGCCGGGATGCCGATCAGGTTCGGCAGCAACTGGGTGCCTCCCCAGCCCGGCACCAGACCGAGGGACACCTCCGGCAGGGCCAGCGGACCCGCTCCGCCGGACAGCGTCCGGTAGTGGCAGTGCAGGGCGAGTTCCAGCCCGCCACCCATCGCGGCACCGTTGACGAAGGCGAAGGTCGGCACCGCGCTGTCGCGCAGCCGGGCGAAGATCCGGTGGCCCGTCCGGCCGATCTCCAGCGCCTGCTCACGGTCGACGAGCTGCGGCATCGCGGTGAGGTCGGCGCCGACGCAGAAGACGTACGGCTTGCCGGTGACCGCCACGAAGGCCGGCTCGCCGGCCAGTGCCTCGGTGATCGCCGCATCCAGACCGGCCAGCCCGGCCGGCCCGAGGGTGTTGGGTTTGCGGTGGTCCAGGCCGTTGTCCAGGGTGATCAGCGCGGCGGGCCGGTCCAGTCCGGGTACGTTCACCTGCCGGACCAGCGCCCGGGTGACCACCTCGTCGGGGTTGTGCAGCATCAGTTCTCGTCTCCCTGCTGTGCCGGGCCGGTCCAGGCCGGGTTCTCCCAGATGACCGAGCCGCCCATGCCGATGCCGATGCACATGGCGGTCAGCCCGTAGCGCACCTCGGGATGTTCGGCGAACTGCCGGGCCAGCTGGGTCATCAGCCGTACGCCGGAGGAGGCCAGCGGGTGCCCGATGGCGATGGCGCCACCCCACGGGTTGACCCGCGGGTCGTCGGCGTCGATGCCGAAGTGGTCGAGGAAGGCCAGCACCTGGACGGCGAACGCCTCGTTCAGCTCGAACAGGCCGATGTCGTCGATGCCCAGCCCGGCCAGCCGCAGTGCCTTCTCGGTCGCCGGGATCGGGCCGACGCCCATCACCTCCGGCTCCACGCCGACAAAGCCGTACGAGACCAGCCGCATCGCCACCGGCAGACCCAGCTCACGGGCCACGTCCTCGGCGGCGACCACGCTGGCGGTCGCGCCGTCGTTGAGCCCGGCGGCGTTGCCGGCGGTGACCCGCCCGTGCGGCCGGAACGGGGTCTTGAGGGTGGCCAGCTTCTCCAGGGAGGTCTCCCGGGGCGCCTCGTCGACGACTGCCAGCCCCCAGCCGGCCTCCGGGTCGCGGACCGCCACCGGGACCAGGTCGGGCTGCAGCTTGCCGTTGGCGTACGCCTTGGCGGTCTTGACCTGAGAGGCGAGGGCGAAGGCGTCGGCGCGTGCCTTGGTGATGCCGGGCAGCCGGTCGTGCAGGTTCTCTGCGGTCGCGCCCATGATCAGCGCGGACGGGTCGACCAGCTTCTCGGCCAGGATGCGCGGATTGGGGTCGACGCCTTCGCCCATCGGGTGCCGGCCCATGTGCTCGACGCCGCCGGCGATCGCCACGTCGTAGGCGCCCATCGCGATGCCGCCGGCTACCGAGGTGACCGCGGTCATCGCGCCGGCGCACATCCGGTCGATGGCGAAGCCGGGCACCGTCTTGGGTAGCCCGGCCAGCAGCGCGGCGGTGCGACCGATGGTGAGCCCCTGGTCCCCGGTCTGGGTGGTCGCCGCGATGGCTACCTCCTCGACCCGGTCGGGGGGTAGTTGCGGGTTGCGCCGCAGCAGTTCGCGGATGCAGCGGATGACGAGGTCGTCGGCGCGGGTGTGGGCGTACATCCCGCCGGCCTTGCCGAACGGGGTACGGACGCCGTCGACGAAGACGACGTCCCGGACTTCACGCGGCACGATGGGGCCTCCTTGCCGGCCTGGGTACGCGGGGCAGACCTCCATGCTACTTGTCGGTAACAATGGTCGACCGGTGCCCCTGGTGTGGCCCGGGCCACACCAGGGGCACCGGTCGGGGGTCGCCTCCGGCGGATCGGTCCGATCCGGCTCCGGTACCGTGACTGTCAATCGTGCGCCACCGCCCGCACCGGACATTCGCGACCCGCCGGACGGGCGACGGACGACCAACCCCAGACGGACGACAACCCAACAGAGGAGACACGGTGAAGGTTCTGATCGCCGGAGGCGCGGGCTTCATCGGCAGTACGATCGCCTCTGCCTGCCTCGACGACGGCATCGAACCCGTGGTGCTGGACAACCTGAGCACCGGGCGGATCGAGTTCACCCGCGACCGGATCTTCTACCAGGGCGACATCGCCGACGGTGCCCTGATCGACCGGATCTTTGCCGAACACCCGGACATCAGCGCGGTGGTGCACGCCGCGGCGCTGATCGTGGTGCCCGAATCGGTCGCCGAACCGCTGCGCTACTACCGGGAGAACGTCGCGAAGTCGATCGACTTCATCGATCACGTGGCCCGCAACGGAGCCGAGCGGTACCTGTTCAGCTCCTCGGCGTCGATCTACCGGCCGGGTGAGGACTTCTCCGTCGACGAGTCCTCGCCGCTCGAGCCGACCAGCCCGTACGCGCGGACCAAGGCGGTGATGGAGATGCTGCTCGCCGACTGCGCCGCCGCCATGCCGCTGCGGGCGCTGTCGCTGCGCTACTTCAACCCGATCGGCGCTGACCCGCAGCTGCGCACCGGCCTGCAGATCCGCCAGCCCACCCACGTCCTCGGCAAGCTGATCACCGCCGTGCAGACCGGGGCCGAGTTCACCATCACCGGGGTCGACTGGCCCACCCGGGACGGCTCGGGAATCCGCGACTACATCCACGTCTGGGACCTGGCCCGGGCGCACGTGCAGGCGCTGCGCCATTTCGACGAGATTCTGCCGGTCGGCGCCGACCGCCGCTACGAGGTGCTCAACCTCGGCACCGGCGACGGCACCACGGTGCGTGAGTTCGTCGAGGCCTTCCGCTCAGTGGTCGACCAGCCGCTGCGGGTCCGGGAGACCGGGCCCCGCCCCGGCGACGCCGCCGGCTCGTACACCCGCAGCGTACGGGCGCGTCGGCTGCTCGACTGGAAGCCCGAGCTGTCCATCGCCGACGGCATCCGGCACTCGCTGGCCTGGTCGGCGCGGCGGGACCAGGTGCTCGACGACTGAGCACGGCCTCCGGCCGCGTCGACGGTGACCTTCATCGTGACGTTCCTGTCGACCCGCCGCGGCGGCCTACCGCGGCGGGTCCCGCAGCGCGGCGCTCAGCTCCGCCACGATCAGCGACACCTGCCAGGTGCGGGCACCGAACCCCTGCAACGTCGCCGCCACCGACTCCTCGCTGATCTCCTCCGGCGGAGTCCAGGCGAGCCGGCGGACCGAGTCCGGCGCGATCAGGTTCTCCGGCGGTAGCAGATTCGCTGCGGCCGTCCGGATCACCACCTCCCGGCAACGGGCCAGCCGTGCCGCGGCCGCCGGATCCCGTTCCGCCCAGCGGTGCGGCGGGGGAGGGCCGTCGACCGGGGGCGTGGTCGGCAGGGCATCGTCGGGCAGGGCGCGGGCGACGTCCAGCGCGTCCAGCCAGATCCGCGCCAACCGCCGGACCGAGCGGCCGTTGAAACCAGGCAACGCCAGCAGGGCCCGCTCGTCCCGGGGGTCGAGTTCGGCCGCCGCGATGATCGCCGAATCCGGCAGCACCCGGCCCGGTGCCGAATCGCGGCGGGCGGCGACGTCGTCCCGGGCCTGCCACAACGCGCGTACCCGGGCCTGGGCCCGCGCTCCGCGTACCCGGTGGATGCCGGAGGTCCGCCGCCACGGCTCCGGCCGCACCCGGGTCGGCTGGCTGCCCCAGGCGACCAGGGCGGCGAACTCCTCGGCCGCCCACTGCTGCTTGCCCTGGCGTTCCAACTCCAGGGCGAGCACGTCCCGCAGCTCGACCAGCAGTTCGACGTCGAGCGCCGCGTAGGTCAGCCACGACTCCGGTAGCGGGCGGGTCGACCAGTCGGCGGCGGAGTGATGCTTCTCCAGCGAGAAGCCGAGCAGCGCCTCGGTCAGCGCGGCCAGCCCCACCCGCTCGTAGCCGGCCAGCCGGGCGGCCAACTCGGTGTCGAACAACCGGCGTGGGCGCAGCCCGACATCGGCCAGGCAGGGCAGATCCTGGCTGGCGGCGTGCAGCACCCATTCGGCATCGGCGATCGCGGCGTCGAGCGTGCCCAGCTCAGGCAACGGCAGCGGGTCGATCAGCGCCGTACCGGCACCCGCCCGGCGTAGCTGCACCAGATAGGCGCGTTGGGTGTAGCGGTATCCGGAGGCGCGCTCGGCGTCGATGGCGACCGGACCGGAGCCGGCAGCGAACCGGGCAACGGCCTCGGCGAGAGCGTCGTCGTCGGCCACCGGTGCAGGGGTGCCGTCGCGGGGAGCGGTCAGCGCAACGGGCCCGCCGGGCGAGGAGTCGGACCCCACGACATCGGACGCCGGCGGCTGCGCCAGCGGGTGGTGCGGCTCGCTCCCTGCTGGGCGTTGCGCGGTCCGACGGCGCAGGGGGGATTCGTCGGTCACCTGACAACCCTAGTGCCCGGCCTGCCGCCGGCCGCACGAGGTGTCACCGGCGCGTCGGCTCCGAGCCGGGGCGAGTTGACCGGCGACACCCCGGTGATGTGTCCAACGGGTGGCAATCGTGTGATCACCGGGCGAGAGGTGACGACAAACACCGTACTGCCCGGTACGGTCGTATCGCCGCTCAGCGGCAGGTGGGCCGGCTGCCGCGTTGAAGGAGAGGCTGCCACGATATGACCAGTGGGTACGACGATCCGCGCTCCACCAATGGGTACGACGATCCACGCTCCGTCGCTGTCCCCGACATCGCGGGCCCGCGACATGCCGCGCCGGAGGCGCATCCGCTGCCGGCGGCCCACACCGTCGAGGACGCCCACGCCGCCGAGAAGGCTCATGCCGCCGGTGAGCCGCCCTCTGCTCCCGAGGCGTCGACGTCCTGGTCGCCGGCCGGCGCGACCTCGGACCGCCCGGGCTCGTGGGCGCCGCCGGCCGACCAGCTCCGCCGGGTCACCCCGGTCCGGCGGGGATGGCCAGGGATGACCGCGCTGCTGCTGGTCCTGCTCCTGGCCGGCCTGGCGGGTTTCCAGACGCACCAGATCCGCCAGTTGACCACCCGACTCGCCGAGGTCGACCAGCGGCTGGCCCGGGCGCAGGGAGCCGACGCCGACCGCTTCGAGCTGGTCGAGGCGCGCGCCGCCGAGCTGGAACGGCAGGTCGGCGCGGCCTTCGACCCCGAGGCGATCGCCACGGCGGTGCTGCCCAGCGTCTTCCGGGTCAGCGCCGGGCGGTTCACCGGCACGGCCTTCGCGGTGGGCGAGTCAGCCGACGGCGGCACCAATCTGCTGACCAACTACCACGTCGTCGAGCCCAGCTATCTGGCCGGCAACCGGCGCGTCTTCCTGGAGCGCGACGGTGAACGAATCGAGGCCGCGGTCGTCGCGGTGGACGAGGACAGCGACGTGGCGCAGCTGCGGACCGACCGTTCCTTCCCCGGCCTGCCGCCAGCTCCCGACGAGGTCAAGTCCGGTCAGCAGATCGTCGTCGTCGGGGCCCCGCTCGGGCTCGTCGACTCGGTGACCACCGGGGTGGTCAGCGCGTTGCGGGACGCCGACGACAGCACCGGCCCGGTCATCCAGTTCGACGCTCCGATCAACCCCGGCAACTCGGGCGGGCCGGTGATCAACAGCGGCAAGCAGGTGGTGGGCATCGCCACCGCGAAGGCCCGCGACGCCGAGGGGATCGGGCTGGCTGTGCCGATCCGTACCGCCTGCGACGTGTTCGAGATCTGCTGACCGGGTCAGGCCGTGCCTGCCGACCGCCGCCGGCCCGGCAGCACCGTCACCCCCGGCGGCGGCAGACCGGCGGTCGACGCCAGTAGGTCACACCAGGCCCTCAGATGGGCGTCGAGCCCAGTGGCCGACGGCGTCCACGAGGCGCGGATCTCGATGTCGCCACCTGCGGGCGGGCCGGCCAGCTCGCCGAACCGGGTGGAGCAGGTCTGGGTCACCGTGCCGCCCAGTGCGCCGTAGGCGGCCCCGTGGACCTCCAACGCATCGGTCAACCAGGTCCAGCCGACGGTCGGCAGCAGCGGGTCCGCGACCAGGTCAACCTCCAGGTCGGCGGTGACGTAGGTCACCAGGCGCAGGGTGCCCTGCCAGGCGTCGTGTCCGTCCGGGTCGTGCAGCAGGACCAACCGTCCGGTGGCTACCTCGTCCGAGCCACGCAGCACCGTGGCGCTCAACGCGAACGCGTAGGGGGCCAGCCGCTGGGGGGCGCCGACCTCCTCGATCTGGATCTCCTCCCGGGGGGTCACCGCGCGCAGTCCGGCGACGGCGCGGTGGAACGCCTCGGGCAACGCGGTAAGGGGGGCCATGGCCAAAAGCCTAGGCCGCGCTCCCACCAGATGGGGATCGGCGCGCCGGGGCCCAGTGGCGGTGACCGCGACGACAGCGCTTCGCCGGCCGAGGACCGGATCGGGGCGGCCCGTAACCGACCGGGGCGGCCGGACCGGACCGGGGCGGCGGCTGCCGACCAGCCGTGCAGCCGTGACACCATAGGCGCCGATGACCACGACGACGCCGGGCAACGCCGCCCACGACGCGACACCCGACACACCCGCGCGGGCCCCGGCCCCGGTGGGACCGCTGGCCACCTCCGCCTTCGTCCGGGCCTGCCGCCGGGAACCGGTGCCGCACACGCCGGTGTGGTTCATGCGCCAGGCCGGTCGTTCGCTGCCCGAGTACCGCCAGCTGCGCAGCGGCATCGGCATGCTGGAGTCCTGCCGGCGGCCGGACCTGGTCGCCGAGATCACCATGCAGCCGGTACGGCGGCACGGCGTGGACGCCGCGATCCTGTTCAGCGACATCGTCGTCCCGGTGGCGGCGGCCGGCGTCGAGTTGGACATCGTCGCCGGCACCGGGCCGGTCATCGCCGAACCGGTCCGCAGCGCTGCCGACGTCGGTCGGCTTCGTCGGATCACCCCGGACGACGTCGGCTTCGTCGACGAGGCGGTTCGGCTGCTCGTCGCCGCGCTCGGTGAGACTCCGCTGATCGGGTTCGCGGGTGCGCCGTTCACCCTGGCCAGCTACCTGGTCGAAGGCGGACCGTCACGTACCCACGGGCGGACCAAGGCCCTGATGTACGGCGATCCGCAGACCTGGCACGCGCTCTGCGCCCGGCTCGCCGAGATCACCCTGGAGTTTCTCCGGGTGCAGGTCACGGCGGGCGTCGCCGCAGTCCAGCTGTTCGACTCCTGGGCCGGGACGCTCTCCGAGGCCGACTACCGTCGGCACGTCCTGCCGCACTCCACGGCGGTGCTGCACGGCCTGGCCGACGCCGGAGTGCCCCGGATCCATTTCGGAGTGGGGACCGCCGAACTGCTCAAAGCGATGGGCGAGGCCGGCGCGGACGTGGTCGGGGTGGACTGGCGTACCCCGCTGGACATCGCGACCGCGCGGATCGGTCCGGACCGTGCCGTGCAGGGCAACCTCGACCCGTGTCTGCTGCTCGCGCCGTGGCCGGTGGTGCGCACGGAGGTCCGGCGGGTACTGGCCGACGGGCTCGCCGCCCCCGGACACGTGTTCAACCTCGGTCACGGGGTGCTGCCGGAGACCGATCCCGACGTGCTGACCAGGGTCGTCGAGCTGGTGCACGAGACGTCGCAGCGCTGACCCGCGTCACACCCGGGTAGGCCCGGCCGGCCGGCCCGACCGCCCGGGTGGCAAGGTGACGGTATGCAGCAACCGTGGCGGATCGCCGTGGTGGGTGGCGGGATCGCCGGGCTGGCCGCGGCGTTGCGGCTGCGCGACCGGGCACCCGCAGGGACCCGGATCACGGTCTACGAGCAGTCCGACGAGCTGGGCGGCAAGCTGCGTACCAGGGAATTCGCCGGGCTGCCGGTGGAGCGCGGCGCCGAGGCGTTCCTGATGCGGGATCCGGCCGGCGGCGACTCCGCCGCGGTCGCGCTGGCCCGCCGAGTCGGCCTCGGCGACCACCTGCGGCACCCGGCGGTCGGCCAGGCGGCGCTGGCCCGGGACGGACAGCTCGTCCCGCTACCCGCCGGGACGCTGATCGGCGTGCCCGGCGACCTCGCGACGGTGGCCCGGGTGGCCCGCGCCGAACCGGAGCGCGACGTCGACCAGGGCCGGCCGTTGCTGCAGCCGGACGAGGACGTCGCCGTCGGTGAGCTGGTCCGTCGGCGGCTGGGTGACGAGGTCGTCGAGCAACTGGTCGACCCGATGCTCGGCGGGGTGTACGCGGGTCGGGCCGACACCTTGTCGTTGGCCACCACCATCCCAGGGCTGGCGACGGCGGCCCGCACGGAACACACCCTGGTCGCGGCGGTCCGCGCGGCGCTGGCCGCCCGGCCACCGGCCGCCGGCGCGCCGGTGTTCGCCACCGTCGACGGCGGGCTGAGCCGGCTGGTGGCGGCGGTCCGGGCCGCGTTGTCGGCCGCCGACGGCGCAGCCGAGGTCCGGTTGCGGACCTCGGCGGTGGTGCGGGAGTTGGCCGCCTCGGCGGCCGGCTGGCGGTTGACCGTCGGTCCGACCCGCGGCGCCGAGCGGGTGGACGTCGACGCGGTGGTGCTGGCGGTGCCGGCCCGACCGGCGGCCCGGCTGCTCGCCGCGGTCGACGCCGCCGCGGCGGTCCGCATCGGCGCGCTCGAGTACGCCAGCATCGCCCTGGTCACCCTGGCGGTGCCGCGGCCGCAGCTACCGGAGATCTCCGGCTTTCTGGTGCCGGCGACCGAGCGGACCATGACCAAGGCTGTCACCTTGTTCAGCACCAAGTGGAGCCAGCTGCGACGGTCGGACGGGCTGGCCGTGGTCCGTGCCTCGGTCGGCCGCCACGGCGACGAGCGGCTACTGCAACGCTCCGACGACGATCTGGTCGACGCCGTGCGTGCGGAGCTGACCCGGCTCACCGGTGTCCGGCAACCGGCCGCCGTGCAGTCGCACGTGCAGCGGTGGGGTGGCGCGCTGCCGCAGTACCCGCCAGGGCACCTGAGCCGGGTGGCGGCGGCCCGTCGGTCGCTGCGGGCCGCTCGGCGGCGGCTGGCGTTGGCCGGCGCGGCCTACGACGGTATCGGCATCCCGGTGTGCGTGCGGTCCGGCGAGAACGCCGCCGATGAGATCCTGACAAACCTGGAAGGGGTACGCCGATGAGCGGCGACGAGCAGACCAACGCGGCACGGTTGCGTGAGCTGAACTCGACGATCCGGTACACCATGTGGTCGGTGTTCCGGGTCGCCGAGCGGCTGCCGGCGCTGCGCGACGACATGATCGGTGAGGTCGAGTCGCTGATCGGCGAGCTGGCCACCAAGGACGTCACGGTCCGGGGCACCTACGACGTCGCCGGGCTGCGGGCCGACGCCGACATCATGATCTGGTGGCACGCGGCGGACAGCGACGAGCTGCAGGACGCGTACGGGCGGTTGCGCCGTACGGCGTTGGGCCGTCACCTCGCCCCGGTCTGGTCTCAGCTGGCGCTGCACCGCCCGGCTGAGTTCAACAAGAGCCATGTGCCGGCGTTCCTGGCTGGCGAGCCGGCCCGGGCGTACATCTGTGTGTACCCGTTCGTCCGCTCGTACGAGTGGTACCTGCTGCCGGAGGCGGAGCGGCGGGCGATGTTGGCCGAGCACGGGCAGATGGCCCGGCCGTATCCGGACGTCCGGGCGAACACCGTCGCATCCTTCGCACTCGGCGACTACGAGTGGATGCTCGCCTTCGAAGCCGACGAACTGCACCGGATCGTCGATCTGATGCGCGACCTGCGGGCCTCGTCGGCGCGGCGGCACGTCCGCGCGGAGGTGCCGTTCTTCACCGGACGGAACCGTACCGTCGCCGACCTGGTCGCAAATCTGCCCTGACGTTTCCGGGGTGCCGGCCCGGGTACCTATCCACTGCCCCCCGAGGTTGCCCGGTCAACCCGACCGGGTCGACCGGACCGGAGAAGGACCACTCATCTGATCCGGAGGAGGGTGTGATGAGTACGCAAGCTCCGACCCGTAACACCACCGCCGTGAACCGGCCGATGGCCGGGCAGCCGATGGCCGACGGCCAGGCACACCAGATGGACATGAACGCCGGGATGCGCCCGGCGATCACCCCGGGCACCGAGACGAAGTCGGCGTTCCGCAGCACCGAGTTCTACGTCTACCTGATCGCGGTCGCCGGCGTACTGCTGGCCTCCCAGGTGATCAACCCGGACATCGACGGCGTACAGGGTACCGCTGGTGGCGGGGATCCCTTCCCGGCCAGCACCGCATGGTTGTACGTCGCGCTGCTGACCATCGGTTACGTGGTCAGCCGAGGACTGGCCAAGGCCGGCAGCGCCTGGCGGAACTCGGGTGAGCGACAGCGCTGACCCGCGAAGCGCCGCCGACCCGGTGACGGGTACGGCGGGCCGGGCCGGCGGCCGCGATGGACACGTCCATCCGGTCGCCGGTCTCTCGCGCGGACCGCCCCGGTGGGTCAGGTCCCGCCGAGTGCGCCGTCCGGATCTGCCGGACGGCGCATCGGCGCGTGCCAGATTCCGTCCTCGAGGTACTCCGGTCCGACGACGACGAACCCGTACCGCGCGTACAGCCCGGTCAGGTGGGCCTGGGCGTCGAGCACGCAGGGCCGTGGCGCGGCGAGCCGCAGCGCCGCCTCGACGAGCCGGCCGGCGTGACCCCGGCCGCGTTCGGTCGCGGCGACGGCCACCCGGCCGATCCTGGCCGTGGGCTCCGCGCCGCCGCCCGGTTCGTCGAGCAGCCGTAGGCAGGCCACCACCGTGTCACCCCGGGACAGCCACAGTTGGCGGGCGTCCGGCTCGACGTCGCGGCCGTCCAGCTCCGGGTACGCGCACCGCTGCTCCACCACGAACACGTCGACCCGTAGCTTGAGCAGCTGGTACAGCACCAACGGCGGCAGTTCGGCGGTGTGCGCGACGTGCTGCGTCAGGCCAGTTTCGGGGGGCACGCCGACGGATGATACGCGGCTCAGCCCGGCCGGCTGCCGACCGCGTCGCGGACCTCGGCACCCTGCTCCTGGTCGACTGCCCGGGCACAGTGGGCGCAGCAGAAGAACCGTCCGGACACCTCGACCCCGTGCCCGACGATCTTGCACTGGCAGTGCTCGCAGATCGGCGCGAGCAGTTGGATCGCGCACTCGAACGAGTCGAAGGTGTAGGTGTCCCCGCTGACCGTCCGAATGTCGAACGCCAGCCAGTAGTCGTTGCCGCAGACCTCACAGGTCGCCATCGTGCTTCTCCCAACGTCAGCCTCATTCGCAGGGTGCGGCATCGGGGAGGCCCGGAACGGGCGAATCGCCGAAATGCTCGGACCGAAATGCTGGGAGATGCGCGAAAAGCGGGGTGGGCCGTCAGCTCCGGGTGGCATCGGTCGCCGGCTCCAGCCGCAGCGCTACCGAGTTCATGCAGTAGCGGGCGTTGCGGGGGGTGTACCGCTCGCCGTCGAACCGGTGCCCGAGGTGCGAGTCGCAGGTGGCGCAGCGCACCTCGGTGCGGACCATGCCGTGCGAGCGGTCCTCGATGTAGCGCACCGACCCGGGCAGCGCCTCGTCGAAGCTCGGCCAGCCACAGTGCGAGTCGAACTTGGTGTCACTGGTGAACAGCGGGGTGTCGCAGGCCCGGCAGTGGTACGTGCCGACCGTCGTGGTCTCGACGTACTCGCCGGACCAGGGCGCCTCGGTGCCGGACTGACGCAGCACCCGGAACTCCTCGGGGTTGAGCCGCGCCCGCCACTGCTCGTCGGTACGGGGCAGGGACGTCATCTCGTCTGTCATGGTCACTACGGTACGGCGGTATGGCACCGCCGGCCGCCGATCACCGGCCGGCTGGCCTAAGGTCGAGGGGTGACAGGGCAGAGCCGGAGTTCCCGGGCCGCGACCACCGTCGAAGTGGCCGGCCACCAGGTGCGGCTGAGCAGCCCGGACCGGGTGTGCTTTCCCGGGCCGGGGTACACCAAGCGGGACGTGTTCGACTACTACCTGGCCGTCGGCGACGGCATCCTGCGCGCGCTGCGCGACCGCCCCACCACGCTGCAGCGGTTCCCGGACGGCGTCGACGGCGAGATGTTCTTCCAGAAGCGCGTGCCGGCCCGGGGCGTGCCGCCGTGGCTGCGTACCGCCGAGATCAAGTTTCCCAGCGGCCGTACCGCCGACGAACTCTGCCCGGCGGATCTGGCCCACGTCGCCTGGGCCGCGCAGATGGGCACCGTGGTGTTCCATCCCTGGCCGGTCCGCTCCGGTGACGTGGACCGGCCGGATGAGCTGCGGATCGATCTGGACCCGCAGCCGGGCACCGACTTCGCCGACGCGGTGGCGGCGGCGGGCGAGGTCCGGGCGATCCTCGACGAGCTCGGCGCCATCGGTTACCCGAAGACTTCCGGCGGCCGCGGGGTGCACATCTATCTGCGGATCCAGCCGCGCTGGCTGTTCACCGAGGTCCGTCGGGCGGTGATCGCGTTCGCCCGCGAGGTGCAGCGGCGCCGGCCCGACCTGGTCACCACGTCCTGGTGGAAGGAGGAGCGGGGGCGGAAGGTCTTCATCGACTACAACCAGATGGCCCGGGACCGGACCATCGCCTGTGCCTACTCGCTGCGGGCGAACGCCCGCGCCACCGTCTCCACCCCGGTCACCTGGGACGAGTTGACCCGGGTCGAGCCGGACGACTTCGACCTGCGCACCGTACCGCCCCGGCTGGCCGCCGTCGGCGACCCGCACGCCGGGATCGACGACACGCCGTGGGACATCACCCCGTTGCTGGAGTGGGCCGACCGGGACGACCGCGACGGCGCCGGTGACATGCCGTACCCGCCGGACCATCCGAAGATGCCCGGCGAACCGATGCGGGTGCAGCCGTCCCGGGCCCGCCCGGTCACCGGCGACTGACCCGCCCGGGACCCGAGACGTCCGCCCGGCCCGGTGCCGTGCGCCCGGGCCCGGGTCAGGACGGGCAGGTCAGGCCGTCGTCGGGCACCGTCAGATCGATCAGGTACGCGTCCACCACGTCGGCCACGCAGGCCACGTGCGGGTACGCCGTGTGCCCGTCGCCCTCGTGGGTCACCAGCACGCCGGTGCCGAGCGACTCGGCCAGCCGTGGTGCCTGCTCGTACGGGGTGGCCGGATCACCGGTGGTGCCGACGACGAGGATCGGCGCGGCACCGACCGCCGGCCCGACCGGGTACGGGTCGGCCGCGACCGGCCAGTTGGCGCAGGCCAGCAGGCCGACGGCGAGCGCCGGACCGAACGTCGGATGCTGCCGGCGCCACTGCTGCTGCAACTGCCGGATCTCGTCGGTGCCCAGCGGCACCTCGGCGTCGGCACAGTTGACCGCCAGGTTGGCGGCGAACAGGTTGCCGTACCGGCCGTCGTCGCCGCGACCGGTGTAGCCGTCGGCGAGGTCGAAAACCGGGCCCGGGTCGCCGTCGCCCAGCTCGGCCAGCGCCCGGCCCAGCCGTGGCCAGCCGCTGCGGTCGTACAGCGAGGCGACCACGGCGTAGAAGATCCAGCCGGCGGTGGCCGCCCGGCCGTCCGCCCCGGTGACCGGGGCCTGCCGGGCCCGGTCCATCGCCTCGGCCAGCGTGCCGGCCGGGTCGGCGCTGATCGGGCAGTCCGCCGGTGCGCCGGAGCACCATTGCCCGAAGGCGGCGAACGCCCGTTCGAAGCCGGCGGCCTGACTCAGCGACCCGGCGACCGGGTCCTGCCCCGGGTCGACCGCGCCGTCGAGCACCAGCGCGCGGACCCGGTGCGGGAACAGGTGCGCGTAGGTGGCTCCCAGCAGGCTCCCGTACGAGTAGCCGAGGAAGGTCAGCTGCTCGTCGCCGACCGCCGCCCGCACGGCGTCCAGGTCCCGGGCGGTCTGATGGGTGGAGTACGCGGTGAGCCGCTCGCCGTAGCGCGCCGCGCAGCCGGCCGCGATCCGTTGACCGAGCGCGGCGGCCTCGGCGAAGGCGGCCGGGTCACGGGGGTCCGGGTCCGCCCCGAAGGTGGCGTCCCAGTCGCTGTCGTCGACGCAGTCGACGGGGTCGGAGCGGCCGGCCCCGCGCGGGTCAAAGCCGACCAGGTCGAACCGGCGCAGCACCGTCTCCGGCAGGCCGCCGAGCCGTTCGCCCAGCGCCAACCGGGCGGCGGCGTCCACCCCGGAGACACCGGGCCCGCCCGGGTTGACCACCAGGGTGCCGATGCGGTCCTGCTGCCGGGCCGACCGGGCCCGGATCAGCGCGACGGGGAGGGTGCCGGCGGTGGGACCGGCGGCCCAGTCGACCGGTACGTCGATCGTGGCGCAGTCATAGCGCAGCCCGTCAGGTGGTGGGCCGTACCGCTGCGTGGTCGACTCCGGGCAGGGCTGCCAGTGCGGCGGTGGGTCGGGCCCGCCGGTCGCCCCGGGGTCGGGCGGCGCCGCCGTGCACCCGGTCAGGCCGACCAGCGAACCAACCACGACGGCCGCGACGGCAGGCAGCCAGCGGCGCCGGCTCGTGGGCAGCCAGCGGCGTCGGCTCACTGCTGGCTGGTCGGGTCGCCGGCCAGCACCCGGTCCACGTCGAACCGGACCGGCCGGTCCAGCTGGTCGTACCGGCAGGAGGCCGGCTCCCGGTCGGTACGCCAGCGTTGGAACCGTGCGGTGTGCCGGAACCGGTCGCCCTCCATCGCGTCGTAGGCGACCTCGGCGACCAGTTCGGGCCGCAGCGGCTGCCACTCGAGGTTCTTGCCGCCGCTCCACCGGCTCGGCGCACCCGGAATCCGTTGGCCGGAGCCGTCGTCACCCGACCCCCACGGGTGGTCCGCGGCAGTGGTGCGCAACGGCGCCAGCTCGTCGACGAGCTCCGCGCGCCGGGCGGCGGTGAACGACGCAGACACGCCGACGTGGTGCAGCACCCCGGCATCGTCGAAGAGACCGAGCAGCAGTGACCCGACCACCGGGCCGGACTTGTGCCAGCGGAAGCCGGCGACGACCACGTCGGCGGTCCGCCCGTGCTTGACCTTGAACATCGTCCTTTTCCCAGGCTCGTAGCGCAGCTCGGCCGGCTTGGCGATGACGCCGTCGAGGCCGGCGCCTTCGAAGATCTCGAACCAGCGGCGGGCGGTGTCCGGGTCGGTGGTCACCGGGGTCAGATGCACCGGTGCGGTGACCGCCGCCAGCGCGTCGGACAGCCGGGCCCGGCGGGTGGTGAACGGCTCGTCGAGCAGCACCTCGTCGCCCAGCGCCAGCAGGTCGAAGGCGACGAAGGAGGCCGGGGTCTGCTCGGCGAGCAGCCGCACCCGGGAGGCCGCCGGATGGATCCGCTGGCCGAGCAGGTCGAAGTCGAGCCGGGACCGCCCGGTCTCCGGCCGGATCACCACCAACTCGCCGTCCACCACGATCCGGGGCGGCAACTGCTGTCGGGCCTGCTCGATGACCTCGGGAAAATACCTGGTCAGCGTCTTTCCGCCGCGACTGGCCAGCTCGACCTGATCACCGTCACGGAAGATGACACAGCGGTAGCCGTCCCACTTGGGCTCGTAGCTCATCCCGGCGGCGACCGGCAGCGTCGCGACCGGTTTCGCCAGCATCGGCTCGATCGGTAGGGCGATCGGGAAAGTCACCCACCCAGTGAACCATCCCGGTCCGACGATCCGCCGGACCGCCGGCCGGCGGAGGACGACTAGCGGGACCGCCGGACCACGGCACGGACCCGGCGCAACACCGGCCGGACCGGGCGGGCCAGCCACGGGAGCCGGCGTGCCGCGCGCCGGTACAACGGCTGGGCCGCCGTCCGCAGCTGCTGGCGGGTCGCGTCGAGTTGGCGGCGCGTCCTGTCGAGCTGGCGGTGGGTCGTGTCGAGTTCCGCCCGGGTGGAGCGCAGTTGCTGTTCGAGCTCGGCGAGCCGGGCTGCAGTGATCGTCGCCATCAACTCGTGACCGGTGACCGGTTCGCTGCGGCCGTCCTCGCCGCGTACCAGCCAGGGGCGGTCGCCGTAGACGTCGATCTGATGGCCGGCCAGCGGTACGTCGGCCTTCTCCAGCCCGTCCGGGAACTGCTCGGCGAACATCGCCCGGCAGTGTTTCGCCTGGTCGGTCGAGGTGGCCAGGATCAGCTTGTTGGGCACCAACACGGCGGGCACCAGGCTGCCGCCGTCGCCGAGGTAGCTGAACAGGCCGGTGATCACGCCGAGCCAGTGCCGGTTGAGTACGTCGTCGAGTACCACCAGCCCGTGGTCGACCACGGTCCGCTCGGCGATTCGCAGGTCGTTCACCGTGATCTGGTCGGTGTGGCCACCGTCGATGGAGAAGATCCGGAAGCGGCGCCCGGCGGCGACGAAGCCGGCCTGCTCCAGGTCGAGACTCGACGACTGCACGATGTCGACGTTGTCGCCGGCGCCGTAGGTCGCGAGGTTCTGCTCGAAGATGTCCCGGTCACCGCGTCCGGACTGGTCGAGGTTGGCAGCCTGGTCGTCGAAGACGTCGATGGCGACCGCCCGCTGATCCGCTGGCAGATCCAGGGCGAGGCACAGGAACGACTTGCCGTGGTGAATGCCGATCTCGGCCACGTCGCCGCTCACCCCGGCCCCGCGCTGGGCGGCCTCCACGCCACTGAGGTACACGGCGGTCGAGACGTTCAGCCAGCCCTTGACCTGGTGCAGACCGGTCCGCAGGTAGCCGGCGGTCAGCTCGGGCAGGACCGGTGTGAACGCTGTCATGGTGGCAGACCATACCGCTGATTACCGCAGCGACAAACGGTTGATCGGAGGACAATCCAGGTGACCGGACCGGCTGTCCTGGCCGGTGTCCTGCTCCGCTCGTCGGCGCCGTCCCGGCGACCGTACGGGGAAGGCGGATCGCATGCCCAGCTTCACCTACCCGCAGACCGGTGCCACCGCCGTGTTGCGCCACCAGGCCGGATCGGTCCGGCAGGCCGTACCGCCGCTGCCGGCGGGCTACCGCCACCTGCGGTCCCGTAGCCGGCTACGGCCGGGCAGCTTCCCGGCGGCGGCCGAGGCGGTGCTCACCTGGCGGATGCACCGGGCCGCCGGTGCCCGGGTTACGGCGTCGGCTCCCCGGGCCGAGGCCGGTGTGCTGGTGACGGTCGGCCTCGGCGTGGGGCCGCTGCGGATCGCCGCGCCGTGCGCGGTGGTGTGGGCGGTCGACGAGCCGGACCTTGCCGGATTCGCGTACGGCACCCTGCCCGGCCATCCGGCCAGTGGAGAGGAGGCGTTCCTGGTGTACCGCGACGGCGACCGGGTGTGGCTGTCGGTGGTGGCGTTCAGCCGGCCGGTGGCGCCGATCATGCGGCTGGCCGGCCCACTGGGTGCGCTGGCGCAGCGGGCCTACGCCCACCGGCTGGGCACCGCGCTGCGCCGGCTCACCCGCTGACCGCCGGCAGCCCGGTTTAGAGCCAGCCCGGTGTAGAGCCAGCCCGGTGTAGAGCCGGCCCGGTGTAGAGCCGGCCCGGTGAGAGCGGGTCAGTAGGTGGTGAAAGAGCGGACCGGGGCCCGGGGCCCGAACCGTGGTGCCCGTACCCCGGCCAGCTCTAGCAGCAGGCAGACCCGGCCGCGGTGCCCCCGGAACGGCTCCAGTAGTTCGAGCATCCGGGCGTCGGTCCCGCGGGCCTCGCCGGCCAGCGCCCAGGCCACCGTGTTCGGCAGGTGGTAGTCGCCGACGCTCACCGCGTCGGCCGCGCCGAACGCCACCCGGACCACCTCGGCGGCGGTCCACGGGCCGATCCCGGGCAGCGCGGTCAACCGCCGGGTGGCCGTCTGCGGGTCGGCGCTGTCCGACAGCCGGTCGGCGACCGCCGCCGCGCCGCACAGGGCCTGCGCCCGTCGTTGCTCGATGCCCAGCGGATGCAGCGACCAGTACGGTGCGGCGGCGAGGGCCGCCGGCTCCGGCGCGACCCAGAGGCCGGCGACCGGGCCGGGAGCGGGTACGCCGAACCGGCGGACCGTCGCGGCGTACCCGCGGTACGCCTCCGCGCCGGTGACCTTCTGTTCCAGCACGGCCCGCAGCAGCCGGGCGAACACCTGCCCGGTGGCCGGGAGCCGGACGCCGGCGTAGCGGCGGACCACCGCCGCGACGACGGGATGCCGGCGGGCCAGCGGGAGGAAATCGGACACGTCGTCGCGGAGCCCGGCGACCGCATCGGCGATGTCGCAGATCTGGCTGGCGCCGGGTCCGTAGCCGGCGGCGACGAGGTCGCCGCCGTGTCGGCGCAGCGCCAGGGTCGCCGGCCCGGCCGGGGTACGGGCGGTCCACCAGAAGGTGTCCGCCAGCCACCGGGCGCACGGGTCGTGTCGGCCCATCGCCAGGGTCCGTACCGAGCCGGCCAGCTGGTAGCCGTCCGGTGGCCGCAGCACCCGGACCCGCTCCGGTGCGGCCCCAGCCGGCTTCGGCGTGCCCCCGGACGTCCGTCTTTCCACGACCATGCCGGTCACTTTGCCAGCAGCGGCGGACAGCCCCGACGCCGGGACGAGTCTGCTGCTCGTCCCAGCGTCGGTTCGCTGGACCCGGGTCACCGGCGGTCACCGCCGGTGCCGGCCGACCTCATCGGGTGACGACCACCCGGACCACGTCGAAGGCGGGGATCTGGTTGGCCCGCTGCATCATCGGCACCCGGTGCGAGCCGTCGCCGGCCCACGACGCGCACTGGGCGATGCCGGGGCCGGGCAGGCCGGGCACCTCGACGGTGACCTCGTCGGCACCGGCACCACCCCGACCGTCCTCCGTGGCTACGAAGAACGCCGGCACCGGGCCAGGTTCGGGAGCGGTGCGGTTGCTGGTCAGCATCCGGCACGCGGTGTGGAAGTGCCCCCGGGTCAGGCCGTCCTCGGTCAGGAACGAACTCTCCAGGTAGTAGCCGCCCTGGCCGGCCGGCAGGAACCGGTCGCGTACCAGGTTGCGGGTGCTGATCCGCAGGGTGAACGGTTGGTTCGCACGTACCCGCCTCGGCGACGAGATGATCATCAGCTGCGGGTTGGTGTCCGCGTCGCCGACCTCGCCGAACGCCGTACTGACACACCGCTCACCGTCCTGGAAACCCTCGTGCGGGGCCAATGAACTGTCGGTGCAGTCGTCGCCGAGGATCTCCAACCCGGCCGGCGCGTCGGTCGGATCGCCGGGGGCGGGGGAGTCCTGGCACTGGTCCGGGCCGCGCTGGCCGTCACCCCAGTGGTGCCGTACGCCGTTGCTGTCCACGGTGGTCCCGGTGTCCGCCGGATCGACCGACTCGCTCGGGCTTACACAGACCGCGGCGGCCCGGTCGCGACCACGGTCCCGGTCTCGGTCCCGGTCGCCGCGGGTTCCGGCAGACGAGATCTGGGTCACCGCCACCACGCCGCCGAAGACCGCCAACATCGTGGTCACCGCGATGACGCGGTTGCGGGTGCTGCCCGCCGATCTGCCCCGGCGTGTCGGCTGGTCGCTGGTACGCCTGCGGCGCTGTGAGCTGTTCACGTGGTGCCACCTCTTTCGTCGAACGCCAATTGGTCGTCCGGGTGCAACGCAGTTGGTGATGGCTGTGGTTCGCCACTGCCGTCGACCGTATGGATGTCACTCCACAACAGTCAACAATCCTTGGAGCAACTACGGAACACTTAGGAGGCACTTAATGCGGGCTTCAAGAACCGGCTCGAGGCGCCGGTGGCGGATCCACCGTAAAACGTGGCGACGGCCGGCCGCGCCCTCCCTGGCAACGACCGGCCGCCGCGATTCACGGGCGCCCTGAGAGAGTCAGTAGTCGTAGTCGCCCGAGTCCTCAGAGTCACTGTCGAAGCTGTCCGAGTCCTCGCTCTGAGAGTCCTTGCTGTCGTCGAGGCCCTTGATGTTGTCTCGGCCGTCACCGTCCGGCACCGCAATCGGCTTCGGGGTGCCCTCCGGCAGGCATTCCAGGTTCTTCGTGCCGTCCGGCTGCACGACGTACCAGGTGCCGCCGACACCCTGGCCCTTCCAGTCGCCGGGCTTTTCGTCACCGGCGTAGTAGTAGATCGGCCAGCCGTCGATGGTCAGTTGCCGGGTGCCGTCCGGCCGGTTCACCGTGCCGACCAGCTCCTCGTCCACCCCGGACAGAATGGGGTCGCCGTCGGTCAGCGCCGGCGGCCAGATCTTGGCGCAGTCACCCTCGCAGTTCGAGGTCGCCGGGTCGTTGGAGTCCTCCTCGAAGCGGTAGAGCAGCCAGCCGTCCTCGTCGGTGACGACGTCACCCATCTTGTCGACGGCCTTGCCGACCAGCTCCTTGGTGAGGTCCTCGTCGGCGACCTCGACCGCGATGTCCTCGGTCTCCACCGGCTCGGGCGCGGCCGACGCCGCGTTTGCCGCGTTGACGACCGGCTGGGCCTGAGCGCCGCCAAAGTCGTCCGGGTTGTAACCTGCCGGGGCGCAACCCGGCAACACGAGTGCCGCCAGCGCGCCTGCGACTATGACGGTCCGCTTTCCCAGTGCCACGTGCCCTCCCTCATTCGTCCACATCGGGCTTCATCAAGGAGTACGCAGCGCATCCCGGATTGGATCGGTAATGCCGAGTGCACAATTTCACAGCCCGGCGTTGAACCGGGTCGTCGTGTCCTGCGTGCGGCCGGCCGCCGTCATGCCGATCAGGAGCAGAATGCACCGGTCACGGGTTAACGGCAATCGCCTGACGACGACCAGAGACAGAACAGCCCGTGGGTATCCGTTAATTCGGACACCCACGGGCTGCACGTACGTCGGATCTGCTGGCGCAGATATCGCGACGCCCGTTCGCGGCGTACGTCAGGAATGGACGTCGACCCTCCGTTCAGACCGGTACGGTAACGATCGCGGTGGCGACCCCGGACTGGTCGACCGCCTGGAACTGGATCCGTTCGATGTCGTCCCGGGGTGCCGCCGTCGACGTGCTCAGCAGCAACGGCGCGGGTTGCTCCGCAGTGCCGTACCCGGCCTCGGGCACTGTCCAGGTGGAGAGCACCTCGGCGGTGCCGGAAGCCCGCAGCACCACGATCCGGCACTGCATCGGACCCGGCACCCGGCGTAGCGCGAACGACACCTGGGTGCCCCACGCGGCTTCCTCCAGCACCACGTCCGCCTCCACCCCGGTGGTGGGGTCGACCGCGTTGAACTTCTCGCCGGTGACCTCCGGACCACCGACCCCGGACTGCGGATCGACCGGTGACGGGCTGGCCGAGACCGACGTCTGCGGCCCGGCCTGCGGTGTCGCCGAACCATCTGACCAGGCTGACCCGGCGAAGAACGAGAAACCGGTGAGCGTCGCCAGCAGCACGAACCCGGCGGCGATCTGTAGCGGGCGGCCCGCGAACAGCCGTCGGGACCTACCGGCGTGGCCGAGCGGACGGACCTGACCGTGGTCGCGACGCTGGTCGGCGTCGGACCGCACGGTCGGCCGGATCGGCACCGGCGCGCCGCCGTCGCCGTCGTCCGCCCCACCAGCCCGGTTCACACCGGTGGGGCCGGACTGAGGGAGGACGGGGCTGTCCTCCAACTGGTCGATGTCTACGGTGGACATCAACCCGACGATCGGAATGAGTGACTCCAGCTCTGCCGCGCAGGCCCAGCAGCCGGCGAGATGCTCCTCGAACCGCTCGACGTCGTCGGCATCGAGTGCGCCGAGCGCGTACGCTCCGACGTCCCAGTGGGCGGACCGTGTCATTCTGTAACCCCCCGCTGTTGCAGCGCCGTCCGCAGCGCTCGTAGCGCGTAGTAGACCCGCGACTTGGCGGTACCCAGTGGCAGCCCCAGCTCCGCGGCCGCCTCCGGGACCGTGCGGCCGCGGAAGTACGTCTCGACCAGGATCTCCCGGTGCGGCTGGCTGAGCGTGCGCAACGCGTCGGCGACGGTCATCTGCCGCAGCACCTGATCGGTGCCGTCGGACTCGGCGAAGCTCTCCAGATCCCGGTCGTACTCCTCGGTCGGGCGGGCCTTCTCGCTGCGGTGGTCGTCGATCGCGATGCGTCGGGCGACGGTCACCAGCCACGGTCGCAGCGACGCCTGGCCCTGCGCGCCGAGCCGGTGGGCGTTGCGCCACGCCCGCAGCAGTGTCTCCTGGACGATGTCCTCGGCTCGTTGCCGGTCCCCCCCGGTGAGCCGTAACACGAATCCCAGCAGCGGCCGGGCGTGCTCTGCGTACAGTGTGCGGACGAGATCGTCCCCGTGGCTGGACTCCGCTGTTCCGGCCTGCTGCCGGCTCCCTGCGGTCCGTGGCGTCACCGGCTCATCATCGCGCTCGGCCGCCCTCCCGTCGATGCTCTGCCAACGTTGCGTGCTGCGGGCCGTGGCCGAACCGTTGCCGGTCACCCCCGGCCGGATCCTCTCCGCCTGCCAGCCGCTGGCGACCGCGTACATCGCAGGACCTCCATCCGACGTCGACTCGGCCCGCGGCTGGGGGCCCACCCCGAGGTACGGAGCCGCCCGGCGGACGGATCAACGTCCGCCGGGAAAAATTCCGTCCGGTGGCGGCGGCGACGGCTGCGCGGTCGCGTCGGCGATCGGCGACGCCGTCCCGATCAACCGGTCCAGCGCCGCAGCATGCAGCACCCGGCTGGGAAACCAGTCACCGGCGGCCCGCCGGGTCAGCTCCCCGACGTCCGGCGCGGCGCGTCCGGCGACCACCACCAGATTGCCGTACCGGCGCTGGCGCAGCACCGCCGCGTCGGCGATCAGGCAGATGCCGGGCAGCACCTGCCGTACCGACGCCAGATGCTGGCGGGCCCAGCCCAACGGCGGGCCGTCCGCCACGTTGGACAGCAGTTGACCGCCGGGTGCGAGTACCCGGGCGACCTCGGTGACGAACTCGACCGAGGTCAGCCGTGCCGGAGTGCGGGCACCGGCGAACACGTCCGCGATCACCAGGTCGTAGCTGTCCGTACGAGCCTGCTCGACGGCGGACCGCGCGTCACCGACCCGGACCCGCAGATTGCGGTCGGCCGGCCAGGGCAGTTCGCGGCGGACCAGCTCGGTCAACGCGGCGTCGATCTCCACCACCCGCTGGCTCGACCCGGGACGGGTGGCGGCCAGGTAGCGCGGCAGGGTCAGCCCACCGCCGCCCAGGTGCAGCACCCGCAGCGGGGCACCGGCCGGGGCGGCCAGGTCGATCGCCGCGGCGATCCGGCGGACGTACTCGAACTCCAGGTGTGTCGGATCGTCGAGATCGACGTGTGACTGCTGGGTGCCGTCCAACAGCAGGGTGTACGCCCGCCGCCGGTCCGGGTCCGGGACGAGCCGCGCGGTGCCGGTGTCTACCTGGACCGCGGGCGGCGCTGTCCTGCGGGTACGGCCCATCGGCACAGTATGCCGGTCACCGCCACGCCGGACTCTCCTGCCCGGCCGCCGAGAGGCTGAGCGCCCGGTGCAGCAGCCGGGCGTCGCCGAGCATCGCCCGCAGCCGTCGCTCCAGCCCGGCGATCGGCACCAGGTTCTGCGGTGCCCGGGGATCCTTGTACGGAGCCGAGGCGAACCGGGGCAGCGTCGCCAGCGAGAGGTCGGCCAGCGCGATCGCCGCCTGCGGCGTCAGGTCTGGCCGGCACTCCACCCGGACGATGCCCGCCCACGGCGCACCCCGCGGCCCGGGCAGCCGCAGATACCACGAGTAGCTGCGCCACCGGGTGCCGCGCAGGAAGACCGGGCTGCGTTCCGCCGGTTGCAGCGCGGTCACCACCGGGATCAGACTCGCCGGCAGGTACGGCTGGCGCTGCGACTTGACGTAGCCGACCGTGTTCGGCAGCCGGCGCCCGCGCAGTGGACCGTCCACCACCAGCAGATCCGCCGGGTCGTCCGCGCCGTCGACGCGGGCCTGCTCGGAGACGGCGATCTCCAGCGCGGCCAGCGCCGGCTGCACCGCCTGCGGCAGTACGGCCGGATCGGCGTCGTCGACCCGCCGCGCCGGATAGCGCACCCGCCCGACGACCAGGTCGGTGGCGGCGGTGCTCGGCGTGAACAGGCCCCGCTCGGTTCGGGCTCCGGCCAACCGGGCAGCCCCGCGCCGCAGGTCACAGCGCACCACACCGGCGGCGTACGAGGCGGCCAGCGCCGGGTACGAGACTCCGTCTGGCTCCTCGCTCCACAACGAGGCGTCGATCCGACGCACCCCGTCGACCAGCAGCACCACGTCCGGTGCGCGCACATCGGCCGGCTGGCGCAACGGCCGCCACGTCGCCGGATCCAGTTCCACGGCGAGATCGGCGGCGTCCTGACCGTCGTCGGTGGCGCCGGGGCCACCCGGGTCGGCGGCCTCGAACGACGTGCCGTAGCCGGGTTGCCAGCCCTCGACGAACCAGCGGATCCCGGTGGCCGGCCGGCCCGTCACGGTCGCGGTCACAGCCCGCTCCGCCGGACCCGGGCCGTACGGGCGTCCTTGCTGACCTCGAACCGGACCGGTACCCGCTCGGCCAGCGCCGGGACGTGGGTCACCAGGCCGACCATCCGGTCACCTCGGGCGGCGAGCCCTTCCAGGGTCGCGGCGACGGTGTCCAAGGTGGCCGCGTCCAGTGAGCCGAAGCCCTCGTCCAGCACGATCGACTCCAGACTGGCGGCGCTGGCCGACATCCCGGCCAGTTGTTCCGACAACGACAGGGCGAGCGCCAGCGACGCCTGGAAGGTCTCCCCGCCGGACAGGGTGCGTACCCCGCGGCGCAGTCCGGCGTCGTGGTGGTCGACGACGAAGAACTCACCGGCGTCGTGCACCAGCTCGTACTGACCGCTGGAGAGCTCCCGCAGGATCCGCGACGCGCCGTCGACCAGCAGGTCCAGCGCCTCGACCAGCAGCCACCGCTCGAAGTTGTTGGCCCGCAGGTGCCCGGCCAACGTCCGGGCCAGCTGGGCCTGCCGCTCCTGGTCGGCCCGCCGGCCACGCAGCTCACCTGCCTGGGTGAACCGTTCGGTGATCCGTTCGTGGTCGGTCTGCGCCCGCTGGACCGCCAGCGCGGCCGCCTGCCGGTAGCCGGCCGGATCGGCACCGGCCGGCGGTGCCAGCTCGGCGGCGACGAACAGCGCGTCGATGTCGGCGGCGACGCCGCTGGCCGCTGACCGGGCCGAAGCCAGCCGAGCGTCCGCCTCCGCCCGCGCCGTGCGGCGCTCGGCGAGCAACTGGTGCGCCCAGTCGGTCAGTAGCGTCCACGCCGCGGCCAGATCGGTGCGGTCGGCGGCCGGTGGCGCCAGCCGGGCGACGGCGTCCCGGCCGGCGTCGAACTCCCGCCAGCCGGCCTGCAGCCGCTGTTCGCCGGTCACGGCGGCGCGCTGCGCCTGACGGGCCGCCTCCCGGGCCCGGCGGACCTGGCCACCGGCGTCGTCGAGGGCGCGCTGTAACCGGTCGACCGTGGCCAGATCGGTGCGCAACGCGTCGGCGCCGGGCGAGTCGGACAACCGGGCGTCGAGTTGCGCCAGCCGGGCGGTCAGCTGCTCCGCCCGTACCCTGGCCCGGTCGACGGCCCGCTCCACCCCGCGCAGCGACTGCTCGGCCTCGGTGACCGCCTGGCGGGCCTGGTCGGCGGCGGCCCGGGCGGCCTGACCAGCGGACTTCGCCTCGGCGACCCGGGACCCAGCCGGCACCGGCGGCACCGTGCTCACCGGCTGCGCGCAGACCGGACAGTCCGCCCCGGCGACGAGCTCGTGGCGTAACGCGGCGGCCAGGTCGGCGGACTGCGCCTCCTGGTACGTCTGCCGGGCGCGGTCCAACTCGCGGTCCGCCGCCTCGGCGGCGGACCGGGCCGACCGCAGCGCCGCCTGGCTGGCGACCTGTTCGGCCTGCGCGGCGGCGAGCGCCGGAGCCAGCTCGGCCGATTCGGCGGCGACCCGGTCCCGTTCGGCGTGTGTCTGCAGCAGCAGCCGCCGGTCGGCCGGGTCACCGATGGCGGCCAGTTCGGCGCGGACCTTCTCCTCGCGTTCCTCGGCGTCGGCGACGGCCCGGTCCGCGTCGGCGGCGGCGACCCGGGCGGCCGCCGCCTGATCGGCCAGCCGGGCGGCGGCCGCCGGTGCGGCGACGCCGGCCAGCAGCCCGACCTCGTCGTCCAGGGCCGTCACCTGGTCGGCCGCGGTCGCCACCGCCTGCTGGGCCTGCGCCAACCGGGGCAGCGTCGCGTCGACCGCGGTCGCCAACGCCCGCATCGCGTCGACCTGACGCGCCGCAGCCGCCACCGCCGCTTCGTCGGCGTCGGCGAGGCCGCCGAGCAACTGGTCGACCGCCGCGACTGCCGCCTCGGCGGCGCCCGCCCGGGCGGTGGCCCGCTCCCGGACCCGTTCGTAGACGTGCAGCCCGAGCAGGTTGACCAGGATCTGCTGGCGGGTGGCCGGCTTGGCGTGCAGGAAGTCGGCGAACCGGCCCTGCGGCAGCAGCACGCAGGTGGTGAACTGCTCGTACGGCAGCCCGACCGCGTCCAGCACGGCCTGCTCCATCTCGGCGGGCGTGCCGGCCAGCACCTCGCCGAGATCGTCCGGGCTCATCCCGGTGTCCAGCCGGGTCACGTCGAACCCGGGCGGCATCAACTGCAGGCCGGCGTTGCCGGTCTTGACCGCGCCCCGCGAGTCGCGGCGGATCACCCGGGTGGCGACGTAGCGGCTGCCGGCGCTCTCGAACACCAGCCGCACCCGGGCCTCGGTGGCCGACGGTGCCAGTGCGGAGGCGATGCCCCGGCTGCTGCCCCAGCGCGGCACCACGCCGTACAGGGCGAAACAGATCGCGTCGAGGATGCTGGACTTGCCCGACCCGGTCGGCCCGACGAGGGCGAAGAAGTCTGCGTCGGTGAAGTCGACCGTGGTCTCCTCCCGGAACACGGTGAATCCGGCCAGGTCCAGCCGTAGCGGCCTCACGACGAGGTCACCTCCTCGTACAGCGTGTCGAACAGGGTCCGTACGTCGTCGTCGCCGTGCCCGCGCGCGTCCAGGTAGTCGGCGAACAGCTGGCCGGGTGCCCGGCCGGCCCGCTGCGGGGTGCGCGTCGCACCGGCGGCGGACGCGGGCCGGGTGAACTCCGGGTCGATGCGCACGTCCAACGCCCGGGGCAGCAGTGCCTGCACCTCTTCGCGCAGCCCGGCCCGGGGTGTCTCCCGGATGAACACTCGCAGCCAGGCGTCGCCGTACTCGCCGGCGGCCAGTTCGTCGAGGGTGCCGCGGACGGTACGCAGCGGGGTCGCGGCGTCCACCGGTACCTCGCGTACCCGGGCGGCGGTGCCGGCGGTGACGTCGACGATGCTGACCGACCCGACGTTGTCCTCCTCGCCGAAGTCGATGGGCAGCGGACTGCCGCTGTAGCGCACCGGGCAGGGCGCCTCGAGCTGCTGGGCGCGGTGCAGGTGGCCGAGCGCCACGTAGTGCGCCCCGGTCGGGAAGACGGTGGCCGGTACGGCGTACCCGAGGACGGTGTGCACCTCCCGCTCGCCGCCGCCGGACCGCCCACCGACCACGGTCAGGTGGGCGGTGATCAGATCGACCACACCGGGCTCACCGAACCCTTCGGTGAGCCGGGCCAGCACCCGTCCGATGTGGTCGGCGTACGTCTGGTTGGCCTCGGCCGCGGTCAGTTGGTACATCTCGGTGGCCCGGACGGCGTACCGCTGGGACAGGAACGGCAGCGCGACCAGCCGCCACCGTTCGCCGTCACCGGTGGTGCCGGTGATCACGTGCTCGTCCGGGGTGTCCCGGACGGCGCCGCGCAGGGTGATCCCGGCGGCGTCGGCCCACGGCCGCAGCGCGTCCAGCGCGGCCCCGTTGTCGTGATTGCCGCCGATCGCCACCACGTCGGCGCCGGTGCCGCGCAACGCGGTCAACGCCCGGGTGACCACCCGGGTGGCGTCCGGTCCGGGAGCGGAGGTGTCGTACAGGTCGCCGGCGACGATCACCAGGTCCGGGCGTTCGGTACGGGCGATCTCGACCACCCGGGCGAGCACCTGGATCTGCTCGGGCAACCGGGCCTGTCCCTTGAGGACCTTGCCGACGTGCCAGTCGGAGGTGTGCAGGATCCGCATCCGGGGGAACCTCCTCGACCTCAGGGTCAGAACGGGCAGAACGGTCAGAACGGGATGTCGTCGTCGGCGGTGGACCGGCCGCCGACCACCGCGAACGGGTCAGCGGCCTGCACGATCGAGCGGAGTGTGCCCGACGGCGCGTCGCCGGCCTCCGACGAGCGGGTGGCCCAGGCCGGGAACGGGAACTCCAGGCACAGCGGGACCGGGATGTCCGGCTGGTTGACGAACATCGTGCCCGGCTTGGCCAGCAGCACCCGCTGCCGCTGCACCGCCGGCAGGAAGCCGTACTCCGGCCGGGACGCCTCGGCCGGGTCGAGCCGGCCGACCACCCGGACCGCCGAGTTGGTGACGATCCGCCGCTCCACCTCACTGGCGGTCTGCTGGGCACCGATCAGGATCACCCCGAGCGAGCGGCCCCGCTCAGCGATGTCGAGCAGCACCTCCTTGATCGGTGACGACCCGTCCCGGGGGGCGTACTTGTTGAGCTCGTCGAGCACGACGAACAGCAGCGGCTTGGCGGTGCCGGCCCGCTCCTTGCGCTCGAACTCGCCCTTGAGGGTCACGCCGACCACGAACCGCTGTGCCCGGTCCGGCAGGTTGTGCAGGTCGACGACGGTGACCTGGGCGCTCTCGGCGGTGTTGATCTGGTGCGGGCGACGGGCGGCCAGATCGCCGCGAATCAGCCGGGCCAGGTCGCGTTTGCTGCTGATCAGCCGGCGGGCGAAGGCGTTCACCGTGCCCATGCCGACCGCCGAGCCGGCCCACGCCGCCCGGGTCTCCTCGTCGCCGAGCTGGTCGACGATGTGGTCGACCAGATCCCCGTACGAGCCGATCCGTCGGCCGTCGATGCTGATGCCGCCGTCGGCCGGCTGCGCGTGCCGGTGCAGGTACGCGGTGACCGCGTGCACCACCATCGTGTACTGCTGGCGTTCGTCGTCGGCGTCGGCGAACACGTACGGCAGCAGCCGCTGATCGCAGAACTCGGCGACCGTCCAGTAGAAGCTGTCCACGCCGGTGAGCCGGCTGGTCACGTCGGGGGTGCCGGAGGCGTCGCCGGTGCGCGGCGGGGCGTACACCCGTACGTCCGGGAAGGCGCCGGCGGGCAGGCCGAGCTTGGCGTACGCGGCGGTCGTCGCCTCGTCGAGCCGGACGTTGGGATGGTCGAGGAAGAGCAGGTCCTCGCCCTTGACGTTGAAGATCAGCGCCTTGGCGTTGACCGCGTCGCCGCCGAGCGTGCCGGAGCGGAACACCGAGTAGAGCAGAAACGTGGCGAAGCTGGTCTTGGTGGCGACGCCGGAGATGCCGGAGATGGACACGTGTGCGCCGCGCTGGCCGTCGAGGAAGTCGGCGTTGAGGTAGACCGGCACCCCGTCGCGGCCGGTGCCCATCGGGATCCGTCGTTCCATCCGGTCGAAGTGCAGGGCGCGGGCGCGGGCGTCGCCTTCGGCCCGCCACACTGGGGCGCCTGGCTCCGGCGGTACGTAGATCTCCGGGTCGACCCGGGTGGCGGTGATCTCGGCGGCCTCCTGCACCTGGGCGGGCAGGGTGCCGTCGGCGATGGCGAACACGTCGGAGTCGAACTGCGCCCCTTCGTGGCGGGCCCGGACCTGGGTGACCACTCCGGCGATGGTCACCGGATCGGTGCCCGGCAGCTCGCGGCGGGTCACCACGACGTCGTCCAGTTGCAGATAGCTGCCGGGGCCGACCGCGGTCCAGAACTGCAGTGGGGTGGCGTCGGCGGTACCCAGCACCCGGCCCACCGGCGCACCCTCCGGCGTTGTGTCACTCATGGTGACGGACTGGTCGCTGAAGTCCGGTTGCGTCATGCCCACGGGTTGCATCCTGCCCCACGGGTACGACCAGTACGGCATCCGACTCGGCGGGGCCGGCTGAATTCGCCGACGGTGGGGTTCGATCGACCCGATCCACTGCCCTCAGGTGATCGTGACCTGACTCACGGTGACTATCCTGTGGCGGTCGGGTCGGGCCGGGTGTAGCGGAGCAGCAGCGTGCCGTCGTCGGCGGCCAGCACCTGGCTCAGCCGTAGCTGCCGTACCGGGCTGGCCGGACCCGCACTGATCCGGCCGGCACCGGCACCGGCGAGCAGTGGGGAGACCGTCAGGCAGAGTTCGTCTACCAGGTCGGCGGCGGTCAGCGAACCGAGCAGCCTCGGACCACCCTCGCAGAGCAGCCGACGGTGGCCACGGGCGCGCAGCTGGCTCAGCCCGGCGGTCAGATCGAGGGTGCGCTCGCCGGCCGGGACGATCTCCGCGACCCGGGCCAGTCGACGTCGCCGTTCGGCCGGCGCGTCGATCGTGGTGAGCACGATCGGCCGCGCCGGTGCGTCGGCCAGGGCCGGTTGGTCCGGGTCGAGATCGAGCGAGGCGGAGACGACGACCAGGGTGGGATGGGTGGGTAGGCCGTGCTGCCGGCGCCAGCGGCGGCGCCGGTCGTCCAGCCGCAGCGCCCGGTACTGCTCCTGGCGCAGGGTGCCGGCACCGACCAGCAGCGCGTCGCAGAGCATCCGCAGTACGCCGAAGACCCGTTTGTCCGCGCGTCCGGACAACCCGGCGGACCGGCCGGCCACCGCGACCGCCCCGTCCACGCTGGTCACGAAGTTCACCCTGAGCTGGTCGTGAGGCGCGACGGCGTACGCCTCGATCAGGGCCGGGTCGTCCAGCACGGACCCGGCCGGCTGTGGCCCGAGCCGGCGGACCGGCGGGTCCGGGGTCGGCCTGTCCGGGGCCGGCGCGTCCGGGACCGGTGGGTGGTCGGTCATTCGCCGGCCGGACCGGTGACCGGTGGAGTCGGAGCGGGGGTACGGTGCTGACAGTCGCACCAGTTACCACCCCGACACCCATCGTGCTGGCCTCTCCGGCACGCAGCGCAGATCATGGGTTCGAGCCTAGGTCAGAGAAAGGGCGGCCATGCCCCGTCAGATCTTCCACCTGCTGGTCACCCTGTCCGACATCGCGCCGCCGGTGTGGCGCCGCGTCCAGGTGCCGGGCGGGTACACGCTCGACCGGGTGCACCGGGTGATTCAGCACGCGATGGGCTGGCGCGACTGCCACCTGCACTCGTTCGAGATCAACGGAGCGCAGTACGGCGAGCCGGATCCGGCCGGGGAACTGCTGCTGCGTGACGAACTGGACACCCGGTTGGACGCCGTGGCCACCAAGGGGGCCCGGTTCCGCTACACGTACGACTTCGGTGACTGGTGGGAGCATGACGTCGTCGTCGAGGACGTCACCGCGCCCGAACCGGACGTGCGCTATCCGCTCTGTGTCGACGGGGACCAGGCGTGTCCTCCAGAGGACGTCGGTGGTGCCTTCGGGTACACCGAGTTCCGGGCCGCGATCGCCGATCCGGCGCATCCGCGTCACGCCGAGATGGCCGACTGGGTGAGCGCGACGTTCGATCGGTTCGGGTTCGACCCGGCGCGGGTCACCACCCTGCTGCGCCGGCTGACCTGACCACCCGGCCGGCCTGACTGCCCGGGCTGGTCTGACCGCCGGGCCGGCCGGGCCGACCTGAATCTGACCCGGGAGCACCCGGGATTCGGCAGTAACGAAATGGGAACGCTCCCATCGGCCTCTTGACACCTCCGAAACCTCCCGGCAATCTCATGGGAGCGCTCCCGGCCGGGGTGAGTGAGATCCACGTCACTTGCTTGACCAACCGCGGAGTGCGGTCGTGCAGTGCCCGCTCCCCGGCGACGGACCCCTTTCGCCAACGCAGTTCCCGTTGTCGCGGCGGACACCACACGGTTACCCCCCACCACAGAAAGCGACCTTGAGAGGGGTCAGGATGAGCGTCACGCTCCGGCGGTACGCCGCGGTCGCACTCGCCTCCGCTGTCATGTTGACGGCCACGGCCTGCGGCTCCGACGACGCCGATTCAGATCCGGACGGCCCGATCACCCTGGTCGTCGACATCTTCGGCGACGCAGGCTTCGGATACGACGAGTTGATCGAGCAGTACGAGGCCGACAACCCGAACGTCACCGTTCAGCAGCGAGGCATCGGCCTCGGCCTCGGCGACTACAACACCCGACTCACCCAGCAGATCACCGCCGGCTCCGGCGCCGGGGACGTGGTGGCGATCGAAGAGGGCACGATGTCGCAGTTCTTCGCCCAGGCCGACAAGTTCGTCGACCTCGGTGAGCACGGCGCCAACGAACTCGAGGGCAACTTCCTGCCGTGGAAGTGGGAAGCCGGTGTGCTGCCCGACGGCAAGGTGCTCGGGCTCGGCACCGACGTCGGCGGGATGGCCCTGTGCTACCGCGCGGACCTGTTCGAGGCGGCGGGTCTGCCGACCGACCGGGATGAGGTCGGCGCGCTCTGGTCGAGCTGGGACGACTTCATCGCGGTCGGCCAGGAGTTCAAGGAGGCCACGCCGGACAAGGCGTTCGTCGACTCGGCGACCAGCTTCTACAACCTGGTGCTGAGCCAGATCGCCGGCGAGGGCACCGGGTACACCTACTACGACACTGAGAACCAGTTCGTCATGGAGAGCAACCCGGACGTGAAGGCCGCGTTCGACCTCACCACCGACATGATCGAGGCCGGGCTGTCGAACAACCTGCAGTCGTTCTCCAACGAGTGGAACGCCGGCTTCAAGAACGCCACCTTCGCCACCATCGCCTGCCCGGCCTGGATGACCGGTGTCATCGAGGGCCAGGCCGGCCCGGAGGCCGCCGGCAAGTGGGACATCGCCAAGGCGCCGGGCAACGGCGGCAACTGGGGCGGTTCGTTCCTGGCGGTGCCGACCTCCAGCAAGTACCAGGCCGCCGCCGCCGAGTTGGTCAAGTACCTGACCAGCCCGGAGGGCCACGTCGCCGCCTTCGAGGCGGTCGGCAACCTGCCGTCGTCGCCGCAGGCGCTGGCCGACCCGAAGGTCGCCGAGGCGGTCAACGAGTACTTCTCCGACGCCCCGACCGGCGAGATCTTCGCCGCCGGTGCCAGTGAGCTCAAGCCGGTCTACCTCGGCCCGAAGAACCAGGCGGTCCGTACCGCGGTGGAGAACGCGCTGCGGGCGGTCGAGCAGGGCCAGTCGCCGGAAGAGGGGTGGCAGGACGCCATCACGAACGGCACGGCCGCCGGCCGATAACGCGGTGTCACAACCCGGGTGAGAGATGGCGCCGGCATGACCTGCCGGCGCCATCTCTCCCGCCGCGTCGCGGTGCCAGCGGCGCGTTGACCTCCCTGGCCGACGTCGGCCGGCCGCCGTACAACTGAAGGACTTTCCCGATGAGCCTGGAGCTAGACACCCCCGCGTCGGCGCAGCCACGCGGCCACCGGGCGGGTCCGGCCGGCGGTGGGGCGGCCCGGCGCCGCTCGCTGACCCGACTGGACCTCAAACTCTCCCCCTACCTCTACGTCCTGCCGTTCTTCGTGATCTTCGCGATCTTCGGCGTCTATCCGATCGTCTACACCGTCTGGATCGCGCTGACCGACCGGTCGCCGCTCAACGCCGAGATCAGCTTCGTCGGCCTGGACAACTTCGTCCGGCTGATCACCGACGACCCGCAGTTCTGGAACGCCGTCTACAACACGTTCGGCATGTTCCTGATGTCCACCGTCCCGCAGTTGCTGATCGCGCTGATGCTGGCCAACGCGCTGAACCGGCGGATCAAGGGACAGACGTTCTTCCGGCTGGCCATCGCCATGCCGATCATCACCTCGACCGCGGTCGTCGCCTTGATCTTCTCCATGATCTACGCGCGGGACTTCGGCCTGGTCAACTGGCTGCTGTCGCTGTTCGGCGTCGAGCCGATCGACTTCCGGGCGAGCAAGCTCGGGTCCTGGTTCGCCATCTCCACCATGGTCGACTGGCGGTGGATCGGCTACAACGCGCTGATCTACCTGGCCGCAATGCAGGCGATCTCGAAGGACATGTACGAGGCCGCCGCCCTTGACGGCGCGTCGCGGACCCGCCAGTTCTGGTCGATCACCGTGCCGCAGCTGCGACCCACCATCATCTTCACCCTGATCATCTCGACGATCGGCGGACTGCAGTTGTTCACCGAGCCGCTGCTGTTCACCAGCGGACCCGGCGGCATCTCCGGCGGTTCCCAGGGTCAGTTCCAGACGATCACCATGTACCTGCTCGACGTCATGAACCAGCGGTTCCAGTGGGGCTACGCAGGCGCCGTGTCGCTGCTGCTCTTCCTGCTCATCGCGTTCATGTCGCTGGTCAACTATCTGCTGGCCCGCCGGATCAGCTCGGACAAGTGAGGCGCGATGACCACCGCAACCCTGCAACCCGTGGCCAACAAGCCCAAGCGCGGCAAGGGCCCGTCGTCGACCTCGGAGCGGCTGTTCAAGGCGAGCCCGTTGACCTGGTTCGGCCTGATCCTGGGCGTGCTCCTGTCGTTCTTCCCGTTCTACTGGATGATCGTCATCGCGTCGCGGACCAACGACGCCGCCAACGCCTGGCCGCCGCCGTTCCTGCCCGGCGGCAACCTCGGTGAGAACATCGGCCGGGTGCTCGCCAACCAGGACGCCAACATTCTCAAAGGGCTGATGAACTCGGTCCTGGTGTCCGGCACCATCACCGTGGCGACGGTCTTCTTCGGCTCGCTCGCCGGCTTCGCCTTCGCCAAACTGCGTTTCCGGGGCAAGAACGCACTGCTGCTCATCGTGCTCGCCTCGATGATGATCCCGATCCAGCTCGGCGTGCTCCCGCTCTACATTCTGATGTCCGAGCTCGGCTGGCTGAACCGCATGCCGTCGGTGATCGTGCCGTTCCTGATCGGCGGCTTCGGGATCTTCATGATGCGGCAGTACGCCGAACAGGCGGTGCCCAACGAGTTGATCGAGGCAGCCCGGGTGGACGGCTGCTCCACCTGGCGGATCTTCTGGCACGTGGTCGTGCCGGCGCTGCGCCCGGCGGCGGCGGTGCTCGGTCTGTTGACCTTCATGGAGCAGTGGAACCAGTTCTTCTGGCCGTTCGTGGTCCTCGCCGACCCGACCAACCCGACGGTGCAGATCTCCCTGCGCAGCCTGAACTCGGCGTACTTCGCCGACAATTCCCAGATTTTCGCGGGAACGCTGATCGCGACGCTCCCGCTGTTCGTTGTTTTCATCATCTTCGGCCGCCAGATCATCGGCGGCATCATGGAAGGCGCCGTCAAGTCGTGACCAAAGCAGCAACTCCGCAGACCGCCGAGTTCCGCGAAGGCTCCGGGCAGCTACTCTTCCCACCCGGGTTCCTCTGGGGTGCCGCCACCGCGGCGTACCAGATCGAGGGCGCAGCGAACATCGACGGCCGCAAGCCGTCCATCTGGGACACCTTCAGTCACACCCCGGGCAAGGTGCTCGGCGGGGACAGTGGGGACGTGGCCTGCGACCACTACCACCGTTACCGCGAGGACGTCGGGTTGATGGCCGAGCTCGGCCTCAAGTCGTACCGGTTCTCGGTGTCCTGGCCACGGGTGCAGCCCGACGGGTCCGGCGGGGCCAACCAGGCCGGGCTGGACTTCTACCGTCGGCTGGTCGACGAGCTACTGGCCCAGGGCATCGAGCCGTGGCTGACCCTTTACCACTGGGATCTGCCGCAGCCGCTGGAGGACGCCGGCGGGTGGCCGGCCCGGGACACCGCGGCCCGGTTCGCCGACTACGCGGAGCTGGTGCACGGGGCGCTGGGTGACCGGGTGCGGTACTGGACCACGCTCAACGAGCCCTGGTGCTCGTCCTTCCTGGGTTACGGCTCGGGCGTGCACGCCCCCGGGATCACCGACGGCGCCGACTCGGTCCGGGCCGCCCACCACCTGATGCTCGGCCACGGTCTGGCGGTGCAGGCGATGCGTGCGGCCCGGCCGGACCACGACTTCGGCGTCACGCTCAACCTGTACGCGGTGTCGCCGGAGACGGACTCGGCGGTCGACGTCGACGCGGCCCGGCGCATCGACGGTCTGGCCAACCGGATCTTCCTGGACCCGATCCTGCTCGGGCGATACCCGCAGGACGTCGTGGCGGACCTGCAGCCGGTGACCGATCTGGCCCACGTCCGTGAGGGTGACCTGGACGTCATCGCCACTCCGCTGAACGTGCTCGGCATCAACTACTACAGCCGGCACGTGGTCAGCGGCGCGCCGGCTCCGGACGCGGCCGACGAACCGTCCTGCTGGCCGGGTAGCGAGCGGATCCGATTTGTCACCCGCGGGCTCCCGGTGACCGACATGGGGTGGGAGGTCGACGCCCCCGGCCTGGTGGAGGTGCTGCGCCGGGTCAACGGCGAGTACCCCGAGGTGCCGATCTACATCACCGAGAACGGCTCGGCCTACGTCGACGACGTCGTCAACGACAAAGTCGATGATCCGGACAGGTTGGCCTATTTCGACGCTCACCTGCGTGCCTGTCACGAGGCGATCTCCCACGGAGTGCCGGTACGGGGCTACTTCGCATGGTCTTTGATGGATAATTTCGAATGGGCCTGGGGCTATTCGAAGCGCTTCGGCATGATCCACGTCGACTACGACACCCAGCTTCGGATCCCCAAGTCGAGCGCCAGGTGGTACGCCGATGTGATCCGACGTAACGGTCTGGCCGCACAATAGGCGTGGTCAGCCAGCAATAACGGGCCGCGCCGGCGCCGGTTCCCTGCAACCGGCGCCGGCGGCCCAAGGGTCGGAGGAACAGACGATGACAACCCAGCGCACCCGGTCACTCGGGCGGCCCACCCTCGACGCGGTTGCCGCGCGTGCCGGGGTCGGCCGGGGCACGGTGTCCCGTGTCGTCAACGGGTCGCCACAGGTCAGCCCCGAGGCGCGGGCAGCGGTCCAGCAGGCGATCGCCGAGCTGGGGTACGTGCCGAACCGGGCAGCCCGGGCGTTGGTCACCCAACGGACCGACTCGGTCGCGTTGGTCGTCTCCGAATCGGAGGAGCGGGTCTTCGGCGAACCCTTCTTCGCCGGGATCGTCCGGGGTATCAGCTCCGGGCTGCTCGACACCCCGATGCAGCTCTGGCTGGCGATGGCCCAGTCACCCGCCGAACGGGAGCGGGTCGAGCACCATCTGACCAACCAGCACGTCGACGGCGTACTGCTGTTGTCGCTGCACGACGCGGATCCGCTGCCGACCCTGCTCGAACAGCGCGGTCTGCCCAGCGTCCTGGGCGGGCGGCCGGCCCGGATGCTGCATCCGGACGCGCGTCCGGCCTACTTCGTCGACGTCGACAACGCCGGGGGCGCCCGGTTGGCGGTCGAGTACCTGCTGGCCGGCGGCCGGCGGCGAGTCGCCACCATCGCCGGCCCGCAGGACATGGGGGTCGGCGTCGCCCGGTTGACCGGCTACCACGAGGCGATCCGGCACAGCGGCCCGCCGGGTGGCGAATCCCTGGTGGCGTACGGCGACTTCAGCGAGGGCAGCGGCACTGCGGCGATGCGCCAGCTGCTGGAGCGTCATCCCGATCTGGACGCGGTGTTCGTCGCGTCCGATCTGATGGCCTGCGGCGCCCTGCGGGCGTTGCGCGAGGCCGGCCGTCGGGTGCCCGACGACGTTGCCGTGGTCGGGTTCGAGGACGCCCCGATCGCCCGGCAGTCCGATCCGCCGTTGACCACCGTCTTCCAGCCGGTGGAGGAGATGGGCCGGCAGATGGCCCGACTGCTGCTGTCCCGGATCCGGCACGATGAGCTGCAGGTCCCGTACGTCCTGCTGGAGACCCACATGGTGGCCCGCGACTCGGCCTGACCGCGACTCGGCCTGACCGCGACTCCGCCCGACCGCGACTCCGCCCGACCGGGTGAAGATCATCCGAACGGGTGATGGTGCAGCATGTCCAATCCTGTTCTCCAGGGGTTTTCCTGCCGAGTCATGTCATCGCAACAGGGATGAAATGGTCATCGGGCAGGCTGGTTGTCGACCGGGGGAGGGGCCGGCCTGCGTTACGGGAGGACTGACATGTTGCTGAGGGTTCGCGTGACCCTGCCGGACCGGCCCGGTGCACTCGGCCAGGTGGCCCGCACACTCGGCGTCGCGGGCGCCGACATCGTCCAGGTGACCGTCCTGGAGCGGCTGGGCGGTCGGGCGGTGGACGACTTCACCGTGGTGTGGCCGGGTGCCGCCCGGGTCGACCGGCTGCTCGCTGGCCTCGCCGCGATTCCCGGCGTCCAGGTCGACGGCGTCTGGCGGGCGATCGGCACTCCGGTGACCGGAGGTCAGGACGCCGAACTGCTCGCCCAGGTCGCCGCCAACCCGGTTGACGGCCTGGCCACGCTGGTCGACGCGGTGCCGGGGCTGCTGGCAGCTGACTGGGCGGCCGCGGCCGTGGTGCCGGCCGACTGGGCGATCCGCAGCGCGTCCCGGCCGCCGGCCGGTGCCGCCACGGCGCAGTCCGCCGGGCTGGCCGGGCCGGCTCCGACGCCCGGCGCGGAGTCGCGGTTCGACGGTGGCCAACTGCCCGACGACGACTTCATGACCGGCCTGACCGTGCCGGTGGACGAGTCTCCTACGGGCGGCGAACCGGCCGTCGCCTACGCGAGTTGGCGCGCACCGGTGCCGCTGCGGCTGCCTGAGGTCACGCCACTGCGCGCCCGGCCGATGGACGGCCCGGACGGGGTGCGGTACGCCTCGGTGCCGTTCGGCCGGGCCGGCCTGGTGCTGATCGTGTCCCGGGTCGACGGGGACGGTTTGCCGGCAGCCGCGTTCCACGTCACCGAGGTGGACCGGATCGCGCAGCTGGTCCGGGCGGCGACGGTGATCCTGGGCGACCGGTTGGATCTGGTGACCGCCGATCCGGTCGCCGCCAGACGGTGAGACGCAGGTCGCAGACGGCACCGCGAGAAGTCACCGCCGGGCAACCTGAGGGAAACAGCGCGGCGGCAAGGTAGGAAGCGGGCGCAGTGCGGCGCTGACCAAGCGGGCACCGAGCACCTGGGGAGAGGAGCAGCCATGGCGCTGTGGCGGATCAGAGCGACGGTCGACGACCGGCCGGGCTACCTGGCCGTGCTGACCGCCAGCCTGGCCTTGCGCGCGGTCAACATCCTCGCCGTCCAGGTGCACACCACCGAGGCCGGGGCGGTCGACGACTTTCTCGTCGACGCGCCCGACTCGATGACCGAAAAGGATCTCGTCGCGGCAGTGGAGCGTGGCCGGGGCCGGGACGCCTGGGCCACTCGGGCCGAGGCCCGAGGGCTGGCCGACCAGCCCACCCGGGCGCTCGCCCTGGCCAACCGGCTGGTCCGCGATCCGGAGGCGCTCGGAGACGTGCTGCGTACCCTGCTCGGTGCCGGCTCGGTGACCTGGCGGCCGGCACCAGCTTCGCAGGTGGCTGCCCGGTCGACGGACACGATGCGGCTGCCGGATCCGGCCGGCGGCTGCTACGACGTCGTCCGGCGGGAGCCGAGCTTCACCCCTGCCGAGTTCGCCCGAGCGCAGGCCCTGGTCGAGCTGGCGGCGGCGGTCAACCGACGGACCGGCGATCAGGTGACGCTGATGATGCCGGACGGTGCCGAGTTGCTGCTGCGGCCGGCGGTCTCCGACGATCTCAACGCGCTGCACGCGATGGTGGTCCGGTGCTCGCCGGAGAGCCGCACGCCCGGTCTTCTCGCCCGACCGTCCGAGGTCATCGCCGCCCGGCTGCGGCGGATGCTGGAACAGCCCCGGGGGGTGCTGCTTGTCGCGGTCGACTCCAGCGCGGCGGCGGACCGGATCGTCGGCGTTGGGCAGTTGATCGTCGAGGGTGCCCTCGGCGAGGTCGGACTGCTGGTCGAGGACGGGTGGCGCCGACGTGGGGTCGGTACGGCGCTGCTGCGCAGGCTGGCCGGCCATGCCGGTCGGACCGGGCAGGCGGCGTTGGTGGCACACATCGCCGCCGATGATCTCGGCATGCTGCGTACCCTGGCCCGGCTGCACCGGCCGGGTCCGGTCGAGCGCGACGGGGAAATGATGAGCGTCACGGTGCCGTTGGTCGATCGGCCGGTCGACATCTCGGCACCGACTCCCGCCACCACGACCTAGGCGGTTGCCCCGACGTCCCGGTCCTGGTGCGGGTCCGGTGCGTTGGACGCGAGGTCCCGGGTGGCACGGCGGGGTCTCCTCCTGTAGGACGGCAGGAGGAGACCCCGCCCCTTTTCCGGTGCCGGTTGGTCGCGGTTACGGGCTTCCCAAAGCCGGGCCGAGGCGGTTAAATCATCGGTACGCGTGACGATCGTTCCCTGTCGATGGGAGCGCTCCCATCGCGTCGGTGCCGGCTGGCACCGTGACCCTGTGAACCAACAGCCGAGAACCATCAACCGCCATCTACCGGCTGGCCCCGCACCCCACCGGCGGGCCGGCCGCTGACCGCCGCGACAGCGCGACCGGCATGAGGCGAGGGGCGGATGCGCCCACATCCGCCCCTCGGTGTCCTCCACGACGCGTTGCCGCGCGCGGCTCCACGGACAGGAGCGAGTGTAGTGCGCGCAGACAATCGGCCGGCCGGCCGGACCCGTTGGCGGCGCAGGCTGGCGGCCACCGGCATGGCCATCCTGCTTACCGCCGCAGCCGCGACAGCCGCGGTCCCGCGACCCGGTGCCGCTGCGGCGCCACCGTTCAACTACGGGGAGGCGCTGCAGAAGTCGCTGCTGTTCTACGAGGCGCAGCAGTCCGGCCCGCTGCCGCAGTGGAACCGGGTCTCGTGGCGGGCGGACTCGGCACTCGACGACGGGGCAGACGTCGGCCTCGACCTCACCGGCGGCTGGTACGACGCCGGGGACCATGTCAAGTTCGGATTCCCGATGGCCTTCACCACCACCATGCTGGCCTGGGGTGCGGTCGAATACCGGGCCGGCTACGCCAGCTCCGGGCAACTGCCGCACCTGCTGAACAACCTGCGGTTCGTCAACGACTACTTCATCAAGGCGCATCCGTCGCCCAACGTGCTCTACGGCCAGGTCGGCAAGGGCGACGACGACCACAAGTGGTGGGGTCCGGCCGAGGTGATGCCGATGGCGCGTCCGGCGTACCGAATCGACGCGACCTGTGGTGGCTCGGACCTGGCGGCGGAGACGGCGGCCGCGATGGCCGCGTCGTCGATGGTCTTCCGGCCGACCGACCCGGCGTACGCCGACACCCTGGTCAGCCACGCCCGGCAGCTCTACACCTTCGCCGACACCGTGCGTAAGGCGTACCACGAGTGCATCACCGACGCGACCAGCTTCTACCGGTCATGGAGCGGATACCAGGACGAACTGGTCTGGGGCGCGATCTGGCTGCACCGGGCCACCGGCGAGGCGTCCTACCTGGCCAAGGCCGAAGCCGAGTACGACGACCTGGGCACCGAACCGCAGACCGACACCCGGGCCTACAAGTGGACCCTCGCCTGGGACAACAAGCAGTTCGGCGCGTACGTGCTGCTGGCCAACCTGACCGGCAAGCAGAAGTACGTCGACGACGCCAACCGGTGGCTGGACTACTGGACCGTCGGCGTCAACGGAGAGAAGGTGCGTACCTCACCGGGCGGGATGGCGGTTCTCGACACCTGGGGCGCGCTGCGCTACGCCGCGAACACCGCCTTTGCCGCGCTCGTCTACAGCGACAACATCACCGACCCGACCCGCCGGACCCGCTACCACGACTTCGCCGTCCGGCAGATCGACTACGCGCTCGGCGACAATCCGCGCAACTCCAGCTACGTCATCGGGTTCGGGGCGAACCCACCGCGCAACCCGCACCACCGCACCGCGCACGGTTCCTGGTGGGACAGCATGCAGGTGCCCGAGGAGACCCGGCACGTGCTGTACGGGGCGTTGGTCGGCGGCCCGTCCGCACCGGACGACGCGTACACCGACCGCCGCGACGACTACGTCATGAACGAGGTCGCCACCGACTACAACGCCGGCTTCACCTCCGCGCTGGTCCGGCTGCACCAGGAGTACGGCGGCACGCCGCTGCCGGACTTCCCGCAGCCGGAGACGCCGGACATCGACGAGATCTCCATCGAGACGACCGTCATGCAGAACGAGACCCGGTCGACCGGGGTCAAGGTGATGATCTACAACAAGTCGGCCTTCCCCGCCCGGGCGTTGACCGGCGCGACGTTCCGGTACTACTTCGTCCGCGACGGTGCGGGTGCGCTGCAGGTGAGCAGCCCGTACAGCCAGGGGTGTCCGAAACCCACCGAGGCCCGGCAGCACTCGGGTGACCTGTGGTACGTCGAGGTCGACTGCTCCGGCCAGACCATTGCGCCGGCCGGTCAGTCGGCGCACCGGATGGAGGTGCAGTTGAAGATCGGGGTGGCCGAGGGCGGCACCTGGGATCCGGCGAACGACCCGTCCTACCAGGCGGCCGCCGGACCGAACCGGGCGGTCCCGCTCTACGAGTCCGGCACCCTGATCTGGGGACAGGAGCCGGATGGTCCGTCACCGTCGCCCACCCCCACGCCGTCGGTCTCCCCGACCCCGTCGCCGTCACCGTCCGTCTCGCCCACCCCGTCGCCGTCGGTCTCCCCGACCCCGTCGCCGACTCCCACCCCGACCGGGTCACCGTCGCCCACCCCGACCGGCGGCCCGCCGGTGCTTGGCTGCCGCGTCGACTACACCACCAACGACTGGTCCACCGGGTTCACCGGATCGGTGACGATCACCAACACCGGTGCGTCGACGATCGACGGGTGGACGCTGCGGTTCACGTTCCCGGGCAGCCAGCAGGTGACCCAGGGCTGGTCGGCCAGTTGGTCGCAGAGCGGCAACCAGGTCAGTGCCGGCAACGCCGCCTGGAACGGCAGGCTGGCGCCCGGCGCGAGCACCAGCATCGGCTTCAACGGCACCCACTCCGGCAGCAACCCCCGGCCGACCTCGTTCACGGTGAACGGCCTGGCCTGCACGGCCGGCTGACCTCGGCTGGTTGACCTGCGGTGACCGGCCCGGCCAGGGCCGGGCCGGTCACCGCGATCGGGCCGGCGACCGCCGACCGAGGCCGTACGCTAAGACCGATATGTCGCCCAGTTTGTCTACCGGTGCCGACCGGTCGGCCCGTTACCCGGTGCGGTCGTGACGGCGGCCGGCGACCCGCGCGGCCTGCTCCGGGGCGAGCAGGCACCGCGGCGCGCCACCTTCCTGGAGCTGTACTTCGACCTGGCCTTCGTGGTCGCACTCGCCCTGCTGTCGGAGACCCTGGCCCGGCGGCTGAGTCCGTTGGGCGTCGTCGAGGCGGCGATCCTGCTGCTCGCCGTCTGGTGGGTATGGGTGGTGACCACCCTGGTCACCGATCTCTACAACCCGCAGAGTCGGTCCATCAGGGTGGTCACGGTCGCGATCATGTTCGGCGTGCTGCTGATGACGGCGGCGCTACCGGCAGCGTTCGAGGACCGTGCGACCATCTTCGTCGGCGCGTACCTGGCCATCCATCTGGGCCGCGGCCTGTTCTTCTTCTTCGCACTGCACGACCAGATGGCCCGGCAGCGCGCGGTGCGGATCTGGGGCTGGTTCGCCGTCTCGGCGGTACCCTGGCTGGCCGGTGTCCTGGTCGACGAGACCGCCCGGGTGACGCTGTGGGGTGTCGGGCTGGCCGTCGACTACACGGTTTTCGCGCTCGGCTACCCGGTGCCTGGTCGGGGGCGGATCCCGGCCACCCAGTTCAACCCGACCGCCGAGCACATGGCGGAGCGGTACCACCAGTTCTTCATCATCGCCCTGGGCGACATCATCCTGGTGGCCGGGCTGGCGTCCAGCCGCACCGAGGTCACCCCGGGCAGCGCCGCCGGGTTCGTCGTGGCCTTCGCCAGCGCGACCATCCTGTTCCGGATCTACGTGCACTGCGCCGGGGCACGGCTGACCGAGGCGATCGAGGCCGCCCGCAACCCGGGGCGGTTCACCCGCTCCGCGCCGTACACCCATCTGCTGATGATCGCCGGCGTGGTGGCCACCGCGACCAGCGCGAAGTTCATCATCGAGCGCCCGGCCGACCCGGTCCCGGTCAACTGGCTGGCCATCATGATCGGTGGACCGGTTATCTTCCTGCTGGGCCGCAGCAGACTCGAGTACGAGGTGTTCGGCCGGGTCGCCTGGCCGCTGCTGGCGGGTGTGCTCCTGTTGGCGTTGACCGGACCGGCGCTGCTGACCCGGCCGGCGCTGCTGGTCGCGATCTGCGCCAACCTGGTGCTGTTGGTGATCATCCTGTTCGACCTGGCGCTGCATGGCCGACGCAACCCGGTGCCGCCCGCTCCGCCGCTGTGACCACCGGTGCCGACACCCGGGCGACGGCTGTCGGGCAGGTCGCTGGCCCCGGCATGGACCATGCGGGTCCGGCCGGGGCCAGCGAGCAGGGTCAGCCGTTGGCCAGCGCCACCAACCGGGCGCGGGTGCCGTTCCAGTGGTTGCGGTCGACCGCGCCGGAGACGCCGGGGACGCTGCCGCTGGCCGTGTACTGCCAGAACGACCAGTACGGTGCGCCGGCCGGCAGGGTGCCAGGGCTGCTCGCCCACCGGGCCAGCCACAACGGGTGGTTGCTCCACGGTCCGGTCCAGTTGCCGGTGCAGCTGCTCCACCAGCTGGTGGTGGTGTAGATGACGGCGTACCGTCCGGTGCGCGACCGGTAGGTGTTCAGGAAGCTGCTGATCCAGTTCCGCATCGCCGACTGGCTCAGCCCGTAGCACATCGCGCCGTACGGGTTGTGCTCGATGTCCAGCGCGGCCGGCAGGGTCCGGCTGTCCGCTGACCAGGCGCCGCCGTTGCTGGCCAGGTAGTTGGCCTGGACCGAGCCAGAGGACCGGTCCGGCAGCGCGAAGTGGTACGCCCCCCGGATCACCCCGGCGTTGTACGCGGCGACGTAGTTGGTGTTGAACCGGGGATCCTTGTAGCTGGTGCCCTCGGTGGCCTTGATGTAGGCGAACTCGATGCCGCTGTTGCGCACGCTGGTCCAGTTGATCGAGCCCTGCCAGTGTGAGACGTCGATGCCCGGGGTGGTGGCCGCCTGCGCCGGTGCCGCGGTGCCGGCGACCAGCGCGGCGGTGGTCAGGATCAGCGTCAGACCGGTGGCCAGCAGCCGGCGGGCGGTGCCGCGGCGGCCGGTGGCGTTGCCGGTACGGGTGGGCGGGTGCGTGTTGACGGTCGTTGCCATCGTCTGTTCCTCCTCGCGGGTCGATCCGGCGGTCAGCCGGCGCAGTAGACGAGCCGGTTCGGGCTGCCCGCCCCGGGGTTGGTGACGACACCGGGGGTGGCGTTGCGGATCAGGTAGCCGCCGACCTGCGCGGCACTCCACGACGGGTTTCTGGCGGCGACCAGTGCCGCGCAGCCGGTGACGTGGGCGGTCGCCATCGAGCTGCCGCTGAGCACCCGGATCGCGGAGTTGTCGGTGTGCCAGGTCGAGGTGATGCTCATCCCGGGCGCGAACAGGTCCAGGCAGGGGCCGTAGCTCGCCGAACTCATCCTGGCGTCGGTGATCGTCGTGCCGGCGACGGTCAACGCCTCCGGCACCCGAGCCGGTGAGGTGTTGCAGGCACTGGTGTTGGAGCCGCCGGCGGCCACCGCGTAGGTGACGCCGGATCGGATCGAGTTGACGACCGCGGCGTCCAGCGTGCTGCTGGCACCGCCGCCGATCGACATGTTGGCGACGGCAGGCTTGACCGCGTTGGCGGTCACCCAGTCGATTCCGGCGATCACCCCGGAGATCGATCCCGAGCCGCTGCAGCTGAGCACCCGTACCGGCACCAGCTGGACCGCCTTCGCGACGCCGTACGCCCTGCCGCCGATCGTTCCCGCGACGTGGGTGCCGTGGCCGTTGCAGTCGTCGGCCGGGCCACCGTCGATCACGTCGAAGCCGGTGCTGACCCGGCCGGAGAAGTCGCTGTGGGTCCGGTGAATTCCGGTGTCGATGACGTAGGCGTGCACGTTGGGCGCGGTGGTGGGGTAGGCGTAGCGGTTGTCCAGCGGCAGGTTGCGCTGGTCGATCCGGTCCAGCCCCCAGGACGGCGGATTCAGCTGGACGCCGGCGGTCAACGGCGTGACGGTGTGGTCCTGCTCGACGTAGGCGACGGCCGGGTGGGCGGCCAGCCTGCGGGCGGCGGTGGCGCTCATCCGGGCGGTGAAGCCGTCGATGGCGGTGTCGAACACGTGCTGCACGGTGGCGCCGTACCGGTCGGCGAGCCGCCGGGTCGTCGGCGCGGTGGCCGCCTCGTCGTCCAGCACCACGATGTAGCTGTCCGGGATGGCGGTGGTGCCACCGGCCCGGCGGATCTCGCCGAGTGGTCCGGCGGCCTGGGCCGCTGCCGGCCAACTGACCAGCGCCAGCAGCGCGGTCAGCCCGGCGGTGAGAGTTTTCCGGGTTGCGGAAATGGTCACAGGACGTCCCCTTCGACAGGTCTGGCCCGCCCCACCCGCGTCGACGTCGGGTGGGCCGAGCTTCACTCCCTACTCTCTTGCTAGGAGTAGCCGTCTAGATACCCATCATCATGGATATCTAGTTGACGTTATGGTGCCGTCCGGGTGCATGGCGCGGCAGGCGATGGTCGGCGGCCGCCGCGCTGCGGCGCGTCTTCGCCGCCTGCGGGCACGGCTGCTGTTCACTGTGTAACGACGCATGGGCGAGGAGGACGGGCATGGCCGATCAGGACGGCGCCGCTGCGGGCGATGCCGCCGGCTCCGACGGTGCCGGCTCCGACGGTGCCGGCTCCGACGGTGCCGGCTCGGGCGATGCCGGACGGGCCGGCGACGCCACGGCACGAGCCCGACGCGGGGTACGTGACTGGGTCCGGGCCGCCGCACGGCGTTCCGGGGCACGACTGAGCGACGCCACCCCGTACGGCATCCTCGCCTTCCTCACCGCCTCGGCGCTGGCGCCGATCGCCGCCGGGATCGGCTCCGGCGGGCTGCTCGCAGCAGCCGTCGAACAACTCGGCCAGATCGGCGGCGGCTACCTGTCCGAGGCGCTGGTCGACACCGCCGACCGGATGCGCGGCCGGCGGGCCACCGAGGCACAGTGGCGCGAGGCGCTGGCCGAGGAACTCCTGGCCCGACTCGCTGACGAAGGGGAACAGTCCCAGGCGATCCGCGCCGAACTCGGTGAGTTGCTGCGGGGCATCGACGCGGTCGAGGTGGCGCTGGCCGCCGCGGCCGAGACCGACGCACAGCTGCGCGACGACCTCGCCGCCATGTTCCAGGCCCTCGGCCACGACGTCGGCGCGCTGCGGTGGATGCTGACCGACGTCCACCGCGTGCTCGGCGAGGTCCGCCGCGAACTGGCGAAACGTAGCCATGAGCAGCGCGTCGAGATGGACCGGGTACGCCGGCAACTGCTCACCATCACCCAGCTGAGCAGCCGGGTGCAGGCGGCCGCCGAACCGCAGGTCGCACCGGACCGGCCAGACCCCGGGCCGGACGCAGCCGACGACCCGGTGTGCCCGTTCCCCGGGCTGGCCGCCTTCGAGCCGGAGGACGCTCCCTGGTTCCACGGCCGGCAGGAGCAGATCGCGCAGGTGCTCAGCCGCCTCGCCGAGCAGGCTATGGGCGGTCCACCGCTGATCGTCGCCGGGGTGTCCGGGGTCGGCAAGTCGTCGGTACTGCGCGCCGGGGTGCTGCCGACGATCGCCGCCGGTGCCCTCGGCCCGGCGGACCGGTGGCCGTGGCTGCTGATGACCCCGGGCGCCCGGCCGCTGGACGAGCTCGTCGACCGTACGCTCGTCGCCGCCGGAGCGGACGCCGCGGACCTGCCGGCGGCGCGGGTGCACGCGGCCCCGGAGCTGTTCGGTGCGCTCGCCGCCCGGACCGCGCCCGTCGACGGTCGGCTGGTGATCGTGGTGGACCAGTTCGAGGAGCTGTTCACCGAGTGCGCCGATCCGGCCCACCGGCTGGCCTTCGTGACCGCGCTGGCCGCCGCCGCGCCGGCCGTCGTGGTGATCGCGGTCCGCGCCGACTTCTACGCCGACTGCGCCGAACTGCCGCCGCTGGCGCATGCGCTGGCCGCCGGGCATCTGGTCCTCGGTCGGATGGACGCCGACCAACTGCGTCGCGCGGTGACCGAGCCGGCGGCGCGGGCCGGTCTGGAGATCGAACCCGGGCTGGTCGAGTTGCTGCTCACCGACCTGAACGCGACGGCACCCGCCGGCTACGACCCGGGGGCGCTGCCGCTGCTCGGTCACGCCCTGCGGGCGACCTGGCAGCGGCGCGACGGGCGGCGGCTGACCGTGGCCGGCTACCGGGCCACCGGCGGGATCCGCCGCGCCGTTGCCGAGTCGGCCGAGCGGATCCACCTCGACCTGGATCCCGCCGGCCGCGCCGCGCTGCGGACCGCGATGCTGCGCCTGGTCACCGTCACCGACACCGGGGCGGTGGCCCGCCGTCGCGGTGCCAGCCGGCTGTTCGACGCCGACCTGCTTGCCCGGCTGGTCCGGGCCCGGCTGGTCACCGTCGCCGCCGACACCGTCGAGATCAGCCACGAGGCGCTGCTGACCAACTGGCCGCGCCTGGACAGTTGGCTCGCCGAGGCACGGGACGAACTGATCCGGCGGCAGCGGCTGACCGTCGCCGCCGAGGACTGGCAGACCGCCGGCCGCGATCCCGACCTGCTGTTGCGCGGCACCCGGCTGGCGCTGGTGCGCGACCAGGTGGACCGCAACGACCTGTCCGCGACGGAGGTCGACTTCCTGTCCGCGAGCGTGGCAGCCGCCGAGGCCGCCGAACTGGCCCGGCTGCGCGGCGTACGGCGGCTGCACCGGCTGACCGTGGGTCTCGCGGCGGCACTGCTGCTCGCCGTCGCTGGCGGGCTGGTCGCGGTGAACCGACAGGCCGCCGCCGAGGACCAACGCCGGCAGGCGACTTCCCGACAGCTGGCCGCCGAGTCGCAGATCGCCGCAGCCGCCGACGACGACCTGCTCGCCGTCGGCAGGGCGCTGGACGCCTGGGACCAGGCACCCACCGTCGAGGCGTACGGTGCGCTGCTGTCCGCGCAGGCGGCGGGGACGATCGGGCCGCTGGGCACCGCGCCTGGCGGGCTGTCCACCGCGGTCAGCCCGGACGGTACGGCGGTGGCGGTGGGACACCAGGACGGTGTGGTCCGGCTCTGGGACGTCGCCACCCTGCGCCAGCGCGACGTCGAGCTGCGGCACGCCACCGACGTCGGTGTGGTGGCACTGGCCTTCTCACCGGACGGCCGGTTCCTCGCCTCCGGCTCGTTCAGCCGGGACGGTGTCCGGATCTGGGACGTGTCGACCGGTCAGTTGCGGTACACCCTGCCGGCGGTCGGCGCGCTCGGCTGGCTGCCCACCGGCGCCACGGTCGTTGCCGGTCGACTCGGCACCGACCTGTCGCCCGAGTTGCAGGTCGGCGGCTGGTCGGCGACCACTGGCGAGCTGCAGTGGTCGCTGCCGACCGGGATGCTCGGCTACGACCTGACCGTCAACGCCGACGGTACGCTGCTGGCCGTCGCCAACCCCACCGACGGTGACGTCCAGGTCTGGCAGTTGACCGACCAGACCCTGATCCGCAGCCTGCCCGCCGCCCAACAGGTGGCCTTCGGCCCGGACGACGTGCTGGTGACCAGCGGGCCCGACGGGGCTTTGAACAGCTGGTCGGTGTCGTCCGGCGAGCGCACCGCCCTGCCGGCCGGGCCGTTTCGCGCCGCGGTGCCGCTCGCCGTCACCCCGGACGGTTCGCTGCTGACCACCGGCGGGTGGCGTACCGGTCGGATCGACAGTTGGGCGTTGACCACCGGGGTGGTCTCCTCGGCCTACACCGGCTACGGCGGCCGGGTCGTCGCCGACGTGGCGGTGGCCGCCGACGGCCGGACCGTCGCCGTCACCGGACCGGACGCCCCGACCGTGCTGTTCCGGCGCACCGGGGTGCTGCTGCGGCATCCGCAGTCGGTCCAGTTCGTCGCGGTCGACCCGGCGGCGGACCGGGTCGTCACCGCTGCCGGCGACGACGTGGTGCGGATCTGGGACCTGGGCACCCGCGCCGTGCGGGCCACCGTCCGCGCGTCGGACACCGTCACCGGGGTCGCGGTCGCCGGTGACGGCACGTTCGCGGTCAGCACCACCGGCAGCGGCGTGCTGCGCTACACCGTCGCCGGTGAACCGGTCGGGCACGACACCGCCGCCGGGCGGGACAGCTGGACGACCAGACATCCGGCGTACTCGCCGGACGGACAGCTGCTCGCCGTCGCCGTGCTCGACCCGGCCGGCGAGGACGGCGGGGTGCTGGTCTGGCGGCTCGACCGGGACGCCGAACCGACCTTCCTGCCGACCGGTGGCGCGGTGAGCGCACTGGGCTTCGGCGCCGACGGGACCACGCTGTTGGCGACCGCCAACCACGGCGTGGTGAGCGGCGACGAGACGGTGGTGCGGGCCGAGCTGAGATCCTGGCACACCGCCGACCTGTCCGGCAGGGACCGGGCGGTCATCGCGGACCTTCAACTGACCGACCTCGCGGTCAGCCCGGACGGACACCTGGTCGCGGTGGCCCGCAGCAACGGTCAGGTCGAGCTGCGCACCGTCGCCGGACTGGGCCTGATAGACACAGTGGACACGCCCACTACCAGGCTGTCCGCGGTGGCCTTCAGTCCGGACGGCGGGCGGCTGGTCACCACCGCCGTCAGCGACGACCTGGTCCGGGTGTGGCAGGTCGACAGCGGGGAGCTGACAGCGGTGCTCGTCGGGCACGTCGACAACGTCAACGCGATCGCGTTCACCCGCGACGGTCTGCTGCTCAGCGGTTCGACCGACACCTCGGCCCAGGTGTGGGACCTCGACCCGGACCGGGTCGCGGCCCGGCTCTGCGCCGTGGCGACGCCAGCGTCCCGTGCGGTCGGCGACGAGCCGCCGCGTCGGTGTCGATGACCGGCCCGGCTGCCGCCGACCAGCACCGCCGGGCGGGTCAGCTCGGCCGGACCTCGCCGTGCTCGACGCACCGCGCCGACCAACCGGCCGGTAGCACCTGCACCTTCATCCGCCGTCGGCACCTGGTACAGAAGCGGGGCGGCTCCCAGGCCCGCGCCGCGGCGCAGCCGTCGTGGTTGCCGGTGCTGGTCCCGGCACCGCACCGGTCGCACCAGATCGCCTGCACGCCCGGCCGCTCAGATCGTCGCCGACAGCGCCTTGACCGGCATCTTCAGATCGTCCAGCAGCGCCAGGTCCTCCGTCGCCGGGCGGCCCAGGGTGGTCAGATAGTTGCCGACGATCACCGCGTTGATGCCGCCGAGCAGCCCGTCCCGGGTGCCCAGATCACCGAGAGTGATCTCTCGGCCGCCGGCGTACCGCAGAATTGTTCGTGGCATAGCCAGCCGGAAGCCGGCGATGGCGCGCAACGCGTCCCGGGCCTCGACCACCGGACGGTCACCCAGCGGCGTGCCGGGCCGTGGGTTGAGGAAGTTCAGCGGCACCTCGTGCGGGTCGAGCGCGGCCAACTGCGCGGCGAACTCGGCCCGCTGCTCGATCGTCTCACCCAGCCCGAGGATGCCGCCGCAGCACACCTCCATGCCGGAGTCGCGCACCATCCGCAGCGTCTCCCACCGCTCCTCGAAGCTGTGCGTCGTCACCACGTTCGGAAAGTAGGAGCGGCACGTCTCCAGGTTGTGGTTGTACCGGTGCACCCCCATGTCGACCAGTTCGTCGACCTGCTCCTGGGTCAGCATCCCGAGCGACGCCGCGACCTGGATGTCCACCTCGGCCCGGATCGCGGCGACACCGTCGCGCATCTGCCGCATCAGCCGGGCGTCCGGCCCGCGCACCGCCGCAACGATGCAGAACTCGGTGGCCCCGGTCGCCGCCGTCTGCTTCGCCGCCTCGACCAGCGACGGGATGTCCAGCCACACCGCCCGTACCGGCGAGGCGAACAGGCCGGACTGGGAGCAGAAGTGGCAGTCCTCCGGGCAGCCGCCGGTCTTGAGCGAGACGATCCCCTCCACCTCGACCTCCGGCCCGCACCAGCGCATCCGCACCTCGTGGGCGAGTTGCAGCGCGGCCGGGACCTGCTCGTCGGGCAGCCGCAGCACGGCGAGGACCCCGGCCTCGTCCAGGCCGACGCCACGCTCCAGGACTTGGGCGCGGGCTAGGTCGAGGATGTCGGACATGGTCGTACCCTACAAGGCGGCGCGAACGACGAGGGGGACCCGTGGCGGACTGGTTGGACGGCCTGCGGCGGCGGGCCGAGCTGCGGGCCAAGGCCGGGCTGGCCCGCGAGCTGCGCCCCCGTACCGCCGACGACCCGCTGACCGACCTGGCCGGCAACGACTACCTCGGGCTGGCCACCCACGCCGAGGTGGTCGCGGCGGCGGCAGACGCCCTGCACCGGTACGGCCTCGGCGCCACCGGCTCGCGGCTGGTCCGTGGCTCCACCGACGCGCACGCCGCGCTGGAGACCGACCTGGCCGACTGGCTCGGCGCCGACCGGGCGCTGGTCTTCTCCTCCGGCTACCTGGCCAACCTCGGCGCGGTCCGGGCGCTGGTCCGGCCCCGTACCCTGCTGGTCTGCGACGCGCACAACCACGCCTCGCTGATCGACGGCGGCCGGCTCGCCGGCGCGCAGACCGAGGTCGTCGCGCACGCCGACCCGGCCGCCGTGGACGCGGTGCTGGCCGCCCACCCCGGGCGGCCCGCGGTGGTCATCACCGAGTCGGTCTTCTCCGTCGACGGCGATTTGGCGCCGCTGGCCGCGCTGCACGCGGTCGTCCGCCGGCACGGTGCGCTGCTGCTGGTCGACGACGCGCACGCGCTCGGTGTGATCGGGCCGGCCGGTGCCGGCGGCGTCGCCGCAGCCGGGCTCGCCGGCCAACCCGACGTGGTGGTCACCGCCACCTTGTCCAAGGCGCTCGGCGGTGCCGGGGGAGTGCTGGCCGGGCCGCAGCCGCTGATCCGGCACCTGGTCGACACCGGGCGTACCTTCATCTTCGACACCGCGCTCGCCCCGGCGGTCGCCGCCGGGGTACACGCCGCGCTGACGCTGGCCCGCGACGGGGCGCGGCTGCGGGTCGAACTGACCGACCGGGTCGCCGCCGCCGTGGGCCGGTTCACCGGTGCCGGTCTGGACGTCGGCGGGCCGCCGGCCGGTGGGGTGGTGTCGATCGGCGCGCCCGGGCCGGAGACCGCGCTCGCCTGGGCGCGGGACTGCCGCGACCGGGGGGTCGCGGTCGGCTGCTTCCGACCACCGTCCACCCCGGACCAGCGGGCCCGGCTGCGGATCACCGTCAACGTCGGGATCCCCCGGGCCGACTTCGACCGGGCGCTCGACGTGATCGTGGAGTGTGCGCCGTGACCGGCTGGCACGGTGCGGTGGTCGTCACCGGCACCGACACCGGCGTCGGCAAGACCGTGGTGACCGCGGCGATCGCCGCCGCCGCCCAGGCCGCCGGCCTGCGGGTGGCGATGGTCAAACCAGGCCAGACCGGCACGGCGACCGGCGAGCCGTCGGACGCCGACGTCGTGACCCGGCTGGCCGACCCGGCCACCGTACGCACCATCGCCAGCTATCCCGAGCCGCTGGCCCCGCTGGCCGCCGCCCGGGTCGCCGCAGCCGAGCCGCTGGAGCTGTACGCGGCCGTCGACGCGGTACGCGAGGAGGCCGACAAGCACGATCTGGTGCTGGTCGAAGGGGCCGGCGGGCTGCTGGTGCCGATGGGGCTGCGACCGTCCGGCGAGCCGTGGACCATCGCCGACCTGGCGGTGTCGCTCGGCGTGCCGGCGGTGGTGGTGTCCCGGGCCGGGCTGGGCACCCTCAACCACACCGCGTTGACCCTGGAGGCGCTGGACCGCCGGGCGGTCCCCGCCGGCGTGGTGCTCGGCGCCTGGCCGGCCGAGCCCGAACTGGTGCACTGGGCGAACCTGAGCGAACTGGTCCCGACCATGGTCGGCGCGGTGCCCGACGGCGCCGGCGCCCTCGAACCGGGGGTGTTCCGCCGCTCCGCACCCGGCTGGCTGACCCCGGCGCTGTACGGCGTACTGGACGACTGGCGGGCGTGGGCGGACGAGACCAGTTGACCACCCCGCCTCGCGCGGGTCAGCGTCAGCCCGCCGGGGCGGTGTCCGGCGGTGGCCGCGTGTCCGGCGGTGGCCGCGTGTCCGGCGGTGGCCGCGTGTCCGGCGGTGGCCGCGTGTCCGGCGGTGGCCGCGTGTCCGGCGGCGGCCGCCGGATCACCAGCGCGTCCGGCATCCGGAACGACAGGTTGTCCGGTGACCACGGCGCCCGGACCACCTCGGCGCCGGTGAGCAGCGGCACCGCCTGCTCGACCACCACCGCCGTCTCCATCCTGGCCAGCTGCGCCCCCACACAGCGGTGCGCCCCCGCGCCGAAGGCCAGATGCCGGCGGGAACCCGGCTGACCGGGGACGAACTGGTCGGTCCGCGCCACCACGGCCGGATCCCGGCCGGCCGCGGCCAGCCAGAGCACGATGCTCGACCCGGCGGGCACCGGCACGCCGGCCACCGTCGTGTCGAGCGCCGCCCGCCGCCGCCAGGTGACGATCGGCGGCACCAGGCGCAGCCCCTCCTCGACCACGTCGTCGACGTCGACCGAGCCGTCGGCGAGCCCGGCGAGCACCGCCGGCTCACCGGCCAGCCGGTGCAGCAGCAGCGTCAAAAACTGCGAAGTGGTCTCCTGCCCGGCGACCAGCAGGAAGAACAGCGCCCCGACCACCGAGTCGGCCGGCTGCCCGGCGTCGCGCAGCGACTTCGCCAGCCCGCCGCCGGTCGCCGCGAAGTCGCGCAGCACGGTGTGGAACCGGCCCACCGTGTGGGCCAGCTCGTGCTGTCGGTTGGCGTCGACCGGAGCCCAGAACAGCTCCAGCGCGGCGCGGGCGAACCGCTTCACCGTGTCGGTCGCGGCCGGCGGCAACTGCACCAGCCGGGCCAGCACCAGCAGCGGCAGGTCGGCGGCCAGCCCGGCGTACAGGTCGACCCGGCCGCCGGCGGCCAGCGTGGCGGCCAGCCCGGCCACCCGCTCGCGGACCAGCCCGGCCAGCCAGTCCCGTTGGGCGGCGACCCGGGTTGGGTGCAGCGCCTCGGCGACCACCGCCCGGATAGCCGGATGGCTCGCGGTGCCGTTGTTCGCCAGCGTCGGCGGCAGCCGGAAACCGTACGAGGCCAGCACCCGCAGCGCGGTGACCGGCACCGGGGTGACCGCGTCCAGGGCGTTGTCCGGCCGGAAGGTCGCCGGATCGGCGAGCACCTGACGGACCAGGGCGTGTCGGGTCACCAGCAGGTGCGGGGCACCGGTGTGGTCGGCGACCCGGACCACCGGCGGCCACTGGTCGTCGACCGTCTCCCAGTTGCGGAACAGCACCCGGTCACGCTAGCGCCCGCGCCGGGCGGCGGACCGGCGGGCGCAGCTGCCAGACCCGGGTACGCCGGACCCGGACGCTCTCCAACGCCGGCGGTACCGGCACCTGGTAGTCGGCCAGCTCGGTGAACCGCTCCCGGGGCAGGTACGCCCGGTCCGGGTCACCGACCAGCACCCGGGCCCCGTCGGCGGCGGCGCCCAGCAGGAAACGCAGCATCCGCGCGGCCATCGCCTCGCTGTAGAACACGTCACCGGCCAGCACCACCTGCGCGTCGCCGTGATCGCCGTCGAGCAGGTCGGCGACGGTGACGTCCAGCCGTACCCGGTTGGCGGCGGCGTTGAGCCCGGCGGCGGCGCCGGCCACCGGGTCCACGTCGACCGCGCGTACCGTCGCCGCCGCTGCCCTGGCCGCCGCGATGGCGACCAGCCCGGAGCCGCTGGCCAGATCCAGCACCCGCAGGCCGGCGACGGTCTGCGGATGGTCCAGCAGGAACCGGGCCAACGCCTGACCGCCGGCCCAGGGGAACGCCCAGAACGGCGGTGGTTGTTCGCTGCGGAACTCGCCCTCGGTCAGCTCCCACAGGCCGATCGGCTCGGCCGCCTGGTAGAGCCGCAGCTCCGGCACGTGGGTCACCGGGGCGAGCCGGGCGTGGGCACGGACGAAGGTCGACAGCTCGGCGCTGGACAGATCAGTGGTCACCATCCGGATTGTGCCCGGCCGGTCCGGCGAGCGTCGGTCGCGGCCAGCGGTTACCGGTTCACCACAGGTGGTGAATTAACCCGTTTCAGTTCGCACTGGGTGAGAAGAACGGACCCTGTCCGGTCCACCGGTACGGCCGTACCGTGGCCAGTGGACACGGCGACGGCCGTACCGGTGGACACCGGATACGGACGATCGACACGGCAACGCTGGGACGGATGCCGGGTGGCAACCCGGAGAAGGTGGTGAGCTGGGTGGGGCGAATCGCGGCCCGGGTCGGGGTCGGGCTGGCCGCAGTGGCCGGACTGGTGCTGACTGCGGCGACACCGGCGTTCGCCCAGGGCGGCTACCGGGCGCAGGTCACCGAGTTGCCGGACGAGGCGGTCGCCGGTGCCGGGCCGGTCGGGATGACCGTGGTGGTCAGCCGGAACCTCGGCGGTGAGTGCGAGAAGGTCCGCTGGTCGTTGGTGCTGCGCTCGGACGGTGTCGGCCTCGACGAGATCCGGGCGGCCCGGGTAGAGCAAGGCGCGGCGTTCGCGGTCGACGTGCAGACCGACGGTGACGACGCCCGGCTGACCGACGTGCAGCTCGATCCCGGCATCCTCTGCGCCGACCGTACGGTCACCGCGCAGTACCAGTTCAGCTTCGCCGACGACGCTGAGGGCAAGGTGACCTTCACCGTCGAGGCGTACGACGAGAACACGCAGTTGCTGGCCGACACTGCGGCGACCCTGCCGGTGGTCGGCGAGCCCGGTGGCTCGGATCCCGAGCCGTCCGAGCCGGCCGAGGAGCCGGTGGACAGCCAGCCCGGGGCCGCGGTGCCGGACGGCGACGCACCGGCCGGGGCCGGTGGTGGTGGCCCGCAGCTGGTGGACGCGATCCCGGCCGGCGACGCCTCCGGTATCCCGGTCGCCTGGTTCGTCGCCGGTGGCGCGATGGTCTTCGTCGGTTTCGGTCTGCTGTTGCGGGTCCGGGCCCGGCTGATGCGCGGCCTCGCCGACCCCGACGACGCGGTGCCGGCCGTCGCCGGTGCCGGTGTGGGTGCCGGGGCACCCCCGTTCGGCGGCTGGAGCCCGTCGAGTCGGGCCGGCCGGACCGGTCGCTTCGGCTCAGGCCGGCAGGCCGACCCGGGTGGCCGCCGCCGACCAGGCTTCGGCGCCGGCCGCCGTGGGCAGATACGTCCGTAACCGGCGACCGCGTCGAATCAACGCCCGTAGCTCGGCGAGCCCGCCCCGGACGGTGCCGGCGGCTCGGGCCTGCACCACGACGTTGCCGAGCGCGGTCGCCTCGACCGGACCGGCGACCACCGGCAGCCCGCATGCGTCCGCGGTGAGCTGGCAGAGCAGTTCGTTGCGGGCTCCGCCGCCGACCAGATGCACCACGGTCACCTCGTGGTCGGCGAGTTCGGCCGCCTGACGTACCGCCGACCGGTGGGCGAGGGCGAGGCTGTCGACGACGCAGCGGACCACGGCGGCGGGCGAGTCCGGCACCGGCTGACCGGTGTCCGCGCACGCCCGGGCCAGCCGGGCCGGCATGTCACCGGGTGGCAGGAACGCCGGGTCGTCCGGGTTGACCACTGCGGCGAGCGGCGGCTGGCGGACGGCCTGCGTGAGTACCGCCGCCAGCTCCACCGGCCGGCCCCGCTCCCGCCAGTGCCGTAGGCATTCCTGCAGCAGCCAGAGACCCATCACGTTACGCAGATACCGTACGGTGCCGTCGACGCCGGCCTCGTTGCTGAAGTTCGCCGCCCGGCTGGCCGTCGACAGCACCGGTGCGGCCAGTTCGAGCCCGACCAGCGACCAGGTGCCGCACGAGATGAACGCGAACGATCCGTCCACCGCCGGTACGGCGACCACCGCCGACGCGGTGTCGTGCGAGCCGACCGTGGTCACCGGCACCGGCCGGTCGGCGCCGATCGCGGACCGTACCTGACGACGCAGTTCGCCGGCCGGCTCACCCGGCCGGCGCAGCGGGCCGAAGAGCCGCTGCGGGATGCCGGCGTCGGCGATCACGTCTGTCGCCCAGCGGCGGGTGTGCACGTCGAGCAGCTGGGTGGTGGAGGCGTTGGTGACCTCGGTGCCGACCTGCCCGGTCAGCCAGTAGGCGAGCAGGTCGGGGATCATCAGCAGCCGGTCGGCGGCCGCCAGCGTCGGCGTGTCGGCGGCCGCGACCAGCTGGAACAGCGTGTTGAACGGCAGTTGCTGCACGCCGGTGGTCCGGTAGAGCCGGTCGGCGCCGAGCCGGGCGACCACCCGGTCGGCGACCCCGTCGGTGCGCCGGTCGCGGTAGTGCACCGGGTTGGCGAGCAGATCACCCCCGCTGTCCAACAGTCCGTAGTCGACCGCCCACGAATCGACGCCGATGCTGGTCAGATCGGCCCGGCGGGCCACCGTCGCCCGTAAGCCGTTCAGGGTCTGCGAGTACAGCCGCAGCACGTCCCAGTACAGGGTGCCGGCCACCTGTACCGCGTCGTTGTCGAACCGGTGCACCTCGGTCAGCGTGACACCGTCCGGGTCGACCTCGCCGAGCATCACCCGGCCGCTGGCCGCGCCGAGATCGACGGCGGCCACCGCCGCCCGGTCGGTGGTCACCGGAGGAAAGCCGCGGGTACGCCGGCGTCGACCGGCAGGTGGGTGCCGGTGGTGTGGGAGAGGTCGTCGGTGGCCAGCACGAAGACGGCGTTCGCCACGTGCTCCGGCAGCACCTCACGCTTCAACAGCGTGCGGCGGGCGTAGAACGCGCCCAGCTCCGCCTCGGGTACGCCGTACACGGCGGCCCGCTGGGCACCCCAGCCGGCGGCGAAGATCCCCGAGCCGCGGACCACGCCGTCCGGGTTGACGCCGTTCACCCGGATACCGTGTGCGCCCAGCTCGGCGGCGAGCAGCCGCACCTGGTGCGCCTGATCCGCCTTTGCCGCGCCGTACGCGACGTTCTCCGGCCCGGCGAACACCGAGTTCTTGCTGACCACGTAGATGATGTCGCCGCCGAGACCCTGGTCGACCATGATCCGGGCGGCGGCCCGGGACACCAGGAACGACCCGCGTGCCATCACCCGGTGCTGCCGGTCCCAGTCGTCGTCGGTGGTTTCCAGCAGCGGCCGGGACAGCGACAACCCGGCGTTGTTGACGACCAGGTCGACCCCACCGAAGAGCAGCGCGGCACGGGCCAGTGCCGCCTCGACCGCATTGGCGTCGGTGACGTCCACGGTGACCGCGACCGCCCGGTCCGGCCCGCCGATCCCGCCGGCCACCTCGGCGGCGGCCGCGCCGTCACGGTCGGCGACGACCACGCTGGCGCCCTCGCCGGCCAACCGGCGGGCGGTGGCCGCGCCGATGCCCGACCCGCCGCCGGTGACCAGCGCGACCCGTCCAGCCAACGGCCGGGGCGCCGGCAGCCGGCGCAGCTTCGCCTCTTCCAACGCCCAGTATTCGATGCGGAACTTTTCCGCCTCGTCGATCGGCGTGTACGTCGACACCGCCTCGGCGCCGCGCATCGCCTCGATCGCGTTGCGGTAGTACTCGCCGGCGATCCGGGCCGTCGCGGCGTCCCGCCCGTAGCTGAACATGCCGACCCCCGGCACCAGCACGATCGTCGGATCGGCGCCGCGCATCGGCGGCGAGTCCGGTCCGGCGTGCCGCTGGTAGTAGGCCCGGTACGCGTCCCGGTACCGCTGGTGCAGCTCACCGAGCCGGTCGCGGACCTCGGCCAGCGGGGTGTCCGCCGGCAGGTCCAGCAGCAGGGGCCGGACCCGGGTCCGTAGGAAGTGGTCCGGGCAGGAGGTGCCGAGCTCGGCCAGCCGGGGGAGCGCCGTACGGGACAGGAAGTCCAGCACCGCCGGGTCGTCGCTGAACTGGCCGACCTGCCGGCCGTCGGTGCTGACCAGGCCACGGATCAGCGGGGCGAGCGCGACGGCGCGGGCGGCCCGCTGGTCGGCGGCGAGCGCCGCATACCCGTCCCGGACCGGCCCGAACGGCTCCGGACGGCCGTGTTCGACCAGGAACCGGTCGATGCCGGAGATGATCTCCATTGACCGGGCTTCGCACTCGTCGCTGGTCGCCCCCCACGCGGTGATCCCGTGCCCGCCGAGGATCACGCCGATCGCCTGCGGATTGTCCCCGGCCAGTGCGGCGATGTCGACGCCCAACTGGAAGCCGGGCCGCCGCCACGGCACCCACAGCACCCGGTCGCCGAAGCAGCGCCGGGTCAACTCGGGCCCGTCGGCCGCCGTGGCGAAGGCCAGCCCGGCCTCCGGGTGCAGGTGGTCGACGTGGGCGGCGTCGATCAGGCCGTGCATCGCGGTGTCGATCGACGGGGCCGCGCCGCCCCGACCGTGCAGGCAGTAGTCGAGCGCCGGCACCATCTCGTCCTCACGTCGCGGCCCGACCGGCTTGCCGTGTCGCCGGCCCAGGTAGCGTCCGGCCAGCTCGTGCAGCCGGTCGACCCGCAGCACCGCCAGCCCGGCGTCGGTCAACGTGCCGATGTCGCCGCCGGAACCCTTGACCCACATCAGCTCGACCGGGTCGCCGGTGACCGGGTCGTCGGCGGTGGCCTTGACGGAGATGTTGCCGCCACCGTAGTTCGTGGTCCGCCGGTCAGCGCCCAGCCGGTGGCCCCGGGCCAGCAGCGCGGCGACCTCGGGATGCCCGGCGGGCTGCGGGTGTCCGTCGGTTTGTGGCTGTCGGTCGGTCTGTGGCTGTCCGGCGCTCTGCGGCTGTCCGGCCATGTCAGGCCCCCCAACCGGCTGGCTGGCCGTCGGCCCGTTCGGCGACGATCCGTTCGGCGTACCCGCTGCGGGCGTAGGCGGCCATCGGATCCGGGTCCAGGCCCTGCTCGGCGCGCAGCTCGCGGAGCAACGGCCGTACGTCGGTGTGATAGGCGTCCATCAGCACGGCGTTGGCGCCCAGTACGTCCCCGGCGGACTGCGCGGCGGCCAGCGCCGCCGTGTCGACCAGCAGCGCCTTGGCGGTGGCCTCCTGGACGTTGAGGACGGACCGGATCTGGCCGGGGATCTTCGGCTCGATGTTGTGGCACTGGTCGAGCATGAAGTTGATGCCGCTGGCCGGGCGCAGCGCGTCCGCCGAGACGATCTCGAACATGATCCGGAAGAGCTGGAACGGGTCGGCGGCGCCGACCATCAGGTCGTCGTCGGCGTAGAACCGGGAGTTGAAGTCGAAGGCGCCGAGCCGCCCGGCCCGCAGCAGGAACGCCACGATGAACTCGATGTTGGTGCCCGGGGCGTGGTGGCCGGTGTCGATCACCACCTGGGCCCGCTCGCCGAGTCGTAGGCAGTGCGCGTACGCGGTGCCCCAGTCCGGCACGTCGGTGGTGTAGAAGGCCGGCTCGAACAGCTTGTACTCCAGCAGCAGCCGCTGATGCTCGCCGAGCCGGGCGTAGGTGACGTCGAGCGCCTCGGCGAGCCGGTCCTGCCGGACACGAATGCTGTCCTGGCCGGGGTAGTTGGTGCCGTCGGCGAACCACAGCTTCAGGTCGGTCGACCCGGTGGCGTCCATCACGTCGACACAGTCGAGCAGGTGAGCGACGGCCTTGCGCCGGATCCGGGGGTCGGGATTGGTGACGCTGCCGAGGCGGTAGTCGTCGTCGGAGAAGACGTTGGCGTTGATGGTGCCGATCCGTACCCCCAGGTCGGCGGCGTGCCGGGCGAGCTGGGCGTAGTCGTCGACCCGGTCCCACGGGATGTGCAGTGAGACCGTGGGGGCGATGCCGGTGACCGCGTGCACCTGGGCCGCGTCGGCGATCTTCTCCTCGGGGGTACGGGGGACCCCGGGCTGGCCGAACACCTTGAACCGGGTGCCCGAGTTGCCGTACGCCCAGGACGGCACCTCGATTCGCTGTTCCCGAAGCGCGTCCTTGATCCGGCGGGTCATATCACTCGTTTCTGGTGCGAAGTCGGGTCTTCTGCCGGTCGTGGCGGCTGGGCTGGCTGCGGCGGCCGGCCCAGCCGCGGCGACCGGGCATCGCCGGGGTGCGGGCCGTCGAGCGCGGCGAGTTGTTCGTCGAGGTCGAAGATCTCCTCGAGCAGGACGAAACCCTCATCGGGGCGCCGGCCGTCCAGCTCGGTGAAGAACGGTGCCATCTCGGCCTGCCACCGGGCGTTGACCTCGGTGCCGGCCATCGCCGCCTGTGCGGCGGCCAGATCGTCAGCCCGGACATGGCCGACCAGCAGGCCGTCGGGGTGCAGGAAGAGCGCGTAGTCATGCCAGCCGGCGGCGCGCAGCGCACGCAGCATCTCCGGCCAGACGGCCGCGTGCCGGGCCCGGTACTCGGCCAGTCGATCCGGTCGGACCCGCAGCACGAAGCAGTACCGCCGCACCGGCACCTCCCGGATGAACCGTTTCAACAGCCGACCCAAACATACGAGCGACCAAACCGGGCTGTCAAGGTCGTGGATCAGCCAGCCAACCGGGTGCCGCGAGTATCCTGACTGGACTCGCGGACCACCAGCTCCGGCTCGAAGACCACCTGCCGGTGGCGGTGCGAGTCCGGGCTGGTCGCCTCCTCCAGCAGCAGAGCCGCTGCGGTCTGCCCGAGCCGCTGCCGGGGCTGGCGTACCGAGGACAGCGGCACCGCCGCCGCCGCGGCGAACTCGATGTCGTCGTAGCCGACCAGCGCGATGTCCTCGGGTACCCGTACCTGCTGACGAGTCAGTCCCTGCAGGACCCCGAGAGCCAGCAGGTCGTTGGCGCAGAACACGGCGGTCACCCGGGAGGTGCGGGGCACACCGAGCATCCGCGCGGCGGCGTCCCGACCGGCGGCCACCGTCAGGCTCGGCGTGTCGAACCGGCGCAGCTGCCGTTCGTCGAGTCCGGCCTCGGTCAGCGCCCGGACCGCCCCGGCGTACCGGTCCCGGACCTGTTCCAGATGCCCGGGCCCGCCGACGTACGCGATCCGCCGGTGTCCGGCGTCGATCAGATGGCGCAGTGCCAGCTCGCCGCCGAGCCGGTCGTCGACCGAGACCGAGCAAAGGTCCGGCCGGCGGGACCGCCGGTCCAGCAGAATCACCAGTACGCCGCGATCGCGCAGCCGCAGCAGCCGGTCGCTGGCGTCGTCGACCGGGGTGATCAGCACCCCCTGCACCCGCTGCTCCTCCAGCAGGTCCAGGTAGGCGCTCTCCTTGCCGGCGTCGCCGTCGCTGTTGCAGAAGATCACCGGCATGCCGGCACCGCTGGTGGCGTCCTCGACGCCCCGGGCCACGTCGGTGAAGAACGGGTTGGCCACGTCCAGCACCACCAGGCCCAACGTGCGGCCCCGGCCCCGGCGTAGTTGCCGGGCCGCGTCGTTGGGGACGAAGCCGAGCTCGTTGATAGCGGCGAGCACCCGGGACCGGGTGCCGGCCGCGACGATGTCCGGCCGGTTGAGCACGTTCGACACGGTGCCGACGGAGACGCCGGCCCGCGAGGCGACGTCCCGGATGCTAATCCCTGCTCCCGGCACCCAGGCCTCCTTCTCCGCGGGCGGCGCGCGGTCACCGGTGGTAGGTCCAGGCCGCTCCCGGGGCGATTATCCGCCTACCGGTCGTCGCCGGACAGTGGCAGGTCGGCCGGACGCCGGTTGCCGTACCACCGGCCCGAGCGGGCCGGGTCGCCCGCCCAGCGGGTCAAGCGGCGGTTTGAACCGTTTCGACGCGGCCGATGATCAGGCCAGCTCCTCCGGCTTGCGGCCGATCTCGCGCGCCACGGCCAACCGGATCCACTCGGTGAGCTGCCGGCGGGAAACCACCCGGTCGTGCATCGCGGCCTGCACCGCCAGACCGTCGATCAGCGCGTTGATCCGCCAAGCCGCGCCCTTCGGGTCCGGGCACTGGAAGGTGCCGTCGGCACACCCGGTGGCGATCACCTTGATCAGTGCCTCTTTCCAGCGCAGGTCGAGGTTGCGGCACACCCGGTTCAAGGCGGGGGTACGCAGCGACTCCGACCAACCGTCGATCCATAGCGTCCACGCCTTGGACTTGCCGGTCGGGGCGTACAGCCGAATGATCTTCTTCAGTTTCTCCAGCGGCTCGGCGGACGACCGGACGACCGTGTCGAGCCGGGCCAGGTCCTGCTCGGCGGCGTACGCGAACGCCTCGGCGAGCAGCCGGTCCTTGGTGGAGAAATGGTAGAAGACCAGCGCCTGACTCACCCCAGCGGCTTCCGCCACGTCTGCGGTGCGGGTGTTGGCCAGGCCACGCTCCACGATCACCTCACAGGCGGTGCGCAGCAGCGAGTCAAGGCGTACTTCGGCCGAACGTCTTGTCACGGCGAACACGGTAACGCACTATCATCGATACGATGAGTTACCAGTCAATTTCCTGACTCAGGAAGAGGCTGGGATCAGGTAAGGCGAATCGATTTCACGGAGCCAGGCGGCTCGCGGGGTGATATAAGAACTTTGTCGGGTATCGTGCCGTGGGCGCGCCCGGACACCCCCCGAGTTGGCACTCTCGCGACGGCTGGGCTAAAGTTCTCATCCGTTGGCAGGAACGCCCGAGGGCGGGGAGGCCAGCAGAGACAAGCGGACGTAGCGCAGTTGGTAGCGCATCACCTTGCCAAGGTGAGGGTCGCGGGTTCGAGTCCCGTCGTCCGCTCGGAGATGCCACCACAGCACGTCGGGGGCAACCTCGGTGGAGTGGCCGAGAGGCGAGGCAACGGCCTGCAAAGCCGTGTACACGGGTTCAAATCCCGTCTCCACCTCGTCACAACGAGGGCGATTGGCGCAGTGGGAGCGCGCTTCCTTGACACGGAAGAGGTCACTGGTTCAAACCCAGTATCGCCCACCAGCTGTACGAGCACGTCACCAGGCCCGTTGCCGGAAATCCGGTAACGGGTCTGCTGCTGTGGTGGCCCTTACCTGGGGAGCGCTGAGGGAGCGGGCCTGCTCCCTCAGCGGCTCCCCAGTTACCCCGCATGGGCGTACTCGAACTGCGACCTGAAGGACCTGGCTGAACCGGAGGGCACTCTCGGTCAGCGGATCGCCCTGCCGGAGACCGCGTTCCAGATCTGTGGCGCAGTGTCCTCGAAGCCGTATCCGGCGACGACCGGTTCCCCGGCGACGACCGCTGCCGCGAGGGAGTACAGCCGCACCTCGGCGATGGGGTTCGGCGGGATCGCCTCACCGGTGCGGGGATCCCATCCCCGCAGGGTGCCAGCGCAGGAGCTGAAGACGACGGGCTGCCCCCGGTGCACCGACGAGGTAACCGCGTCCGCGTACTGCGAGTCGCCGCACTTGTGGTCGTGGAACGTCGCGCCGATCCGCTCGCCGGTGGCGAGGTCACGTACCTGGAGACCGCGCTCCGGTTCCTCCGCCTCATCGTCGGGATCGGAGTAGATGTCCTCGGTGAACACCGCTGCGGCTCGACCGTCGACCAAGGTAACCGCGAAGGCGGGGTGATCCTCCGCCAGGTACCCGTGGGTCGGCCCGACCCGCCGGCGGGTTTCGACGTCCCACGCCCACACGCCGCAGTCGCCCGGGGTGTCGACCACGGCCGCCCCGATCAACGTCGCGGCGACGAACCTTCCGTCGACCACCGTCAGCTCCTGACGAACCAGATGCCAGTACCTGGCGAGCCGCTGCGTCTCGCCGTACGGTTCGCCGGTGCCGAGATCCCAGCAGCGGAACACGGTGAGGGGATTGGCGCTGTCGAAGAATTCGCTGTCGAATTCAACCTCGGACGAGATGCCGAAGGCGTCCTCGTCCTGGTCCTCCTCGACGCCAACGCCGATGTCGTCGCGGTGGTCCTCGTCGCTGCCTCCGGCCAGGACGAGGACGCGTCCGTCGTGCCCGGCCACGGACAGTTCATGGACGGGTCCGACGAACCGGCCCAGCGGCTGCAGCCGTTCACCGCTGGCGGCGTCCCAGCGCAGGATGTCGCCGCTCTTGTCGCCGGCCACGACGACGCTGCGGCCGCCGACCTCGGCCAGGGCCACACAGGTGATCGGAGCGGGCTGCGGGGTGCCTGCGGTGAGCGGCTCGCCGGTGAGCTGCCCCGTGGCCGCGTCCCACCGCAGCAGGCTCCCGTCCAGGCTGCCGGTGACGAAGACGGCCCGGCCGGCGACCGTTCCGGCGGCGATGCACGTGATCTCCAGGGGGTGTCCGGCCGGGGCCGGCGGGTCGTTGAGGAACCACAGCACCGGCCCGTCCGTGGCGTGTTGCCGTACCGCCCGGGCCGCCAGCGCCGGCCGTCCGTCCCAGTCGGTGACCACCACGGCGTTGACCGCGTACCTACCGGCGTTGAATATCTCCTCACCCCATCGACCGGTCTGCGGGTCGTGGACCCAGTTGGGGTTGTGTCTGACCACGTACGGCTCGCCCAGCGGCGCTCCGCTCGCCAGGTCCCAGACCCGGGCGGTGCCGTCATGACCGCCGGTGGCGCAGACGGCGCGGGCGCCGACCCGGCCGATGCCGACGGCGGACACCGGTCCCGGATGGCCGGTGACAATGCACAGGTCGTCGCCGGTGGCTGCGTCCCACACCCGCACGCCCCGGCCCTCCTCGGCGGTCGCCACGACCGTCCGCCCGGCGACCATTCCCACCGTGAGCGCGGTGACCTGGGTCCGATGCCGATCCTCATGGACCTCACCACTGGCCGGATCCCAGCGGATCAGGGGCTCATCGGAGCTGGGGGCGAGCAGCACCAGCAGGCTATCGCCGACGGCGACGCACGTCAGGTGCCCGTAGGTTCCGGCGACGGTCAGCGGCATGCCGATCGGTGCCCAGGCGGCGAGGTCCCACAGCCGGACCCGCTGGTAGTAGGTGTCGCCCCTCCAGAATGCGTCACCGACGACCACCACTGTGCGGCCCAACCACCGGGCGGCCGCCAGGTGCGTCACGTTCTCGGTGTCGGGTAGGGGCCTGCGCGCCAGCGGTGTGCCGCTCACCCCGTCCCAGAGCCAGACCAGCCCGTCGGAGCCACCGCCGACCAGCGCCGGCTGCGAGTCGACCTCGGTCACGACCATCGGCCCGCTGGTGTCGCAGCCGTGGTAGAGGCTGGGGGACTGCACTCCCGTCGTGAGGTCGAACTGGCGCACGCCACCGTCGACGGCACCGGTGACCACGGTCGGCCGGCCGGCGGCGGCGGCGAGGACAACGTGGCTGGCGTTCGACCCGAACCGGCCGACCAGTTCCGGTGCACCGCCGGACGGAACGGTCCACACCAGTACGGACGCGGAGTACGAGTCGTTGTTGTCCTTTGACACGACCGTGGTGCGTCCGTCGAGCTCCGCCACGACCATCGACGCCACGTGGAGCCCGTCGACCACCGCGACCGGCGCCGGTTCGCCAGTGTCCGGGGTGAAAGCCCGCACGCTCCCTGAGCGGGTCTGGGCGAACACGGTCAGCCGACCCGCCACCGGCCCCAACCACACCTCGCAGAAGGGGTCGTCGGTCGGCGGCTCCAGAGGCGGTCCGACCGGCTCCCCGGTGCGGGCGGACCACACCCGCACACGTCCCTTCTTCAACGTCGCCACCAGGAGCCGGCCGTCGACGGTCGTCGCCGCTATCCGCAACGGCTCGTCATCGCCGAACACCGGACCGACCGGCGAGCCGGTCTCCGGCTCGCACACGCACAGCCCGGACCCGGCAGCCTCCACCGTGACGATGCGCCCGGCGAACGTGACCAGGGCATGGATGGCGGTCTGCGCGGGCGGCCCGTCAACCAACCGGGCACGGACCGTGGCGTCCTTCGCGTCGCCGTACACGTGCGTGCGTTCACCGGTGTCCGGATCCCACACGGTGAGCATCATCGCGGCATCCGGGCCCCACGGGCTGTCGTTACCGGCCACGAACACGGCCGCCCGCCCCTGGTGGTCGCCGATCGCGAGGGCGGTCACCTTCCCGTCGGTGCGTAACACCTCACCGACCGGGGCGCCGGATACCCCGTCGCGGACCCAGACCGTACCCAGGCGGTCACCGGACACCACGACGTCCCTGCCGTGCAGACGACCGGCGGCCAGGGCGGTCACCTCCCACCGATGCCGGCCCGAGCGGTCCCGGCCGGCCCGACCGGTCACCGGGTCGAGGAGCTGTCGGCCCTCGACCAGGTCAAGTCGACCGTCCCGGCCGGTCAGCAACTCGACCCAGCCGTGCGCGAAGGTGCGATGCGGCCCCGTTCGCGGACTGTCCATCCACCGGGATTCCTCGACCACCGACATCGCCTCCTGTTCTCGGGTTCGGTGATCAACCTACGGCTGCCAACTGCCTGGCACCATCGCGGACCCAGAGGGCGAAATGTTCTTGCCAGGCACGGCAACGAACGCCTGCCGGATGACCGGTCCTCACCCGTCGTCGGGTCGAAGGTGCAAGCACGGTGGTCAACGGGGTGCGCCGAAGCCCGGTGAGGCGTGCGAGCCCGGTCAGCTGACCGGTGCCTGCGGCACCGGCTTGATCAGCCGCGCTGCGGTGGCCTTGCGGACCGCGTCGACCCGCGACACCGCGTGCAGCTTGGCGTAGATGTTCGTCAGGTGCCGTTTGACTGTGGCCTCTGTGCTACACAGCCGACTGGCGATCTGGGCGTTGCCACCCGGTCGAAGCCCCGTCCGTCGTCGGAGACCACGGCGCGCACCACCCGGTCTCCTGGCCGGACGGGAGTACTTCGCTGTGGCGGTTGGACGGGGCGTTCACCGCCGGTCCGGTCCGGGTCCACGACTACCGGATGGTGCCGAGCCGGGGATGAGCGACCACCGGGGACAGCTCGTCACCCTGTCGGTGAGCTGAGCACCAGGCTATCCATCGACATCGATTGACAGATTTCCGTTCGGCGGAGACACTTTGTGTAACATAACCCCTCGTACCTGGGGTTCGGTCGTCGTTCCCGGGAGGACCAGATGAGGCTCGCTCATCGTCGGCACCTGATCGTGGGGGCGATCTCCGCTGTTCTCGCCGTCGCCGTCGGCGGCATTGCCACGTCGGCGCACGCCGCCACGGGTTGCCGGGTGACCTACACCGTCTCCAGCCAGTGGCCCGGTGGTTTCGGCGCCAACGTGGCCGTCACCAACCTGGGTGATCCGATCAGCGGCTGGCGGCTGACCTGGTCGTTCGCCGCCGGACAACAGATCACTCAGCTCTGGAACGGATCCGCCAGTCAGACCGGCGCCCAGGTCGCCGTTGCCAACGCCGCTTGGAACGGCTCCCTCGCCACCGGGTCGAGCGCGTCGTTCGGATTCAACGGGACGTGGAACGACGCCACCAATCCGGCCCCGACCGACTTCGTGCTCAACGGCGCCCCCTGCACCGGTAGTACGATTCCGTCCGGATCACCGTCCGCGCCGAACCCGCCGACGCCGAGTGCCACACCCACACCCACCCCGAGTACGACGCCGAGCGTCACGCCCTCGGTACCGAACCCGCCGACGCCGAGTACGACGCCGGGCGACCTGGAGCCGACGATCGTGCCCGACCCGTCCTGGACGTGCAACATGCCCACTGGCATCGTGCCACCGACCCGAGGCCGGCTCGTGCTGCGTGTCGCGGCCCAGCTCGGTGCCATCCGCGAGGTCGGCGCGACCCAGTACGGCCATCGTCGCCTGCTCGACGTGACGGGCGGCTCGTTCGTCGGAGAGCGGCTCAGCGGCACCGTCCCGACCGGCGGACTGGACCTGGAGCTCACCCTCACCAACGGAGCCGTCGAGGTCGAGCAGATCAACGTCCTGCGCGCGGCTGACGGCACCCTCATCTACCTGCGTAGCTGCGGTGTCGCCCCCTCCGGCGACGCCGCCGTCCGGATCGTGCCCGACTTCGAGGCGCCGAGCTCCAGCCCGTACGCCTGGCTGAACACCGGCACGTTCGTCGGCACCCGGGTGCTCGACACCGCGACGAACACCGTCGAACTCGCCGTCTACGACGTCTCCGGCGTGTCCCCGACCGAGCCTCGGATCCAGCTCACGGACCCCGCCGGCCTGCCCCACCAGTCATGGAACTGCGCCACCGGCGGCGGTGCGAGGGGCGCCAGCGTTTTCACCGCATCCGTCACGCTCGGCTCCAGCCTCGCCGTCGGTGCCAGCAAGCGTGGCACCCGGACGATCATCCCCATCACCGGCGGGACGATCAGTGGTCGGGTGGCCGGATCGATCCTCGCCGGCGGTGCGGACTACCAGTTGAGTGGCTCGACCACGACGCTGGACGCCCGGTACACCTTGTCGACCAGCGACGGCGAGTTGATCCTGGTCCGCAACTGCGGGGCGTTCGGTCGGCTGGTGCCGACCTTCGAGGCCCGGGCGGCCGGCCCGTACGCCTTCCTCAACGCGAACACCTGGTTGAGCTCCGACCCCGGCTTCGCACCGGGCGGAGTGAGCATCACCTTCTACGAACGCCGGTAGGGGAGGGCGGCGGTGTCACCGGGGCAGCTGAGGCGCCGGAGCGCACCGTCCCGTCGGGACACTGTCCACCGTGACGTGGGACCACCCGCTGCTCTGGTAACCCTCGGTTGCCATGATCATGTAGCCCATGGTGGTGCCGAGGTGCATGCCGGCGCGGGCCCACGCGTCGAAGTGGTCGCCGGTGTCGATGGTCCCGCTGGAGCGCTTCTGCTGACGGACGCTGTAGTACCGGTAGTACGGCGTGCTGCCGACGCCGAGTTGGACCCGGTAGATGTCGTAGGTGCCGCCCTCGCTGACGACGGTGCCCATCGGCGTACCGGTCGGCCGGTAGGTGCCCCAGTTCTCCACCACGTAGTACTCGGTGAGCGGGTTGGTCGTGTACCCGTACAGCGCCAGATAGGAGTTGCCGCCCGGGTGGAAGGTGCCGCAGTAGTTGACGGTCCGTCGGCCACCGGTAGCCCAGCCCTTGCCGCCGAACCAGTTGTTGATGCCGGTCCACCGGGCGCCGTACTGGCCCTGCGGTCCCAGGACCATGGTGCTGTCGCCCGTGTCCTTCCAGTAGGCGTAGAAGTAGCCGTCGTGGGTGCCGGTCTGGTTGGTGGTGACCACCGGGCGGGAATGGGCTTCGTCGGCGTGGGCAGTGCCGGCCGGCACGGTCGCCGTGACCGCAAGAAGCGCGGCGCAGGCGGCGCTGGTCAGTAGTCTGATCCGGCTGTTCGTCGAGTTGGCACCGGGCGTCTCGCTCATTGATCGACCTCTTCTTCCGCTCGATTGGCACCGACGTCAGCGGGAACCAGTGATTGATAAATATCAATCACTGGTTGAAGTGTCGGCCGGACTTCGGCGGAATGTCAACAGGTGGCGGAGCCGGGTCACCACGACCCGTCGAACTGGTCAGTGGCCCGGGACGCAGACCCGGGCCGCGAGCATGCGCGCCTGCCGGGCGGCCGGGCGGGCTTCCTGGTGGAAGTCGGGTGCGGCGCAGGCGAACGTCTCCACCGCCGGCAGGACGCCATCGTCAGTGAGTACGCTGCCGTTGGGGAACCACAGCTCGTCCGCCACCTGGGTAACGGTGCCATCGGGGTCCACCCGGTGCAGTGCGGCCGGTGCCAGCAGCTCGCCGGCCATCAGTCCGTCCTGCGTGACCAGTTCGCGCAACGCGGGCAATCTGATTGATACATTGACATGCATCGCTCAATTTTGAGAGGTGTGTGCCATGAAGCTCAGAACCGTGCTGGGGGCCGTACTCGCCGCCGGCCTCGTCGCGACGGGTGTCGGCGTCACCGCGGCGGCCGGTGCCGCTCCGGCCGCCGGTGACCGAGCAGCCGGCCCGATCGGCGCGAACGCCCTCGGCGACTTCGACTTCTCCCGCCCCGCGGTGGCCGCGACCGGACTCCAGGTGCCGTGGGGGATGGACTTCCTGCCCGACGGCAGCGCGCTGGTGGCCCAGCGCGGCACCGGTCAGGTGGTCCGGGTGCGGCCCGGGCAGCAGCCGCAGCCGGTGGTCACGATTCCCGACGCGACCCCGGTCAGTGAGGGTGGTCTGCTCGGGCTCGCGGTCTCGCCGACGTTCGCGCAGGACGACTACGTCTACGTCTACTACACCACCGCGACCGACAACCGGATCGTTCGGTTCCGGCTCACCTCGCCGCAGAACCGGCAGCCGATCCTCACCGGGCTGGCCCGGGCGGCCATCCACAACGGCGGCCGGATCGCCTTCGGCCCCGACGGCATGCTCTACGCCGGTGTCGGCGACGCCGGGCAGACCTCGCACGCGCAGAATCAGCAGAGCCGCAACGGCAAGATCCTGCGGATGCGCCCGGACGGCGCCACTCCGGCCGACAACCCCTTCCCGGGGTCACTCGTCTACAGCCTCGGCCACCGGCACGTCCAAGGGCTCGCCTGGGACGCACAGAGCCGGCTCTACGCCACCGAGTTCGGACAGAACGCCTGGGACGAGATCAACCTGATCGTCGCCGGTGGCAACTACGGCTGGCCGATCGTCGAAGGTCGGGCCAACGATCCCCGGTTCCGCGACCCGCTGCTGGTCTGGACCCCCGCCGAGGCTTCGCCGAGCGGCGCCGCGATCGTCGGGAACCGGCTGTACGTCGCCACGCTGCGCGGCAACCGGCTGTGGAACGTGCCGCTCGACGGGTCCGGCGGTGTCGGCACCCCGAGCGCCGAACTGCTCGGCAGTTACGGGCGGCTACGTACCGTGGAGTACGGACCGGACGGCTGGCTCTGGGTGACCACCAGCAACCGGGACGGTCGGGGGCAGCCGGCCGCCGACGACGACCGGATCCTGCGCTTCCCGCCCCTCGACGCCGTGACCCCGCCACCCACCACCGCCCCGCCCACCACGGCCCCTCCGACGACCGCACCCCCGACCACGCCACCGCCGCCGACCACGGCCCCGCCGAGCGGTAGCTGCCAGGTCTTCTACCAGGTCAACCAGTGGGGGAGTGGGTTCACTGCGGACGTTCGGATCACCAACAGCGGCGCGCCACTGAACGGCTGGACACTGACCTGGACCTTCACCGGCAACCAACGGATCACCAACGGATGGAACAGCCAGATCAGCCAGTCCGGTCAGGCGGTGACCGCGCGTAACGCCGCCTGGAACGCCAACCTGCCGACCAACGGTACGGTCAGCTTCGGCTTCCAGGCGACGTACAGCGGCAGCAACCCCGGCCCGACCGACTTCCGACTCGACGGGACCGCGTGTCAGACCGGCTGAGCCAGCCAGTTGAGCGTCCGGATGCGTCGGCCGTGGCGGGGGAGTCCGCCCGGCCGGCGCGCGGTCAGGGCAGTTCGACATTGCGACGGCCACATGAAAGGAAGCTGCCATGTCCACGTTTCCCGCACCCCCGGCGTGTCTGCTGCCGGCCACGCCACGGCCACGTCACGCGCCCTTCCGGCGCAGGCAAGCCTCGCTCATCGCCGTCGGGCTGACCGTCGGCGTCCTCCTGGCCGGCGGCGCGATCGCCGCCGCGCCGCCCGCCGCCTCCGCCGCCTCCGCCGCCACCGTCGACACCACCGCCTGGTACGTGCTCGGCACAGCGGCAAAGTTCTCGACGTGCGCGACTCGTCGACGGCCGACGGCGCGGACGTCGTCCAGTGGAGCGACGTCGACCGGGCCAGCCAGCAGTAGCAGCTGGTCCGGGTCGACGCCCCCGGCACACCTACCCCCACCCCCGGCATTCCGCCCGGCTCCTATCCCGACCCGATGCGGGTCACCGGGGACACCGGGGTGCACGACCCGAGCATGATCCGCCGGCCGACCGGCGGCTATCTGATGGCGCACACCGGCAACGACGTGGCGCTGAAGACGTCCACCGACCGGGTCAGCTTCCGCAACGCCGGGTCGGTCTTCCCCGGCGGCGCGCCGTGGACCACCCCGTACACCGGCGGCAGCCGCAACCTTTGGGCGCCGGACCTGTCGTTCCACGACAACCGGTACTACCTGTACTACTCGGCGTCGACGTTCGGGTCGAACCGGTCCGCCATCTTCCTGGCCACCAGCTCGACCGGCGCCTCCGGAAGCTGGACCAACCAGGGGTTGGTCGTCGAGTCACAGAGCTCGGACACCTTCAACGCCATCGACCCGAACCTGATCGTCGACGACCAGGGTCGCTGGTGGCTGAGCTTCGGATCGTTCTGGTCCGGGATCAAGATGATCGCCATCGACCCCAGCACCGGCCGGCGGTCCGGATCGGCGATGCACAGCCTCGCCGGCCGTGGCGGCGGAGCGATCGAGGCACCGACGCTGGTCAGCCGGCGGCTACCGGAATGCGGGCCAGTGCTCCGGCCTGCAGGCCGGGGGTGAAGGCCCGCGCTGGGAGGGCCGCCAGGGCCCGAGCAGTGCCCTAACCTGGCCGGTTCTGCCGCTCGATGTACTGCTTGACGATGCTCAGCGGCGCGCCGGCGACGGAGCCGGCGAAGTACGAGCCCGACCAGAGCTTGTTGGCCCCGGTGGTAGTGGCGTGCGAGGTCGGGAAACTCCTGCCGCGGGCGGCGCGACGAGACGCCCTTGAGTGAGTTGGCCAGGCGGGAAACGGCGACTTTGGGTGGGTGGTCGACCAGCAGGTGGACGTGGTTGTGGCCGCCGTTGAACTCGACCAGTTCGGCCTCGAAGTCGCGGCACACGTCCCGCATGATCGCCTCCATGCGGGTCAGGTGCCGGTCGTCGAACACCTCGTGCCGGAACTACCTGTACGTCTCCTTCGACCGGTGCTGTCAGGGCGCGGCCAGCACGTACCGGGTAATGGTCGGCCGGTCGACCAGCGTCACCGGTCCGTTCACCGACCGGTCCGGCAACCTGCTCACCGCTGGCGGTGGCACCCAGATCCTGGCCGGCCACGGCGGCGTCAACGGACCCGGTCATCAGGCGGTGCTCGCCGATGCCGACGGCGACTACCTCGTCTACCACTACTACGCCGACAACGGTGCCGCGCTGCTCGGCATCAACCGGATCGGCTACGACGCGGCCGGCTGGCCCTACCTGTACTGACCGCCCGGTCCACGAGTGTCGCCGGCTGCGTCAGTCGGTCACCGACAGATCGATGGTGTGCGCGGCGTGGTTCGCCTTGGCGGCCAGGTAGCGGACGTTCGCGGCGGAGACGTGCACACCGGTGGGGACCTGCTCGGTCACCGTGACGCCGAGCCGGGTGAGCTGCGCCGCCTTGTCCGGATTGTTGCTGAGCAGGGCCACCCGGTGCACGCCGAGCGCGAGCAGCATCTGCGCCGCGACCGTGTAGTCGCGCTCGTCCTCACCCCGGCCCAGCGCCACGTTCGCCTCGAACGTGTCCAGGCCGGCGTCCTGCAGCGCGTAGGCGTCGAGCTTGGCGTACAGCCCGATGCCCCGCCCTTCCTGCCGCAGGTAGAGCAGGAAGCCGCCGTGGGCGGCGATCCGCTCCACCGCCTCCCGCAGTTGCGGGCCGCAGTCACACCGCTGACTGCCGAACACGTCGCCGGTCAGGCACTCGCTGTGCGGGCGTACCAGCGGCGGGTCGCCGCCGTCGGCGGCCCGGTCCAACGCCCGGTCCCAGTCGCCCAGGCCCAGCGCCACGTGCTCGCGTCGGTCGGTCAGACCGTCGAAGGTGAAGACCCGGGCGCTGGCGGTGTAGCCGTCGGCGAACCGCAGCGGCACCGTCACCTGCCGGCGGACCGTCGCCGTCGGCGCGGGACCCGTCCCGTTGGTGGCGGCGCGCTTACCGTTGACCGGAGCATGGGGCGGCGGTTCAAGCATCGTACGTCCTATCGGTGATGTGCTGCGCAGAGCGTCGGCACCGGTCCGGCCGGCACCGACACATGAGCCGTACGGGAGAATGTGTGCCGGCCTCGCATGCAGGCTATCTTTCGGTCGTCGAGGAGGTGCCATCAGTGGTTGAGCGACCCTACGTCCTGCTCAGCTGCGGCATGTCGATCGACGGATATCTGGACAACGCGAGCGGGCGGCGCCTGCTGCTGTCCAACGACGCCGACTTCGACCGGGTCGACGCGGTACGCGCCGACTGCGACGCGATCCTGGTCGGGGCCGGCACGGTGCGCCGCGACGACCCTCGGTTGCTGGTCCGGTCGGCTGACCGCCGGCGTCGGCGGGTGGCCGCCGGCCACCCACCCACCCCGATGAAGGTCACCGTCACCGGCAGCGCCGACCTCGACCCGCAGGCGCGGTTCTTCACCGTCGGCGACGTCGACAAGGTCGTGTACTGCGCCACGGCGAGCCTGGGCAGTGCCCGCAGCCGGCTCGCCGGGCTCGCCACCGTCGTCGACTGCGGTGACCCGGTCGACCTGCGACGGGTCGTCGGCGACCTGCACGTCCGGGGCGTCGACCGGTTGATGGTCGAAGGTGGCGGACGGGTGCACACCCAGTTCCTCACCGCCGGCCTGGTCGACGAACTGCACCTGGTGGTCGCCCCGATCTTCGTCGGCGACTCCCGGGCACCCCGGTTCGTCGGCGACGGCAGCTTCCCGTGGCACGCCGACCGGCGGGCGACGCTGGTCGAGGTCCGCCAGATCGGCGACGTGGCCCTGCTGCGCTACGCCCTGTCGTCCCGGTTCGGCGAGCAGTAGCCGACCAGCCCGTCCCGCCGTCACGTTGCTGGCCGTCACGTCGCCGGACGTGGTCGCAGGCGCAGCCGCAGCGGCGGCCGCTGCCGGACCGCCGGCAGCCGACGCACCCAGCGGACCGCCAGCACACCGGCACCCGGCAGGCTCGCCGTCAACGCCAGCAGGCCGTACACCACCGCGACGGTCAACCCGAGGCCCGCGCCGAGCCCGGCCGCACCGAACGCCCACGCGGTCACCCCTTCCCGCGGTCCCCAGCCGCCGACATTCAACGGCACCGCCATCGCCAACAACGCCAGCACCATCAACGGTGCCAGCTGGTGTAGCGGCGCCGTCGACCCGGCGGCGCGGGCCGCGACCAGGAAGGTGGCGAGGTGACCGGCCAGCGCGGCGACCGACAGCAACGCCACCCCCGGCCAGGTCCGTCGGGCCAGCAGACCGCTGCGCAGGTCGGCGACGGTCCGCCCGACCGCGCGGGTCCACCAGGACCCGCCGGACCCGGCGGCTGCCGTTCGACGGACCCGTGGCCGGCGGCGGCGTACCGCCACGAACAGCACCACCATCAGCGCGGCCGCCGCGACCACGGCCGCCGTGACCTGAGCCGCGGTGACCAGCCGCGCCGGTGCCGGCACCGGCAGCGTCAGCAGCACACCCGCAGCGACCGCGAACAGCACCAGCTGACCGGCGGTTCGCTCCAGCACCACCGCGCGTACCCCCCGGCCCACGTCGGCCACCTCTCGGCCGTGCCGGACCGCGCGGTGCACGTCACCCAGCACCCCACCGGGCAGCGCGGCGTTGAGGAAAATCGCCCGGTAGTAGTCGGCGACCGCCCCGGCCAGCGGCAGCGCCAGCCCCATCCCCCGGGCGACCAGGCACCACCGCCAAGCGCTGCAGACCGTGGTCAGCAGCCCGATCCCGACCGCCAGCAGCAGCACCCGCGCGTCGATCACCCGCATCCCGTCCAGGAACGCGTTGGTGCCGAGCCGCCAGGCCAGCAGCCCCAGGATGGTCACCCCACCGGTCAGTCGTAGCCAGGCCCAGACCTTGCCCTTCACTGTGCGTCACGGCCGGTGCCGGCCGTGCGCAACGGGCTCTTCGCCCTGTGCATTACGTGCCCCCCTCGATGAGCCTCCGCCGACAGATACGCGGCGGTGTCGCCTCCGGTTCACCTGCCCGGCACCGGAAGTACGCTGTGCAGACCTCAGCCCGGCACGACCAACATGTCCCGGTGTTCCACGGTGACCCCCAGTTCACCGGCGGCGGCAGCGGCGAGCCGGCGGCGCCGGTAGCCCCCCGGCCGGGCGGCCAGCTCCGGCCGCTGCTCGTACGCCGCCGCGATCCAGCCGTCCAGCCATCGTTCGGTCAGCTCCGCCTGCTCCGGGCCGAGCCGCCACGGGCTGGGTCGCACCAGCACGGTGGCCCCGTGCCGGGTGAACGCCTCGGTCGCGGCTTCCACCGCCGACGGGCCGAGTAGCGGACGACCCGCGGTGTGCCGCCGCTGATGGTCGTTGAACGCGGCCGTCAGCTCACCGTCGAGCGGGTCGGCGGGATCGAACCGTACCTCACCGACCACGGTCAGGGTCAGCAACGCCGGACAGGCGACCGCCCGGACGGTCGCCGCCAGCCGGTCCATTTCGTCGACGGTGAGCAGGTCCAACAGGGCCGACGCGGTGACCAGGTCGGCGCCGGCGAGGTCGTCGACGGTGAGCGCGGTGAGGTCGTCGCGGCGTACCGCCGCGGTGACCGGTGCGCCGTCGGACGCCGCCGGGGCCATCCGGGCCTCGGCATGGCGCAGCAGTTCGCGGTCGCGGTCGTGCAGCACCCAGTGCTGGGCACCGGGCAACTGCGGGGCCAGCCACCGGCCCATCGACCCGGTGCCGCAGCCGAGGTCGTGTATTTCGGTGCGGGCGGCGCCGGTCAGCAGCCGGCGTACCTCGGCGACCAGTTCCGCCGAGCGCGCCTGCGCGTCCGCGGGCTCCCGCAGCCCCAACCACGCCGGGCTGTACCCGGCCGACTCGATCGTCTCCATGAAGTCTCCCTCCGCTGGGGCGGGGCACCGCCGTCAGCGCCGACTCAGTTCGTGTAGTACCGCACCGACTGCGGCGGCCGTGTCCGCCCAGTCGGGCAGCCCGGCCCGGCGCGCGACGGCGGCCGCCCGCAACCGCTCCCGCTCGTCGCCGTCGGTCAGCCAGCGGCGTACCGCCGCACCGAGCGCCGCCGGGTCGTCGGGCGGCACCAGCCGGCCCGGTCGCTCACCCGCGTCGGTGCGACCCACCGCCTGCGGCACCCCGCCGACATCGCTGGCCAGTACCGGGATGCCGCAGGCCAGCGCCTCGGTGATCACCATGCCGTACGTCTCGGCGTGCGACGGCAGGATCAGCAGATCGGCGTCGGCGTACGTGCCGGCCAACGTCGCCGCCGCGCGGGGCCCGGCCAGCGTGACGCGGTCCCCGAGCCGGTGGTACGCGATCCGCTGCCGGACCCGGTCGACGTACGCGGCGGCGGTCAGCGCTCCTACGCAGAGACATTCCCAGTCCAGGTCGGTGACGGTGGCGAGCGCCTCGACGAGCACGTCGTGGCCCTTACGGGGGGTGACCGACGCGACGCAGAGCAGCCGTCGGCCGGCCGGGTCCCGGTTCGCCAGGGGCGCCGGTGCGACGCCCGGCACCGCCACCCGGATCCGGTCGGCGGCCAGACCGTGGCGGGCGGCGAGTTGGCGGGCCGTCGCGTCGCTGGTGGCGATCACCGCCGCCGAGCCGAGCACCGCGCGTTCGGCCAGGTCCAGCTCGGCAGCCTCAGCCGGGTCCAGCCCGGTCTCGTCGGCGAGCGGCAGGTGGACCAGCACGGCCAGCCGCAGCCGGTCGGCGTGCGGTCCGATCACCTCGGGCACCCCACAGGCGACCAGACCGTCGATCAGCACGACCGTGCCGTCGGCCAGGGTAGCGAGGAGGTCGGCGAGCGCGGCCCGGCTGGTCCGGTCCGGGCGCGGCCAGTCACCGGGGAGAGCGATCTCGCGCACCGGCCATCCGGCCGCAGCCAGACCTGTGCAGACCTGCCGGTCGTAGACGTTGCCGCCGCTGGGGGCGGTCGGATCGTCCACGTTGCCGGGCAGTACCACGACGACCATCGACGTCAGAGCGCCCGCTCGTAGCTCGCCCAGGCGATGTGCGACTCGTGCAGGGTGACGCCGATTCCGGTCAAACCACGGGCACCGCCACCGAGATCGCCCGCGTGCACCCGGTCGGCCAGCCGGTCGGCGATCAACTTGGCCAGCCATTCGGTGGAGGTGTTGATCCCCGCGAACGCCGGCTCGTCGTCGAGGTTGCGGTAGTTCAACTCCGCCAGTACGGCCTTGAGCTGCTCGGTGGCCAGGCCGATGTCGACGACGATGTTGTCGCTGTCGAGGTCGGTGCGCTTGAACGTGGCGTCGACGACGAAGGTGGCACCGTGCAGCCGTTGCGCCGGCCCGAACACGTCACCGGTGAAGCTGTGGGCGACCATGATGTGGTCACGTACGGTGACGCTGAACATTTTTCATCCTCCAGTCGGATAACGGATCACGTGGCACAACGCCGGCAACTCGCCGGCCGCGAGCCGGGGCAGCACCTGCGGCAGGTCGGCGAAGTCACTCTCGCCGGTCAGTAGGGCGTCGAACCTCTCGTCGGCGAGTAGGTCCAGGGCGAGGGCGAGTCGTCCGGCGTACCCGTGCCGCTCGCGCCGGGCCGGGGCGACCCGGCCGACCTGGCTGCTGCGCACGGTCAACCGGCGGGAGTGGAAGTGCTCGCCGAGCGGCACGGTCACCGGGCGGTCGCCGTACCAGCTGAGGTCGACCACCGTGCCCTCGACGGCGAGCAACTCCAGCGATCGGGCCAACCCGGCCGACGTGGCGCTGGCGTGGAACACCAGATCGCACCCGCCGGCGGCGGCGTCCGGGTGGGCGAAGTCGACACCGAGCGCGGCGGCGGTCGCGGCCCGTGCGGGGTCGACGTCGACCAGTTCGACCCGTACGCCGGGGAACCGGGCGGCCAGCGCGGCGACGGTGGCGCCGACCATGCCGGCGCCGACCACGGCGATCCGGTCGCCGAGCAGGGGGGAGGCGTCCCACAGGGCGTTGACCGCGGTCTCCACCGTGCCGGCGAGCACCGCGCGGCGGGCCGGCACGGCGTCCGGGACCACGGTGACCGCGTCGGTCGGCACGACGTAGCGGGTCTGGTGCGGGTAGAGACAGAAAACGGTACGCCCGACGAGCTCGGCCGGGCCCTGCTCGACCTGCCCGACGTTGAGGTAGCCGTACTTGACCGGGGCGGGGAAGTCGCCGTCCTGGTGGGGGGCGCGCATCGTGGCGTACTGGCTGGGCGGCACCTCGCCCCGGAAGACCAGCGTCTCGGTGCCCCGGCTGAGCCCGGTGAACCGGGTCCGCACCAGGACCTCGCCGGGGCCGGGCGGGCCGACCTCGACCGGGCGGATCTCGCCGGTGCCCGGGGTACGCAGCCAGAACGCGTGAGCACGCGGCGTCATCGGCTGTCTCCCCGTCTGTCAATCGCGCCTCGTCCCGGCGGCCCTGATAACCATAGCCGGGCACGGAGGGTGATTCTTGGTGCTCACCAGCGCAATTTGCAGATAAGCGCAACAAGGTTGACAGATCGGTATGCGGCGATCGACGGTGGGTGCTGTCGGCGGTTGTTTCCAAGATCCGGGGGATACCCATGCGACGTTGCATCACGGCGGCGATCGCCTGCCTGCTGACGGTCACCGGCGGGTCGCTCGGGTTCGCCCTGCGCCCGGCGTACGCCGCGCCCGCCTGCACGGTCGACTACCAGGTGACCAGGGAATGGTCGACCGGGTTCATCGCCAGGATGGCACTGACCAATCTGGGTCCGCCGGTCTCCACCTGGCGACTCACCTTCACTCCGGGTGCCCGACAGACGATCAACTCCGCCTACCGGCAGGTGCCGCCAGGTCTCGTCCTGAGCGCGCTCGCCTGGCCGTACGAGCTGCGCTCCGACGCCGGGGCGTACCACCTGGACACCGGCGAGTCGGTGCGGGTGCAGTTCAGCGGCAGCTATTCCGTGGCCAACCCGCCACCGACGAGCTACCACCTCAACGGCCAGACCTGCAACATGGACCCCGACCTGCCGCCGAGCCCGAGCGTCGCGCCGAGCCCGAGCGTCCCGCCCAGCCCGAGCGTCCCGCCGGCCGATCCGTTCCCGCCGGTCGTCGCGCTGCGCAGCCCGCAGATGAACCAGATCTTCGCCACGACCGGGCCCATCCCGGTGGCGGTCGACGTCACCGCCGCCGCCGGACGTCGGATCACCCGGGTCGAGTTCCGCTCCGCCGGCACCCTGCTGCACACCGACACCACCGCCCCGTACACCTTCACCTGGCACGGTGCCCCGCCGACCAACGGGACGCGGATCGCCGCGACCGCCCACGACGACGCCGGCGCCCACGCCACCGCCGAGGTCCGCGGCGTCCGGGTGGTGAGCCCCGCGCCGCCCGGTCACGCCCCGGTGCTGACCGTGGCCGGCAACCAACTGGTCACCGTCGACCAGCAGCCCCGGCCGTATCAGCTGCGCGGCGTGGTCCGCGCCGGCGCCGAGTCACTGTGCCGCGACGGCTCCGGGATCTTCCACGGCCCGGTCGACGACGCCTCGGTGCGAGCGATGCGGCGGTGGCGGATCAACGCCGTGCGGATCCTGCTCGACCCCGAATGCTGGCTGGGTCGCGACCCGGTCCCGCCGGACTTCCGGGGGGCCGTCTATCGCGACGCGATCAGCGGGTACGCGCAGCGGCTCGTCCGGCACGGGATCACCCCGATCCTGGCCTGGCACGGCCCGGCGACCCCACTGCAACGGACGTTCTGGGTGGACGTCGCCGCCCACTTCGACGACGACAACAGCATCCTGTTCGACCTGCACGGCGACGCGTACCCGGCGATCGGGGAGCTGCCGCCCGACGCGGCATGGCGGGCGTGGCGTGACGGCCTGCCGTCGGCCGGCCTGCCGCCCGACTGGCCGGAGTTCGGAGCGGACACCCTGATCTACAACATTCGGCACTTCGCCGGCAGCCACAACGCCCTGCTGGTCGGCGGCCTCGACGGCGGCAACGACCTGTCCGGCTGGCTGGCCTACCCGCCCGACGACCGGTACGCCGGCGGCAACCTCGTCGCAGCCTGGCACGTCGACGACGACGCGGTGTGCGCCACACCGGACTGCTGGCAGCAGCAGGTCACGCCGGTCGCGGCCGAGGTGCCGGTGGTCGCCGCCGAGGTCAGTGCGGACACCGGTGGGCACCGGTTCGTCGCCGAGGTGATCGACTGGCTCGACGACCGTGACCTCGGCTTCCTCGGATCGGTGTGGCACACCGACGGATACGGCGACGTTCCGCCGTTGATCCGTGGCTACGATGGCCGGCCGACGCCGTACGGTGCCGGGGTGAAGGCGCAGCTGCGCCGGTGACCGTCCACCCAGGCCAACGGAGAGCGCCAACTCCGCGCCCGGGACAACACGATGCGCTGTTCTGCGGTAACCTGCCCAGTCGTCGTCCAGGCCCGACGGTCCGGGCGATGACCCACCCTCACCTCGGCCCACCCTACGACGGGGCCGAGCGTCTGATTCGGAAGGAAACCGATGTCGCAGACCATCGCAGGACCGGCCACCGAGCAGAAGTCCTGGCTCGTCGCGCTGCTGCTCAGCTTCTTCCTCGGCGGGTTCGGAGCGCACCGGTTCTACGTCGGCAAGATCGGGACCGGCGTTCTGATGCTGGTCACCTTCGGCGGACTGGGCCTCTGGGCGCTGATCGACTTCATCGTCATCCTGATCGGCAAGTTCACCGACAAGCAGGGCCAGCCGCTGGCCAAGTGATCGGCGAAGCCCGCAGGCTGGGGCGCTACCCGTACGGGTAGCGCCCCAGCCGCGTCACGAGACGTCGACGACGACCGCTCCGCCGCCGAGCGCGGTGGTGTCGGCGTTGATCCGGCTGTCGTAGACGACGGTCCCGGTGTCCGCCTCCCGGATCCGGATCCAGAACCGGTCCTTGCCCTGCTCCCGCAGCGCCTCGTCGTTCAACCCGACCAGGTACTCGTAGTCGCCGGCACCGTTGACCGTGCCCCGGCCGTTGAACCGCACCTGTGGACCGTCGACGACGTACCCACGGTGGCTGGTGGCGGCGAACTCCCACTCGCCGAGGCGCAGCCGCAGCGCCGCCGGTCCCGGCCCGGTCGTTTCCGGCCCGGTGGCCGCGACGAACCCGAACTCGGCCCGCCCGGCCTGCTCCTCGTCGGCGACGTACGCCCCGGCCGGTGAGATGACCCAGCCGGAGCCGGCGACGTACCCGCCGCCGGCCCGGTGTACCGCCAGATAGCCACCGGTCAGGGTGTGCGCGGCAGCCCGGTCGTCGATCACCGTGACCGTCGGTCGGTACACCCCCGGTTCGGCGTAGGTGTGCGCCGCGACGCAGGCGGACCCGTCGATCGTGCCGGCGTCCACGGTGTCGTCGCCCCAGACCACCACGCAGCGGTGCGTGTCGTCCGTGCCGGAGTCGGTGAAGGTCGCGGTGACGCCGACCTCGGTGCCGGCCGCGACCGGACCGGCCGGACCGGTGACCGCGATCACCACCGGAGCGGTGTTGACCGGCCGGATCGGCGCGACGCTTTCCAAGGTCGGCACCACCGGGACGATGGAGCCGTCGTCGGCGAATTCCAGTCGGTCGATGGTCGTCTCCCGGTGGGTGCCGTCGCCGTCCGGGATGGCGAACCGGTGGTACGCCACGTACCAGTCGTCGGTGCCGGGGACACGCACAACCGAGTGGTGGCCGGTGCCCTTGATTCCCAACGACAGGTCCTTACGCAGGATGGTGCCGCGCCGCTCGCTCCACGGCCCGAGCGGCGAGTCACCGACGGCGTACGCCACCTGGTAGTCCTCGCTGCGGGTGTCGTTCTCCGACCACATGAAGTAGTAGCGACCGTCGCGCTTGATGACAAAGGCACCCTCGTTGTACCCGGCCGGCCGGTGCGAGGTCACCTTCGTCGGGTCGAACGACACCATGTCGTCGTTGAGTTCGACCTGGTAGGCGTAGCCGTTGCCCCAGTACAGGTAGGAGCGGCCGTCGTCGTCGGTGAAGACCGCCGGGTCGATCATCTGGCCGGGGTAGGTCCCGGCCGGCACCAGCGGCTCGCCGAGCGCGTCGCGGAACGGCCCGGTCGGTGAGTCGGCGACGGCGACCCCGAGGTGCTTACCGGTGTCGCCGGTGGCCTTTCCGCCACTGAAGTAGAAGTACCACCTGCCGTCGCGTTCGGCGATGGTCGGCGCCCAGGCGCTGTTGTCCGCCCAGTCGACGTCGGTCTCCAGGTCCAGGATGACCCCGTGGTCGGTCCAGTTCACCAGGTCCACCGAGGAGAACACCGAGAACTTCGTGCCGCTCCAGCCGGCGAAACCGTCAGTGGTGGCGTAGAGGTAGAACCTGTCGCCGAAGACCGCGATGTTCGGGTCGGCGTACAGGCCGGGCAGCACCGGGGAGCGCATCAGCCGGGCCTCGACGGTCCAGGTCGCGGTGGAGCCGTCGGCTCCGGTGACCGTGTACGTCACCGGTGCGCTCAGGTCCCGGACGGTGCCCGACGCCGGTGCGACGCTGGCGCCGGGGGCCAGGGCGAACTCCGGGGCCAGGGCGGTCAGGTCGGTGTCCGGCCGGACCGGCAGGATCACCCGGCGGTCGTCGGCGTCGACGATCGCGTCCACCTTCAGCTGCGGCAGGGTCGCGTCGGTGATCGCCGCCGGGTCGCCGCCGAGGGCGTACACCTCGTCGGCGGTCAACGCCCGGCCGTAGATCCGGAAGTCGTCGACCTCACCGGCGAAGTACGGGTCCTCCCCGTACCGCGACCGTCCGATGTAGCCAGCGTTGCTGCCGGCGGCATCGTGCAGGTCCGCCGGGCGTACGGCCACGTCGGTGGCCCGGGCGATCGCGACGCCGTCGAGATACATCACGGCGGTACGGGTGGCCGAGTCGACGGTCACCGCGAGGTGCTTCCACTCGCCGCCGGGCAACGCCGACGACGCCCGCAGCTGCTTCTCGGCCTGCCAGCTGCCGGTGGTGATCGCCGAGAACAGCACCCCGCCGGTGTTCGGGCCGCTGAACAGGTAACGGTTCCTGTCCGGCCCCAACCCGTAGATCCACTGGTTGGCGGTGCTGGAGGCGTCCCACTTGACCCAGGTCGCCACGGTGGTGCTGGTGACCCCGGCGAACACGCCGTTGGGGATCGTGACGTACGGCGCGGTGGTGGAGGTGCTGGCGCCGCCGCTCATCTTGAACGAGCCGCCGTGCACCCCGGTGCCGAACGCGGGAGTCCGCTCGTAGCGGCCGTGCCGGCCCTGCCCGGAGGAGTCGGTGGCGACGCTGCCGCCGGTCTCGTCGAACTCGTAGTGCAGCAGCAGCCCGTCGGTCGGCTCCGGCCCGGGGTCCGGTCCGTACGCGACGAGCAGCGCGTCGTATTCGGCCTGGGTGACCGGCAGCACGGTGCCGTGCCGGGGGCTGGTCGGCAGCGCGTAGTCAGTCGACGGCGTCCACACCCCGGAGGCGAGGTCGGTGGTCTCGAACGGGAGGTAGCCGCGCCCGCCGAACTCGTCGATGAACAGGTACCACTTCTCCTCGGTGTTCGACTTGAAGATGGTGGGCCCTTCACCCTGGGACATCACGCCCTGGCCGATGCAGTCGGCCAGGAAGTCCCAGCCGGTGTCGCGCAGTGACGTCGATGTCTCGGCGAGGATGAACTTGCTGCACGGCGTCGACGACGAGTTGTTGCGTTCGTCCTTGGTGAACCGGTAGTAGACGCCGTCGTGGTCGATCACCGTCGAGTCGATGACCGAGTAGCCGGGGTCGACCCACACCTGCGGTTCGGAGAAGGTGTGGAAGTCGCGGGTGGTGGCGTACAACATCTTGTTGTAGGTGTTCCCGGTGTGGTCCGGGTCGTCGGCCGGGTAGAGCTTCGAGGCCCAGAAGACGACGTACGCGCCGATCGTCGGGTCGTAGTAGGTCTCCGGCGCCCAGGTGTTGCCGGCGGTGTCCGGGGAGACCTGGACGAGGCGCTGGTCGGTCCAGTTGACCAGGTCGGTGGACTCCCACACCATGATCGACTTGCTGCCGTGGCGCTGCGCGCCGTCCCAGTCGCCGTTGCCGTGGATCCGCAGGTCGGTGGCGATCTGGTAGAACTTGTCGCCGTCCGGGGAGCGGATGATGAACGGGTCCCGCAGGCCCTGCTCGCCCAGCGTGGAGGTGAGCACCGGCCGGCCGTCGTTGAGCTGCTGCCAGCGCAGCGGGTCGTTGCCCTGGCTGAGCGCGAAGTAGACCTGCTCGCCGTCGGCGGTGCCCTCGCCGGTGAAGTAGCTGAACAGGTAGCCGGTGCGGTCGGCCGGTGCCGGCAGTTCGGGGATGCTGGCGGTGAACTCGCGGGTGGCGCTGGCCGCGTTGCGGGTGACGGTGGCGGTCAGCGTGACGGTGGTGCCGCCGGCTCCGGGCGCGGGCCGGTGCACCACTCCGTCGGTGCCGACCACCGTCGGGTCGTCCGATGCCCAGGTCACGGCGGTGCCGTCGGCGCCCGTCGTGGGCAGGGTCAGGTTTCCGCGTACGTCGTCGACGTCGTGCACGGTCAGCGCCGCGGCGGCGTCGGCGACGATCCGCGCGTCGTCGAATTCAGCCAGTACGGTCACCTCGAAGCTCCTGGTGTCGGTGACGGTGCCCCGGCGCAGGGTGGCGGTGAGCGTGGCCTGGGCGTCTGGTTCGCCGACGGCCGGTCGGGTCACCGTACCGTCGGTGGCGACCACCGTCGGGTCGCTGGAGGTCCAGTCGATGCCCGAGCCGCCGGGCCCGGTGGCCGGCAGCGTGAGGTCGGCGGTGATCCGGCTGGTGTCGCCGAGGTCCAGCGCGGCCGCGTCGTGGGCGACGACCGCGGCGGCTGCGCGTTCCCCGAGCTGGGCGGCCTCGTCGGCGGTGACCGCCCGGTCGTAGATGCGGAAGTCACGCACCCGGCCGGCGAGGTGGCGGTCGCCGGTGTAGACCGAGCGTCCGATGTAGTTGGCGGTGGTGGTGCCGCCACCGATCGACGCCGGGGTGATGGTGACCGCGGTGTTGCGGCCGACCTCGACGCCGTCCTCGTAGAGCACAGCGGTGTTGCCGGTCTGGGTGTAGGTGAGGTGTTTCCAGACGCCCCGGGCGAGGTTGCGGGACGGGTTCGGTCGGGTGTTCTGCTCGGTGGACCAGTTGCCGCTGGCGATGGCGGCGCGGAACTGGTCGCCGGTGGCGAACAGGTATCCGTCGCCGGTGCCGCCGCTGGTGTTGCCCATTCCGAAGATGAAATATGGGGTGACCTGGGCCGGGTCGATGAACACGTCCATCGCCACGGTGACCGAGTCGAGGTCGCGCAGCACGTCGTCGGGCAGGTCCACGTACGTGTCACTGCCGTTGAGGCCCAGGCCGTCGGCACCGGACCAGTCGGCGGCACCGTGCACGGTGCCGTGCCGGTCGTTGCCGGAGGCGTCGGTGGCGACGGTTCCGGCGGTGGCGTCCAGTTCGTACCACAGGACGAGGCCGTCGGTGGGTCCGGCCGCGGTGGCGGTGGTCGGCCCGGCGGCCAGCAGACCGGTGGTGAGAGCGAGGGCGGCGAGCGACGCCAGGGCTGTTCGTCGTGGTCCGGTGGTACGCGGTCGAGCCCGCTGCGGCATGACTGTCTCCTCCTGGGAGGCGTCCGGTTTGCTGGGTTGACACTTGATATGAGCCGATGTTAGCGCTAACAACGTGCGTCGGGCGACACCCCGGTCAGCGTTCGCCCGATTCGTCGCCGTGACACGGCAGTTGCGAGAGTGTTAACCGGGGCGTACCTCGTCGTCAAGGGTCTGCCAGCCCCGGTCGTGCGTCGGTCGGCCGTAGCGGACGGTAGGGTCGCGCGGCATGAGGACGGTTTACACGTCAGCCGAACCCGACACCTTCCACCCCGCCCGGGAACGGCTGGTCGGCCAGGTCGGCAAGTGGGCGCGTCGGCAGCGGCGCACCGGGCTCGACCCGTTCGTGATCGAGACACTGCTGGAGCACCGGTGGAGTCACGGTGACGGTCTGCTCGGACGGTGGCACCCTGACGATCTCACCGCTGCTCTGCTCGACTGGTTTCCCCGACAGGTCACCATGCACCCGGACGACTGGGACGCCGTCGTGCCGAGCGTACGGGGATTCGTCGACTTCCTGTTCGACGAAGGGCTCGCCGACCGGCACTGCGCCGACCGGGACCTGCTGCACAAGACGCTCGACGAGCTGACCGGACCGGTCGCCGAGGCACTGGCCGACGAGCGGCGCTACGGTCCGGCGAAGTACTGGGCCACCCGGATGATGCGCGACGGCGTCGACCCGACCGACAACGCGGCCGCCCAGGCGTTCATCGCCGAGGTGCACGCCGGCCGGATCCCCGTCGACCGGGACCTGCTCAACCAGATCATGGCCAACCACCTGGCGGCGTCGGACCGCGCCCAACGCCCACCGACCCTGCCACTGGTGGTCGTCCCGGACGACGCCGAGCTGCGCCCGGCGGCCGAAGCGTCGACGATCCTGCACCGGGTCCGGCAGTTCGTGGCCTGGGTGGGCCAGGGCCGTACCCTGACCCCGAACGGCAACTTGCGGCTGGCCGACGCCCGGGAACTGATCCCGCTGCTCGGCACCGCAGACGTGATCGATCCGGCCATCGGTGACCGGGTGTTCAAGACCCGCAGCAGCGAGGAGCTGTACGGGCTCTCGGTCGTCGTCGCCTGGGCCCGGGCCGCTCGGGTGGTCCGGCCGGTCAAGGGCCGGCTCGTTCCGGTCAAGAGCGCGGCGAAGCTGCTGACCGACCCGCTCGCCCTGGCCAGGCGGCTGTACGCTGCGCTGCCCGAGATCGGGGCGGCGGTGTGCGGCAGCGGCTGGAGCGAATCGTTGATGCGGTGGCGGTTCGACGACGCCGTCGTCATCGCGGCGCTCACCCTCTACTCGTCCGCCGAACCGCTGCCGGTCCCGGCTCTGCGTGATCTGCTGCACCAGGCGCTGGAGGAGTCGATGCTGGTGCCGTATGGCGGCACCGAGGAGCAGCAGCAGGCCTGGCGCCAGTTCGCCCACAACGACGCCGACCGGCTGTTCGCGCAGCTGGCCGACCTCGGCGCGGTCCGGCTCACCGACGACGAGATCAGCCTGACGCCGCTCGGTGCCGCGTTGGTCAGGCACCACCTGCGCGAACAGGGCGTGGTGGTGCCGACCGTCGCGGACCTGCTGGACGAGACCGCCGAGGTGGTGGTGGCGGTCGCCGCCGACAGCGATCCGGACAGCGCCGACCGGCTGCTGACCGCCTGGTGCGCCAACCAGCCGCAGAGCGGTACCGCCGAGCTGCGGACGCTCGCCCGGCGTACCGACGACCGGACACACCGGCGTCTCGCCCGGTCCCATGCGGGGTAGCCGTCTGCCCGTCCGGCAGGTGGCGGGCGGCCTCTAGCATCCGGATCATGAGCTACCAACCGCCGGGGCCACCACCACCACCGTCACCCGCCGGGCCGAGCCGTGGTCGGCGGACGACCGTGATCATCGTCGCTGTCGTGCTCGCCGTCGTCCTGCTCTGCTGCGTCGGCGTCGCCGGGGGTGGCTTCTTGCTGTACCGGACCGTGTCGGCGGCCACCGAGCCGGCCCGCGACGCCACCACCGCCCACTTCGACGCGCTGTCCGCCGGCGACTACGCCGGCGCCTACCAGCGACTGTGCCAGGACCGCCGGGACACCCTGTCCGAGACGGAGTACGTCCGGCAGGAGTCCGCCGCCGGACAGATCGCCGGGTACGACATCGTCGGCGTCAACGTGTCGACCACCAACGGGCGGACATCCGGCACTGTCACCGTCGAAGTCACCTACGACGGTGGCGCGCAGCGGCAGGAGGCCGTCAGACTGGTCGAGGAGAACGGCGAATGGCGGGTCTGCCAGTGACACCCGACCACCTGCCACGACGGTGACGGAGGGCGGAGCGGGATGATCGAGGCACTGCTGCCAACCACGGCGGTCGCCCGCGAGGCGTTCGACGACAGCGTCCCGGTCACCCTGTTCCCCGAGGAGTCGGCGGTGCTCGGCAACGCGGTGGACAAGCGCCGCCGCGAGTTCGGCACCGCCCGCCGCTGTGCCCACGAAGCCCTCGCCGAGCTGGGTTTCCCCGGCGTACCGGTGCCGTCCGGCGCACGCCGCGAACCCCGCTGGCCGGCCGGGGTGGTCGGCAGCATCACCCACTGCGCCGGCTACCGCGCCGCAGTGGTGGCCCGGTCGGTCGACCTGACCACGGTCGGCATCGACGCCGAACCACACGAGCCGCTGCCCGCTGGAGTGCTGAACAGCATCACCGTTCCCGACGAACTCACCTGGCTCGCCACCCGCCGGGACACCCACCCGCAGGTGCACTGGGACCGGCTACTGTTCTGCGCCAAGGAAGCCGTCTACAAGGCGTGGTATCCGCTGGCGGAACGCTGGCTCGGCTTCGAACAGGCGTACGTCGAGGCGACCCCCGGCTCCGGTGGCGCCGCCACCTCCGGCTCCGGCGCCGCCACCGACGGGGACTTCACCGCCCGGCTGCTGGTGCCCGGACCGGCGCTGCCCGACGGCACGCCGCTGACCGGGTTCACCGGCCGGTGGCTGACCCGTAACGGCCTGATCGTCGCCGCGATCAGCGTCCCGGCCGGCCCCGACGTCTGACCGTCACACCGCCCCAGAACGCCAACCCGTTGATGTGGATCCTCGGCCCGCCTGGGCTGCCCAGCCCGGCGGCCCGCTGACCGAAGTCGCCCATCAGGCCGACACCGGAGATCGACACCTCGGCGTCGTCCGGCACCACGATCTCGATCCCGCCCATGATCGCCCAGGCCCGGATCCGGATCGCGTTCGCATCGAGCCGCGCCTCCCGCAGATCGATCCGGCTGCCGCCCCAGAAGGCGATCGCCCGCAGAATGCCCGGTGCCACCCACCGGCCACGCCGGTCGAAACCGCTCATCACCGCGACCGCCCACTGCGACGGCCGCGACGGCGCCAGACCGTGCTCGCCGCGCCGGGCCACCGCGTCGGACACCGCCCGGGGGATGTCCCGGGTCAGCGGTTCCAACTCCGCGTACGTCCGGGCGGCGTACACCCGGCCCAGCCGTTCGTCCAACTCGGGCAGATCGATCCGGCCCTCGGCGGCTGCGGCCCGCAGCACCTCCGCCACCTGCTCGCGGTCGGCGTCGGAGGCCCGCAGCCCGTCAGGTGGCAGCCGGTCAGGAAGGTCGCTCACGCCCACAGGGTACCGAGCGGCGCCGGGTCCGTCGGATCGGTCAGATAGCGCGCCAGCACCTCGGTGTGCAACGGGAACGCGAGCCTGACCGGCTCGGTCACCACCAGCCACTCGGTGGCCTCCTCGGTCGCCACCGACGCCGGCAACGTCTGCGCCGGGCGGGGCGGCAGCACCCCGAAGACCAGCAGGCTGGCGCCGCTCGGCACGCTGCGTACGGCGTACAGCCGCACCTGGTCGGCCCGCCCGGTCAGGCCGGTCTCCTCGCGCAGCTCGCGGACCACCGCGTCACGCCAGTCCTCGCCGTACTCGATGAACCCGCCCGGCAGCGCCAACTCGCCGCGCGCCGGCTCGATGTCGCGTCGCTGCACCACCACGCCGATCCCCTGTGGAGTCGTCACCGGCACCACGGCGACCGCCACCGGCGTCGGGTTGCGCCAGACCTGCTGCCCACAGTGGTTACAGGACCGGGGCCAGCCGGCGTCGGCCGGGTAGCGGGCACCGCAGGACGAGCAGAACGAGTAGGGCGCACCTGTCACAGCGCCCGACGATACGCCGGTCGCAACCTGCGACCGCTGTCGCCTATCCGACCGCCGCCGGGCACCCGGCGCCGTCCCCGGTCGGGGATCCTGACGGCAGCAAACCGTACGGGGAGGTGTGCCGATGCTGTTCAGCGCGGCGTGCCCGGTCCGGGAGACCGAGCGGGACTGGATCGACGAGTCACTGTCCTGGCTGATCCGCGAGTTCGGCGAGCCGGCGCTGCGCGGCCCGGTGGTGCTGCCCACCGACGAGTTCTTCCCCGGCACCTACCACGGCAGCGAGGCAGACGTGGCGGCCGTGCTGCACCGCGTCGCACGGCACATGGCCGTCGACCCCGACCGGGTCGAGCTGGTCTTCGAGCCGGCCGACGACTCCGAAGCAGCGCTACTGGCCAGCCTGCCGGCGTACGCGCAGGCCGCTTCCGGCGCGGCCGGGCACTACGTACGTCGGGGCGGCCGGGGCGTGATCACCATCGCCGGGGCGCAGGCCTGCCAGCCGACGGCGCTGGTCGCCACCATCGCGCACGAGCTGGCCCACGAACGCCTGATCGGCGAGGGCCGGCACCGCCCCGACGCCGCCGACCACGAGCCGCTCACCGACCTCACCACCGTCTTTTTCGGACTCGGCATCTTCACCGCCAACGCCGCCTTCGACTTCCGGGGCCGGGCCGGCGGCTGGCAGTCGAGCCGGCTCGGCTATCTCACCGAGCCGATGTACGGCTACGCGCTGGGCCGGTACGCCTGGCTGCGCGACGACCTGCCGCCCCGCTGGGCCCGGCATCTGGACACCAACCCGCGCAGCTACCTGCGCCGGTCGCTGCGCTACCTGGACCGGCGGCGGTAGCTGCGTCACGTGGACCGGCGGCGGTAGCTGCGTCACCTGGACCGGCGGCGGTAACCTGCGGCGATGCGGCACACCCTGGAGCCGAACACCCGGACCCTGCACGGCTACTTCTCACCCGGCTATCCGCCGGTGCTCACCATCGACCCCGGCGACACCGTCACCCTCCGTACCCTGGACTGCTGGTGGTCGGCCGGGCCGTACGCCGGCGGGCCGCACGACCAGCGGCCCCGGGTGCCGGCGTACCGGCCGGGGTTCGGCCATGCGCTGGTCGGGCCGGTCGCGGTGCGCGGCGCCCGGCCCGGGACGACCCTGTCGGTACGGGTCGACGAGGTGTTGCCGGCCGAGTGGGGCACCACCCTGGCCGGCAGCGCGTTGACCCCGCACAGTGAGCGGTACGGCATCGCCGGCACCGAGACGGTGCACACCTGGCAGCTGGACCCGGTTGCCAACACCGGCCGTAACCAGCTCGGCCACACCGTGACCCTGCGGCCGTTCCTCGGGGTGCTCGGCATGCCGCCGGCGCAGCCCGGCGAGCATTCGACGATCCCGCCCCGACGCTGCGGCGGCAACCTGGACTGCAAGGACCTGGTCGCCGGCAGCACCCTGCTGCTGCCGGTCACCGTCGACGGTGCGCTGTTCTCCGTCGGCGACGGGCATGCCGCCCAGGGCGACGGCGAGATCTGCGGTACGGCGATCGAATGCCCGATGGACCGGGTCGCGCTCACCATCGACCTGGTCGACGACCAGCCGCTGACCGGCCCGGTGGCCCGGGTCGACGGCGCCTGGCTGACCCTCGGCCTGGGCGACACCCTCGACGCCGCGGCCGCCGACGCACTCGACGCGATGATCACTCTGATGTCCCGCCGGCACGGGCTGTCCCGGGGTGACGCGGTCGCCCTGGCCAGCATCGTCGTCGACGTACGGGTGACGCAGATCGTCAACGGCGTGGTCGGCGTGCACGCCCGGCTCGCCGACGACGCCCTCCGCTGAGTGCCGCCGCAGGTTGCTAGTAGCCGACGGTGAGCCAGGAGCGGTGCGTCGTGGGAGTCTCGATCTCGTCGGCGAACGCACAGGCGTAGTCCTCGACGCCGATCGCCGAACGGCCGTTCGCGTCGGACACCAGCGCGGTCCGGCTCGTCCGGTACGTGCCTCTGCGGGTGCCGGGCGCATGCGGGCCGAACTCGGCGGCGGGCACCAGCACGAACCAGTCGATCTCGCCGGGGGACGCCTCCAGCGTGTCGAGTGCCTGCTGGTGGGCGGTGACGCGGGGCCGCAGCGCGTCGGGGAACGAGTCGGTGTCGCCGAGGCGAGGCCCTCCCGTCCGGAGCGGCAGGACGGCCGAGCCACCCACGATGCCCAGCCGGACGCGACGGTGGACAGCGGGAAGCAGCGCCCGGACGCTGGCGACGATCCCACCCTCGGCACTGAGCGCCGGCAGGGCCACGGCGAGGACGTCGGCGTCGCTGGTCATCCGCGCCGCGAAGGAGGGGTCGTACACGGTGCCGGTGACGCAGGAGACGCCTGCCGGCCAGGTGCCCGCCGCGCTGCGCGAGACGGCGACGACGTCGTGGCCGCGCGCCGCGAACTCCCGGACGAGGGCGGAGCCGGCGAAGCCGGTGCCCACAACGACGATTCTCATTTGACGGTCTCCTGGCGGTGATCAGCTGGGGCGGGTGCTGCGCAGATGTGCGACACCCACTGTCGGCGTCGAGACCGCCGTTGCCAAACACAGCGTTAGCCGCTTACCTTTTGTTAGTGACGGCATCTCGTGACAGGCGGGTCAGCGAAAAGGCGTGTGGAGAGTTCCGTCGGGTGGCCGAGTTCGCGGGCCGCAAGTGGAACGCCGCGATCCTGATGAGCCTGTATCTCGGCCACGAACGCTTCTCGGAGCTGCGCGCCAACGTCGACGGCATCTCGGACCGGCTCCTCTCAGCGCGGCTGCAGGAACTGGTGCGGGAAGGGCTCGTCCGCAAGGAGGTGACCCCCACATATCCGGTGCAGGTGCGGTACTCCCTCAGCGACGCCGGCCGGGAACTGATCCAGGTGCTGCATCCACTGGTCAGCTGGGCACACCGCTGGGGTTGGGGGGCAGCCGCCGCAGCACCAGCAGGCACGCTCACACCCCCGTGGTCGAGCCGGGACGGACGATCATCAGCACCGTGACGGTCGCCCAGAGCAGGTTGAACACCCCGGTGTACGCCGCCAGCCGCCCCGGGGCCGCCCCGGCTTTCGTCGCGTCGACTCCGGCCAGCAGCGTCGCCTGACGGGGCAGGACCCGCAGCACCAGCAGCGCGGCGGCGATCGCGGTGAGCGCGATCGACACCAGCAGCCAGGCGTCGGTGAGCACCTCGAGGCTGGTGGCGGTGGCCAGACCGAAGACCGGCACGACGATCCCGACGGCGGCGTACACCCGGCAGATCCGGTGCAGCGTCCGCAGCGTCGTGCGGGCGGCGGCGTCGTGCGGGTCGGCGATCGCCAGCCGGGCGGCGGCCGGGAACATGCTGGCCGCGACGGTCACCGGGCCGATCGCCACGATCGCCGCTAGCACATGTACGGAGAGCAGAAATTTCGTCACGACGCGACGGTATGGGTGGTTTCGTGACGCGAGGAGTGGCAGGAAGGACACAGGTCAACGGATTCTCGCCACGGCCGGCGTACCGTCCTCGGCATGCACCGGATCGCGATCCTCGCCCTCGACGGGGTGATCCCGTTCGACCTGTCCACCCCGATCGAGGTGTTCAGCCGGCTGCGGCTGCCCGACGGCCGGGCCGCCTACCAGGTGGTGGTCTGCGCGGCCACCGCCGAGGTGGACGCCGGCGCGTTCACCCTGCGACCCGCCGCCGACCTGACCGCGCTGGCCGCCGCCGACACGGTGATCGTCCCCGGCTGCGCCGACCTGTCGGCCCCGGTGCCGCAGCCGGTGCAGGCCGCGCTGCGTGCCGCCGCCGACGCCGGCACCCGGATCGCCTCGATCTGCTCCGGCGCGTTCGTCCTGGCCGCCGCCGGACTGCTCGACGGCCGACCGGCCACCACCCACTGGCGCGCCGCCGCGGACCTGGCCGCCCGCTACCCGGCCGTACGGGTCGACCCGGACGTGCTCTACGTCGACGACGGGCAGATCCTCACCTCCGCCGGGGCCGCCGCCGGCCTCGACCTCTGTCTGCATCTGGTCCGGCGCGACCACGGTTCGGCTGCGGCGGCCGACGCGGCCCGGCTGTCGGTGATGCCGCTGGAACGCAGCGGCGGGCAGGCCCAGTTCATCCCCGCCCAGTCACCACCGGCACCGCCCGAGCCGGCGATCGAGCCGCTGCTGAGCTGGCTGCGTGAGCAGGCGGCCGAACCGTTGACGCTGGCCCGGATCGCCGACCGGGCCGGAATGAGCTCCCGGACTCTGAACCGACGCTTCCGCGAACACACCGGCGTCCCGCCGCTGCGCTGGCTGCAGGAGGCCCGGATCCGGCAGGCCCAGCATCTGCTGGAAGCCACCGACGACGGGGTCGAGCAGATCAGCCGCCGGGTCGGCTTCGGCTCGCCGACCGCGTTCCGGGACAGCTTCAAACGGATCGTCGGCACCAGCCCGTACGCCTACCGGGGCGCGTTCCGCCAGCCGGACGGCGAGAGGAGCCGGGGGCGCCAGCGCGGCTGACCGGATCGCCGATCACCTTATGCCTTGGCCTTTTGACACAGTGTCATGCGACGGGGTCAGGGGTACCGGCTGAGTTTGATGCCAGAGGTGCATCAAGATGCACCTGCGGCATCACGTTCCAGAAGGACACCGTGGGTGCCCGGAAAGCCAGGCCGGCTTCGGCCCGTTGGGCATCAACCGGGTGGTAGGAGTGACGGGCGGCGGCGGGCGGCCAGGTCCTCGACCCAGCCGAAAGCCAGCACCACGCCGACCAGCAGCACGGTGCCGACGCCGAGGATTGCCGACTTGCCGGCGTAGAGCCCGGACATGGTGAGCAGCCCGCCGGCGGCGTACAGCACCGGCAGATGCCAGACGTAGATGGTCACCGCGCGGGCGTTGATCATGCGGATCAGCCGGGCCAGCCACGGCACCTGCGCCAGCCAGTCCAGCCGGGGCCGGGCCCGCATCAGCAGCAGCACCACTGCCCAGCCCCACACCAGCGCGCCGAGCCGGTCGTCCTCGCCCCGCTCGGCCAGCCACATCATGGCGCCGAGCGCCAGCGCGCCGACGCCGAGCGTGTACCACCTCAGCGGGACCCGGTCCAGCAGCCCGGTGTGCCGGGCGTAGCCGATCAGCCAGCAGGCGCCGTACGCGGCCATCGACCAGACCACGTCGGTGACCGGGTTGACCGGCAGGTCGACCAGCGGCGAAGCGAACAGCACGGCGAACGCGGACAGGGTCAGCAGCGCGCCGACCGGCCAGCGCCGGAACGCCCACCACAGCAGCGGGGAGAGCAGCACCAGCCAGAGGTAGGCGCGGATGTACCACAGCCCGAGCGAGAACGGCCCGCCCCACTCGCTGGACGGCGGGTTGCGCAGCGGGACCACCCACCAGGCGACGTCGGGCAGGCTGGGCCGCCAACCGACCAGGACCATCAGCGGTACGGCGACCGCGGCGAGCGCCCACAGCGGTGGCAGCAGCCGGCGCAGCCGCGAGCCGACGACCCGCAGCGGCGCTCCCCGGTCTAGTGACACGGCAGTCAGGTAGCCGGCCAGCGCGAACATCACCGGCATCGCCGGGAACGCCAGCGGCAGCCAGGTCAGCCACAGGGTGTGCAGCAGGTAGACCCGCAGGATCGCCAACGCCCGCAGCGCGTCGATGTACGGGCTGCGCTCGCGTGTCGGGCGCGGCGAGGCCACCTGGGTAGGCGCCTCCTGCTCGCTGTCGTGCAGGGGCGGACTGACACGCATGGCGGCCGAAACTATCCGGGGTAGCTGGGTGTTTCCGCAACGTACGGTTGCGGTGCAGCAACAAGCCGGTTAATGGCCGGCTGCGTCTCGTGCCGTACCGACGACCGGCGGTGCGGGGGTATCCGCTCGGACACCCCCGCACCAGCTACTCCGGACGACTCACCGGGTACGACCTACCGCTGCCGCACCGTCAACTCCACCGGCACCGTCGGCACCGGGTACGGGGTCAGTGCCCGCAGCGCCAACGTGGCGGTGTAGCGGCCGGGCCCGTCGACCCCGGTCGCGGCGTCAGCGGTGAACCGCAACGTGACGGCCTTCGACGCGCCCGGCGCCAACGTGAAGCTGGCCGGGCGTACCCGCAGCCAGGGCACCTCGGCCTGCGGCGCGCAGCCGTCCGCCCCGGACCACCGGGAGATCGACGGCAGGGCCGCCCACTGCGGCGACATGCCGCCGATCGCCAAACCGCCGCAGGCCCCGGCACCCCGGGACGCGGCCTGCCCGGTCGGGGCAAGCTCCTGCCAGGCGTCGGCCACCGGGTCGTACCCGATGGTCTGATCGGTGATCTCCCCGGCGGAGAGCATGCCGCCGGCCAGCACCAGGCGGCCGGCGGCCACCGAGTACGCCGCGCCGGTCACGTGCTCCGGCATGGCCGCGCGAGCCGACCAGCGGTCGGTGTCCGGGTTGTAGGCGAGGGTGTCTGCGTATTCGCCGTCGTGGCTGTACCCGCCCGCGCAGTAGATCCGCAGGTCGATCGCCCCGCAGGCATGCCACGCCACCTCGTGTGGGTAGTCGGCGCGGGCCCGGAACGTGCCGGTCGCCGGGTCGAACGCCAGCACGTCGGCCGACGCCCGGCACAGGGCGTCCCGGCAGCCGCCGACCAGGTAGATCGGCCCTTCGACGACTACCGCAGCCGCTGCCGCCCGGGGTGCCGGGTTGGTCACCCCGGCGAGGGTCTGCCACACCCCGGTCGCCGGATCGAATACGTCGATCGCCGACTGCGGCCGGAACTCGGTGTCCCAGCCGCCGAACACGTACACCTTGCCGTTGACCGCCGCCACCGCCGGCTTGCCCCGGCAGCGGCGGCGTGGCCGACGCAGCCGGCCGCTCCAGCACCGTCACCGTCACCGGCGCGGTCCCGGTGTTGCGGACGGTGAACTCGCCGCTGCCGCTGCCGCCGTCCGGCAGCTCCGCCCCGACCGGCGCGCCGCTGACCGCCAACTGCCCGCTGCGCAGGTCGAAGTCGACCCGCCGGGTGCCGCCGGCGATCACCGACGCGGTCCGCTTCCGCTGCTGGTACGGCGCCGCCTCGGCGACGAACGACCGCTGCTGCCCGGCCCCGCTGGCGAAGAACCAGTAGAACCCGTCCGGCACCGTCTCGTCGGCCGGGGTGGTCGCCGAGGTGCCGTACTCGTCCGGGCGTTGCGGGTCGGCGACCCGCGCCCCGACGACCGGCGTCCCGGTGTTCGCGTCGCTGGTGAATCCGGCGATCAGGCCGCCGTCGTCCGGCGTGCAGGTGCGGTCGACGATCGCCACGTCGTCGATCTGCCACCACCAGCTGTACCCGCCCGGTAGCGGAACCGGACCGGCACCTGGTCGGCACCGGCCACCGGTGCCAGCGGAATCTCCACCAACTGCGGCCCGCGTACGCTCTCGGTCACCTGGGAGACGTTGACCCATTCGGTGCCGTCGGTGGAGACGTCGATCGCGGCGACGTCGCCGTTGCCGGCGATTCGCGCGTCGGTGCGGAACCGCAGCACCGGTGCCGCGGTCTGGGGCGGCGCCTATCTGGGCGACCGGGCCGCGCTGCACGCCACGGTGAAGCGACTGCGGCGCAAGCTCGCGGCGCTGCCGAACGGGCCACGGGTACGCACCGTCCGAGGCGTCGGCTACCACTTGGTGCCCGGGTAACCGGCTTCTGGAGTCAGCGCGCGCGTCCGCCGGCCGGTAGCTTGCAGAGCGGTTCGCCGGAGGCGATGTCGTCGAGCGCGTCGTGCAGTTCGGCGATGCGGCGCTCCGCCTCGGCGACGAGCGCCCGGGTGAGCCCCTGCCAGTCGGCCTCGGTCGGGCTGGCCGGCAGGGCGGCGAACAGCGCGACGATCTCCTGCACGCTGAGCCCGACCCGTTGGGCCACCCGGCAGATCCGCACCACGCACGGGGCGAACTCGTCGTAGCGGCGCTGGTTGCCGCTGGTGCGGACCGAGGTCAGCAGCCCCTGACGTTCGTAGAACCGGACGGCCGAGGTCGCCACTCCGCTGGCTGCCGCGACCTCACCCACGCTCAGGGTCGCCGGGGAGACGGTCGCGTTGGCCATGGGACACATCGTCGCTTGACTTCAACCATTGTTCAAGTTTTAGCGTTGACGGCATGGAAACGGACAACGTCACCGTCCCGAGCGGACCGCTGCGGGTCGGCGTGATCGCCGGCAGCACCCGCCCCACCCGGCGGTCACCCGCCATCGCCCAATGGGTGGCAACGGACATCAGCCAGCCGGAGCTCCGCCTGGAGGTGGTCGACCTGGCCAGCTTCGACCTGCCGATGCTGGGCGAACCCCGCGCCGCCGTCTTCGGCAGCTACGAGCATGAGACCACCCGCCGCTGGGCCGCCGCGATCGCCAGCTACCAGGCGTACGTCATGGTCGTCCCCGAGTACAACGCCTCCTTCCCTGGCGTGCTGAAGAACGCCCTGGACCACCTGTACGCCGAGTGGACCGACAAGCCGGTGGCCTTCGTCGGCTACGGGATCTCCGGCGGTGGCCGAGCCGTGGCGCAGCTACGTCAGGTGGCCGAGGAGCTGCGGATGCGGCCAGTGGGAACGTCGCTGCACCTCTCGCCGCAGCAGGTTGCCGACGGCCGGTACGCGGCCAGGGCTGGCGACGTCGAGACCCGCGCCCGGATGCTGGCCGAGTTGGCCGGGGGACTCAGCGTCGGGCCTGCCCCTGCCGCTGAGGGAAGCATCCGATGAGCGCCGTGGCACCGACTGAGGTCGTCGACTGGCTGTCCACGCACGCGCGACCGATGCGGCCGTACGGCGACACTCCGTGGTGGGACGTCGTGACCGGCATCGCCGACGACCTGCTGCCGCGCCGGGCAGACCGCGAGGCGGCCGATACGCCGACGGTCATCGGGCTCGCGCCGACGACCAGGGAGAGCGCCGAGGTCAGCGAGCTGCAGGTCGACCTGCTCCAGGCGTTGGTGACCCGAGGCGTGCGTACCGTCGTCCTGCAGGACACCACCGAGATCGGTGCACGACTCGATCACTGGGCCAGGGCCGGAGACCGGTCGACGAACGGTCCCGAGGCGATACTCGCCGACGCCTGGGGGCCGTGGCGCACCGAGTCGCTGCGCCGCGCGCTGATCTGGTTACGTGCCCACAACGCCACCCACCCGGCGGACCAGGTGGAGATCTGCGGAATCACCCGCCCCACGGCGGAGCCCGCCGACTACGACCGGGTCCTCGCCCTGACGGCGGGCACCCGCGACCACGAGCGGATATCGGCGCTGCTGGCGACGATCCGGGTCGCGCACGACGGCGGCGAACACGTCGAACGCGCCCACGGCAGGTGGACCGGCGAGCCCTTCGTCGACCTGGCCCGGCAGGCCCGTAGCGTGACGGCGGCCGTGCTCGACCCCGGCTCCGACGCCGCGACCCGTGCGCTCGCGGCGCTCGACCGCATCGTACGGTTCCACGCCGCCTCACTCAGCCGGGGCCGCAGCGGCGACGACGAGACGACTGCGGCAGACCAGTTGGTCGAACACCTGCGGACCAGCGGCCGGCGAGCCGTCGTCTGGGACGGGATCGGTCACCTGTCCGCCCGGGGGACCGGCTTCGGCTCCCGACTCCGCCAGCACCTCGGGACGGGCTACCGCTGCCTGCTGACCACCTTCGGCTCCGGCCGCATCCGGGGCTTCCACCTGCCGACACCCCGTCCCGGCAGCCTGGACCAGACCCTCGATCACGTCGCGACCAGGCTGGGCGCGGGTTACGCGGTCGACCTGACCGCAGCGCCGAAACCCGACGCGGTACGGCGGTGGCTGGCCGGTCGGCACGCCGTACGCCTCATCTCCGGCATGTACCGCCCCGACGAGGACGAGCGACACTACTCCGCGCTCGACGACCTCGGTCGATCCGTGGACGTCCTTCTGCACCTGCCGCAGATCAGCCCGGTCAGGTACATCGAGCCTCCAGAGACGAAGGACTGAGCCGCTCAGCCCTTCGGCGCGGCGACCAGCCGCGCGGCGATCGTCTGGGCGCAGTCAAGCGACTCCAGGTGGCTGGTGTCCACCTCGATGTCGTACTCGACTCCCTGGTGGACGATCTCGGCCTGCGACGCTGCCATTCCGGCCACCCGGTCACCACGGGCGATCTCCCGCGCCGCCGCGATGTCCGCAGGGCACCGTACGCCTACCCACAGCACGGACAATCCGTCCAGATACCGGCGCGCCTGCTCCTGGGATGCACCGCCGCCCAGAAACACCTCGTCGATGATGATCCGTGCCCCGGCCCTCGCCATCGCCGCGACACCCACCCGCCAGGCGTGCTGCATCTCGTCGAAGCCGTCGCCGAGGATGACCTCGCCCTGTGCGCCGAACGTCACCATGGTCGGCGGCAACCGCTCGATCAGGTCGTCGATGCCGAAGCTGATCCACGGGTCGGGCAGCAGGTGCTTGAGACACCGGACGATCCCGGACTTGCCGGAGCTGGATCCGCCGTTGAGCAGGATGATCTGCGTCGCCATGCGATGGGGTCGCCTTCTCCGTTGGCGCTGTGGTGGCCGCGTTCGACTCTATCGAGGGTCCGACCACCGCCCGGCATCATCGCTCACTGTGTGCCAACCTGAAGGCGGTGCTCGCCGAAGCAGAGGGAGTCAGCGTGCTGCTGCGCAACGTACGGCCAGACGATGTCGACGCGTACGTCCGGATGCGCTGCGACCCGGTGATGATGGCCGACCTCGGCGGGCCGCTACCGGTCGACGGCATCGCGGCCAAGGTCGAGCGGGACGTCCAGTCGGCGGCCGCCGACACCCAGTGGATCAAGATGATCGTGCCCGACGCGGCCGCATTTCGTCGAAGCCGTCGCCAAGGATGACCTCTCCCTGCGCGCCGAACGTCACCACGGCCGGCGGCATCCGCTCGATGAGGTCGTCGATGCCGAGGCTGATCCACAGGTCGGGCAACAGGTGCTTGAGGCACCGGACGGTCCCGGACTCGCCGGCGCTGGACCCACCGTTGAGCACGATGACCTGCGTCGTCATGTGATCGGTCACCCTCTCCGTCGGGCCGTGCGGCTTAGATCGTCAGGCGGTGAGATTGGACACCTGCGCTCGCCTGGAAAAGACCAGACCCTGGTCGATCCTCGACAGTCGGGATCAGACAGGCCACCACCAACGCGAGCAGCACCCGGACGTTGTCGGTCAGGTCTGCGGTGGGCAGCCCGTCGCCCAGCGACATCACCGGCAGGATCATGGTGGCCGCCACCAGACCGGTCCAGGCCAATGCCCGGCCTCGGCGCTCGCTCACCACCAGTAGGGCGGCTAGCACGAGCCACGTCTGATGGTGGGTCCAGGACACCGGCGAGAACACCAAACCGGCGGCGCCGACGATCACCACGCCAGCCAGCCGGTCCCCGTCCCGGTAGGCGACCGCGCCGCGTACCAGGGCAATCGCGACCACCGCGAGCCCGGCGGTGAACAGCACGAGGGTACGAGCGTCGTCAGGTGCTCCCAGCCGTAGTAGGGCACCGTTGATCGACTGGTTGCCGGCGGTGGCGATGTTGCCGACCCGGTCGACGTCCCACATCTCGGTGAGCCAGAACCGCGCCGACTCGCCTGGCAGGATCAGCCAGGCCAGGCCGGTACCGGCGAGGAAGGTCCCGGTCGCGGTGACCGCCGCTCGTCGCTCGCCAGCGAGCCACAGGTACGGGATGAAGATCAGCGGGGTGAGCTTGATCGCGGCGGCCAGTCCGGTGGCGACACCAGCCAGCCGACGCGGGGCACGCCCCAGGCAGTCGACCAGCACCAGCAGCGTCAGGATCACGCTGACCTGGCCGAACCGGAGGTTGCTGGACACCGGAGCCGACGCGAACAGCAGCAGGGCGATCGCCGCCGGTGCCACCTGCCGGGGCAGGAGCCGGTGGGCCCCATCGGCGCGGGCCACGATCACGGCAAGCAGCGCCACCAGCGCTACGGTGGCCGCCGTCCAGATCACCTGCAGCACGTCGATGTCGATCAGCGTCAGCGGTACGAACAGCAGGCCAGACAGGGGCGGATAGGTGAACGGTGCCTCGGTGCCGGCAGCGGCGTAGTCGTAGAGGCTGGCACCCTGCCGCAGCCCAGTGGTCGCCTCTACGTACACGTCGAGGTCGGCGAGGCGGTCGTGCCGGGCGCGGGTGAGCGCCGCCACCGACTGGGCGAATGCGACGATGGCTGCGGCGCACCAGACGGCGACCGCGACTCGGACCGGGTGAACGAAGCCGCTGCCCCGCAGTTGGTGTGGCGTGTCCTTCAGCCGGTGCGACATCGACGACCGGATTCGGTGCATTATCTGCCCCCGTAGTCCTCCTGCCGGATCAGTACGCGGATCGTACTGGACGGTGCCGTCCCTTCGGTTCGTACCGGTCCCGCCGACAGCCCGACATGCGTCGGCGGGACCGGCTCGATCGGGTCTCGGTACCCGGGTCACCAGGTCTGTTGGCTCGGGCACCACTGGCCGGGCTGGTCTCGGGGAAACTGGTCAGGGCATGGTCAGCTTGGCCAGAAACGCTTGATGGTCGGTGTAGAACATCAAGTACGTCTCGGTGTCGTAGAACGGCGTGTCGTTGGTCGCCATGATGTGCTGCACGTTCCCGTCGCCCTTGCGGGTGTACCCGGACGGGACGCAGTTCTGTACGTTCTCCGGATCACTGGTGTCATATTCCAGGTTGAGGTCGCCGCCGATCACAGTGGGCCGGTACACGCCTTCGTACGCGCGGATCGCGGGGATGACTCCAGTCAGCAGTTCCAGGCACTGAGCGAGGGCGATCGGCTCGCTGTTGCTGGTCAGGTGTGTCGTACATGCGTAGTAGTGGTCGATGGCGTACAGGCAGGCAAAGGCGCGCTTTTCGTTGCCGGAGTCCTGGTTGCCGTAGTGTCCGCCGAAGGCGTCGAATCCGTAGTACATGGAGTCCGGCATGTGCCCGATCACAGCTACCCCATACTCGTCGCCGTTCGTGCAGGTCACCGGGGTTCCAGCGGCGGTGACTGCGGGCATGAACACGTAGAACGCCCAGTCGCCGGCCCAGGCACCGGCCATCGCCGGAGCCAAGTCATTCGTGACGTCCCCGAGGCAGACCTCGTTGACGGTGACGAGGTCTGGCATGAGCAGATAGATCATGTACGCGCCCTCGTCGATCGCGTACCCGTCGGCGTAGCAGCCGGCGTGACCGCTGTTGCAGAGATTCATCTGCAACTGCCAGAAGTCACCGAAGGCGGTCCCGCTCGTGCGCTTACTGAAGCCCTGCTGAGGCAGCGTCGGGCGGCCGGTCACCTCTGGCGGCGCGGGGCGGGTAACCTTTCCCGGTGCGATTGTTCCGGTGCGGTAGGCGCCCTTCGTGCCTTGCCCGGTGACGATGCTGGTGCCCTGTTCGGTGACGATGCGCGCGTCGTCGGACCGGTCGGTGTGCGGCGCGGCCTGAGCCGACATGCCGGACACCAGCAGCAGGGCGCAGGTGGCCAGTACGGTGAGCGGACCGAGTGAGGTTGCCAATCCGGGCTGGCGAGAGTGGCCGCTGTCTTTCGAGCTCGGGAATCTAGTGTCCACGTACGTTCCTCCCCGTGAGGTCGAAGGTGGAGACTTCGATCGACGCACCATCGGAGCGCCTGGGAGGATGAATGAGCGCGACGATCCAGCCGAGGGGTTGCCGTCAGAGCTGCTCTTGGATTGCTTGCCTGTCCTCCCCGTATTCGTCCAGGCGCATGGAAACCATACCGCCATTAACTGATGAAGGTCAATGAGTTTGGGTGAGTCGGGTGTGGATCTTGGTTTGCCTTCGCTGGGCCAGACGATCAGATGACGAAAAACCGGGCGACACGCCGGTGCCGTCCCGGTTTTTCGTCATCTGATCATGGGAGGTGGCCAACCAACCGGAGGCTGGCGGATCGCCTCGGCTCAGGCGCCGCCGGGGTTGAGGGTAACGGTCAGCGGGGTGAAGTCGGCCCCGGTGACGTCGATGCCGTCCGCCTCCGCCGCTTCGAGCGCCTGGGTGATGTAGTCGTTGGTGTAGGCCAACCCCTCCGGCTCGGCGGTCAGCACCGTCTGGCCGTCCTGGTTCTTCGTGGCCAGCGACAACTCGACGGTACGGGCCCAGTCCGCCTCGTCGATCAGCCCGATCCCGCCGCTCGACGGCCAGATCAGCTTGTTGACCTCGTTGACCTGCCACAACTGGTGGCTGGCGCCCAGCGTCGACCCGGCCGCGACGGACAGGTCCCGGCACTCTTCCGGGTTGTCCCGGCAGTACGCCCAGCCCTTGATGGTGCCGGTGAGGAACTTGACCGTCTGCTCCTGGTACGCCGGGTCGTCGAGCTTGGTGGTGTCGGCCCAGATGGCGTCCTGCAGCATCGCGGTCCCGACCTCGTTCCAGTCGAGCACCGTGAAATCGTCCGGCGTGTACAGCTCACCGGTGTCCGGGTTCTCCGCCTCCAGCAGCTGCGCGTACTCGTTGTAGCTCATCGCCTGGGCGGCGTCGATGTCGCCGCGCAGCAGCGCCTGCATGTCGAACTGCTGCTGCACCAGGGTCACATCGGACCCCGGGTTCAGCCCGGCCTGGGTCATCGCGGCGAACAGCTCGAACTCGTTGCCGAAACCCCAGTTGCCGACCTTTTTGCCGCGCAGGTCCGCCGGCCCGGTGATGCCGGAGTCGGCGAACGCCACCTGGTAGGTGCCGGAGCGGGCGAAGATCTGCCCGACGTCGATGATCTCGGCACCCTGCTCGCGCGACGCGAGCGCCTTCGGCACCCAGGCGATCGCGTAGTCGGCCTGCCCCTGGGCGAGCACCGTCTGCGGGACGATGTCCACCCCGCCTTCGAGCAGCTCGACGTCGAGCCCTTCCTCCTCGTAGAAGCCCTTCTCGACGGCGGCGATGTAGCCGGCGAACTGGGCCTGGAAGAACCACTGCAACTGGACCTTCACCGTGGTGGTGCCGTCGGTGGCACCGCCACCAGTCTCCGGCCCTTCGTCCGCTGTACCGCAGGCGCTGATCAGCAGCGCGGCACCCGTCAGCGCCGCCGCGGCGGCCAACCGTCTTCTCATCTTTGTCGTTCCTCCTGGTCGCGATGATGGAGCGGGGGACTGCGGCGCGCGGACGGGAGCGCCAGGGGAAGCGGGTTCACGGCGAGGTACGGGTGCGCCAGGGCATCGCCAGGCGTTCCAGAGCCAGGGTCGCCAGGTAGAAGACCAGGCCGAGCAGGCAGGCGCCGACCACGAACGCCCAGGCCCGGGGGTACGCGGTGAGCGCCGCCGCCGAGGTGATCCGCGCGCCCAGTCCGTCCTGCAGCCCGCCGAAGTACTCGGCGACCACGGCCGCGATCACCGCCAACGACGACGCCTGGCGCAGCCCGGTGAAGACGAACGGCAGCGCGCCGGGCAGCCGGACCAGCCGGGCGAACGTCGCGCCGCCGACGGCGTAGCTGTCCATCAGCTCACGGTGGATCGGCTGCACCTGACGCAGCCCGCGCAGCGTGTTGACGAAGACCGGGAAGAACGCGACCAGGCCGACCACGATCCGCCGGGGCACACTGCTGGCCGCGTCGAACATGTTGTTCAGCACCGGGGCGAGCGCGATGATCGGCAGCGCGTTGACCAGCGCCGCCAGCGGCACCGACACCTCGCTGAGCAGCCGCAGCCGGCTGACCGCCAACGCCACCAGCACCCCGAGCACCGCCCCGGCGAGTAGCCCGATCAGCGCGTTGGTGCCGCTGGCCAGCCCGGCGGACAGCACCACCGTACGGTTGGCCCAGAACTGTTCGGCGATCGCCGACGGCGACGGCAGCACGTACGAGGCGACCCGGCCCAGCCGTACCGTCGCTTCCCACAACGCCAGCCCGGCGAGCCCGACGGCGACCGGCGGCCCGGCCGCCCACAGCGACCTCACGTCGCTGCCGGCTCAGTGGCCGGCGCGCCGGTGCCGCGCAGTGCCCGGCGGACCTCGGTGACGGCGGTGAAGAACTCCGCCGACTGCCGGGTCTGCTCGGTGCGCGCACCGAGGTCGACGTCGACGACGGCGGTGATCCGCCCCGGCCTGGCCGACATCACCACCACCCGGTCGGACAGGTACACCGCCTCGGAGATCGAGTGGGTGACGAAGACGGTGCTGGTCGCGGTGCGCGCGCAGATGCCGAGCAGTTCGTCCTGCAGGCGTTCGCGGGTCATTTCGTCGAGCGCACCGAACGGTTCGTCCATCAACAGCAACGGCGGGTGTACGGCGAGCGCCCGCGCGATCGCCACCCGCTGCTGCATGCCGCCGGACAGCTGGGCCGGGTAGTGGCCGGCGAAGTCGGCCAGCCCGACCAGGGCCAGCATCTCGTCGACCCGGTCCCGGCGCTGTGCCCGCCGCGCCCCGCGCAGCTCCAACGGCAGCTCCACGTTGCGCCGCACCGTCCGCCAGTCGAACAGACCGGCCTGCTGGAAGGCGATGCCGTACTCCTGGTCGAGTCTGGCCTGCCGGGCGGCCTTGCCGTTGACGGTGACCGTGCCCGCGGTCGGGGTGATCAGGTCGGCGATCAGCCGCAACAGGGTGCTCTTGCCGCAGCCGGACGGCCCGATCAGCGACACGAACTCGCCCCGCCCGATGGTCAGCTCCACCCCGGTCAGCGCGGTGACGGCGTCGACCCGGCCGACGTTGAAGACCTTGTCGACCCCGGCGAGGCTGACAGCGAAGTCATTGCTCATCCGGTCACCGCCACCCGCCGCTGGTGCCGGGTCAGTGACATCTCCAGCACGGTCACCGTGGCGGCGACGACCAGGCCGAGCGCGGCGGCACCGAGGATCGCCGCGTACACCTTCGCCGGGGCGCTGGTCGCCTGCCGGGAGTACTCCAGGATCAGCCGCCCGATGCCGCCCCGGGTGCCGGTGGAGATCTCCCCGACGACCGCGCCGACCACGGCGGCCGCCCCGGCCAGCCGCAGCGCCGGGAACAGGTACGGCAACGCGGCCGGTGCCCGCAGCTTCCACAGGGTGCGCCACCAGCCGGCCGCGTAGCTGCGCATCAGCTCCACCCCGGCGGCCGGCGGCGACTGCAGGCCGCGCAGCATGCCGACGGCGACCGGGAAGAACGCCAGGTACGCGGCGATCACCGCGACCGACATCCACGGCTGCCACGGGTAGGCGCCGACCGACAGCCGCCCGCCCCAGCCGGCGATCACCGGGGCCAGGGCGACCAGCGGTACGGTCTGCGACAACACGACGTACGGCAAGAGTCCCCGTTCGACGATCCGCAGCCGCTGCATCGCGACCGCCAGGATCAGCCCGACCAGGGTGCCGGCGGCGAACCCGACGCCGGTCACCCCGAGGGTGAACAGGCAGGCGTCGGCGACGACCCGCCACACCGGCTGGCC
>Ga0207848_100025_pt1 | contig 184128 bp, 183 predicted proteins | sample TtaePargueraPR_10_FD_187737 | JGI IMG/M metagenome (GOLD analysis project Ga0207848, IMG submission 187737) | Aerobic enrichment media microbial communities from Bioluminiscent Bay, La Parguera, Puerto Rico - Tt and M2 (3) (SPAdes) | ecosystem: Environmental > Aquatic > Marine > Unclassified ... | reverse complement strand
ATCCCACACCCGCGCCGCCGACCTGCCAAGATGGCTCGCCTGGTACAACCACAAACGTCCCCATGCTAGCCTCAACCGACGAACACCAGCTCAGGCCCTCGCCGGAACAACCTGATCAGAAACCACAGCTAGGCGCGGGATAAGGAGCCAAGACGATGCGCACGGTAACCGTTGCCGCGACCCAGATGGCCTGCTCGCCCGATCACGCCGCCAATCTCGACCGCGCCGAGGCGCTCGTCCGCGAAGCCGCGGCGCAGGGCGCGCAGATCGTCCTCCTGCAGGAACTCTTCGAGACGCCCTATTTCTGCAAGGACCAGAAAACCGACCATTTCGCCCTCGCCCGGCCGGCCGCGGGCAATCCGGTGATCGCACGCTTTGCCGCGCTCGCCGCCGAACTGAAGGTCGTGCTGCCGGTCTCCTTCTTCGAGGTCGCCAACAATGCCTTCTACAATTCCCTCGTCATGGTCGACGCCGACGGCACGGTTCTCGACACCTATCGCAAGAGCCATATCCCGCAGGCGCCGGGGTACGAGGAGAAATACTACTTCTGCCCGGGCGATACCGGTTTCAGGGTCTGGGACACCGCCTATGCCCGCATCGGGGCGGGCGTCTGCTGGGACCAGTGGTTTCCGGAGACGGCGCGGTCGTGCGCGCTGATGGGCGCAGAAATGATGCTCTACCCCACCGCGATCGGCAGCGAGCCGCAGAACGCGGGCCTCGACAGCGCCGGCCACTGGCAGCGCGCCATGCAGGGCCATTCGGCCTCGAACATCCTGCCCGTCGTCGCCTCCAACCGCATCGGCTTCGAGCAGGGCGAGAGCTGCGCCATGACCTTCTACGGCTCGTCCTCCATCACCGACTTCACCGGCGCCAAGGTCGCCGTGGCCGACCGGGAGACAGAGACGGTGCTTACCGCGGCCTTCGATCTCGACGAAATCGCCCGCTTCCGCGGTGGTTGGGGAATGTTGCGCGACCGGCGCCCGGAACTGTACGGCACGCTGTTGACGCTCGACGGCGGCGCGCACGCCGGTCAGCAGCGGTAAACGCCGCCTCTCACGCAGTACATCTGCTCTTCTGCGCGAAACCGATCCGCCGGCCTGCCGCATTGATGTCGGCCATCCGCGCCCAGGACAGCAGGTCGACGGCATTGCCCCATTTGGGATCGACGGCTGCTGCCTGATAATGGTTCTTGAAATCGATGATCTTCGGGTAAGCGGTGACCAGCACCGGCAGATCGACCTCCCAGCCGCGCGCCAGGTGGCGCAGTTGCCGGGCGCCGTCGGGATCGAACGCCGGCAACGGCGCCAGTTTCGCGATATCTCCGCCCGACAGCGGCTCGGCGGGATTGCGCGCCGTGATCGCGGGCGTCGAGGGACAGCGCGACTGCAGGCCCCACGTGACCAGGAACCGCTCGATATCGCGCGGCAGGGTCGTCGGCAGGCTGACCGTGCCGACGACGAGGTCCGGCAGGTTACCGTCGAGCCCCGCGCTCGCGGCGCGCCACAGGGCATCGCAGCGCGGCGTCCGCGGACGGATTGCGAAGCGGCCGATTTCCAGGGTCGACTGCCGGCTAAGCGGATGGTCGCGCGGAATATCGAATTCCTCGCGGACGCACGCTTCTTCCAGCCCCCTGGGATGCACCTTGATCCGCATCGTCCCGTCGATATGTCCGGCCTCCTGGTTCCACAGAACGACCTGTGTAAAGGCGGGGTCGTACGGGTCGAGATCGATCCGCGAGGCCATCGAATACCCGCGCGCGCCATAAGCCTCCTTGCGGAAGGCCCCGATCGCGGAGAGCACATCGCCGGGCACGTTGCCGTGAAAGCGGGCACCGTAGTGGCCGCCGCCCAGATCGTCTACAGCATCGGCGTGATGGAACATCGCGGAGAAGCGGCGCACGTTCGGCCGTGCCGGCTCGAACCGGGTGCGGCGGCGCGGCAGGGACGCGGGCAGCCTGTAGACCTCGCGGCGCAGCGCTTCCGACGTCCGGGCCGGATCGCTGTCGCGCGCCAGATTCAGCGGCCGTCCGAACCGCACCAGCGGCCTGGCGCCGCGGCGCCGGTGCACGTCGCCCAGCAACGCCAACGGCCCGAGCGCGGGCGCCAGCATGGCGGTCAGGTAAAAGACGGCCGAGGCGCGGTTGTCGATATGGACCGGAACGACGGGAATGCCCTTGCGCGCGGCGAGGCTGACGATCGGCGCGCGCCAGCGTCTGTCGCGTATCCCGTTCAGCGTCGGCCGCGACACCTCCGCCGCCGGAAACACGATCAGCGCACCGTCGTCGCTGAGATGCTTCAGGACCGGCCGCATGTTCGAGGCGGTCTGTTGCGGCGCATCCACGTCAGCGAACAGGAACACGTCCCTCAGCGCACCCAGCGCTTGGAAATGCCGGTTCACGATGATCTTCGTATCGGGCCTCAGATCGAGCAGCAGCGACAGCAGGATATGGCCGTCGAAGACACCGGAGGGATGGTTGGCCAGGAAGATGACCGGACCGGAGCCGGGCACATTCGCTAGGAAGTCTGAATTCACCTGCACTGCGCAGTCCGTCGCGCGCAGGAAATTCCAGCTCAGCGATCCCACCTCCGGGAACCGGGACGTGTAGAACGTGTTCCGGATGAAGTCGTTGAGTTTGCCCTCGGCGAACAGGACGGAGATCGTTCTCGCCAGCGCCGGATTCAGTCCGTAGTGGGCGCGGATATCGATCTGCCACGGAACCGCATGCGACTCGACGACGGACATCGGCACTCCCCCAACGCCTGGTTGCTTCCTCGCCGAGTGTCACGGCGGTCCGTCACACGCGCACTACAGGGCGGTGTCGATTCTGTGAAAGGCCGCCGCAACGGTCTGAGCGGGGGAAGATGGTCGTCAGACTGGACGCGAAACCGACCTTATTGAGCACGGAAAGGGAGACGCGCGGAAACCCAATCCGGCCTTACGCGGACTGGTGAGGCCCCCGGAGAGCACAGCCCGACAAACAGAAGAAGCCCGAGGAGACACCAAACCGCGGAAGCGGTTTGGTGGAGCCGAGGGGAGTCGAACCCCTGACCTCCGCATTGCGAACGCGGCGCTCTCCCAACTGAGCTACGGCCCCATAGGATCCGCTCGCGGGCATCTCCCGCGCGGATCGGATTGCGGGATTTACGGGCGCGGGCCACCCCCTGTCAAGCAGCCTGTCGGGTAAAAGACCCGATCCGTCGGCGCCAAAGGGTTGCGATGGGGCATCCGGATCGCTAGATCGGTGATCTGCGAAACGACCCGGATCCGGTGATCTGACCCATGCGCGCCATTCTCGACGTCATCCTTCTGGCCCTGCAGCTCTATGTCTGGGTCGTCATTCTCTCGGCCATCTTCAGCTGGCTCGTGGCCTTCAACGTCGTCAACACCCGCAACCAGTTCGTTGCCATGGTGGGCGAGGCGCTGTGGCGCATCACCGAGCCCGCGTTGCGGCCGATCCGCCGCGTCATGCCCAATCTCGGCGGCATCGACCTCTCGCCGATCATCCTCCTGCTGATCATCTTCCTGATCCAGCGGATCATCATCCTCTACATCTATCCCGCCGTCTTCTGACCGGCGGGATCGCGACGGCGTGCCGGACACCGCACCCGCCGACTGGTTCCAGACCCGCGGCGACGGTGTCGCGATCCGTGTCCGCCTGACGCCGAAGGGCGGCGCCGACCGGATCGACGGGGTGGCGCCGCTCGCCGACGGCAGCCGCGTCCTCGCCGCCCGCGTCCGCGCCGCGCCCGAGAAGGGGGCCGCCAACAAGGCACTGGAAAAACTGATTGCCGGCGGACTGGGTGTCGCGCGGGCGACCGTGACCGTCGCTTCCGGCCACAAGGCCCGCCTCAAGACGGTGCATGTTTCCGGCGACGCGACAGGTCTCACCGGCGCGCTGCGGGCGCTGGAGAGCGAAACCGAGGGGAGAAACGCATGACGGCGACCATCATCGACGGCAAGGCAACGGCAGCCGCGCTGCGCCAGGACGTGGCCAAGGCGGTCACGACGCTGAAGGACAAGCACGGCATCACGCCCGGCCTCGCGGTCGTCCTCGTCGGCGAGGATCCCGCCAGTTCCGTCTATGTGCGCAACAAGGGCAAGCAGACCGTCGAGGCCGGCATGAATTCCTTCGAGCACAAGCTCGATGCCTCGGCGAGCCAGGAGGACCTCCTCGATCTCGTCCGCAAACTCAATGCCGATCCGGCCGTCAACGGCATCCTCGTGCAGCTTCCCCTGCCCGGCCAGATCGACTCGACGTCCGTCATCGATACCATCGACCCGGCGAAGGACGTCGACGGCTTCCACGTCATCAACGCCGGGCGGCTCGCCACCGGCCTGCCGGCGCTGGTCGCCTGCACGCCCGTCGGCTGCGTGATCCTGGCGAAACAGGTGCACCCCGACCTGACGGGGCTGGAAGCCGTGATCGTCGGCCGCTCCAACATCGTCGGCAAGCCGGTCGCGCAGCTTCTGCTCAACGAGAACTGCACGGTGACGATCGCGCACTCGCGCACGAAGGACCTTCCGGAGGTCTGCCGCCGCGCCGACCTGCTGGTCGCCGCCGTCGGCCGTCCGGAGATGGTGAAGGGCGACTGGATCAAGCCCGGCGCCACCGTCATCGACGTCGGCATCAACCGGATCCCGAAGGAAGACGGCAAGACCCGGCTCGTCGGCGATGTCGCCTATGACGAGGCCGTCGAGGTCGCCGGCGCCATCACCCCGGTGCCGGGCGGCGTCGGCCCGATGACCATCGCCTGCCTCTTGCGCAACACGGTGGAAGCCACCTGCCGCCAGAACGGCATCGCGCCGCTACTGTAGGGAACCGGCCGGTTCCACCTCCGCTGAAACGAAACGCCCGGGACGAGCCCGGGCATGACGTCTCGAGTAGTGGCTCTTCGAGCCCTCACCCGGTCGAGAACGTGCCCTTCTCGGCCTCGGCGCGGGCGATGGCGTCCAGGATCATCTGCTTGGCGTGATCGGCATCGCCCCAGCTCTTGACGCGCACCCACTTGCCGGGCTCGAGGTCCTTGTAGTGCTCGAAGAAATGCTGGATCTGATCCAGCGTGATTTCCGGCAGGTCCTCGTAGGTCTTCACGCGGTCGTAACGGCGCGTCAGCCGGTGCGCGGGCACCGCGATCACCTTTTCATCCTCGCCCTTCTCGTCTTCCATGACGAGCACGCCAATCGGCCGGCACGGCATCACGGCGCCGGGCAGGATCGGGCGCTGGTTCGGCACCAGCACGTCGATCGGGTCGCCGTCCTCCGACAGGGTGTGCGGCACGAAGCCGTAATTCCCCGGATACCGCATCGGCGTGTAGAGAAAGCGGTCGACGTACATGGTGCCCGCCGCCTTGTCCAACTCGTACTTGATCGGTTCGCCGCCAACCGGGACCTCGATGAGGACGTTGACTTCCTCAGGGGGATTCTCGCCGATCGGCACGGCCTCGATACGCATAGGTAGCTCCTGTGATGAAAGGTTTGCGCACTAGTGGCGATATTCGGCCGGAAAAGGCAATGTGGAATCTCGCCGGACAGGTATTCGCTCAAGCTCGGGAGGCTGGGATGAAGGCAGTAGGATCAGGGTTTGTTGGCGGTTTGATGGCGATGGCTGCCGTCGCGGCCGGTGCCGGAACGAGCGCCGGGTCCGCGGTGGCTGCCGATGCCACAAGTACCTACACCAAGATCAATCTCGAGGAATGCAGCATTTTTCGGCAGGATGCCGAAAGTGCTTCCATGTCGTGGTTCTGTCCCGCGCTTCCCGGGGAGGCGCTCTATGTCGCCGAGGGAGATCTGCGCTTTTTCGTCTCCCATGGCCCCGCCGCCGAGGCCCAGGTGGCGGCCAGCCAGACGCTGCCGATGTTCAACCGGATCAACGACACGCTGGAATGGCGGCTGGGGCCGGACGGCCGCGCCTTCGCGACGATCCTGAGGTGGTTTACCGAATTCGACGACGGCCGCGTCGGACAGGTTCTGGTCGTCACCAGGATCGCCGACGACGGCGTCTGTCACGTCGCCTATGTCGATGCGCTGGCGAACCCGAACGCCAACGCGCTTGCCCGCCAGGCCGCCGACACGCTGTCGGCCGGCTTCAACTGCGAGACGCAGCGCCCGGTGATCGTGGGAACGCCGGGCTGGAGCCTCGGAAATTAAGGTGAATTACGAATACCCCGCCGGACAGCCGGACATGGGCCTTCCATTCCGCCGGTACCGTCCAGGTCTCCGGCTCTTCGCTGCCATCGCCGTTATATACGGCGCCTTGTTGTCCGGCGCCGCCGGCCGCGACTTCGCCTCGTTCAACGTCATCGAGGACGTCGCCTATGGCGCGAGCCCCTGGCAGACGATGGACGTCTACCTGCCGCCGGATCTGGGCGAGGCCGCGCCGCCGGTGATCGTGATGGTGCATGGCGGCGCCTGGATGTCGGGCGACAAGCGCACCGAGGACGTGGTCGCCAACAAGGCCGCGCACTGGCTGGAGCGGGGCTACGTCTTCATCTCCGTCAACTATCGCCTCTGGCCGGACGCCGATCCGGTCGCGCAGGCGCAGGACGTCGCCCGTGCCCTTGCGACGGCGCAGGGCATGGCCGGGATGTGGGGGGGCAATCCGCCGGCCGGCGGGCCCGACCGGTTCGTGCTGATGGGGCATTCGTCCGGCGGCCATCTCGTTTCGCTGCTCGCCGCCGATCCGGCGATCGCGTCGGCTAAGGGCGCGAAGCCGTGGCACGGCACGATCGTGCTCGACGCCGGGTCCTACGACATCGTCGAGATCATGGGGCGCGGACATGCGCGCTTCTACGATCAGGCCTTCGGCGCCGATCCTGCCTACTGGAAGACCGCCTCGCCGATCCACCGGCTGTCCGCAACGCCCGCGCCGATGCTGCTCGTGTGTTCCGATCTCGGCGGCCGCTCCTGCGGCCAGGCCCGCGCCTTTGCCGATGCCGTGACAAGACACGGCGGCCGCGCCGAGGTGCTGCCGGTAAAGCTGCGCCACATGCCGCTCAACGCCGATCTCGGCCTGCCGGGCGGCTACACGGATGGGGTCGACGCGTTCCTGAAATCGCTGGGATTGCCGTAGGCCTGCGCGATCAGGCGACGGGCCGCCCGGGGGTCATTCCCAGCCGTAGGCGATCTTGGTCAGCGTCGCGTCGCCGAAAGGCTCGGTGGTGCGGGTCACCTCGATGCCGCCGAGCGCCACGTAGAACCGGTTCGCCTGGGCGTTCTCCTCCAGCGCCCAGACGACCAGCCCGCTCAGCGCGTTGGCGTGAAGCACCTTGCGGGCTTCGCGGAAGACGCGCCGGCCAAGGCCGATGCCCTGATGGGTCGGCCTCAGATACAATTCGTAGATCTCGCCGGCATAGGGCAGCCGCTTCACCCGGTTGGCACCGAGCGTCGCATAGCCGGCGATCTCGCCGTCGAACAGGAGGACCATGGTCCCGGCGCCGCCGCGCGATGCCAGACGGTGCCAGTAGGCGGGCCCGCGCCGCGCCAGCATCTTGCCGAGGGTGACGGCCGGGATCACCCCGCGATACGCCGTCTCCCATGCCTCGTCGTGGACCTTCGAGATCCCTCTCGCGTCTCCGGTCCGGGCCGGTCGAACGTCGATGGTGACGGTGCTCATGGTTAAAAGGTAGCGCCACGCCGCGAGCCGGGCAATCGCTCATCGGCCTTGGTCACAAGGATTTTGAAGATCCCCTGTCGGGCGCCTATCGGGCGTTGCCCTCATATCCGGGCGCAACCGGCCGCCAGCCTGCCCGTCCCGGATCCGTAACGGCAGCCGGGCACCGGTGCGCCGGCGCGGCAGACGGCATCCAGCCGCCGGAGACGGTCAGGCGACCGCGCCGGCGTCCTTCGCGCGCTCCGCCCGCTTTCGCTCGTGCGGATCGAGATACGCCTTGCGCAGGCGAATCGAGTCGGGCGTCACCTCGACCAGCTCGTCGTCGCCGATCCAGGCCAGCGCCCGTTCCAGCGTCATGCGGATCGGCGGGGTCAGGCGCACCGCCTCGTCCTTCGAGGTGGTGCGGATGTTGGTGAGCTTCTTGCCCTTCAGCACGTTCACCTCGAGATCGTTCTCGCGGGTGTGCTCGCCGACGATCATGCCCTGATAGACCTTCCAGCCCGGCTCGATCATCATCGGGCCGCGGTCCTCGAGGTTCCACAGCGCGTAGGCCACCGCCTCGCCGGCCTCGTTGGCGATCAGCACGCCGGTGCGCCGGCCCGGCAGCTCGCCCTTGTAGGGCGCGTAGTCATGGAACAGCCGGTTCATCACCGCGGTGCCGCGCGTGTCGGTCAGCAGTTCGCCCTGATAGCCGATCAGGCCGCGCGTCGGCGCGTGGAAGACGAGCCGCTGGCGGCCGCCGCCCGACGGCTTCATCTCGATCATGTCGGCCTTGCGCTCCGACAGCTTCTGCACGACCACGCCGCCGTGCTCCTCGTCGACGTCGATGACCACTTCCTCGATCGGCTCGAGCAGCTGGCCCGTCGTCTCGTCGCGCTGCATCACGACGCGCGGGCGCGACACGCCGAGTTCGAAGCCCTCGCGGCGCATGGTTTCGATCAGGATGGCGAGCTGCAGTTCGCCGCGGCCCGACACCACGAAGGAATCGCGGTCCTCGGTCTCCTCGATCTTCAGCGCGACGTTGCCCTCGGCTTCCTTCAGCAGGCGGTCGCGGATGACGCGGCTCGTCACCTTGTCGCCCTCGGTGCCGGCCAGCGGGGAATCGTTGACGCGGAAGGTCATCGACACGGTCGGCGGGTCGATCGGCTGCGCCTCCATCGGCGTATCGACCTCCGGCGCGCAGAACGTGTCGGCGACCGTGCCCTTCTCGAGCCCGGCGATGGCGACGATGTCGCCGGCCTCGGCGATGTCGACGGCGGTGCGCTCGATGCCGCGGAAGGCGAGGATCTTCGACACCCGGCCCTGCTCGACCACCGACCCGTCGCGGGCCAGCACCTTGATCGCCTGGTTCGGCTTGATCGCGCCCGAGGTCACGCGGCCGGTGATGATGCGGCCGAGATACGGGTTCGCCTCGATGATGGTGCCGAGCAGCCTGAACGGCCCCGCCTCGACCTGCGGCGGGGAGACATGCTTGAGGATCAGCTCGAACAGCGGCGTCATCGAGCCCTCGGCCGGCTGCTCCGGGCTGTCGGCCATCCAGCCCTGCTTGGCGGATCCGTAGAGGATCGGGAAGTCGAGCTGCTCGTCGGTGGCGTCGAGCGCGGCGAACAGATCGAACACCTCGTTGACGACCTCGTCGACACGCGCGTCCGGCTTGTCGACCTTGTTGATCGCGACGATCGGCTTCAGGCCGATCTTCAGCGCCTTGCCGACCACGAACTTGGTCTGCGGCATCGGCCCCTCGGCGGCGTCGACCAGCACGATGGCGCCGTCCACCATGTTGAGGATGCGCTCCACCTCGCCGCCGAAATCGGCGTGGCCGGGCGTATCGACGATGTTGATGCGTGTCTCGCCCCACTCCACCGACGTCGCCTTGGCGAGGATGGTGATCCCGCGCTCGCGCTCCAGATCGTTGGAATCCATGACGCGTTCGGCGACGCGCTGGTTGTCGCGGAAGATGCCGGACTGCTGCAGCAAGCGGTCGACAAGCGTCGTCTTGCCATGGTCGACGTGGGCAATGATGGCGATATTGCGCAGATTCATGATCGTTTTCTCGGAAAAGCGGACAAACCAAAACACGGGCTGCAGCGTCTTTGCCGCGCCCGTGTCCAGTGTTGCGGCGCAATATAGGGATTTTCGCGCGAAACGGAAGGCTTAAACGGCGGAGACGGTTACTGCCGGGCCCGTGCGTCGCCCCGTGCCGCCGGACCCCGCGTCCAAGCGCCCCGGCCCTGGCGGCAGGCGACCTCCCTCAGCCGCGGCCCGAAGATGTCGCTCCAGAACCCGCGGCTGGCGTCGATCACGAAGCCGGTATTCGGCGTCAGCCCGGACAAAACGGCGATATCCGCCGACCGGTCGCCGCGCGGGCCGACGCGGACGCTGTCGCTGACGACCTCGTCGCCGCGCAGCAGCGCGCGGATGACGGCGCCGTCGCGGATCGCGAGCCGCACCGGCGCGCCCGTCCGGATCGAGATGTCGTTGCCGCCGAAATCGCCAGCGACGAATGCGACGGGCAGGGCATGGCAGCGCCCGGGCCGCCACCCCCGCACCGTCAGATCGCCGTGTCCGGCAAGACCGTGCAGAAACAGCAGGGACCCCTCCCGCGGCGCGTCGACCGTCAGGACGGCGGTCATCGGCCCGGCCGCGCGCATGGAGCCGATCCAGCCGTGGGCGAGGCTGGCGGCGACGGCCAAGACGACAAGCAGGACGGCGGCGACGGCCTTGGCCGGAATATCGGCGGTCGACAGGGTGCGGGAAACGGACATGACGGGCTCCTTTCGCGGTCAGCAAGGTTGCGCCGGGGACCGGCGTGCCCCCTGACTGGAGGAAAAACCCGCCGGGTTCGTCGCAAAACGCGTTTCCGGACGTCCTCGATCGCGTTTCAGGACGCGGTGGCCGCCGCGCGATACCGGTGCGACGCCGTCTCGATGGGAGCCGGTGCCAGGAAAGACAGTCGATTAAATGGAACCCCGGAAAATCGCCTACCGCGGGGAAATGTGCGGCCCTGTGGGGCTTTGAGCGCCACCGCCGGCGCCGCGCCTGTGCCAGTTGGCCTCGCCGAGCATCATCAGCTCGCCGATATTCTCCTGACTTATGTAGCCAATTAATCGCTTATCGGCGTCGACCACGCCGACGATCCCCGTTCCGGCCTGCTGCATCCGGTTCAGGGCCCGGTCGAGACGCATGCCGGCGGTCACCGTCAGCGGCGCGCCCCGCGCCGCCTCCAGCACCGGTGTGCGCGGACCGTTCGCTTTCAGCGCGTGGATCATCTCCGAGCGCGTCAGGAAGGCGCGCAGGCGGCCCGACCCGTCGACGATCGGAAACTCCGCCTGCGTCGTGCGGATCAGCGCCTCGGCGGCGTCGTCCACCGTCTCGTCGGGGCGCAGGGTCTCGAAGCTGCGGATCATCGCGTCGTCGACACGGATCCTGCGGCCGAGCGCCATCAGGCCCTCGCTGGCGGCCTCGGCCGTGGCGGCGAGATAGACGAAGATGGCGATGAAGACGAGGATCGCGTTGCCCGACAGCAGCCCGGCGAAACCGAAGAAGAAGGCGAGCGCCTGGCCGATGGCGGCGGCCACCTCCGTCGCCCGGAAGCGGTCGAACCGGTAGGACAGCGCCGCCCTCAGGACCCGGCCCCCGTCCATCGGAAAGGCCGGGATCAGATTGAAGACGACAAGGAAGATGTTGACGGCGGCGAGCCGCTCGAAGAAGCCGATGTCCGGGTTTTCCACCTGCTGCAGGGCGGCAGGATCGACCGGCGGGCCGACGATCGCGATCAGCACGGCGGCGATCGCCACGTTCACCGCGGGGCCCGCCAGCGCCACGACGATTTCCTGTCCGGGCTTTTCGGGGAACCGTTCGAGCCGCGCCAGCCCGCCGATGGGCAGAAGCGTGATGTCCTTCGTGGCGATGCCGTAATAGCGCGCCGCCAGGGCGTGCCCCAGTTCGTGCAGCACCACGCAGCCGAAGACGGCGGAGATGAAGGCGACGCCCTCCACGGCCGCCGCCGCGCCGCCGTCGACATAATGCGCCACCGCGATCCAGGCGAGCAGCACCAGGAACGTCAGGTGGATGCGGATATCGGCGCCGGCCACCCGGCCGATCGTCACGGACCAGGACATGCACTCATCCTCGCGGTTTCATCCGTCCGGCGTTCCGCCCCGGACGCGGTCTTCCTTCAGATGTAGGAGTCCGTGTTCGCCGCGCAATCCGGGGAAAATGCGTAGGCGCAAGTCCGGTTTCCGGCGCGTCTGCCCCCTTCATAACGCCGGGCGGCGGATGCAGACCGGGTCTCGCGGCCGCTGTGGACGGCACGGCGGGAGACAGATTGCGGCCCGTGTGCTCCGGGCCCCGATCCGGGGCCCGGCATCGCATCCCGCCGGATAAGCCGCTTATCCCGCTGCCGCGAAGGTATTGGCCTGGGCGCGATTCCAGTATTTGCCGAGGACCGGCAGCTTGCGGCGGCCGTCCAGCAGGGCCCCCGGCTCGACGAAATTGTAGAGCTCGTCCAGCGGCTTCGCCTCCACCGCGTTGATGCGGCGATAGATGTGGCCGGGCGTCAGGTCGCGGGGATGCTCGAGGCCGGCGGCGCCGACCACCTGGGCGAGCGCGCCCAGCGTCTCCTTGTGGAAATTGCGCACCCGCCGCGCCTTGTCGTCGACGACCAGGCCGCGCTGGCGCAGCGGATCGTGGGTCGTGACGCCGGTCGGGCACTCGCCCGTGTGACAGCGCATCGACATGACGCAGCCCAGCGAGAACATGAAGGCGCGCGCCGCGTTGCACCAGTCGGCGCCCACCGCCATGTTCGCCGCCATGTAATAGGCCGTGGACACCTTGCCGCTGGCGGCCAGCCGCACCTTGTCGCGCAGGTTGGTGGCGACCAGCGCGTTCTGCGCGAACACCAGCGCCTCGCGCAGCGGCAGGCCGATATGGTCGGAGAACTCGACCGGGGCCGCGCCCGTGCCGCCCTCGGCGCCGTCGATGACGACGAAGTCGGCGTAGATCTCCGTTTCCATCATCGCCTTGCAGATCGCCAGGAACTCGTGCGGCCGGCCGATGCACAGCTTGAAGCCGACCGGCTTGCCGCCGGACTTCTCGCGCAGGGTGGCGATGAACTCCATCATCTCGATGGGAGTCGAGAAGGCCGAGTGCGCCGGCGGCGACACGCAGTCCTCGCCCATCGGAACGTGCCGCGTCTTGGCGATCTCCTCGGTCACCTTCTCCGCCGGCAGCACGCCGCCGTGGCCCGGCTTGGCCCCCTGGCTGATCTTGATCTCGATCATCTTGACCTGATCCATCACCGCCTGCTCCGCGAAGGAGCCGGGATCGAAGCGGCCGGCCTTGTCGCGGCAGCCGAAATAGCCCGAGCCCAGTTCCCAGACGAGATCGCCGCCGCCCTTCAGGTGGTACGGGCTGATCGAGCCCTCGCCGGTGTCGTGATAGAAGCCGCCGAGCTTGGCCCCGGTGTTCAGCGCCTCGATGGCATGCGCGCCCAGCGCGCCGAAGCTCATCGCCGAGATGTTCAGCAGCGACGCCGAATAGGGCCTGGTGCACTGCGGGCCGCCGATATCGACGCGGAAATTGGACGGGTCGACATGGCGCGCGCCGATCGAATGCGTCAGCCATTCGTACTCGTCGCCATAGACGTCGAGCTCGGTGCCGAAGGGATGGACGTCGACGGCGTCCTTGGCGCGCTGGTAGATCAGCGAGCGGTGCTCGCGCGAATAGGGCCGCCCGTCCAGATTGTCCTCGACGATGTACTGGTGCAGGAACGGCCTGAGTTCCTCCGAGATCCAGCGGACCAGCGCGATGACGGGATAGTTGCGCATCAGCGAATGCCGCGTCTGGAACAGGCTCCACACGCCGACCGCGGTGAGGACCAGCAGCGGATAGAAGATCCACCGCACGTGCCAGCCGTTCATCAGCATGACGAAGGTGACGAGCGTCGCGATCGTTATGGCGGCGAAGGTCCCGTATCGCGTCAGAAGCGTGATCGGGTGGATGAGCATCGTCGTTCTGAGCTTCATGGGTCGTCTCCTCCGGCTTCGTGTCTGCTTGTGCTGCGCCGGCACGACCCGGAAGGCGGGGCGAAACCATGCGGCGTAGCGGGAGACCTGTCGGCGCGGTTCCCGTTGCGACACGTTTTACGGGGAGGAGGTTGACTCACTATGAACCGTCCCGGCAACCCGTGCGGCCGGGACGGATGCGCCCGCGCAGCCCGACCGCTTCCCTTCGCCCCGTGGAACAGAGAGTCGTGGACCGGAGACTCACCGGGTCGGACGGCTGCCTCGCCGGCGGAATCAGACCAGCGCTTCCAGCCGCTCTTTCGTCTCGGGCAGACGTTCGAGGCTCGCCGCGATCCGCTCACGCCAGCGCGGCCCCCGCGAGAGCGCGTCCCGATACGCCTCTGCCAGCTCATCCGGCCGGTCCTCCGACAGGACCGCCACCAGGAACACGGCCTGCGCCCGGTCCTTCCAGGCCTTCAGCCGGTCGGGCCCGCCCTGGCGCCGGTCGGCGACGATCAGCTTGTGGATCGCGAAGCGCTCCGGCCGCGGTATCTGAACGAGAACGCCGGAGCGATAGAGGGCGATCGCCGGGATCGGATCGGCGATCAGATAGTTCAGGTAGTTCAGCGCCTGGGCGCTCACCCCGAGCGCCGGCAGCGGCTTGACCGTCTCGTCGCCGAAGGCGGGCGTCAGGAACTCGACCATTGTCTCCGAATGGCTCTGCCGCCATCGCCATACCTGCCGGTCGTGGATGCCGGGGACGGGATCGAACTTGAGCAGACCGAGGATGTCGCCGGGCGTCTCCTCGACCCGATCATCCAGCGCGACCGACAGCCGGTGAAAACTGGCGAAGTCGATGTCGCCGGTCTGGGCCAGTTCCTCGAAGTCCATGCGCACGCCGAGTTCGCCCTGATAGAGGCCGTAGGCCGACGTTCCCACCAAGGTGCCGCCGAGCCGGAACATTCCGGCGCGGGAGAAGGCGAGCAGGATCGAGCCGGTCTCGCGGTCGGTGGCGATCAGGCCCTCGGCCCTCAGCGTGCGCGTGAGCCGGGTCATCCGCTGCCGGCGCTGCTCCGCGTCGGCCTTCAGCGCCTGCGCGCGGTCGAGACGCGCGCGCAGCTCCGGCCGGTCCTCGCCGAGATATCGGCTCATCATCTCGGTGCCGAGCCGGAAGCGCTCGTAGAGATAGGTGCGGCCGTTGCGGTGCCGCTCCTCGATCGTGCCGACGAGGCTCGCGGCCGCTTCGTCGAGATGGAGGCGCAGGAGGTCCTGATAAGCCACGACCGCCGCGCGGCTGTGGGCAACGATGTCCATGTCTCGTGATCCCGGGCGAACGTCCGCACAAACGTGTGCGCCACACCGCGTGTGCGTCACGCTATATGTGCATCAATTAATAGTTTGCTGCACACAGACGCAAGTGTGCATCAAAAAATTTTTTGATGCACACTCCGTTTTCCGGGAACAAGCGGGCTTATCCGGCCCGGCAGGCCGGCCTCAGCCCTTCGCCTTGCGCGCGGCGAGCGTCCGCAGGCGCAGCGCGTTGAGGCGGATGAAGCCGGCGGCGTCCTTCTGGTCGTAGGCGCCGTGATCGTCCTCGAAGGTGACGAGCTCTTCCGAGTACAGCGACTTGTCGCTTTCGCGGCCGACGACCATGACATTGCCCTTGTAGAGCTTCAGGCGCACCGTGCCCTCGACATCCTGCTGGCTCAGGTCGCAGGCGGCCTGGATCATCTCGCGCTCCGGCGAGAACCAGAAGCCGTTGTAGATCAGCTCCGCGTAGCGCGGCATCAGCTCGTCCTTCAGGTGCGCGGCGCCGCGGTCCAGCGTCAGCGATTCGATCGCCCGATGCGCGACGATCAGGATGGTCCCGCCCGGCGTCTCGTAGATGCCGCGGTTCTTCATGCCGACGAAGCGGTTCTCCACCATGTCGAGCCGGCCGATGCCGTTGTCGTGGCCGAGCCGGTTCAGTTCGGTCAGGATCGTCGCCGGGCTCATTTCCTTGCCGTCGATGGAGACGGCATCGCCCTTGCGGAAACCGATCTCGACATACGTCGCCGCGTCGGGGGCATCCTCCGGGCTCAGCGTGCGCTGATAGACGTAGTCGGGCGCCTCGTCCCACGGATCCTCCAGCACCTTGCCCTCGGACGACGAGTGCAGCAGGTTCGCGTCGACGGAGAACGGCGCCTCGCCGCGCTTGTCCTTCGGCACGACGATCTGGTGCTTCTCGGCGAAGGCGACGAGGTCGGAGCGCGACTTGAAGTCCCATTCGCGCCACGGCGCGATGACCTTGATGTTCGGGTCGAGCGCGTAGGCCGACAGCTCGAAGCGCACCTGGTCGTTGCCCTTGCCGGTCGCCCCGTGCGCGATCGCGTCGGCGCCGGTCTCGTGGGCGATCTCGATCAGCCGCTTGGTGATCAGCGGCCGGGCGATCGAGGTGCCGAGCAGGTAGACGCCCTCGTAGACCGCGTTCATCCGGAACATGGGGAACACGAAGTCGCGCACGAATTCCTCGCGCACGTCCTCGATACGGATATCCGTGATGCCGAGCATCTCAGCCTTGCGCCGCGCCGGCTCCACCTCCTCGCCCTGGCCGAGATCGGCGGTGAACGTCACCACCTCGCAGCCGTAGGTTTCCTTCAGCCACTTCAGGATTACCGAGGTGTCGAGGCCGCCGGAATAGGCGAGCACCACCTTCTTGACGTCTGTCATCGTGTCCTCGTAACGCGCGGGAGAGCCGGCAGAGCCGGGGTTTCGGATCAGCCCGGCTTATAGGACGCGCGGCCGGGTCCTCGCAAGGCACCCCCCGGGGCATGCCGCCCGGCTCGACCGGGCCGCGCCGAATGTGCACTCTGGGGGCCTTGGTCCCCCGCCTGCCCGCCGCGAGGTCTCATGCCTGTCCTCCTCAATCCCCTCAAAGGTGCCGGCCTGCCGCCCGACGCGGAGATCGCCGGCGGCGACATCGAGACGTCGCCGAAGGCCGCCAACGCCCTGATCGCCAGTTGCCCGAGGGCCGGTACGACGCCGCTCGTCCTGGCCGACGCGCTGGCCGGCCGGCTCGGCGTCGAAACCCTCTACGTCAAGGACGAGCGCGGCCGCATGGGCCTGGGCTCTTTCAAGGCGCTCGGCGCGGCGCACGCCATCGCCAAGGCAGCCTGGCGGCGCATCGTCGAGACGGGAGAGGCCGAGGCCTACGCCACTGCCCTTGCCGGCGAGACCTATGTCTGCGCCAGCGCCGGCAATCACGGCCTGTCGGTTGCCGCCGGCGCCCATGTCTTCGGCGCGCAGGCCGTCATCTATCTCGCAGACGCCGTTCCGGAAGACTTCGCCGGCCGGCTGCGGGCGAAGGGCGCCCGCGTGGTCCGCGCCGGCGACACCTACGAGGGCAGCATGGCGGCGGCGGCACAGGCGGCCCGCGACAACGGCTGGAAGCTTCTCTCCGACAGCTCCTGGCCCGGCTACACCGAGCTGCCCCGCGACGTGATGGAAGGCTACCTGGTCATGGGCGACGAGGCGGCCCGCCAGATCGATCGCCTCGACACCGACGCCCCGACCCATGTCTTCCTGCAGGCCGGCGTCGGCGGCCTGGCGGCGGCCGGCGCGGCGACGGTCCGGCGCTCGTGGGGGCCGGAACCGGTCATCGTCGTCGTCGAGCCCGACGCCGCCCCCGCGCTGCTCGAAAGCGTGCGCGCCGGCAAACCGGTCACGACGACGGGCCCGGTCTCGACCATGGGCCGGCTCGACTGCAAGGATCCCTCGCACCTGGCGCTGAAATACCTCGCCCGCGAGGCCGACGTCTTCATGACCGTGACCGACGCGCAGGCGCAGGAGACCGTGGACCTGCTGGCCGAACACGATCTGGCCACCTCGCCGTCGGGCGGCGCCGGCATCGCCGGCCTGCACCACATCGGCGACGCCGCCGGGTCGCTCGGCCTCGACGAGACGTCCCGCGTGCTCAGCATCGTCTCCGAGGGACCGGTCGATGCCTGAAGGGGCGATGCCTGAAGGGGCGATGCCAGACGGGGGGAAGCCTGGCGGGGTGAAGCCTGACGGGGCGGGTCCCGGAGCCGACTTCCCGGTCGCCGAGTACGCGGCACGAGTCGACAAGGCGCAGGCGCTGATGCGGGCGGCGGGCCTCGACGCGCTGCTGGTCACCACCGAGCCGGAGGTGCGCTACTTTTCCGGCTTCCGCACCCTGTTCTGGCAAAGTCCGACACGGCCGTGGTTCCTGATCGTCCCCGCCTCCGGCAAACCCGTCGCGGTGATCCCCGAGATCGGCGCCGCCCTGATGCGCCGCACCTGGCTCGACGACATCCGTACCTGGTCGTCGCCGCATCCCGACGACGACGGCATCTCGCTGCTCGCCGACGCGCTGACGGGAAAGCCGAGAATCGGCCTGCCGATGGGCCGGGAATCGAGCCTGCGCATGCCGCTGATCGATTTCCAGGCGCTCCGGGGGAGGCTGAAGGGCCAGCAGGTCACCGACGCGACGCCGCTGGTCCGCACGCTGCGCATGGTGAAGTCCGAGGCGGAAATCGAAAAGATCGCGCGGATCTGCGCCATCGGCTCGGCGGCTTTCGACCGGGCGCCGGACCTGTTCCACGCCGGCCAGCCGCTGGACGACGCCTTCCGCGCCTTTCGCATCGCGCTTCTTCGGGAGGGCGCCGACGACGTGCCCTATCTCGTCGGCGGCGCGGCGCAGCCCTCCTATGGCGACGTCATCTCGCCGCCCGACGCGACCCCGCTCGCACCCGGCGACGTGCTGATGCTCGACACCGGCGCCACCCGCGACGGCTATTTCTGCGACTTCGACCGCAACTTTGCGGTCCACGCCGCCGACGACCGCGCCATGGCCGCCCACCGGACCCTCCACGCCGCGACCGAGGCCGGCCTTGCCGCCGCCCGGCCCGGCGCAACCTGCGCCGGCCTCTTCGCGGCGATGGCAAAGGTGATCGCCGAGGCCGGTGGGGGATCGGACGACATTGGCCGCCTCGGCCACGGGCTCGGCCTGCAACTCACCGAACCGCCGTCACTGACCGCGTTCGACGACACGGTGCTGGAAGAGGGTATGGTGCTGACGCTGGAGCCAAGCATGACGGTGGCAACGGCTGCGATGATGGTGCATGAGGAAAACATCGTCATCCGCGACGGCGCCCCGCAGCTCCTGACGGCCCGCACGCCGCCGGATTTGCCGGTGATCGGAGAAACCTGAACCATGGGACTGCCCTTCGAGACGGACGGCGGCGCGGCGGCGAAAGGCGCCATCGGCGCGATCGTGCTCCAGAACGACGAGACGCTGGAGCCGGAGATGCGCGCCGTCTTTTCCGACGTCGCCGTCTATCACGCCCGCATCCCCAGCGCCCCGGAGGTGACGCCGGAAACGCTGAAGGCGATGGAGGCCGACCTGCCGAAGACGGCGGCCCTCCTGCCCCGCGAAACGGCCTTCGCCGCCATCGGCTACGGCTGCACGTCGGGTTCGACGATCATCGGCCCGGACAGGGTGCGCGATCTCGTCCGCACCGGGCATCCGCACGCGGAGGTGACGAACCCGCTCACCGCCGTGATGGCCGCCTGCGACGCCCTCGGCGTCAGGCGGATCGGCTTCCTGACGCCCTATATCGCCGATGTCTCGGCGGCGATGCGGTCCGCCCTCGAAGAGAACGGCCTGGAGATCGCCGCTTTCGGCTCCTTCGAGCAGTCCGAAGAGGCCGTCGTCGCCCGCATCGCGCCGGCGTCCGTGCTCGACGCCATGATCGCGGTCGGCAGGGATCCGCAAGCCGAAGCGGTCTTCGCCTCCTGCACGAATCTGCGCAGCCTCGGGATCATCGACGAGGCCGAAGCCCGGCTCGGCAAGCCCGTCCTGTCCTCGAACCTCGCCTTCTTCTGGCACCTGCGCCGGCTCGCCGGCCTGCCCGTGACGGGACACGGCCCGGGCCGCCTGTTCAATCCGGATAGCTTCTAGGGAGACTGCATCCATGCCCACGCTCGCGTTCTGGTACGAGTTCGCCTCGAATTATTCCTACCTGTCGGCCAGGCGCATCGAGGCGCTGGCGGACGAGGCCGGCGTCACGGTCGTCTGGCGCCCGTTCCTGCTCGGCCCGGTCTTCGCCGCGCAGGGCATGACCACGTCGCCGTTCAACCTGTATCCCATCAAGGGCCGCTACATGGTCCGCGACATGGAGCGCCAGTGCGCCGGGTTCGGAAAGCCGTTCAAGGTGCCCGAGCCGTTCCCGCAGAACGGCCTGCTCGCCGCCCGCATCGCGTTGGTCGGCGCCGGCAAGGCCTGGGGCCCGGCCTTCACCCGGGCGGTCTACGAGGCCGAGTTCGTCGACGGGAAGACGATTTCCGACAAGGCGCTGCTCGCCGACATCCTGACCGGCCTCGGCGAGGACGCCGAGGCGGTTCTGGCCGCGGCGGAAGATCCCGACAACAAGGCGGCGCTAAAGGCGCAGACGGAAAAGGGGCTGGAGATGGGCCTCTTCGGCGCGCCGTCCTTCGTCACCGACGACGGCGAGATGTTCTGGGGCGACGACCGGCTGGAGCAGGCGCTCTACTGGGCGAAGACCGGCTCGCTGGAGGGGTTTCAGGGGTAGGCGCGCGGCGCCCAAGGCTAAAGGTTCTCCCGCTCATTCCCGCGAAAGCGGGAATCCAGGGCGGCAGGCTGTAGCCGATCGCACCCGTCGCGCCGTGCCGCGACCCCCCTCTCCATCTCTCTCCCGCACGGGGAGAGAGGTGTCGCGCGCATCGGCGCGCCAAGACGACTTGTGCTGAGCGTATCCGGTCGGACCACGCGGTGCCCCGTCTCTCCATCCGTCGAGACGCGGCTGATGTCGCTCCTCAGGATGAGGCCGGTGGGATTGGCTGCCGCCGGCTTACGACCACCCTCATGGTGAGGAGGCCGCGTCGCGGCCGTCTCGAACCATGTGCGATCGGGCACGCCGATCAATATCGCCGCTCATTCCCGCGAAGGCGGGAATCCAGGGCCTCACGCCGCGGGCCGCTCCAGCACGCCCGCCGAACGGCCGCCGAGGAGCCAGTAGACCCAGCCGGCGACGACGCCGGCGGCCGCCACCAGAAGGTGATCGCGGCCGATCTCCGGCGTTCCGCCGAGATAGGCGGCATAGCCGATCAGGCCCGCCAGGCCGCCGCAGACCACGTAATAGAGCGCCCGGCGGATGGAGAAGACCTCGGCCACCACCGCCGCGACCATCGCCGGCGCGAAGGCGTAGACGGCGACGAACGAGGCGACCATGCCGCTGACGAACAGCGTCTGGCCCATCAACTGGCTGTTCTCGATGGCGATCGTGCCGGCAAACCATGCCGGCACGACATAGCTGCCCGCCACCATGAGCCCGGCGGCGACGCAGGCGATGACATAGGAAAAGCCGACCGCGAACAGCCGGCCGATGATCCGGCCGATCAGCCTCAATGGGCGTCCTCACCGGTTTCCGCCAGGCCCTCGGCCGCGCGGCGCTTCCAGGCGGGGACGCGCTCGGATTCCGACTTGAGCTGGCCGCAGGCGGCCATGATGTCGCGGCCGCGCGGCGTGCGCACCGGGCTCGCGTAGCCGGCGCGGTTGACGACGTCGGCGAACGCCTCGATCTGCTCCCAGTCGGAGCATTCGTAGGGGCTGCCCGGCCACGGGTTGAACGGGATCAGGTTGATCTTCGCCGGTATGCCCTTGAGCAGGCGTACCAGCGCCCTGGCGTCGTCGAGCGAATCGTTGACGCCCTTCAGCATCACGTATTCGAAGGTGATGCGCCGCGCGTTGGAGAGCCCCGGATAGGCCCGGCAGGCGTCCATCAGGTCGGCGATCGGGAACTTCTTGTTGAGCGGCACCAGCTCGTTGCGCAGCTCGTCGCGCACCGCGTGCAGCGAGATCGCCAGCATCACGCCCATCTCCGCGCCGGCGCGCGGGATCATCGGCACGACGCCCGCCGTCGACAGGGTGATGCGGCGCTTCGACAGCGACAGGCCTTCACCATCCGCGGCGATCGCGACCGCGTCGCGGACATTGTCGAAATTGTAGAGCGGCTCGCCCATGCCCATCAGCACGACGTTGGAGACGGCGCGCTCGGCGTCCGGCACCAGGCCGTCGGTCGGCCGCTCCGCGTTCGGCCAGTCGCCGAGACGGTCGCGCGCGACGAGGATCTGCGAGACGATCTCTTCGGGCCCGAGATTGCGCACCCAGGGCTGCGTGCCCGTGTGGCAGAACCGGCAGGTCAGCGTGCAGCCGACCTGCGAGGAGACGCAGAGCGTCCCCCGGTCGTGCTCGGGGATGTAGACCATCTCCACCTCGACCGGCGCCTCGCCCGCCTTGGAGGGGGGAAAGCGCAGCAGCCACTTGCGGGTGCCGTCGGTCGACACCTGCTCGACGACGATCTCCGGGCGCGCAAGCGTGAAGGCGTCCGCGAGATCGGCCCTGAGCGCCTTTCCGATATCGGTCATCTGGTCGAAATCGGTGACGCCGCGCGAGTAGATCCAGCTCCACAGCTGGGCGACGCGCATGCGGATCTGCCGGTCCGGCACGCCGATCCCCCTCAGCGCCTCGCCCAGCGCCTCGCGCGTCAGGCCGACGAGCGACGGCGTCGTGGCACTGCCGGTTGGCGCCGGCTCCGCCACGCCGGCGGCAAGCGTCGGCGCGTTCGGATTCTGGCGGGCGATATCGAGCGTCTCGGCCATGGCGTCGATCCGGCGGGCGCCGGCTTCCTTGTCAAAACACGAAGGGCGCGGCGGATGGACCGCCGCGCCTGTGAACTATAGGGCAGAATTCCGCCTACACCTATTCGTCCGGGACGCGATTGCAAGGGGAATCGCCGGATCCTCAGTCCGTCTGGTTACCGCGGCGCAGGAACGTGGCGACCGCCTCGACGATCTTCGAATGCGCCTCTGCCCGGTCGGTGCCGGCCGGATCGTCGCAGACCGGGTCGTCCTTCTCGTCCTTCAGGATCGCCGCTCCGTCGGGCGTGCAGACGCCGAGGAAGGTGAAGTGATGCGCCGGCGCCACCGTCACATGCGTCGCCTCCGGCAGGCGGTTGACCAGGTTACTGCCGGTCTCCGACACGTCCGCCTCCATCCACAGATGCTCGCGGCCGAGGCTGACGAGGAGGACCGGCAGGTCCATCGCCGCCGCGCTCTCCTCCGTCAGCGCATAGGTGAAGCCCGGATCAACGGCGATGGCCGCCGTCACGCGCGGATCGCGCGCCTCGGCCTCGAATCCGGCCGGCATCCGCGTGAGGTCGACGCCGCCCTTGCCGAGGAACACGCAATCGGCCGCCGTGTCGGCATGCCGGCCGCAATACCCGGCATAGGCCGCCCCGTCGAAGCGGGCGCCGGCGAGGCCCAGCGCCGTCGCGCCGCCCAGCGAGAAGCCGAGCGTGACGATCCGCGCCCGGTCGACCTGCGGGCCGAACACAGGATCGGCCAGCAGCGCGTCCAGCGCCGCGCTCAGGTCCTGCGCCCGCTCGTCGAGCAGCACGGAGCGGCGCGGCGAGGAATCGCCCGACGTGCTGCCGGGATGGTTGACGGCCAGCACCATGGCGCCGCGCTGCGCCAGCCCCGACGACAGCCAGGCGATGTTGTCCATGTTCCCGCCCGAGCCGTGCGACAGCAGCACCAGCGGATGGGGGCCGTCGGCGAGCGCCGCGCCGACATGGCCCGGCGTGCCGACGAACACCGCGTTGTCGCCGACCATGCCGCGATAGGTCGGCGTGCCGGCGGGGTACCAGACCGAGCCGGCGACGGGTGCGGGGCGATGCCCGGCCCGGACGGTCAGCCGGTCGGTTCCCGCAAGGGTCTCCGCGGCGGCCGGCGCGGTCTGGACGGTCGCGAGCGCCGCCCCGATGACGGCGGTGGCACAGGCGGTCGCGAGCGCAGCGGTGACGGCAGCGGCGCGGGTCGAATCGGAAAGACGTGTCATGTGAGGCAACTCCGTGCTCATTGAGGATGTCCCCCCAATGGAGTATGGGCTTGGCCTCAGGCGTCCTGAATCCGGTTTCAGGTCGAGCGGAACCGGTTTCAGGACGTAGCCTCCGTTTCACCTCGCCACTCCCGGACCGCGATCCCCGGACCGCGATCCCTGGTCCGCGATCCCTGGTCCGCCGCCGGAAAGGCCCTCATGCTGGTTCTGCCGATATCGCTGGTCGTCTCGCTGATCCTCGGCTTCCAGCTTCTCCGGCTGGTCGTCCGCGACGACCGGCCACGGCCGTTCAGTCTCCTGCTCGGCGCGATCGTCGCGCAGGGGATCGTCATCTCGCTGAGCCAGTACTACGGCGTCACGGGCCTGCGGATCCTTCAGCCGGTGACCGCCTCGATCATCCCGCCGCTCGCCTGGATCACCTTCCTGTCGACGGCGGTCCGGCCTGTGCGGATGCGTGCCGACGCGGTCCACCTGGCGGTTCCGGTCGTGGTCGCGCTGTGCGTCGCCTTCGTCCCGCTGGCGATCGACGCGGTGCTGATCGCCGTCTTCGCGGCCTATGGCGCGGCCATCCTTCTGGCCTTGCGCCACGGCCCCGACGCCCTGCCGCGCACCCGGCTCGATGCCGACAGGCTGCCGGGCTGGATCTGGGCGGCGATCGGCGTCTCCCTGATCCTGTCGGCGGTCAGCGACGCCCTGATCGCGCTGGCGATGATGACGCGGTACGCCTGGCTGATGCCGGCGATCATCAGCGCCTTCTCGTCGTTCTACCTGTTGATGATCGGGGCGCTCAGCCTGTCGCAGAACCTGGCCGGCAAGCCCGACGACGAGACCGGCGCGGGCCCGGCCGACGACCCCGCGCACGAGGGCGATAGCGGCAGAACCGCGGTTTCACCGGAGGACGCGCGCGATGACGCCCGGCTGATGGACGGACTGACGGCGCTGCTCGACCGCCAGGAGCTCTATCTGGACCCGGACCTGACGCTGGCCCGTCTGGCGAAGCGCCTGGGCGTGCCGGCCAAGCAGCTCTCCACCGCGATCAACCGCTCGACGGGAAACAACGTCTCCCGCCATATCAACGGCTACCGGATCCGCCGCGCCTGCGACCGGCTCGCGGCCGGCGACACGGTCACGGCCGCGATGCTCGACAGCGGCTTCAACACGAAATCCAACTTCAACCGCGAATTCCTGCGCGTCACCGGCATGACGCCGAGCGCGTGGCAGGCGCGCGGAAACGACTGAAACCGCCCTCAGGCGGTCCCGCCGGCGCTTGTCTGCGCGCCGGTCGCTACTTGCACTCGGCCGCGACCTTGTCGAGCGCCGCCGTGATCCCGGACAACGAGTAGTTGTCGACCGTGTTGGTGCCGCGCGCCGACGTGCCCTTGATCACCATCGTCGCCCCGGCGCGCATGGCCTGGACGAGGCTGGCTTCCTCGGCCGCGTTCTCCACCCAGGCGCCGTCGTCCTTGGTGAACAGTTCGAAGGTCGCCGTGCCGATCTGCGCGGTGGCCCGGGAATCCGGCTTGTAGGGATAGCCGGTAATTACCGACACCTCGTTCTTGACGCCCTGCCCGGGGCGGCTCGTCACGAACAGGTAGACCGGATCGCGATTGACGTTCGAGGGTTCGGAGCTTTTCGGCTGGGACAGCGCGTAGCACACCTTGCCGCCGCTCGATTCGGCGACATAGGCGCCCCAGTCCTTGAACTGGCCGAGCGGGGTCGCGCTTTGCGCGTGCGCCGCACCGCCCGACAGGGCCACACCGATCGACATGGCCGCAGCCAGAAAAAGAGCGGAAATCTTTTGCATCATCGTTGCCTACCACGCATCACGTCCGTCCTGACAGATATCTCAGGCGGAACCTACAGGGAATCGGCGCGATTCGTCGCGTTGCGTCAAACAGCCCCCGTCCAACGCAACTGTCGTTCGCCACGAGCGCACCCGCTTTCACATATCGGGTGCCCAGTAATGGCGGCAATATTTTGACAAAATGTAACAATTCGTGATCGCCCCGCGCCGAAACGGGACCGGCGGCAGCCGCGCCGCCTGCGGTTGCTTGCCGATCCGGCCGTGCCCCGATATGCCTCCTGAGGCAATCGAAGAACCCTGTCGGCGCCCGGTCCGGCCGTTTTCCCCGGTCCGACCGTTTTCCCTGGGCGTCCGTCGAGCATGAGGAAATCCGTTTCATGAAAGCCGTGCTGTGCGAAACCCTTGGGCCCCCCGAGACTCTGGTGGTCCGCGACCTGCCCGATCCCGAGCCCGGCGCCGGGGAGGTCACCGTCAGGGTCGCCGCGGCCGCGCTCAACTTCTTCGATTCCCTCATCATCGAGGGCAAGTACCAGTTCAAGCCCGAACCGCCCTTCTCGCCGGGCGCGGAATATTCCGGCACCGTCATCGCCGTCGGTCCGGGCGTCGACGGCTTCAGGCCGGGTGACCGGGTGATGGGCAATATCGGCTGGAACACCTGCCGCGAGATCGTCGTCGCCCCGGCGGAGAAGGTCGTCCACGTGCCCGACGGCGCCGACCTGCAGCAGGCCGCCGGCCTGATCGTCACCTACGGCACGACCCTGCACGCCCTGAAGGACCGGGCGAACCTGCAGCCCGGCGAGACGCTGGCCGTGCTCGGGGCGGCCGGCGGCACCGGAGCGGCCGCGATCGAGATCGGCAAGATCATGGGCGCCCGCGTCATTGCGGTTGCCTCGTCGCCGGAAAAGCTCGCGTTCTGCCGCTCGCTCGGCGCCGACGAGACCATCGACTACACGAAAGAGGATCTGAAGACGCGGCTGAAGGAGCTGACCGGCGGCAAGGGCGTCGACGTTGTCTACGATCCCGTCGGCGGCGACTACGCGGAAGCCGCGCTGCGCTCCACCGCCTGGGAGGGCCGCTTCCTGGTGATCGGCTTCGCCTCGGGCGACATCCCGAAGATCCCGCTCAACCTGGCGCTACTCAAGGGCTGCTCCATCGTCGGCGTCTTCTGGGGCAAGTTCACCGAGGTGGACCCCGAGGGCGACCGGGCCAACACGAAGCAGCTGCTCGACTGGATGGCCGAGGGCAAGCTGTCGGTGGCGATCCACGACCGGTATCCGCTGGAAAAGACCGCCGACGCGCTCGGCGCCATCGCCCGGCGCGAAGTCAAGGGCAAGGTGCTGATCGTTCCGTGAGCGCCCGAGGCGCCCCGCCCGCAAGGCATTGCCGACGCGCGCGGATACCCTCTCGCCCCTCTCCTCTCGTCATCCCGGCCGGAGCAAAGCGCAGAGCCGGGATCGGGGAACCACAGACCCCTCGGGGGCTCTCCGATCCCGGAGTATCGCTAACGCGATTTCCGGGATGACGATGGTGAGGCAGGGGACAAGCCGCCGGACGGCGGGCGCCCGGACCTCGTCCGCGCGGCATTGCCGACGCGCGCGGATACCCTCTCGCCTCTCTATTTTCGTCATCCCGGCCCAGCGGAGCGCAGAGCCGGGATCGGGGAGCCACAAGACGCGCGGTGGCTCTCCGATCCCGGAGTATCGCGTTGCGATTTCCGAGATGACGATGGAGAGGCAGGGGACAAGCCGCCGGACGGCGGGCGCCCGGACCTCGTCCGCGCGGCATTGCCGACGCGCGCGGATACCCTCTCGCCCCTCTACTCTCGTCATCCCGGCCAAGCAAAGCGCAGAGCCGGGATCGGGGAGCCACAGACCCCTCGGGGGCTCTCCGATCCCGGACAATCGCTAACGCGATTTCCGGGACGACGACGGAGAGGGAACGGGCTGCATCCAGCGCCCCACCGCCGGCGCGGCATCGCCACCGCCCGCGAATACCCACTCGCCTCTCTACTTTCGTCATCCCGGCCGGAGCAAAGCGCAGAGCCGGGATCGGGGAGCCACAGGACGCGCGGTGGCTCTCCGATCCCGGATAATCGCTGACGCGATTTCCGGGATGACGATGGAGGGGGAACAGACTTCCTCGAGCGCAACACGCGCCGGGACCGAGTCCCTCACAAAATCTGGCTCAAAAACTCCTTCGTGCGCGGGTCCGTGGCCTCCTTGAAGAAGGTGGCAGGCGGCCCGTGCTCGACGATCACGCCGCGGTCGGTGAAGTAGATGTGGTCGGCGACCTCGCGGGCGAAGCCCATCTCGTGGGTGACGAGCACACAGGTCATGCCCTCGGCCGCCAGCTCCTTGATGGTGACAAGCACCTCCTTCACCGTCTCGGGATCGAGCGCCGCCGTCACCTCGTCGAACAGCATGACGTCCGGGTTCATCGCCAGCGAGCGGGCAATCGCCACGCGCTGCTGCTGGCCGCCCGACAGTTCGCCGGGATAGGCGTCCTCCTTGCCCTCCAGCCGCACCTTCGCGATCAGGGCGCGGGCGCGGGCCTCGACCTCGGCGCGCGGCTGCTTCAGCACGATCAGCGGCGCCATCATGACGTTTTCCAGCGCCGTCTTGTGCGGGAACAGGTTGTACTGCTGGAACACCATGCCGACCTTCTTGCGCAGCGCCAGCTTGTCGAGCTTTACGTCGTGCACCTCCTGCCCCTCGACGGTGATCGAGCCGGCCTGGATGTCGTTGAGCGCGTTGATGCAGCGGATCAGCGTCGACTTGCCCGAGCCCGACGGGCCGATGATGCAGATCACCTCGCCCTTCATGACATCGAGCGAGACGCCCTTCAGCACCTCCAGCGCGCCGAAGGACTTGTGCACGTCCCTGATCGAGATGATCGGCTGATCCGGGGTCCATTGGTCCGGCATCGAACCCTCCTCAGAGTTTGCCATAGACGTCACCTCAGAGTTTTACCGAGTAGCGCCGCTCGAGCGCGATGGTCCAGCGCGCGATCGGGTAGCAGTAGACGAAGAAGACGACGAGGCAGAAGCCGTAGAACGGCACCAGCAGCTCCGGCCGGCTGTTCTCGGCCGCCATCGCCTGGCGCGACAGGGTGACGATCTCCTCGACGCCGAGCAGCGACACCAGCGGCGTCGCCATGGTGAGGATCGCGTACCAGTTCATCCACGGCGGGATCATCCGCTTGAAGCACTGCGGCAGGATGATGCGCCACAGCGTCTGCTGGCGGGAATAGGCCAGCGATTCGGCCGCCTCCCACTGGCCCGACGGCACCGACTGGATGGCGCCGCGCACCACCTCGGAGATGTTCGCCATGATCGGCAGGGTGAGGCCGAACACGGCCTTCATCCAGTCCGGGATGGGAATGGTGACGCCGCCGATGGTGATCTGGAAGGGGAAGGCCAGCATCACGATGAACAGCAGCACCAGCCAGGGCGAGTTGCGGAAGGTCTGGGTGATCGCCCAGCCGGGAAAGCGGATCGCCGGGTTGGGCGAGATCTGCATCAGCCCCAGCACCACGCCGGCCGCCGTGCCGATCGCCATGGTGCACACCGAGATCAGCACGTTGAAGGTGAAGCCCGACAGGAGCAGGAACGGCATCCAGCGGACCAGCGCCTCCCAGGAATCCTTCACCGTGAAGGTGCTCTGGGCGAGCGCCGCCACCGGCCAGGCGGCGAGCGCCAGCGCGACGACCGCGAACGACCACCACGGCAGGCCGGCGACGAAGCGCGAGAAGCCGACCGGGTCGGCGCCGGGACCCGCGCCCGCGTCGAAGGGCTTGAGGACCGGCAGGTCCGTCGATGCCGGCGCGGTGACGCCCGCGATCGCCCTGCCCCGGGAAGTGCCGAAGAGGCCCATCTCAGCGGCTCCCGTAGCCCGGCACGCGCATCGACCGCTCCCAGCGGTTCATGCCGATGACGAGGATGCCGACGAGGACGATGTAGACGACGAACATCACCACCATCGAGGCGTTCTGCGCCGTCGAATAGTCGTTGTAGATGCTGACCAGCTCGTAGAGCAGTTCGGGCACCGCGATGACGATCGCCTGCGTCGTCGTCTTGACCAGATTGACGAGATTGTTGTTGAGCGCGGGCAGCGACACCCGGAAGGCGAGCGGCAGCACCACGTAGATGTAGATCTGCAGCCGGTTCATGCCGAGCGCGTCGGCGGCTTCCTTGGTCGAGTCCGGCACCGCCTCGATGCCGGCCCGGAAGATCTCGACGTTGAAGGCGCCGGCGAAGAATGACAGCGAGATGATCGCCCAGCCGACATTGGAGATGATCGGCACCTCCAGCCAGCCGTCCGGCGAGTAGGTCGGCGTGAACTGGCCGAGCGCGAAATAGAAGAACAGCAGCTGCACCAGCGGCGGCGTGTTGCGGAAGAACTGGATGTAGCCCTGGACGATCATCCGCACCGGCCGGAACGGCGAGGCCTGCAGCCACGCGCCGACGACGCCGATGATCACCGAGAGGATCACGCAGACGACCGACAGCTTGATCGTCATCCACAGCCCCGACAGGACGCGCTCGCCCTGCACGGGATCGTAGAAGAAGATGAAGTTCCATTTCGGGTGCGTCTCCGCCAGCTGGCGGAAGAATTCCTGGAACGCCTCGACCACGACCTGTTACTCCCCCCGGCCCTCACCCCCCGGATCGGGCAGCCGGCCTCACGCGCGACCGGACCCGGCCCGTGGACCGACCTTGAAACCGATATACGGCCGCCGGGAACCGACAAGGATCCCCGGCGGACCGATACGGAACGTCGGCCTATTCGGCGAGCCAGTCCTTGTACTGTTCCTTCTTGTCCTTCAGGAACTGCGTCGGCTGGATTTCCCACTTCTTCTCCAGCTCGATCAGCTTGCCCGACGACAGCCAGTCGTACTGCATGCCGGACATGAAGCGGCCGAAAACGCAGTTCTTCTCGGCGATCGGAACGGCCAGGCCCCAGGGGTTGTCGTCCTCGGATTCCAGCGGCATTTCGAAGTCGCCGTACTCGCCCGAGGCGAGGTCGGACACGATCGAGGAATCGTCGTAGACCCAGGCGATGCACTTCTTGTCGCGGAGCGCCTGCTTGGCTTCCGAATTGCCCTGGAACGCAATGATTTCAGCACCATAGCGCTCCGACACGATCTTGTTGTAGAACGCGCCCTGCTTGCCGCAGACCGGCTTGCCGCGCAGGTCTTCCCAGCTTTTGATGCCGAGCGCCTTCGGTGCCATGATGTTGGTGCCGGACGTGTAGTAGTTCGGGCCGACGATGCCGACGATCTTGCGGCGGTCGGGACGGTCCGACATCGTCGCGATCATCAGGTCGATCTTGCCCTGCTCCAGGAACTGCATGCGGTTGGAGGATTCCACCGGCACCAGTTCGAGCTCGACACCCATCGTATCGGCGACGTCCTGGGCCATGTCGACTTCCATGCCGACCAGCGCGCCCGACGGATCGCGGAAACCCCAGGGCTTGTAGTCGGGCTTCACGCCGACGACGATCTTGCCCTCCTTCATGACCTTGTTCCAGGTCTCGTTGGTGCACTCGGCAGCCCAGGCCGCGTTCGCGGCGACAGCGATCGCAACAGCGGCGATCCCTGATTTCATTGCGGTTTTCAGCATGCAGTCGTCTCCCTCTTTATTAAGCACGCCCGCCCCGGCCCGTGCCGGAGCGCCGGAGCACCGGAGCGCCGGTCGCAGGGGCACCCAGCCCTGTCTGACGCAGTCCCGTCACACCGATCCCCGTCCGCGCGCCGCAGCGACGACGCGTCGGGAACGCCAAGTTGAAACGAAAGGGAGCCGTTGCGCAAACCGCAGTGCAGCGAAAAGTGGTGATTATGCTCGCAACGGGCGACTAATTTTCGAGCTTTTCAAGCGCTTCGGCGGCTTTCCGGCGATGGTCCGGCCGGATATGGGCCGCAACGGCCGTGATGGCGGCGAGAATCACGGTCGCATCGTCGGTAAAACCGGCAATCGCCAGAAAGTCGGGAACAATGTCGACGGGCATGACGAAATAGGCGAGCGCGCCGAAAAGCGTCGCCCTGGCCCGGAACGGCGTCGTCGGATCGGTGGCGCAGAACCACGCGGCAGCAAGGTCGCCGGCGAAGGGCAGCTTCGCCGCGACGCGCTTGAACTTGCGCCAGAATCCGGCGCGCACGCGCGTCCGGTTGGCCTCGAAAACCGCCGGCAGTTGGGCGTCTTCGCCGATCCACTGCGCCGTACCGTCCTTCATGCCATCGTCCGTTCGAAAAATGACCATACGGGTTAAAGATGGGTTCGGTCGCGGTTTCCGCAAGTTGTCGCGTTTTCTTGGCCCCCCGGATCGGCTAAGAGGCGGGCACGGGAAACGCATCTCTGGGAGACTCGAATGGAACTGACCAAAGACATGGCCGCCGTTGTGACCGGCGGCGCCTCGGGGCTGGGCGAAGCCACCGCGCGCATGCTGTCGGGAGCGGGCTGCAAGGTGGCCATTCTCGACATGAACGCCGAACGCGGCGAAAAGATCGCCTCCGAGATCGGCGGCATCTTCGCAGCCTGCGACGTCACCGATTCTGGGAATGTGTCCGAGGCCCTTGCGGCCGCGCGTGCGGCGCATGGCCAGGAGCGCGTCACGGTCAACTGCGCCGGCATCGCCCCGGGCATGAAGACCGCCAGCCGCAAGCGCGATTCCGGCGAGGTCGTCGCCCACGATCCGGGCCTCTTCCAGAAGACGATCATGATCAACCTGGTCGGCACCTTCAATGTCGCCTCCAAGTCGGCGGCGGGCATGATGGAGGCCTCTCCGCTCGGCAAGGACGGCGAGCGCGGCGTCATCGTCATGACCGCCTCGGTCGCTGCCCAGGACGGCCAGATCGGCCAGGTCGCCTACGCCGCCTCAAAGGGCGGCGTGCTCGCCCTCACCCTGCCGATGGCCCGCGATCTCTCGCGCGACGGCATCCGCGTCATGACGATCATGCCCGGCCTGTTCTACACGCCGATGTTCGACACCCTGTCGGAGGACGTCCGCAAGTCGCTGGCCGCCAGCGTCCCCTTCCCGCAGCGGCTCGGCGATCCGTCCGAATATGCCGAACTGGTCCGGTCGATCTGCGCCAACCCGATGCTCAACGGCACGGCGATCCGCCTCGACGGCGCGATCCGCATGGCGCCGAAATAAGGCGTCCCGGACGCCGGTGCCGGTTCGACCTGGAACGGGGCCTTCGGGCCCCGTTTCTGTGCATAAACATGCTCTTCCGGTCGTTCCCGCGAAAGTCGGGAGCAGGTCGTGGATCAGACCTCCCCGGCAATCCGGTCCATCGCGGTCGCCAGCGTCACGTCCCGTTGCGTGACGCCATCGGCGTCGTGGCTGGTCAGCACCACCTCGACCGTCCTGTAGACGTTCGACCATTCGGGATGGTGATCCATCTTCTCGGCGACCAGCGCCACCCGGGTCATGAAGCCGAAAGCCTGGTTGAAGTCCTTGAAGCTGAACGTCCGGGTAATCGCGTCGCGCCCGTCGACGTTTCTCCAGTCCGGCAGGCCGTCAAGCGCCTCGGCGCGGGCGTCAGATGTAAGCGTCTTCGTCATCGTGATACTGGGCTCCCTCCAGCGGATAGGCTTCCTCGACTACATAGGGCCCGCCCCCCTGGCCGGAGCGCGAGGAGAACAGCACGAAACGGCTGACCTCGATCGGCCCCCAGAAGAACCCGCCGCGCGACTCGATATAACTTGCGACGGCTGCCGGCGGCACGCCCCGCAGTCGCGCGACCGTGACATGCGGGGCGAACTTGCGCGGATCCGGCGGCAGCCCGAGCATCTGCATCATCCGCTCCTGCTCGGCCTGCAGCGCGGAGAGTTCCTGCGACGGCGTCACGGCCGCGAAGATCGAATGCGGCTTCTTTCCGCCGAACACGCCGACACCGTCGAGCGTGACCGAGAATACCGGCCGGTGGACGCGGTCGAGCATGTCGGCCACCGAATGGGCCGTCCGGTTGTCGATGTCGCCGATGAAGCGCAACGTCAGATGATAGTTTTCCGGATCGATCCAGCGCGCGCCGGGAATCCCGCCACGCAGGCCGGTCAGCGCGGTCACGGCGTCGGCGGGCATTTCGAGTCCGGTGAAGAGGCGGGGCATTCGCGGACTGCCTATCGGTGAGATTGATCCCGGTGAGGGTCGCTCATCGGGGAACTGGGTCGACTGGCCTACGGGCAGGGATTCTGATGGATTTGATGGATCGCGTCGATACGCTCCGTGATTTCCGGTGACAATTTGATGTCGAAGGCCCGAATATTCGTGCCGAGCTGCTCCATCGTCGTCGCCCCGATCAGCACCGAGGTGACGAACGGGCGGTCGACGGCGAAGGCGATCGCCATCTGCGCGGGGTCGAGGCCGACTTCCGCGGCAAGGTCGACATACGCGGCGACCGCGGTATCGGCACCGGGTTTCTCGTAACGCTGAAGCCGGTCGAACAGCGCCTTGCGGGAGCCCTCCGGCAACGCGCCGTCCCTGTACTTTCCGGTCAGATAGCCCTGCGCCAGCGGCGAATAGGCGAGCAGCCCGACATCCTCGCGCATTGCGATTTCGGCCAGGCCCGTCTCGAAGGTCCGGTTGACGAGACTATAGGCGTTCTGGATCGACTGGACGCGCGGCAACGTCCTGGTGTCGGCAAGCGTCAGCCAGGTCATCGTTCCCCACGGCGATTCGTTCGACAGGCCGATATGGCGCACCTTGCCGGCTTTCACGACCTCGTCGAGCGTTTCCAGCGTCTCCGCAATCGGCACTTCCGGACCGTCCGCGGGGTGGAATACGGTCGGCACCGACCCGAAGGCGCTCACCGCGCGGTCGGGCCAGTGAACCTGGTAATGGTCGATATAGTCGGTGCCGAGGCGCTTCAGGCTCTTGTCGACGGCTTCGAGAACATCGGCACGCGCCAGCGTCGCCGGCCGGCCGTCGTCGCGGAACCAGGTGCTGTCGCTGCGCCCGACGACCTTGCTGGCGAGGATGACCTTGTCGCGATTGCCCCGCGCCTTCAGCCAGGAACCGATGATCTCCTCGGTGCGGCCCTGCGTCTCCGCCTTCGGCGGGATAGGGTAGAGCTCGGCGGCGTCGAGGAAATTGATGCCGTGGTCCAGCGCATAGTCCATCTGCGCGTGTCCCTCGGCCTCGGTGTTCTGTTCGCCGAAGGTCATCGTGCCAAGGCCGATCGCGCTGACGCGCAGGTCCGTGCGTCCAAGCTGCCGGTAGTCCATCGGATCTCCTGTGAAATCGAATAAGGAAGGCGCGACCCTGAGACCGCGATCCCGAAAGCCTATCCGCCGGAAGCGGTCGTGTCGTCAGCCTGGATCCGGCCGATCAGTTCCTCGACCGACGGCAGGATCCGCTCGACGATGACGTCGACGCCTTCGGCCGTCGGGTGTATCCCGTCGTCGAGATTGAGGTCAGGCTCGGCGGCGACGCCGTCCAGGAAAAAGGGGTAGTAGACGAAGCCGTGCGCCCGGGCGATCTCGGGGAAGATCGCATTGAAGCCCTCCGCATAAGGCTTGCCCATGTTCGGCGGTGCCAGCATGCCGGCAACGAGAACGTCGATCCCGCGCGAGTCGAGCTTCTCCGCGATTTCGGCCATCGCGGCCGTCGTCACGTCGAGATCGACACCGCGAAGCGCGTCGTTGGCGCCGAGTTCCAGGATGACGCCATCCGTATCGTCAGGCACCGACCAGTCGATGCGCGCGAGACCGGCGCTTGCCGTATCCCCGGAGACCCCGGCATTGGCGACAACGACATCGTGGCCCCTTGCCTTGAGGGCCTTTTCGAGCTTCACGGGAAACGCGGCATCGGGGGCGAGCTGGTAGCCGGCGGTCAGGCTGTCGCCCAGCGCCACGAGCCGGATCGGATCGGCCTGGGCGGCAGCGAGAGAGACCCACAGCGCCCCCACGACCGTAAACAATCCAAAAAGTCTCGTCGTCATAGCTTTGATCGGTCCGGCAGCCGCCCCATATGACGGTTGCCCGCCGATTCCCTTTAGCCCGCTCAGGAGTTCCGTTTCGTGCCGCATGATGCCATCCGACTCGAGAACGTTCACTTAAGCCTCGGCAGCGGTGCTGCAAGGGTCCACGTCCTCAAAGGCGTCGATCTGATGATCGCGGCCGGCGAGACGGTCGGCATCGTCGGCCCGTCGGGATCGGGCAAGTCGACGCTGCTCATGGCGATGGCCGGCCTCGAGCCGGCCGGCTCGGGATCCATCGTCGTCGCCGGCGAGAACCTGAGCGACCTGGACGAGGATGCGCTCGCCCGCTTCCGCGGCGAGACGGTCGGGATCGTCTTCCAGTCCTTCCACCTGATCCAGAACATGACGGCGCTGGAGAACGTCGCCGTGCCGCTCGAGCTGGCCGGTCGCGACGACGCCTTCACCCGCGCCCACGAGGAACTCGCCCGCGTCGGGCTTGCCGAACGGACCGCGCACTATCCCGCAGAGCTCTCCGGCGGCGAACAGCAGCGCGTGGCGCTCGCCCGGGCGCTGGTCGTCGAACCGTCGATCCTGTTCGCCGACGAGCCGACCGGCAATCTCGACGCCAATACGGGTTCCCAGATCGTCGACCTGATGTTCGACCTGCATCGCGAACGCAACACGACGCTGGTCCTCGTCACCCATGACCCGGGGCTCGCACAGCGCTGCGGCCGGACGATCACCATGCGCGACGGCCTGATCGACGGTCAGAGATCCGCGCCGGCACAGGACGCCGCCCAATGACGGCCGCAGACGTTTCCCCGTCCGGCGTATCCCCCTCCGGCGCGCCGCCTGCGCGGCAACCGCTGTCCCGCCGCCTGCCGATCCCGATCCGGTTCGCCCTGCGCGAACTGCGCGGCGGCCTGAAGGGCTTCTACATCTTCGTCGCCTGCATCGCGCTCGGCGTCGCGGCGATCGCGGCCGTCGGGTCGGTGTCCCGTTCGCTGGTCAACGGCATCTCGGAAGAGGGCCAGGCGATCCTCGGCGGCGATCTGGCGGTCTCGCTGATCCATCGCCAGGTGGATACCGACGAACGCGCCTTTCTGGAGTCGCTTGGGCGTGTCTCCGAAGTCGCGACCCTGCGCGCCATGGCACGAAACGGCGACGACAGCGCCCAGACGCTGGTCGAGATGAAGGCCGTCGACAGCGCCTATCCCCTGTTCGGCGCGTTCGGGATCGAGGGCGGGGATGACCGGAATCTCTATGAGCTCCTCGAGGGGAAGGACGGCAGCCACGGGGTCGTGGCGGAGGCGGGGCTCGCCGAACGGCTCGGAATCGCCGTCGGCGACACGGTGGCGATCGGCGAGGCGCGATTTCCGCTGCGCGGCCTGATCGCATCGGAGCCCGACCGGCTGAGCAGCGGCATCGGCTGGGGCCCGCGGCTCATCCTGTCGACGGAGGCGCTGAAGACGACCGGCCTGTTGCAGCCGGGCAGCCTGGTGCGCTGGCGCTATCGCGTCGCCCTGCCCGCCCCGGCCTCGCCGGAAGAACTCGCCGCCGCCAAGAAGCGGGCCGAGGACGAGATGGCCGATGCCGGCTGGCGCGTGCGCGACCGCAACGACGCCGCCCCCAGCCTCAGGGACCAGATCAACCGATTCACGATGTTCCTGACGCTGGTCGGACTGACCGCGCTGGTCGTCGGCGGCGTCGGCGTCGCGAACGCCGTGACCGCCTATCTCGACGGCCGCCGCTCGACCATCGCCACGCTGAAGAGCCTCGGCGCCGACGGCGGCCTGATCTTCCGGGTCTATCTGATCCAGATCCTGCTGCTCGCCGTCATCGCCATGGCGATCGGACTGGCCTTCGGCGCCGTGACGCCCTGGTTTGCCGGGTCGGCGCTCGCCACCGTCCTGCCGCTCGCCGATGCCGTGCCCGGGCTTTATCCGCGCGAACTGGTGCTGGCGCTCGCCTACGGCATCCTCACCGCGCTCGCCTTCGCCCTGTGGCCGCTCGGCCGCGCCCGCGAGGTGCCCGCCACCGCGCTCTACCGCGAGTATGTCGGATCCAGCCGGGCCCGCCCGCGCGCGACCTATATCGTCGCGCTGGCGCTCGTCGTCGCCGGCCTTGCCGCGCTGGCGATCGGCCTGGCCTACGAGCCGTTCCTCGCAACGCTTTTCGTCGCCGGCACCATCGCCGCCTTCATCGTCCTGCGCCTCGTCGGCATCGGCATCATGGCGATCGCCCGCCGGCTGCCGCACAGCCGCTGGATCGCGATGCGGCTCGCCGTCGGCGCGATCCACCGCCCCGGCGCGGTGACGCCGAGCATCGTGTTGTCGCTCGGCCTCGGACTGACGCTGCTCGTCACCATCGCCCTGATCGACGGCAACCTGACCCGCCAGCTCACCATGTCGATCCCCGACAAGGCCCCGAGCTTCTTCTTCCTCGACATCCCACGCGCGGAGTCGCAGCACTTCACGGAAGTCGTTGCCGACGCCGCGCCGGACGGGCAGATCGAGGAAGTGCCGATGCTGCGCGGCCGCTTCGTGACGCTGAAGGGCATTCCGGTCGCAGACTTCGAGGCGCCGACCGAGGCGCAATGGGTGCTGCGCGGCGACCGCGGCATCACCTATGCGGCACAGGCGCCCGAGAACACGACGCTGACCGAGGGCGCGTGGTGGCCGGCGGACTATTCCGGCCCGCCGCTCGTCTCCTTTGCCGACGAGGTGGCACGCGAACTCGGCCTCACCGTCGGCGACACCGTCACCGTCAACGTGCTCGGCCGAACGATCGAAGCGCAGATCGCCAACCTGAGAACCGTCGACTGGACGTCGCTGTCGATCAACTTCGTCATGGTGTTCTCGCCCAACACCTTCGCCGGCGCGCCGCACATGGTGCTCGCCACCGTCACCATGCCGGAGGCCGCCGGAAACGACAGCGAACTCGCCATCATGCGCGAGGTCACCCGCGCCTTTCCGACCGTCACCTCGGTCCGGGTCAAGGAGGCGCTCGATTCGGTCAACTCCATCGTCCGCCGTCTCGCCTGGGCGGTGCGCGCGGCAAGCGGCATCACCATCGCCGCGGGCATCCTCGTGCTCGCCGGCGCGCTGGCGGCCAGCCACCGCCACCGGATCCACGACGCGGTCGTGCTGAAGACGCTGGGCGCGACGCGGCGCCGACTGGTCGGCGCCTACGTGATCGAATTCGCCCTGATTGGCACCGTCACGGCAGTTTTCGCGCTTGCCGCGGGAACGCTCGCCGCGATGATCGTGGTGGAACAGGTCATGAATCTCGATTTCGCCTTCCTGCCGATTGTCGCGATAACGGCGATCGTCAGCGCGCTCGTGCTGACCGTCGGACTGGGCCTTGTCGGCACCTGGCGCGTGCTCGGCCGCAAACCGGCCGCCTATCTTCGGGATCTGTAAGCAGGCTCGATGAAACCGGGTCGAGTTCCCCGGTTTCCGGAGCGCAATCCTAAACAGTTTGTAACGTTTGCCGGTGTCTATTTCGCACCGGAAAGGCTTGCCTCGACCGCTCGGGGCACCCATATTCGGCCCGTGATTTAACGAACCTGAGGGGTTTCCCATGGCTGATTTCGACAAACAGGCTGCCCGCAGCTACGGCATGGGCGCCTCCCGTGCCGATGTCGGCGCGATCGACGAGGGCCTGCGCGCCTACATGCTGCAGGTCTACAACTACATGGCAATCGGCCTCGCCGTGACCGGCATCGTCGCGTTCGGCGCGTTCTCGATGGCCGTCAGCGGCGGCCAGCTCACCGGCTTCGGCCAGGCGATCTACATGAGCCCGCTGAAGTGGGTGATCATGCTCGCCCCGCTCGGCATGGTGATGCTGTTCTCGTTCCGCATCAATTCGATGAGCCTCGGTGCAGCACAGCTCACCTTCTGGGCCTTCGCCGCGCTGATGGGCCTGTCGCTGTCGTCGATCTTCCTGGTCTTCACCGGCCAGAGCATCACGCGTGTCTTCTTCATCACCGCCGCCTCGTTCGGCGCGCTGAGCCTCTACGGCTACACCACGAAGAAGGACCTGAGCGCCTGGGGCTCGTTCCTGTTCATGGGCCTGATCGGCATCATCATCGCCTCGGTCGTGAACATCTTCCTCGCCTCCTCGGCGCTGCAGTTCGCGATCTCGGTGATCGGTGTGCTGGTGTTCGCCGGCCTGACCGCCTACGACACCCAGCAGATCAAGGAGATGTATTCCTCCTACGACGACGGTTCGACGGCAGGCCGCAAGGCCATTTCCGGCGCGCTGCGCCTGTACCTGGACTTCATCAACCTGTTCATGATGCTGCTGCAGCTCTTCGGCAACCGCAATTAGGCGGCCCGACCGGCAGAGCATCTGCTAGAGTTCAAGCCCCGGCCACGCGCCGGGGCTTTTTCGTATGGGGGTCTTCTTGACTGGAATCGCCTGCACCATTCGCCCGGCCATGCCGGCGGACACCGACACGATCACCGAAATCTATGCCGACGCCGTCCGCAACGGCACGGCGAGCTTCGAACTGACCGCGCCCGACGCGGCCGAGATGCGCCGGCGGATGGAGACGCTGCTGGACGGCGGCTTTCCCTATCTCGTCGCCGAATCGGCGGGAGCCGTTGTCGGCTACGCCTATGCCGGCGCCTATCGCCCTCGGCCGGCCTATCGCTTCACACTGGAGGATTCGGTCTATGTCGCACCGGCGGCCAAGGGGCAGGGCGTCGGCCGCGCTCTGCTGACGGCCCTGATCGCCGACGCCGAGAAGCGCGGATTCCGCCAGATCATCGCAGTGATCGGCGACGAGGCCAGCGCCGGCTCGATCGCCCTGCACAGGAGCGTCGGGTTCGAACACGCCGGTGTCTTAAGGTCGGTCGGCTGGAAGTTCGACGAATGGCGCGCCACCGTGCTGATGCAGCGCGCGCTGGGCCCGGGCGATTCGGCTCCGCCACCCCAGGGTGGCTGACCTGGCATCTACGCGTCCACGAGCCGCAGACGCTTGTCGATGGATCTGAGAACCCGGGACAGATCGTGCCCGCGCTTGAGGATCAGCCCGGTGGCGGAGATGACCGAATAGGCGCCCTGGCGGCGGGCAAGCTTCGGAGTCTTCTCGATCCGGTACAGCGGCGCCTCCGATGCACGCCGGAAAACGGAGAACACCGCCTTGTCCTTCATCGCGTCGATGGCATAGTCGCGCCATTCACCCGCAGCGACCATACGTCCGTAAACATTGAGGATTTCGCCGAGTTCGCGGCGATCGAAAGACACCCTGAGCGGTGCCGAGGGGCGGCTTTGAGGAACGGCGGAGCTTGCCGCATGCGCGCGTCCGCCGGGGAAAACTATAGGGTCCGCTTCGCTCAACGGGCGCCTCCCTGTTTCGCTGCTCGCCGTCACATGATCGTCGTATGAAAGCCGCCGCGTCAAGGACGGCCGGCGATCCGCTCAAAACTGACGTAGCGTCAGGATATTGCGGGCTGCCTTTTTCGCAGAGTCAGAAATCACATTTCCGCCCCAATCACGCCCTTCACCTGACAAAGTGCTCGACGAAATTTTCATCGTTGCCTCGAGGCCCGGTTTGAGGAGGCTCCGGAACACCCAGCCCCCCAGCCCCCCGGGGTCTTTCTTGAACCGGGCCCGTTTCACAGACGTCCTGCTGGTAAAATCCCCCAACAGTGACTTGATCCAAGGGCCGGTTCGGACCGGCCCGATTTGTTCGAGGCGCCGTCTCTTCGCGAACTTCCCCCTTGAAAAAGATGGCACGGCCTTCCTATCTCGGCGCGTGAACCCTTTTTGATGGTGGAAACCCGGGGCAGGCAATGAGCACCACGACGAAGAAGGCCGGCAAGGCTTCCAAGAACACCGAGAATACGGATACGGCGAACGCGACCGGAAGCTCCTATGCCTTCGAGGCAGAGGTCGGCCGTCTCCTCGATCTCATGGTCCATGCGGTCTATTCCGACCGCGACATCTTCCTGCGCGAACTGATCTCGAACGGCGCCGACGCGTGCGAAAAGCTGCGCTATGCGGCGCGTCAGGACGATTCGCTCCTGAAGGGCGATTCGGATCTCGCCGTCACGATCGTCCCCGACACGGATGCCGGCACGCTGACCATCCAGGACAACGGCATCGGCATGAGCCGCGACGAACTCGCCGAGAACCTCGGGACGATCGCGCGGTCGGGCACCCAGGCCTTCGTCGACGCGCTCGAGGAGGGAGCCGATTCGTCGAGCCTGATCGGCCGGTTCGGCATCGGCTTCTATTCCGGCTTCATGGTCGCCGACAAAGTGGACGTGATCAGCCGCAAGGCCGGGGTCGACGAAGGCTACCGGTGGTCGTCGGACGGGCGCGGCACCTACGACATCACGCCGGACGACAGCGCGACGGAGCGTGGCACCCGCATCGTCCTGCACCTGAAGGATGACGCAAAGGACTTCCTCGAGCCTCACAAGCTCGAATCGATCGTCCGGGCGCATTCCGCCCACGTTCCGGTCCCGATTCGCCTGAAGGACGGCGAGACGTCGCGCGAGATCGCCGACGGCGGCGCGCTGTGGATGAAGCCGAAGTCGGAGGTCTCCGAGGACGACTACAAGGAATTCTACGCGCACGTCGCCGGCGCCTTCGACGAGCCGGCGCTGACGATCCACTACGCCGCCGAGGGCCGGCAGGCCTATCGCGTGCTGATGTTCGTGCCCACCGAAAAGCCGTTCGACATGTTCGATCCGGCGCGCAAGGGCCGCACCCGCCTCTATGTCCGCCGCGTCTTCATCACCGACGACGCGGAGATCATGCCGGGCTACCTGCGCTTCGTGCGCGGCCTCGTCGATTCCGACGACCTGCCGCTCAACATCTCCCGCGAGATGCTGCAGGAAAGCCCGCTGCTCGGCCAGATCCGCAAGGGCGTCACCAATCGCGTTCTGAGCGACCTCGGCAAGCTCGCCGACAAGAAGCCGGACGAGTACGCGACGATCTGGTCGGCCTTCGGGCCGGTCATCAAGGAGGGCCTCTACGAGGACATCGAGCGCCGCGACACGCTGCTCGGCCTCGCCCGCTTCCACACGACGAAGGACACGGAGGGCTGGCGCTCGCTGAAGGACTACGTCGCCGAGATGCCCGAGAACCAGACGGCGATCTACTACGTCACCGGCGACAGCCAGGCGCAGGCCGCCGCCAGCCCACATCTGGAAGGCTTCCGGGCACGCGGCATCGAGGTGCTGCTGCTGACCGATCCGGTCGATCATTTCTGGGTCCGCGTCGCAACCGGCTTCGACGGCAAACCGCTCAAATCGGTCAGCCAGGGCGATGCCGACATCGCCAACATTCCGCTCCTCGACGAGAGCGAGTCGGAGGAGGACACCGGGAACCAGTCGGCGGTCGCGACGCTTGCCGCCTTCGTCAAGCAGACGCTCGGCGACACCGTCCAGGACGTCCGCGCGTCTGGCCGTCTGGCCGAGAGCCCCGTCTGCCTCGTTGCCACCGAAGGCGCGCTCGACCGGCGGCTGGAGCGTATGCTGGCAAAGCAGGAAGGCGCGCCCCAGCGCAGCGCCCCGGTGCTCGAACTCAACCCGCGCCATGCCCTGGTGAAGCACCTTGCCGACCAGGCGTCGGGCGCCGGAAATGGCAACAGCGACAAGGCCCTGCTCGCCGACGCCGCCTGGCTGCTCTACGACGAGGCCTGCATCCTCGACGGCGAGACGCCGTCCGATCCGGCCGCGTTTACCGGCCGGCTGACGCGGTTATTGCTGGGGAAGGCCGAAGGATAAGTGCCGACACGCGACCGCCGCATGGACCCTGAGTTATCAAGTCCGGGGGCGATGAAGCGTCTCGGCCAACGCATTCGATTCAGAGAGGCTACAGCTTCACGGCCGCCAGGATCGGACCCGGGTTGCTGCTGTCGCCCTCCTGCAGGAAGACGGCGGACTTCTCGTGTCCGCCTGCCGGCATCGGCACCTTGACCGTCAGCGCGTCGCCCTTCCAGGTTCCGATTGGCTCGATCGTCCGCACGACGTTGGTGTAGGTGATTGTCTTGCCGCGGTTCTCACCGCGGTCGATCGTCACCGTCCGCGCATCGTCATAGGTGATGAGCCACAGCGTCGCCGGCCTGGGTCGGGACAGGATGCCCCGCCCCTTGCCCGTCGAGACCACCACAGCGTTGCCGTCGCGATGCACGTCGAGGTCGATCGCCTTCTTGTCGAGGCGGTCGCCGGTCGACTGCATGGCGTTCTTCAGGCTGTGCCGGTCGGAACCGACGGCATGCATCATGCCGTTGACGACGGCTTGCGGCGTATATACCGCCCGGTCGCCACGCGCGTGGGCATAGGCTTTCTGGCGCGCCGTGAAGGTCGGGCTCGCCAACGTGTCCTTCCAGCCGAGATAATCCCAGTAGTCGACATTGTAGCTCAACGTCAGCACGTCGCCGCGACCGCGCATCTCCGCCAGGACGGCATCGGCGGGCGGACAGGAGGAGCAGCCTTGGCTGGTGAACAGCTCGACGACGTCGAGACGCTCTCCGGCGACCGCCTTGCCCGTCAGGATCGGGGAACAGCACAGCGCCAGCAGCGCCGCCGCCACCGCACCCCGTCGTGAAATCCGCTGCACGTCCATACCGTTACCATCCCGGCCGCTGCCATCGCGGCGACCGCACCATACCTGCGGCCCCGCACGCTTCGGGATACGCGCCGCCGCCTTCAAACGCCAGTCACATTGGGGTGACGGGGGAATGCGGGGCCTTGGCGAAACGAGGCCTGGACGCAAGACGGCCCCGGTGTCTCCACCGGGGCCGTCCGAAGCGTCAGGGAAACCGGAGGCCCGTCAGGCCGCCAGATTGCGCAGCACGTACTGCAGGATGCCGCCGTTCTTGAAGTAGTCCAACTCGTCCAGCGTATCGATGCGGCAGAGCAGCGGAACCTTCTTCGTCTTGCCGTCGGCGAAGGTGATCTTCGCCTCGAGCGTCGCGGCCGGTTTCAACCCGTCCTCGAGACCCGCAATGCTCACCTGCTCGTCACCCTTCAGGCCGAGCTTCTGCCAGGAGTTGCCCTCCTGGAACTGCAGCGGCAGCACGCCCATGCCGATCAGGTTGGAGCGATGGATGCGTTCGAAGGATTCGGCGATGACGGCGCGCACGCCGAGCAGCCGGGTGCCCTTCGCCGCCCAGTCGCGCGACGAGCCGGTGCCGTATTCCTTGCCGGCGAACACCACCAGCGGCACGCTCTCGCCGCGATACTTCATCGCCGCGTCGTAGATCGGCATTTCCTTGCCGTCGGGATAATGAACGGTGACCCCGCCTTCGACACCCGGCACCATCTGGTTCTTGATGCGGATGTTGGCGAACGTGCCGCGCATCATCACCTCGTGATTGCCGCGGCGCGTGCCGTACTGGTTGAAGTCGATCGGCTTCACCTTGTTCCCGGTCAGGTACTTGCCCGCCGGGCTGTCGACCTTGATCGAGCCGGCCGGCGAGATGTGGTCGGTGGTGATCGAATCGAGGAACAGGCCGAGCACCCGGGCGTCCTGGATATCGGTGATGTCTTCGGGCTGGCGCTCCATGCCGACGAAGTAGGGCGGGTTCTGCACGTAGGTCGACGTGTTGTCCCACGTATAGGTCATGCCGCCCTCGACCTTGATCTTCTGCCAGTGGCGGTCGCCCTTGAACACGTCCGCATACTTCTCGCGGAACATCTTCCGCGTGATCGTCTTGCGCACGGTCTCAGCGACCTCCTTGGCCGACGGCCAGATGTCCTTGAGATAGACCGGGTTGCCCTTTCGGTCGGTGCCGAGCGGATCCTTGGAGATGTCGATCTGCAGCGAGCCGGCGAGCGCATAGGCGACGACCAGCGGCGGCGAGGCGAGATAGTTGGCCCGCACGTCCGGATTGACGCGGCCCTCGAAGTTGCGGTTGCCCGACAGCACCGAGCAGGCGACGAGGTCGGCATCGTTGATGGTCTTGGAGATCGCTTCCGGCAGCGGCCCCGAATTGCCGATGCAGGTCGTGCAGCCGAACCCGACGAGATTGAAGCCGACCTTGTTGAGGTCCTTCTGCAATCCCGATTCGGCGAGATATTCCGCGACCACCTGGCTGCCCGGCGCCAGCGAGGTCTTCACCCAGGGCTTCGGCTTCAGGCCAAGCGCCGCCGCGTTGCGGGCGACGAGACCGGCGGCCATCATCACATAGGGGTTCGAGGTATTGGTGCACGAGGTAATCGCCGCGATCACGACGTCACCATGGCCCATGTCGAACTTTTCGCCGGTGACTTCGACGCGGCGGTCGATCTCCTCGCCCTTCTTGAATTCGGTCTGCAGCGCCTCGACGAAGGCCGGTGCGGCCTCGGACAGCAGCACCTTGTCCTGCGGGCGCTTCGGACCGGCGATCGACGGCTCGACGTCGCCGAGATCGAGTTCCAGCGTGTCGGTGAACTCGGGATCGGGCGAGCGGCTGGTGCGGTACATGCCCTGGGCCTTGGCATACGCCTCGACCAGATCGACACGCGGCTTCGACCGGCCGGTCTGGCTCAGGTAGCGGATCGCGTCCTCGTCGACGGGGAAGAAGCCGCAGGTCGCGCCGTACTCGGGCGCCATGTTGGCGATCGTCGCGCGATCCTCGAGCGGGAGGTGGTTCAGGCCGGAACCGTAGAACTCGACGAACTTGCCGACCACGCCCTTGGCACGCAGCATCTGCGTGACCGTCAGGACCAGGTCGGTCGCCGTCACGCCCTCCTTCAGCTTGCCCTTCAGCTTGAAGCCGATCACCTGCGGGATCAGCATCGAGATCGGCTGGCCGAGCATGGCCGCTTCCGCCTCGATGCCGCCGACGCCCCAGCCGAGAATGGCGAGGCCGTTGACCATGGTCGTGTGGCTGTCGGTGCCCACCAGCGTATCCGGGAACGCCTGCTCGATCGTCTTGGCCTTGCCCTTGTCGTCCTTGGTCTTGAACTTCTTGGTCCAGACCGTCTGGCCGAGGTACTCGAGGTTCACCTGGTGGCAGATGCCGGTTCCCGGCGGCACGACGCGGAAGTTGTCGAACGCCTCCTGGCCCCAGCGCAGGAACTTGTAGCGCTCGCCGTTGCGCTCGTATTCGTGCTGGACGTTGGCGCGGAAAGCGCGCTGGTTGCCGAACTCGTCGACAATCACCGAGTGGTCGATCACCAGATCGACGGGAACGAGCGGGTTGATCTTCTTCGGGTCGCCGCCGAGCGCCGTCATCGCGTCGCGCATGGCGGCCAGATCGACGATCGCCGGCACACCGGTGAAGTCCTGCATCAGGACGCGGGCGGGGCGGAAGGCGATCTCGCGATCCGACTGCTTCTTCTTCAGCCACTGCGCCATGGCCTTGATGTCGGCCTTCTTGACCGTCCGCCCGTCCTCGTTGCGCAGAAGGTTTTCCAGCAGCACCTTCAGCGAGTAGGGAAGTTTTGAGATTCCCTTCAGGCCGTTCTTCTCGGCAGCCTTGAGGCTGAAGTACTCATAGGACTTGTTGCCGACCTTGAGGGTCTTTCGGGCCTTGAAGCTGTCGAGGGAGGTGTCGGTCACGGGATTCGGCCTCTTGCGTTCGGGGGTGTGCGACGGGGTGCCCGACGTCGTCGGTGCGTTCGAATTCGGGGGATCCGCAACGCCGATGCCGGCACGACTTGCCGCGTATATAGAGAATTTCTAAGAGTGGTGCCAATACGTCTGTGGGCTAACAGGACAATTCCCTGAAATGATATCGCCGTGTCGCTTAAGAAAGTGCCACTCGTGAGGTGCCCCGTATGAGACCGGTCCCATGAGGTTGACCGGCGACGGGCTCGCCTGTGTGCGTGGCGGCCGCGAGGTGTTCCGCGACGTTGGCTTCGCGGTCGACGGCGGCGAACTCCTCCTGCTGCACGGACCGAACGGATCGGGGAAGTCCTCCCTGCTCCGCGTAGTCGCAGGGCTCGTCGGGATCAGCGCGGGAACGCTCGACCTTTCCGAAACCGAAGCCGGCGTGCCGATTGCCGAATACGCACACTATGTCGGCCATCTCGACACACTGAAGCCTGCACTCTCGGTCGCCGAGAACCTGTCCTTCTGGGCCGACATGCTCGGCCGCCGCCGGCTGGACACGCTCGACGCACTCGACGCCGTCGGCCTCGCGACACTGGCCGACTTTCCCGCCGGTGTACTGTCTGCCGGTCAGCGCCGGCGCCTGGCGCTTGCCCGGCTGATCGTCGCCGAACGGCCGCTCTGGCTCCTCGACGAGCCGACGACGGCGATCGATGCTGCGGCGCGCGACCGGCTCTTCGCACTGATCCGCGCCCACCTCGAAGGCGGCGGCCTTGCGCTGGTCGCGACACACGACGACCTGCCGTTCGACTCCCGCGTCCTGAACATGGGGATCCACGATGGGTAGCGCGGTCGTCTCTCTCTTCCGCCGCGAGATCCGTCTGGCATTGCGCGTCGGCGGCGGCGCCATGATGGGCGCGGTTTTCTTCCTGATCGTCGTCGCGATCATGCCCTTCGCCGTCGGTCCGGATCTCAACCTCCTTCAACGTGTCGGGCCCGCTATCCTGTGGGTCGGTGCGCTGCTGGCCACGCTGATCGGCCTCGACCGTCTGTTCCAGGCCGATCACGAAGACGGCTCGCTCGATCTCCTGACCATGACCGAGACGCCACTCGTCGTCATCGTCGCGGTGAAGGCCCTCGCCCATTGGGTGACGACGGGCCTGCCGCTCGTCGTCGTCGCCCCGCTGCTCGGCCTGATGCTCAACGTCGAGCCCGGCGCCCTCGCGGCTGTCGCCGCGACGCTTCTGGTCGGCACACCGGCCCTGACCTTCCTCGGCGCCATCGGCGCGGCGCTGACCGTGGCGCTGCGGCGCGGCGGACTGCTCGTTCCCGTCATGGTCTTGCCCCTGACGGTTCCCGTTCTCATCTTTGGGGTTGGCGCGACCAACGCGGCGATTGTCGGGCCCGTTCCGATGTCGACGCCGCTGACGATTCTCGCCGGTCTGACGCTTCTGTGCCTGGTGCTGGCGCCCGTGGCCGCGGCGGCCGCGTTGAGGCTGGCACTCGAATGAGGATGGCGGCGAAGCGCCCGAGTTTGGAATTGTTCCGAATCAAGTCGGCCATTGCAGCGGATGCGCTAGAATAAGATAACAAGGAAGCGGTGGAGGACCGTCTGAGATGTTCGAACTCGCCAACCCGACCCGTTTCATGGCGCTGACCGACCGCCTGATGCCTTGGCTTTGGAGCGCGGCGGCCCTGGTCTGCGCCGTCGGCCTGTTCTTCGCGTTCCGGGCACCGGAGGACTACCAGCAGGGCGCGACCGTTCTGATCATGTACATTCACGTCCCGGCCGCCTGGCTGGCGATGATGTGCTATTCGGTCATCGCCATCTCTTCGGTCGGGACACTGGTCTGGCGTCATCCGCTCGCCGACGTCTCGGCCAAGTGCGCCGCGCCGATCGGCGCCGCCTTCACCTTCCTCGCCCTCGTTACCGGATCGCTCTGGGGCAAGCCGATGTGGGGCACCTGGTGGGTGTGGGACGCCCGTCTGACCTCCGTGCTCATCCTCTTCCTGATGTATCTGGGGCTGATCGCGCTCTGGCGCGCGTTCGACGATCCCGCCCGCGCCGCCAGGCCGGTGGCGATCCTCGCGCTTGTCGGCTTCGTCAACATCCCGATCATCAAGTTCTCGGTGGAATGGTGGAACACGCTGCACCAGCCGGCCAGCGTCTTCCGGCTCGACGGACCGACCATCGATTCCTCGATGCTCTGGCCGCTGCTGATCATGGGCATCGGCTACACGCTGCTGTTCCTCGCGCTGCACGTTGCCGCGATGCGCAACGAGATCATGCGACGTCGCGTCCGCTCCATGCGGGTGAAGGCGGCCGGCGCCCTGGCGCCCGCCGAGTAAGGGAGAGACAACGATGTCCGGTCATTTTGGATTCATCTTCGCCGCCTATGCCGTTACGGCGGCGGTTGTGCTCGGCCTGATTGTCTGGGTCGTCAGCGACGGCAGGACGCAGCGAGCGGCACTCGCCGAACTCGACAAGCGCGGCGTCCGCCGTGCCGGGCGGCGGTAACCGCGGCGATGAGCACCGAAGAGACCGTCCGTCCCCGGCGTTCGATGCTGGGACGGATCATTGTCGCCCTGCCGCTTCTCGTGTTCGCCGGTCTTGCCGGGCTGCTGCTGTTCCGGCTCTTCGCCGGCGATCCCTCCATCGTCCCGTCCGCCCTGATCGGGCGCGAAGTGCCCGACTTCAGCCTCCCGGCAATGCCGGATCTCAGAGAGGACGGCGCGACGGTGCCGGGCTTCGATACCGCCGACCTGAAAGGCAACGGTGTCACGCTGGTCAATGTCTGGGCGTCGTGGTGCGTGCCATGCCGCGAGGAGCATCCGCTGATCGAGGAGCTTTCGCGGGACGACCGTTTCCGCATCTTCGGCATGAACTACAAGGACAAGCCGGAGAACGCCCGCCGCTTTCTCGGCCACTACGGCAATCCCTATGATGCGGTCGGCGTCGATGCGAACGGCCGCGTCGGCATCGACTGGGGCGTCTACGGCGTACCGGAGACCTTCGTCGTCGACAATGACGGCCGGATTGCCTTCAAGCATGTCGGTCCGCTGACGCCGGACTCCATTGCCAATCGGCTGATGCCGGAGATCGAAAAGGCGCGTGCCGCCTCGGCACAGTGACAGCTTGCCGGTGGCGCGCTCCCCCGGACTACTCCCGCAGTCGGGGAAAGACCCTCTGAACGATAGCGTCCGCGCACTTCCCTGTGTGTTTGTGACGATTTGATACACTAGCGGGATTGATTTCGACTCTAACCTAACGGCAGGTTGCGCGCCATGAATGGCCTCGACCCCGACTTCCGGCGGACGGTCCCGCCCGGCGACACTCTCGAACGCCGGGTGTGCTCCCATTGCGGGTTCGTTCAGTACGACAATCCGAAGGTGGTCGTCGGATCCGTCGTCCGGTCCGCAGGCAAGGTCCTCCTGTGCCGCCGCGCTATACCGCCGCGCAGGGGGTTCTGGACGATGCCCGCCGGGTATCTAGAACTGAACGAGACGCCCGATGCCGGGGCGCGGCGCGAGGCGATGGAAGAGGCGAACGCCGCCATCGACATTTCCGGAATTCTGGCGGTCTATTCCGTTCCCCGGCTGTCGCAGATCCAGGTCATCTACCGGGCGACGCTGAACGGGGGATTCTCGGCGGGGCCGGAAAGCCTCGAGGTCGCCCTGTTCGACTGGGACCGGATTCCCTGGGACGACATCGCCTTCCCCTCCGTGCACTGGGCATTGAACCAGGACCGCATGACAGAGCGCGGCGATGCACGGCCGCCCTTCGCCAACCCCGCCGGTCAGACCGGCGATCTTTTTCCCGATGGGAGACCGCTTGCGTGAACAGTCGCGTTGAATACATCCGCCGGGTTTTCGTCGACCAGGGCACCGCCTGCCGCAAGCTGGGGTCGCCCTTCATGGGAGTCCTGCTGGATCTTCTGGCGGACCGGCTCGCCCCCGAGACCGCCGTCGGCCGGGCGGTTTTCGGCTGGACCGGCGACCCGTACCCGGACGCGCTCGCCCTGCGATTGACCGGCGCCCTGCACGGCATGGTTCTTGACGGTACCGATCCGCGCCTGCAGGCGGCCTACCCGCCGGCGGAAACCGACCCGGACGCACTATGGATTGCGGTTGACGCTGCGATGCGTGAACATGCGTCGCGCATTCTCGAATGGCTCGACCGCCCGCCGCAGACCAACGTGGTGGCCCGTTCCGGCATGCTGCTGCCGAGCCTGTTGCTGATCGCGCGCGAGACCGCGATGCCGATGCGCCTGCTGGAGCTCGGGTCGAGTGCCGGCCTCAACCTGATCTGCGACCGCTTCCATTACGACTACGGGAAGGCCGATTGGGGGGACCGCGACAGCCCGGTACAACTGGCGCCGCGGGTTCGCGGACGGGCTCCCGATCTCGACGGAGACCTCGTCATCGCCGAACGCGCGGGGTGCGATCTGCACCCGCTCGATCCGCGCGAGCCGAAGGACCGGTTGCGGCTGATGGCCTACACCTGGCCCGACCGGACCGAACGTCTGAAGCAGCAGGCCACCGCGCTGATGCTCGCCGCAAAAGAGCGCGCGAACGTGGTTCAGGCGGACATCGCCGACTGGGTCGAGGCCCAACTGCGGGACATGTCGCACGGTCGCTGCACGGTCGTCATGCATTCCGTCGTCTGGCAATATCTGCCAGAAGAGACCAAGATCCGGATTTGCCGCGCGCTCGAGGACGCCGGGACCCGTGCGACCGCCGACGCGCCGATTGCCTGGCTCCGGATGGAGGGCATCGGCGGGCGCGGCTTTGCGGAACTGCGCCTTACGCGTTGGCCCGGCGGCGAGACCCGCTTCCTGGCGCAGTGCGACTGGCACGGCCGCTGGATCGAGTGGCAGGGATCGCGCGCCGACGCGAAATTCGCCCGCGCCTCATGACGGCTTGCCGGCTTCGCTGTCGTCAAGCCCATACTTGTTGAGCAGCGGCAGCTGCGCCATGGCGAAGACCATGGTCAACGGCATGATTCCGAACACCTTGAACGAGACCCAGAAGTCCGTCGAGAAGTTGCGCCAGACGATCTCGTTCACGATGGCGAGGAAGACGAAGAAGATGGCCCATCGCCATGTGCAGATGCGCCAGCCTTCCTCGTTCATCTGAAACACCGTTCCGAAGGCGTATTTCAGCAGCGCCTTGCGGAAATAGAGTCCGATGACCAGCATCGCCGCGAAGGCGAGATTGACGATCGTCGGCTTCATCTTGATGAAGGTGTCGTCCTGCAGCCACAGCGTCAGCCCGCCGAAGACGGTGACGAAGACGGCGGTGAACAGCGGCATCACCGCCACATGCTTGAAGACGATCCAGGAAATCGCCAGGGCGATAAGCGTGGCGGGGACGAACAGGCCCGTCGCCCAGAAGATCCCGAGCTTCCAGTTGCCGATGAAGAAGATGGCCAGCGGCCCGATCTCCAGCGCCGGCCGCACCCATTCGGGCGGCCCGGGCTGTCTCTCGATTGTCTCCGGCCGCGTCATTCGCCGCCCTCCGTTGCCTCGCCGACGATCGCCCTGGCGAACTCGTCGGCCCTGAAGGAATGCAGGTCGTCGATACCCTCGCCGACCCCGATGGCATGCACCGGCAGACCATGCTTGGCGGCGATCGCCACCAGAATGCCGCCGCGCGCCGTGCCGTCCAGCTTGGTCATGACGAGCCCCGTGACGCCGCAGACCCGCCGGAAGATCTCCGTCTGGCTCATCGCGTTCTGCCCCGTCGTCGCGTCCAGGATAAGAATCACGTCGTGCGGTGCGGTATCGTCCTGCTTCTTGATGACGCGAACGATCTTTTCCAGTTCCGCCATAAGCTCGGTGCGGTTCTGCAGCCGGCCGGCCGTATCGATCATCAGCACGTCGGCCTGCTCGGCACGCGCCTTCTGCAGCGCGTCGAACGCGAGCCCCGCGGCATCCGCGCCCTGATCACGGGCAACGACGGCCGAGCCGGTCCGGTCGCCCCAGATCTTGAGCTGCTCGATCGCCGCGGCGCGGAACGTGTCGCCGGCGCCCAGCACGACCGACTTGCCGTCACGCCGGAACTGCGCGGCAAGCTTGCCGATTGTCGTCGTCTTGCCGGCGCCGTTGACGCCGACAACCAGAATCACATGCGGCTTGCGCTCCGGATCGACCTCCAGCGGCTTCGCCACCGGTTCGAGGACCGTCTCGATCTCCTGACCAAGCACCGCGCGCAGCTCGGCGTCCTCGATCTCCTTGTCATAGCGCTCCCTGGCGAGCCGCTCGGTGATCTTCACCGCCGTCTCGAGCCCGAGATCGGCCTGGATCAGGACATCCTCGAGATCCTGAAGCGTCTCGTCATCGAGCTTGCGCTTGCGGATCAGCGCCGTCAGGTTCTGACCGAGCTGGCTGGACGAGCGCGACAGGCCGGCCCGCATGCGCTGCAGCCAGGAGCGCGGCTTTCCCGCAGGGGCCTCAGACGCGGCACCGTCCGCCGCATCGGCCGCCGGCGCGGTGTCGTCCGACACCTTGCGGCCGAGCAGCCGGTCCATGAAGGATTGGCCGGATTTCTCTTCGCTCATGCCGCAGCCATCTCGACGTCCGCGGCAAGACGCCGACCATCGTGCCCGGTGACGCGGGCGCGCACGATCGAGCCGGACGGCAGGACGCGATCAAGCCGCGTCGCCGTGAACTGCTCGGTGCGGCCGTCCGCGTCCTTTTCCACCAGCACCATTCGATCGCGACCGACCTCGGCGTCCAGGTGAAGGGCAAGTGCCCGCTCGCCTTCCGCCCTGAGCCAGGCCGCGCGCTCCTTGACGAGGCGCCGATCGACCTGCGGCATCCGCGCCGCCGGCGTACCCTTGCGCGGCGAGAAGGGAAAGACATGCAGGTGCGTCAGGCCGCAGTCCTCGACGATCTTCCGCGTGTTTTCGAACATCTCGTCCGTTTCGGTCGGAAATCCCGCAATCAGGTCGGCGCCGAAAATCATGTCGGGCCTGAGACGGCGCACCTCGGCGCAGAAGTCCACCGACTGGCGGCGCGAATGCCGCCGCTTCATACGCTTCAGAATCATGTCGTCACCCGCCTGCAGCGACAGGTGCAGATGCGGCATCAGCCGCTCTTCCTCGGCGATCGCCCGCATCAGGTCGTCGTCCGCCTCAACCGAATCGATCGACGAGATCCGCAGGCGTCCGAGTTCCGGCACATGGCGGAGGATCGCCCGGACCAGCGTCCCAAAGCGCGGTGCGCCCGGCAGGTCGCCACCATATGACGTCAGGTCGACGCCGGTCAGCACGACTTCCCCGTAACCCGACTGCACCAGCGTGCGGACCTGCTCGACGACGGCGCCCATCGGCACCGAGCGCGACGGTCCGCGGCCGTAGGGAATGATGCAGAAGGTGCAGCGGTGATCGCACCCGTTCTGAACCTGCACGAAGGCCCGCGCCCGGCCCTCGAACCCCTCAACCAGATGCGCACCGGTCTCGGTCAGTTCCATGATGTCGTTGACGCGGACCTTCTCGGTCTCGCCGATACCGAACGGCGCCCCGGACGACAGCGGTCGATAGCTGTCGGCCTTAAGCTTCTCGGCATTGCCGAGCACCAGGTCGACCTCGGCCATCTGGGCGAACGTCTCCGGTTCGGTCTGCGCCGCACAGCCTGTAACGATGATCCGCGCAGCCGGGTTGTCGCGACGCGCCCGGCGGATCGACTGGCGCGCCTGCCGGACGGCCTCGGCCGTCACCGCGCAGGTATTGACGATGACGGCATTCTGAAGCCCCGCCTCGTCCGTCATCTGGCGGATCGTTTCAGATTCCACCGCATTGAGGCGGCAGCCGAAGGTGAGGATATCGGGTCGGGAGGACGAGGTGTCTGACATCGGGCGTCCCTCAGGCCGCCGGCGCGGGCTGGCCGATGCCGACCACGCCGTCGTATTCGAGTTCCCACGCCCCGGTCATCAACACATGGCCGTCGGCCTCGCGCCACTCGATGACGAGCGGACCGCCCGGCAGCGTCACGGTCACGGTGCGGTCCGTCAGCTTCTTGCGGACCGCGGCCACGGCCGTCGCGCACGCGGCCGACCCGCAGGCGCGCGTCTCGCCGACACCGCGCTCCCACACCCGCAGCGTGATGGCATCGCGGCCAGTGACGTGGGCGAGACTGATATTCGCCCGCTCGGGAAAGACCGGATGATTCTCCAGCATCGGGCCGACGCGGGCGAGATCATAGGCGTTGACGTCGTCGACCCAGAAGATCGCGTGCGGATTGCCCATCGACACGGCGCTCGGCGAATGCAGGATGGGCTGATCGATCGGCCCGATCTGAAGTTCGATGGCCCGCGTATCGCGGAATTCCTCGGCAAGCGGGATCTTCTGCCAGTCGAATTCGGGCGGGCCCATGTCCACCGTGATCAGCCCGTCGCCGGCATCCCAGGCATTGAGCAGGCCTGCCCGCGTCTCGAAGACGGCATCGGGCCGGCCGGTCTCCTGCATGACGATCGCGGCGATGCAGCGCGTGCCGTTGCCGCAGGCGCCGGACAGCGAGCCGTCGGTATTGTAGATCCTCACGGTGGCGTCGACGCCCTGCATCCGCGGCGGCAGCAGGACCATCATCTGGTCGAAATGCGTGCGCGGCTCTGCCGCGATGGCCTGCACGATCTCCGGCGTCAGCGTGACGGAGTCCGCCCGCAGGTCGACGACCAGGATCTCGTTGCCGAGCCCGTTCATCTTGCGGTAGCGGATCACTGGCGCGTTCATCGGTATCTCCATGCCGGCGCGCAGGACGCCGGTTGCGCCGGTTATATGGCGTTTCCCGGCCTTAACGCTACCCTGCCGAACGGATCCGCGGGACGCGAGCTCAATCTTTCCAATCCCCCGTTCCTATAGTACCGGATCAATAGCGAGGGTCTCGCCGCCCGAAGCCAACGCAAACAGGAGGTTCGATGCACGACGGCCCCAAGGATCCGTCCCCGTGGGTTACACGATTTATCGACGGCGCCCAGACCGGTGGCAGCGTACTCGATGTGGCCTGCGGGTCGGGCCGGCATCTCCGTCACGCTCTCGAGAAAGGCTTCGTCGTGACCGGTGTCGACCGGGATCTCTCGGACGCCGAGGATCTGGGAGACCGCGGCGACGTTGCCCTGATCGAGGCCGATCTGGAATCCGGCCGCCCCTTCCCGCTGCGCGACCTGCGATACGACGCGGTGATCGTTACCAACTACCTGTGGCGGCCAATCCTGCCGGATCTCGTTGGCTGCGTCTCCAACGACGGCATCTTCATCTACGAGACGTTCGCGCTGGGTCACGAGCGCCACGGCAAGCCGTCGCGACCCGATTTCCTGCTGAAACCCAACGAGCTGCTGCTAGCCGTCCTGCCGCGCCTTGTCGTGGTCGCCTACGAGCACGGCGAAACCGGCGGCGAGAAGCCGAAGATCGTTCAGCGCGTCGCCGCCTGCGGGCCAAAGCACCCGTGGGCCACCGACACGCCGGCCGCCCTGGGTTAGAAAGGATCAGCCGTCGGCGAGATAGTCGTGCACGACCTCGCCAAGCCCCAGCGTCAGATCCGACAGAATGTGCGTGGCACCGACCACCTCGCGAACCGGCAGCTTCGCCACGGGTGCCAGCGCGTGCTCGAAGAGCTCCAGCGCGGCCGGCCCCGTCCAGGCGCCTTTGAAAACGATATCCGTCATGTGATAGCGCACCAGCTCGCAGATACGCGGGCCACCATCGACATGCGGAATAATCTTCAACAGGAAGTTCGGCGCCGTCAGCGCCGACATCACGTCCGCCTCGGCGAGCGGCACGTGCTTGTAGCCCATGGTCGCGTTGGCGATGCGGATGTCGCCGAAGTCGAGCGTGCCGACCAGCGTCTCCTTATCGATCTTCAGCACCGGCGAGGCGAGCTTCTTCGGGAAGCCCCAGATCTCGCGGCCGCCGGCGATCGGCGAATCGTCGTCGAGATACATCGAATGCACATAGGCGCCGGCCTGGCCCTTGTAGGTAACCGGGATCACTTGGCCGGATTCCGTGTAGTCGCCGAAGCCGATCGAGTCCGGCATGCGGATCACCTCGAACTTGACGAGCGGATCGTCGCCGAGCTCCAGCGGCGCCGGCACCATTGCGGCAAGGGCTTCGGGGTCGGTCCGGTAAGTGATGATGAAGAATTCGCGATTGAAGAAGCGGTAGGGCCCCGGCGGATAGGCCGGGCTCGTCAGCGGCATGGCGAACGCGCGGGCGCGGACGTCGTCTTCGGAAATCATACGGCGGGCCTCCTATTCGGTGCAGATGCCATACTGCACCCGCTCACATTAACGTAGAGCTACTTCGCGACTGCAAAATAACATGCGAAATCCCTTGATATTTGGACGCTTATCCCTCATGTAGAGCGCATCGAGCCTTGCGGGCCGCGTTGCTCGAACATCGCCAGACGGTGTTTTGCCCGCCAGATTTCATCTCGTTTCATTATTCGACAGCCCAGGCCGCGCGGGGTGTCTGCACCCCAAGACCCGCGAGTCCGCGGCCGCTTGCGCATTCGTTTTGCGCGCGGCGCGACACGCGAAACCGAAAGCTGTATGTATTGACCACTTTTTCCGAACTCTCCCTGTCGTCGTCCGTGCTCAAGGCCCTCGATGAAGCCGGCCACACGACGCCGACGCCGATCCAGGCGCAGGCCATCCCGCATGTCCTGAACGGCCGCGATCTCATCGGCATCGCCCAGACGGGTACCGGCAAGACCGCCGCCTTCGCGCTGCCGATCCTGAACCATCTCGAAAAGCGCACCGACAAGGTCGCCCGGAAGTCCTGCCGCGTTCTGGTGCTGAGCCCGACCCGCGAACTCTCCGGCCAGATTGTCGAGTCCTTCCGCAAGTACGGCCGCCATCTCAACCTGAAGGTCGAGCTGGTGATCGGCGGCGTTTCGATGAACCGCCAGATCCGCGCCGTACAGAATGGTGTCGACGTTCTCGTCGCGACGCCCGGCCGGCTGCTCGATCTCGTCGAGCAGAACGCGCTGTCGCTTGGCCGCGTCGAGTATCTCGTCCTCGACGAGGCCGACCAGATGCTCGACATGGGCTTCATCCACGCCATTCGCGCAACGATGAAGTACCTGCCGAAGGAACGCCAGACGTTGCTGTTCTCGGCAACCATGCCGAACGCCATCGCCGAGTTGTCGCGCCAGTTCCTGGCGGATCCCGTCTCGGTCTCCGTCACGCCGGTCGCCAAGACCGCCGACAAGATCGACCAGACCGTCATCCACGTCGCCAAGGCCGACAAGCAGGCGCGCCTCGCGACTGTCCTGGATGACGATGCGATCGACCGGGCGCTCGTCTTCACCCGCACCAAGCACGGCGCCGACAAGGTCGTACGCGGCCTGTCCAAGGTCGGCATCACGGCCGCCGCGATCCATGGCAACAAATCGCAGAACCAGCGCGAGCGTACGCTTGCCTCGTTCCGCGCCGGCAAGATCCGCGCCCTGATCGCCACCGACATCGCCGCCCGGGGCCTGGATATCCCCGGCGTCAGCCACGTCGTGAACTACGACCTGCCGAATATTCCTGAGTCCTATGTCCATCGTATCGGCCGCACCGCGCGCGCCGGCGCCGAAGGCATCGCCATCTCCTTCTGCGACGCCGAGGAACGAGCCTATCTGCGCGACATCGAGAAACTGATCCGCATCAAGATCGCCGTCCACGGCGAGGCACCGGAAGCCCTCGAAGCGACCCGCGCTGCGGTGGCGAACACCGGGGCGAACACCGGCCGGAAGGCGGGCGACGAGGAGCGGAAGCCCTCTCGCCGTCGTCGTCGTGGCGGCGCCAAGGCACGGGCGGCCGCGACCGGCAAGCAGACGAACGGCCAGCCGAAGTCGGAACACCGCGAGGCCGCGCGAACCGCTGCCGCCGGGTCCGATCGCAGCAAGGGGGCCGGCAAGAAGACTGCGCGCCAGACTGGCGAAAATCGCTCGAATGGCTATAAAAGCGGCAGCCGGAACGCGGACGGCGGCGGCAAGGACATCGCCGGCATGGCGTTCCTGAAGCGCCCGGCGCGGCGCAGCGCGCAGACGTCCGCCGCCGGCGAGCGCTGATCACATCGACCGGACGATCCCGGTCCGCGACCCGTCATTTTCGGGGTTGCGGCCGGGTTCAACGGCGCGATCAAGGAACGACGAGGAGTACTGGATGGCAAAAGAAGAAATGCTCGAGTTCGAAGGGACCGTCACGGAAGTGCTTCCGGACGGCAACTTCCGGGTGAAGCTCGACAACGATCACGAAATACTGGCCTACGCGGCCGGCAAGATGCGCAAGCATCGTATCCGCACAATCGCCGGCGACCGCGTCACGGTCGAGATGAGTCCGTACGATCTGGAGCGCGGCCGCATCAACTTCCGTCATCGCACCGGCGGACCGACCCCCGGACAGCCCCGTCGCGGCGGCGGCAATTTCCGGCGCCGGTAGGCGAGAATTTCCACGGGGCGCAAGGACGGGCCGCCCGGCCCGCTTCGCTCAAGCCCCGTCCTTTACTTGACTCTCCGGACTGCCGCGCGTATCACCCGCGCCATCTCAATACGTAGATAGACTTGAGATCCGCACGGTCGCTCCGCACATGAGGCGGAGGGATCGACACCCGCCAGCGAAGGTTCGCCCGCGGGTGACGTTCGCGTTTGGAACAATGGTGTCGTCATGACCGAGGCCGCGATGGCTTTGAAGATCGAGGACTGCGTCAACGATGTTTGCCCCTGGTCGGGCAAGCCCGTCAGCGCGGACTCGCTCCTGCTGTATCGCAATCAGGTCGTCGGCTTCTGCAACCCCGGCTGCCGCGACAAGTTCGCCGCGGCGACGTCCATGTTCGACAAGAATATCAGCGGATAAGGCAGGTCTTCAGCTTATGTTCGATTCACTCCAGGAACGTCTCTCCGGCATTCTCGACTCGCTGACCAGGCGGGGCGCGCTCACGGATGCCGACGTATCGGCGGCGCTGCGCGAGGTACGCCGGGCGCTTCTGGAAGCCGACGTCGCCCTCGATGTCGTCCGCGACTTCGTCGAGAAGGTCCGCGAGCGCGCCGTCGGCGCCAACGTCGTCAAGTCGGTCACCCCCGGCCAGATGGTCGTGAAGATCGTCCACGACGTCCTCGTCGAGACCCTCGGGTCGGACGCCCAGCCCATCGACCTGAACGCCCCGCCGCCCGTCGCCATCATGATGGTCGGCCTGCAGGGCTCGGGTAAGACCACCACCACCGCAAAGATCGCCGGGCGCCTCTCCGACAAGCAGAAGCGCAAGGTGCTGATGGCCTCGCTCGACACGCGCCGCCCCGCCGCGCAGGAGCAGCTCAAGGTCCTCGGCGAGCAGATTTCCGTCGATACGCTGCCGATCGTCGCCGGCCAGACACCCGTGCAGATCGCCGGCCGCGCCATGCAGGCCGCCCGCCTCGGCGGCTATGACGTTGTGATGCTCGACACCGCCGGCCGTCAGTTCGTCGACGAGGCGCTGATGGTCGAGATGGCGGAGATCGAGAAGGCCGCAAGTCCGCACGAGATCCTGCTCGTCGCCGACGCGCTGACCGGCCAGGATGCGGTCAACCTCGCCCGCGCCTTCGACGAGCGCCTTCCCCTGACCGGCATCGTGCTGACCCGCCTCGACGGCGACGGCCGCGGCGGTGCGGCGCTGTCGATGCGTGCTGTCACCGGCAAGCCGATCAAGCTCGCCGGCGTCGGCGAGAAGATGGACGCGCTCGAGGACTTCCATCCCGAGCGCATCGCCAGCCGCATCCTCGGCATGGGCGACATCGTCTCGCTGGTCGAGAAGGCGTCGGAGACGATCGACGCCGAGAAGGCCAAGGCCATCGCCGAGAAGATGCGCAAGGGCGCCTTCGATCTCGACGACCTGGCCGAGCAGCTCAAGCAGATGGAGAAGATCGGCGGCATGCAGGGCGTGCTCGGCATGATGCCGGGCGTCGGCAAGATGAAGAAGCAGCTCGAAGGCGCCAATATCGACGACCGTGTCATCAAGCGGCAGTCGGCGATCATCTCCTCGATGACCCCGCAGGAGCGCCGCAAGCCCGACATCCTCAAGGCCAGCCGCAAGAAGCGTATCGCCGCCGGCTCCGGCACGAAGGTCGAGGAGGTCAACCGGCTGCTCAAGATGCATCGCCAGATGGCCGACATGATGAAGGCCATGGGCAAGGGCAAGGGCGGCCTCGCCAAGCTCTTCGGGATGGGGGGCGGCATGCCGACCCCGTCGCCGGAAGAACTCGCCGCCATGCAGGCGGACGGCGGACTGCCGAAGACCATGCCGAAGCTTCCCGGCGGATTGCCGGGCGGGCTTCCTCCCGGACTGGGCGGCGGACTGCCTGGCCTGGGCGGACCCGGCGGATTGCCGGGACTGCCGAAGGGCTTCGGCAAGAAGAAGTGATCGGGACATCCCGAACCAAGACGAACATCGGAATTCTCAGGACAACGAAAGCGAAAAGGACCTGAAATGTCTCTGAAGATCAGACTGGCCCGTGGCGGCGCCAAGAAGCGGCCGTTCTACCGGATCGTGGTCGCGGATTCGCGCAGCCCCCGCGACGGCCGCTTCATCGAGAAGCTCGGCACCTTCAATCCGCTGCTGCCGAAGGACCACGCCGAGCGCGTCGTCCTCGACCTGGAGAAGGCCAAGGAGTGGCTCGGCAAGGGCGCGACCCCGACCGACCGCGTCCTGCGTTTCCTGGATGCCGCCGGCGTCATGACGCGCCCGGCCCGCAACAACCCGAACAAGGGCAAGCCGCACCAGAAGGCTCTGGAGCGCATCGAGCTGAAGCGCCAGGCCGAGGAAGACGCCAAGGCCGCGGCTGAGGCTCCGGCCGAAGCGCCCGCCGAAGAAGCACCGGCGGAAGAGGCGGCGGCCGAGTAATCGGCCGGTGTACCGGTCCGGTTTCGGCGGAGTTCGGTCGGGATGGCGAGCGAGAAGCGGATCTGCGTCGGCGTTGTCGGCGCGCCGCATGGCATACGCGGCGAGGTTCGCATCAAGAGCTATACCGCGACACCGCTCGACATCGCCGCCTACGGCCCTCTCGAAACCGGGGACGGCCGCACGGTCAAGATCCTGAAGGCACGGCTCGCCAAGGACATGGTGGTCGCCGCGCTTGATGGGATCGGGGACCGGGATGCGGTGGAGACGCTGAAGAACCAGCGCCTCTACATCGATCGGGACCGGTTGCCGGACCCGGACGAGGGCGAGTGGTACTACACCGACCTGATCGGTCTCGATGTCCGGGACACGGATGCCGAAACGATCGGAAAGGTGACGGCGGTGCAGGACTTCGGCGGCGGCGATCTTCTGGAGATCCGCCGCAAAGGTCTGCCCGGGACGGCGCTGGTGCCGTTCACCGAGGCCGTCGTGCCGGTCGTGGATATCGCCGGCGGATTCGTGGTCATCGACCCGCCGCCCGGATTGTTGGACGAAGAGTCGTCGCCCGGAAACATCGGGACGGACGGCCCAGACGAGGACGAGCAAGCGAAATGAGCGGATGGCACGCCACAGTGCTGACCCTCTATCCGGGCATGTTCCCGGGACCGCTGGGCCATGCCCTGGCGGGCCGTGCGCTCGACTCCGGCCTGTGGAAACTCGATGTCCTCGATATCCGCGATTTCGCCACGGATCGCCACCGCACCGTCGACGACACACCGTCAGGCGGCGGGCCGGGCATGGTGATGAAGCCCGATATCGTCGCCGCCGCCCTCGACGAGGCGATCGCGGCCGGACCCCATGACATCGGTCCCGGGCGTCCGCGCATCCTGCTGTCGCCGCGCGGCAAGCCGATGGCCCAGGCCCGCATCCGCGAGCTTTCCGAAGGCCCCGGCGCGATCCTGCTCTGTGGCCGTTTCGAAGGCGTCGACGAACGAGTCATCGAGGCGCGGGGTCTGGAAGAGGTGTCGCTGGGGGACTTCATCCTGTCCGGCGGCGAGATTGCCGCGCTCGCCCTGATGGACGCCTGCGTCCGGCTGCTGCCGGGCGTGATGGGTGCTGAAGCATCGGCCAGCGAGGAGAGCTTCGAGCAGGGCCTGCTCGAATATCCGCACTATACCCGCCCGCAGGTCTGGGAAGACCGGGCGATCCCCGAGGTCCTGCTGTCCGGCGATCACGGCCGGGTCGCCGCCTGGCGGCGCGCGCAGGCCGAGCGGATCACCCGGGAACGCCGGCCGGATCTGTGGGCAGCCTATGCCGACCGGACGGGCGCCGGAACGCACGCCAGTATCGACAATACCGAAGGTTTCAAGTAGACGAACGCCAACCCGAGCGCAGGCGGCGGCAGACCAACCCGCGACGCGCGCAGACTTTTGAAGGACGTGAGTAAGATGAACATCATCCAGGAACTCGAGAAAGAGCACGCTCAGGCTCTCGCCGCCAGCCGCGAAGTGCCGGAATTCCAGCCCGGCGATACCCTGCGCGTGAACGTGCGCATCGTCGAAGGCGAGCGCAGCCGCGTGCAGGCCTACGAGGGTGTCTGCATCGCCCGTGGCGGCCAGGGCATCAACGAGAGCTTCACCGTTCGCAAGATCTCCTACGGCGAGGGTGTCGAGCGTGTGTTCCCGGTCCACTCCCCGAACATCGAGTCGATCGAGGTGAAGCGCCGCGGCAAGGTTCGCCGCGCCAAGCTGTATTACCTGCGCGAGCGCCGCGGCAAGGCCGCCCGTATCGCCGAGCGGGTCGACCACCGCGCCGGCCCGAAGGGCAAGGCGGCGAAGGCCGACGCGAAGCCGGCCGAGCTGACCGCCGTCTTCAAGAAGCCGAAGGGCGAGCCGGACGATCTCACCCAGATCAAGGGCGTCGGCGAGGTGCTCGTCGAGAAGCTCAACAAGCTGGGCATCGTCAAGTTCGAGCAGATCGCCAATTTCTCCGACGACGACATCGCCAAGGTCGACGACCTCCTCGACTTCAAGGGCCGCATCGAGCGCGAGGACTGGATCGGCCAGGCCCGCGCCCTGATCGCCGAGGCGACCGCCGACGAAGTCAAGGTCGACGAGGCTCCGGCCGAAGAGGCTGCTGCCGAGGCGCCGGCCGAGGAGAAGAAGGACTAAGGTCCTTCCGCCTCATTTGGAATTCGACGGGCGGCCTTCGAGCCGCCCGTTTTGTTTTTGCCTGTGTTTCCCACCGCCAGGACTGTTCCCGATGACCGATGCTCACATGGACGTAAACCGCGCAAGCTGGGACGAGCGGGTCGCGATCCATCTGCGCGACGACGGCCGGATCTATCCGATCGCCGCGTTCAAAGCCGGCGCCGACGCGCTGATGCCGATCGAGGCGGGCGAGATCGGCGACGTGTCGGGCAAGCGCATCGCCCACCTGCAATGTCACTTCGGGATGGACAGCCTTAGCCTCGCCCGTCGCGGCGCGGATGTGACCGGGCTCGACTTTTCGCCGGCCGCCATCGCCACCGCGCGGGCCCTGTCGGCGGAAACGACGATCCCGGCGACCTTCGTGGAAGGCGACGTCTACGAGGCGCGGTCTCTGCTCTCCGGCGACTTCGATATGGTCTACGTCACCTGGGGCACCATCATCTGGCTGCCGGATATCCGCCGCTGGGCCGAGGTCGCCTCAAGCCTGCTGAAGCCCGGCGGCCGGCTCTATCTCGCCGAAGGTCACCCGTTCCTCAACCAGATCGACCAGACGGGCGGTGATCTCGTCGTCACCTGGGACTGGCGGACGCCGATCGACCAGCCGCTCGTCTTCGAGGAGGCGGAGACCTATGCCGGCGACGGAACGCCGCTCACGGCGCAGCGCACCTTCGAGTGGATCCATCCGCTTTCCGATATCGTCACCGGCCTGATCGATGCGGGACTGACGCTCGATGTCCTTCGCGAGCATGACGCCTTGCCGTGGCCGGCCGTGCCGATGATGCAGCAGGGCGAAGACGGCCTGTTCCGGCTGCCGCCGGACCGGGCCGGCCCGCCACTGGCCTTCTCGCTGCAGGCGACGCGGCGCGGCACGTGAATCAGGGCCTGTGACACAAAGATTGCCGTTCGGCCCTTTCGACAGTATCTTCGCGCCCATGCAAGCGCCGTTTGCCCATATGCGGAGCCTTCACGCCGGGGCCCGACCGGTCCGCCGACCCGGATCGTGCGGTCTGCTGCCCGGCTGCCCGGGTGCGGCGCCGCTGCACGATCACGCGCTGCTGCCGTGGCGGTTCCATCCGCTGCTGCGCGCCGCCGACGGTATCCTCTGAATCCGCGGACACCGCCGGGAAACCGGCGACCAATGACTGCGCCGCCCACTCAGGGCCTCCCCCGACTTCCGACGGAACATCAAACACCATGTCCAATCCGAGAACGCTCTACGACAAGATCTGGGACGACCATCTGGTCGACACGCAGGACGACGGCACCTGCCTGCTCTACATCGACCGGCACCTCGTTCACGAGGTGACGAGCCCGCAGGCCTTCGAGGGTCTGCGCCTGAACGGCCGCAAGGTGCGCGCGCCGCAGAAGACGCTCGCCGTCGTCGACCATAACGTGCCGACCACCGACCGCAGCCACGGCATCGACGATCCCGAGTCCGCGCTGCAAGTCGCGACGCTGGCGAAGAACGCCGCCGAGTTCGGCGTCGAGTATTACAACGAACTCGACATCCGCCAGGGCATCGTCCACGTCATCGGCCCGGAGCAGGGCTTCACCCTGCCCGGCACGACGATCGTCTGCGGCGATTCGCACACCTCCACGCACGGCGCCTTCGGCGCCTTGGCGCACGGCATCGGCACCTCGGAGGTCGAGCACGTGCTCGCCACCCAGACGCTGATGCAGCGCAAGGCGAAGAACATGCACGTGATCGTCGACGGCAAGCTGCCCGAAGGCGTCACGCCGAAGGACGTCATCCTCGCAATCATCGGCGAAATCGGCACCGCCGGCGGCACCGGCCACGTCATCGAGTATGCGGGCGAAGTCTTCCGCGACATGTCGATGGAAGGCCGCATGACCGTCTGCAACATGTCGATCGAGGGCGGTGCCCGTGCCGGCATGGTCGCGCCCGACGAGAAGACCTACGCCTATATCGAGGGTCGGCCGCGCGCGCCCAAGGGCAAGGCCTGGGACATGGCCCGCGCCTACTGGGATACCCTGCCGAGCGACGAGGGCGCCCATTTCGACCATGTCGTCCGCCTCGACGGCGGCAACCTGCCGCCGACGGTGACCTGGGGCACGAGCCCCGAAGACGTGATTTCGATCGGCGGCGTCGTTCCGGACCCCGACGACATCGCCGACGAGCACCGACGCGAGGCGAAAAAGCGGGCGCTCCAGTACATGGGCCTGACCGCGGGCACCAAGATCACCGATATCCGCCCGCAGCGCGTCTTCATCGGATCCTGCACGAACTCGCGCATCGAGGACCTGCGCGCCGCAGCCAGGATCATCGAGGGCCACACGATCCACCAGGACGTGATGGGCATGATCGTTCCGGGCTCCGGCCTGGTGAAGGAGCAGGCTGAATCCGAGGGTCTCGACAAGATCTTCAAGGCCGCCGGTTTCGACTGGCGCGAGCCCGGCTGCTCCATGTGCCTGGCGATGAACGCCGACAAGCTGGACCCCGAGGAGCGCTGCGCCTCGACCTCGAACCGCAACTTCGAGGGCCGGCAGGGCTTCAAGGGCCGTACGCACCTGATGTCGCCCGAGATGGCCGCCGCCGCCGCCATCGCCGGCCATTTCGTAGACGTGCGCGACTGGCCGAAGGCCGTCTGACCGTCCGACGTCACGATGTGTTGATCCACGGAAGCCCGGGCCAGTCCCGGGCTTCTTCGTTTACCCAGGGGTCTTCGTTTGCTCGGCAAATCTGTAACGCCCTGTATCAATCCGCCGCCGCAGAGACACGCGGACGCGAGATCGTGCCCGGCGACCTCATTTTCGCTCAGATTCGCCGTCAGTTACCGGGGCAATCGAATTGACCCGGAGCCAACATCATGCGCGCCAACGCGTTCTACACCCCGGTCCTGCTCGCGGCCGTCGCGGCTCTGACCGTGATACCCCCCACCGGCGTCCACGCGGAACCGCAGGACGTCCCGCCGGTCGAGGCCGGATCGGGCGATAGCGAACCGGCCTATGCCGAGCCTATCGAAAGCCTGACAGCCGGCGGCCGGTATCAGCTCATGGAAATCAACGACAAGGTCGTCCGTCTCGACACCCGGGAAGGCACCTTCGATCTCTGCCAGATGGAAGAGGGCCAGTGGAACTGCGGCGTCACCCGTGACCAGCGGGCCGAATTCGAGGCGAAGATTGCGACCCTGACCCGGCGGATCGAGAAACTCGAGAAGGCACGCGCGGCTGACGTGGCGGCTGCCGAGCGCTCGACGATCCGGACCGGAACCGTGCAGCCGGTCACCAGCCCGCTGCCGCAGCCATCCGCCGCGCCGGCACCTCCGCTGCCCGCGCAGCCCAGCGCGTTCGACCAGGTCGCCGAGATTGTCCCGCCCGTCGAGGTCGGCCGCACGCCCGGCGAGCCGATGGCCATCTCCCCGGTCCCGATCGAACCGAAAAAGCGCGGTCTCGTCGATCGTGTGACGGGCTGGCTGCCGGATATCGGCTGGTAGCCTGACCCGGCCACGATAACGGCACCGGCCCTTGCCGGTGCCTGAACACTCGCTGTAGCCTCGCTTCCGGCTTTGGCAGGACGGGACGGAATGGCCGGCATGAGCGAGACGAGCGTCCACTACCCCCACGCGAACGACGAACCCTGCGGCGTCAACGCGACCCTGCACGCGCCGATCTCTCCGGACGGTACGCCCGAGCTCGGCACCCGATACGTCGTGCCGGGCCGTCAGGGCCGCGCTGTGCGCGTCGCCCGGGGCCAGTCGATCCGCATCATCAACACCCATGGGACGCAGGTCTGCGACACCTGGGCCTTCAGAGAGGACAATCCGTCCGAGTTCCTGTCGTGGGAGCACGCGCGGGCCTGGATCAGCCGCGTCCTGCCCCGGCCCGGCGATGCGCTCGTCACCAACCGGCGCCGGCCGATCCTGACCTTCGTCGAGGATTCCTCGCCGGGCATCCACGATACGCTGATGGCGGCCTGCGACCTGTTCCGCTTCGAGACGCTGGGCGTCACGGGCTACCACGATAGCTGCGCCGACAATCTGCGGCTCGCCATGATGGCGATCGGCCGTGTCGCACCGGAGGTGCCGCAGCCCCTGAACCTCTGGATGAACATTCCGGTGCACGAAGACTGGTCCGTCGGCTGGCTGCCGCCGGTGTCGATGCCGGGCGATCATGTCGTCCTGCGCGCCGAGATGGACTGCGTCGTCGTCATGTCGGCCTGCCCGCAGGACATTATCCCGATAAACGGTGCGGCCTGCACGCCCGTCGACGTGGCCTTCGAGGTCTTCGAATGACCCCATCGGAGCGTAACATCCCCGCCCGCACTCTCGCCGACCGCACGCTCACCGGCGGCTGCCTGTGCGGCGCGGTGCGCTACGAGATCGACTTTTCGGGTGAGGAAGGCTCGCTCTGCCACTGCTCGATGTGCCGGCGCCTGTCCGGCGGTGCCTTCATGGGGTTCGTCACCGTGCCGCGCGCCAGTCTGCGCCTGACCGGTAAAACGAAGGCCTACCGGTCCTCCGAGATCGGCGTGCGGTACTTCTGCCCGGAGTGCGGCACACCGCTCCTGATGACTTACGGATTCGAGGAAGACCACCTGACCGGAATCGTCACCGGCAGCCTCGACGATCCCGAAGCCGTCCCGCCCGCTCTGCACTGGGGTGCGGAATCGATGTTGTCCTGGCTGAAACTGGATGATCGGCTCCCGCGCAGGACGACGGACGAGGACCCGGAGTTCGCCGAAGCCAAGCGACAGGCGGGGCTTTCGTGCTAGGGTCGGGCCATGACCGGTGATCACGCACAACGCCAGGACGCCCGGCGCGAGCAGGCGCTGAAGGATCTCGAGGACGCCGCCGCGGGCTCGGAGGTGTTCGGCAGCTCCACCTTCGTCAAGCAGGCCGAGCGGGCCGGCGCCCATTTCCGTGGCGATGATGCCGATCCCGAGGATCGCGTCGAGGTCTGGGGCCGGCGGATCGGCCGCGGCCTGTCGCTGATCGTCTTCCTCGGCCTCCTCGTCTACCTCTCCGCGACCTATCTGTAGCCGGATCGATACGGAGACAGTGACGGCGATGGCACAGGCGCACCCCTTTTCCCCCTGGCAGGACAGGCAGGCCCCGTCTTTGGACGACTTCCAGCGGATGGCCGCCGACGCCTTTGCCCATCTGCCCGGCGACCTGCGCCGGCTGTGCGGCGACATCATCATCCGCGTCGCCGAGTTTCCCGACGACGAGGTACTCGACGACATGGGGCTGGAGTCGCCTTACGACCTGCTCGGCCTGTTCCAGGGGACGGGGTTGGCGCATCGCGGCCTGATGCGCACCGGGGAGATGCCCAACATGGTGTGGATCTACCGGCGGCCGCTCCTCGACTACTGGGCGGAATCCGAGGAAACGCTCGGCCATCTCGTGTCCCATGTCTTGATCCATGAAATCGGCCACCATTTCGGCATGTCGGACGACGACATGGCAGCGATCGAGGCGGAGGTGACCGATTGAGCCGCGAAACTGCAACGGGACCCGGCCGGTCGCGCCGGGTTGTTCCGTTTACGAACGAATTCTGCTACCGGTCATCGTCGACTTGCCCAGAACTGGTGTGGACCAATCCGAGCGTACCGATGACCTTTTCTAGAGCCGCCATTCTCGCCGCCGCCCTGTCCTCGGTGCTCGTTCTGGCCGGATGCGGCGTGAAACCGTCCCAGCTCGAGCCGCCGGCCGATGCGACCCCCGAAGAGGTGCGCGATCCGCTGGTCAAGAAGGCTCCGCCGCCCGACGGCCAGAAACCGGACAAGCCGTTCATCCTCGACGGCCTGCTGATGTAACCCCGGACCCGGCACGGGTCCTGTCGACGCTGGCTCCACCGGAGCCGATCTGGAATACGACAATGCATCATTTCGATTACCGGCACGGTGTCCTCCATGCCGAGGACATTCCGGTGCCCGAGATCGCGGCCGCCGTCGGTACGCCGTTCTACTGCTATTCGACAGCGACGCTTGAACGGCACTATCAGGTCTTCGCCGACGCGCTGGCCGGCCTGCCGGCGATGGTCTGCTACGCCATGAAGGCGAATTCCAACCAGGCCGTTCTGGCGACGCTGGCGCGCCTGGGCGCCGGCATGGACGTGGTGTCGGAGGGAGAACTGCGCCGGGCCCGCGCCGCCGGTGTGCCTGCCGAGCGCATCGTCTTTTCCGGCGTCGGCAAGACCGCGCGCGAGCTTGCCTGTGCGCTCGACGAAGGCATCCACTGTTTCAACGTCGAATCCGAGCCCGAGCTCGACCTCCTGTCTCAGATCGCCGCGTCGCGCGGCGAAACCGCGCGCGTTTCGCTGCGCATCAACCCGGATGTCGACGCCAAGACCCACAAGAAGATCTCGACGGGGAAGTCGGAGAACAAGTTCGGCATTCCGTGGATCCACGCCCGCGAGGTCTACGCCCGCGCCGCAGCCCTGCCCGGCGTGCGGGTGACCGGCATCGACATGCATATCGGCAGTCAGATCGTCGATCTGCAGCCCTATGACGCCGCGTTTGCCCTGCTTCGCGAACTGGTCGAGACGCTGCGGGCCGATGGCCACAGCATCGACCACGTAGATCTTGGCGGCGGCCTCGGCATTCCCTACGAGGCGAGCAACATGCCGCCGCCGCTTCCCGCCGAGTATGGCGAAATCGTGCGCCGGCACATTGCCGAACTCGACTGTGCCGTCGTCGTCGAGCCGGGCCGGCTGATCGCCGGCAATGCCGGGATCCTCGTGACAGAGGTGATCTACGTGAAGGACGGCGACGGCAAGACTTTCGTGATCGTCGACGCGGCCATGAACGACCTGATCCGGCCGACGCTCTACGAGGCCCATCACGAGATCCTTCCCGTAGCGGAAACCGTCTCGTCCGAGGACTGGGCGCGGGTCGATGTCGTCGGGCCGGTATGCGAAACGGGCGACTACATCGCCCAGGACCGCGCCCTGCCGCCGCTGAAGTCCGGCGATCTTCTGGCGGTCATGTCGGCAGGGGCCTATGGCGCCGTGCAGGCGTCGACCTACAATTCCCGGCTTCTCGTACCTGAAGTTCTGGTCAGCGGCGACGCCTGGCATGTGGTGCGCCCGCGCGGGACCTACGAGGAGCTGATCGGCCTCGACAGCGTTCCGGCCTGGCTCACGAATTCCTGATCTCGCCGTTTTTGCGAGTCAGGCTAGACTCCTCCATACGCCGGCGTACCGGTCGCGGCCCGCCGAATCGTGACCGAACGCACTTTGTGCGCTAGACTCGCGTTGACCGCGACCTAGATTCGATACAGCCCCGTGATCGGGGACGCGACCGGGAAGGATGCTTCATTGACCGGTACTGACGCACCGCACGTCACCCGCCAGAAAGCGGACGCCGCGCGCCGGCTGATCCGAAACGCCATTCGCCGCGCCGGCGCGGCCCTGGCCTTCGAGCGCCTGTGGCCCGCGATCGTATCGGCGCTTATCGTTCTGGCGCTTTACTGTATCGTTTCCTGGTTCGGTTTCTGGCTCGGCCTGCCGCCGGTCGTCCGGATGGGCGGCGCCGCCCTGTTCGCGATTGCCTTCGTGGCAGCCCTCCTGCGGCTGGCGAAGATCCGCTGGCCCGGCCACGGCGAGGCCCGCCACCGCGTCGAATCCTCGACCGGCCTTGCCCACCGCCCCCTGACCGCCCTGGACGACACGCTTGCCGGCAACCGCGATCCGGCGACCGAACGGCTTTGGGCCGCGCATCGCCAGCGCGCCGTCGACACCATCGACAGTCTCGCCGCCGGTTTTCCGGCGCCGCGCGTCGCCGAGCGCGATCCGTATGCCCTGCGCGCCATCGTCGTGCTTCTGTTCGTTGTCTCCCTTGCCTGGGCCGGACCGGACTGGCGGCTGCGACTGCTGTCGCCCGCCGCGCCGGCGGGTGCCGACGAGGCGCAGATCGCCCGCATCGACGCCTGGGTCTCGCCGCCGCGCTATACCGGACGTCCGCCGGTCCTGCTCACCGGCGCCCGGCTCCCCGCCGCCGAGGCCGAGCCGACACGCACCGCCGAAGCGGGCGAACCGGCCCCGATCCCCGTCCCGCAGGGGTCGCAACTGATCATCCGCGCGCCGGTCGATGCCGGAGTCGCCATCACCGCGGCCTTCGGCGATGCCGAGGCTGCCCCGGTTCTGCCCGCTGACGGAACCGATACAGCCGCGGCCGCCAAGGCACCGGCGGAGTATGCCGTCGCGCTCGACGAAAGCGGACGCGTCGCGATCGCGCTCGACGAGCACCAGGTCTTCGACTGGGCGTTCGAGGTCGTCGCCGACGGGCCGCCGTCGATTTCCTTTGCAGAAGCCCCGGATTACACCGCGACGCGCGCGCTGCGGCTCACCTATTCGGTCGCCGACGACTACGGCGTTGTGGCCGCCGAAGCGAAGTTCACCCCGCTCGATCCGAAACTCGCCGCCGCCGACCCGCTCGTTCCCGCGCCCGACTTTCCGCTGACCCTGCCGCAGCTTCGCGCCCGCAGCGGCAACGGCCAGACGATCAAGGAACTGTCGTCCCACCCCTGGGCAGGCTCGAAGGTCCGCGTACAACTCGTCGCCCGCGACGACGCCGATCAACAGGGCCTGAGCGAATCCGTCGAGATCACCCTGCCGCAGCGCCAGTTCTTCGAACCTCTTGCCCGCGCCGTCGTGGAGCAGCGCAGGACGCTGGCGCTCGACCGCAATTCCGCCGACGACGTCGCCGGCACTCTCGACGTGCTGGCGCTCGAACCGGAGAAGTACATCGACGATTACGGTGTCTATCTCGGCCTGCGCACCGCCTTCTGGCGGCTGGAGGACGGCGACCGCAGCGAGGAGACCCTGCGCGGCGTCGTCGACCAGCTCTGGGAAGTGGCCCTGCAGATCGAGGACGGGGACCTGTCGCTTGCCGCCGAGGACCTGCGCGCCGCCCAGGAGCGGCTGATGCAGGCGCTGGAGGAAGGCGCCCCCGACGACGAGATCGAGCGGCTGATGGCCGAACTGCGCGAGGCGCTGAACGAATTCCTGCGCGAACTCGCCCAGCGCGCCATGGAAAATCAGGATCTCGCGCAGCAGATGCCGATGGATCCCAACGCCCAGACGTTCAGCCAGAACGACCTGCAGCGGATGCTCGACGCCATCGAGAACATGGCGCGCAGCGGCGCACGCGATTCCGCCCGGCAAATGCTCAGCGAGTTGCGCAACCTGCTCGAGAACCTGCGCAACGGCCGCATGCAGCCGGGCCAGATGCAGGCCGGTCCGATGGGCGAAATGCTCGACCAGCTCGGCGACCTGATCCGCCGGCAGCAGGAGCTGATGGACCAGACCTTCCAGTTCAACCAGGGTCAGCAGGGACAACAAGGACAGCAGGGCGAGCAAGGTCAGCAAGGCCAGCAGGGAGATCAGCTCGGCCAGTTGGGTCAGGGCCAGGGCGACCTGCGCGAACAGCTCCGCCAGCTGATGGAGCAGCTCGAGGGAATGGGCAACCAGCCCGGCAGCGAACTCGGCCAAGCCGGCGAGGCGATGGGGGAAGCCGAACAATCGCTCGGCATGGGCGACGCCGGCGACGCGCTGGACCAGCAGGGCCGTGCGCTCGACAACCTGCGCCGCGGCGCCCAGTCAATGGCCGAGCAGATGGCGCAGGGGATGGCACAGGGCGGACAGCCCGGCCCCAACGGCCGCCAGCGCACCGACCCCTTCGGACGGCCGCTGCGCACCGATGGTCCGGACTACGGCGTTACGGTGAAGGTTCCCGAGGAAATCGACGCACAGCGGGCCCGAGAGATCCTGCAGGAACTGCGCCGCCGCCTGTCGGATCCGAGCCGGCCGCGCATCGAGAAGGACTATCTGGAAAGACTGCTGGAGCGGTTCTGAACCGGCCTGCGACGATCAGGGTGTCGCTGCGGTATCGCCGCCATCGGACCGTCGCGCCGCCATCACGGCGCCGACCCGCTGACGGATCTCCGCGAGCGTGAACGGCTTCAGGACGACGTCCTGGACGATCTCGTCGAGGCCGTGCGCCCGCTCGCGCTGATTGGCATAGCCCGTCATCAGCATCATCGGCACCTCTGGCCGCTCGCGCGCCACATTCAGCGCCAGCGCGATGCCGTCCATCACCGGCATGACGATGTCCGACAGGACGAGATCGGTTTCCTTCGCCGTACCACGCAGCAGATCGAGCGCCTCGGCGCCGTCGCAGGCCTCCTGGACGGTGAATCCGTCGATTTCCAGTGCGCGTTTGACGAAGGTACGGACAGCGTCCTCGTCCTCTACCAGCAATATCGTCGCCATCAGCCCTGACCTCAGGAGTCGTCCCCGCCGACCGGTCCCTTGACGATGCCCACGAAAGGCAGCTCGCGGAACGCATGCGCGACGTCCATACCATATCCGACGACGAACTTGTCCGGGCAGGTGAAGCCGACGAAATCGGCGTCGATGGCCGCCGCCCGTTTTCCGGGCTTGTCGAGCAAGACGCAGGAAAAAACGGACCTGGCACCACGTGCGGCGAGGAGATCCTTCGCGAAAGCCAGCGTGCGGCCGGATTCGAGAATATCGTCGACGAGCACGACGGTGCGGCCCTTCACGTCGTTGTCGATGTCGCGCACCACGCTCACCTGGCCCGACGATTCGGTTCCCGCGCCATAGCTTGACAGGCTCATGAATTCCACTTCCGGCGACAGTCCCGCCTCGTAGAGCGCTCGCACGAGATCCGCCGCGAACACGAAACTGCCCTTGAGGATCGCGATGACCAGGAGGTCCGGCCCCGCTGTCCCGCTGATCTCGCCGGCGAGCTGGGCATTGCGGACGGCAATCTGTTCGGGCGTGAACAGGACTTCAAGGCGCTGGCCGCGCCGTTCGACGGTCGTCACTTGGCGTACTCCACGATGCGGCGATCCCGTTCGGTAAACCGCACCTGGACGTCCTCCGCCCCGCGCGGCGGTGAGGCGAGCCGTGTCTTGAAGCTCATCGCCATGGACGGATCGACCGCCCTCTGCCGCGGTTCCAGCGTCCAGGCATAGAGCTCGTCGCCGGTCTCGCCGCGCAGCGAAAAGCGCAGGGCCGGCACCGGCGTCGCCCGGTCGCGGATATTGACGATGTCGCCTTCGATGATCAGCACCGGCACCCCGTTCTCGAAATCGCGCCGCTGGGTCACGTTCTCGAACTCCAGCCCGCGCAGGTTTACCGGCAAACCCACCATCTCGTACAGCCCCGCCATGCCCGGCAGCGACCGCACCACGTCGTCGCGGTAATGCAGGGCGGCGATGAAGATGGCCAGGACACAGCCGAGCGCGAACGCCTCGAGACCACGCTGCCCGCTGTTCTTGTAGCGGATTTTCGGCCGTTTCCCCGCCTGCCTGGCCGCCATGCGCGCCCGGGTCTCGGCGGCCTGCTCGATGCTTTCGGCCTCGGGACCCGACGGCCCTCCCTCGCCGAACGCATCCAGGCTGCCATCGTCGACGATCTGCGCGCCGAGCGATTCGACCGCCTGGTGCGATCCCGCCTCCGCGCCGCCCTCGTCGGAAACACCTGGTTCGGACCTGGCCGGCGGCTGCGCCGCGATCTCTCCGCTGTCCGGCGGCAGGACATCCGGCTCCGGATTGTAGGCGATCGCGTGCCAGACCATCTTGCACTTCGCGCAACGCACGGACCGGCCCTCCGGCGGAAACGTCAGAACGTCCACCGCATAGCTCGTCTTGCAGTTGGGGCAGGTTACCTTCATTAAGACCCGATCGCGTCGCGCCGTACCGGCAGGGAGTCGCTCGCACGCCGCAGGCGGCCCGGTCCGGGCGCCCGGCGTGCGCGTCCACTCCGCCGAATTATGTTTAATGAAGCGTTAAGGGGCGGTCTGCCAAGCTTCATTGCTCCGGTCGCGAAGGCGGCGACACCGTGACCATGAGCGGATCGCGGCCAAGGGATACTTCTGGGAGCCGTCAGGTGATCCGTTTTGAAAATGTCGGGCTGCGCTATGGCATGGGGCCGGAAGTCCTGCGCGACGTGTCGTTCGGCATCGAACGCGGATCGTTCCAGTTCCTCACGGGACCCTCGGGCGCCGGCAAGACGTCCCTGATGCGGCTCATGTTCCTCGCGCTGAAACCCACGCGCGGGCTGATGTCGGTGTTCAGCCACGACGTGGCGACCCTGTCGCGCGCCGACCTTCCGACCCTGCGCCGCCGGCTCGGAGTCGTGTTTCAGGATTTCCGGCTGCTCGACCACCTGACGACCTACGAGAACGTCGCGCTGCCGCTGCGCGTCATCGGCAAGGACGAATCCTCGTACCGGACCGATGTCGTCGAACTGCTGAACTGGGTCGGCCTCGGCCACCGCGTGCACGTGCATCCGCCGGTCCTGTCCGGCGGCGAGAAGCAGCGCGCCGCGATCGCCCGCGCCGTGATCACCCAGCCCGAACTGCTGCTCGCCGACGAGCCGACCGGCAACGTCGATCCGACGCTGGCGCGCCGGCTGCTGCGCCTGTTCGGCGAATTGCACCGGCTCGGCACGACGGTGGTGATCGCCACCCATGATATCGCCCTGATGGACCAGTATGATGCCCGCCGCTTCGTTCTCAACGAAGGCCGGGTGCACATCTACGACTAGAGGGGGCTGACGGCCTGCGATGGCGCTGCCGGCGGAACGCGAAGATCTGATCGACGAAACCGATCATCCCGTGGACGACGAGGACTTCGGCCCGGCGGCGGCAATCGTCCCGGCGTCGGGCGTTTCCGGCCGGGCGTTGTTCTTCGTCCTGGCCATCATGTCGTTCCTGGCCTGTATCACCGTCGGCACCGTCGCGGTCATCGTCGAGGCCTCCACCGACTGGCGCTCCGACATTTCCGGCGAGATCACCGTCCAGGTGCGCCCGTTGGACGGCGTCGACACGATGGAGGCCGTCGACACGGCGCTCGCCGTCGTCCGCGACACGCCCGGCATCACCTCCGCCGAGGCCCTGTCCGAGCAGGAGCTGCGCGACCTGCTGGAGCCGTGGCTCGGCGCCGGCGTCGATCTGGAGGAGCTGCCCGTACCGCGCCTGATCGTCATCGAGATCGATCGCGGCGATCCGCCGGATCTCGGCGATCTCAGGGTGCGGCTGTCCCGCGAGGTGCCTGCGGCAAGTCTCGACGATCACGAGCTCTGGCAGGGACGACTCGCCGTCATGGCCAATACGCTGGCGATCAGCGGCGTCGCGATCCTGATCCTTGTGCTGATCGCCACGGTGCTCTCCGTGGTGTTCGCCACCCGTGGCGCCATGGCCACAAACCGCGACATCGTCGAGGTGCTGCACCTGGTCGGCGCCAAGGAGGCGTTCATCGCACGCGAGTTCGAGCGCCATTTCCTGCGGCTCGGCTTCCGCGGCGGCCTGGCGGGCGGGCTGACGGCCTTCGCGGCGTTTGCAGCGATTCGCTGGATGTCCGCCCAGTTTTCCGCGACGCCGGCCGGCGACCAGTTCGATGCCCTGTTCGGCGGTATTTCCATTGGCTGGTCGGCCTTTGCCGGGATCGGCCTGACCGTTCTGCTGGTCGCCGCGCTGACGGCCATGAGCTCCCGCCTCACGGTATTTCACTTCCTGAAGATATTCGATTGACTCATATAGCAAATCGGGACGCCTGCGCTCTTGCCGTGGCAACGCCGCATTCCTTAGTATCCTTGCCGGCGGAATGGTAAATCGCGAGCACAGCCCTTTGTCGTTGAACGGCGCAGATCAGGCGGGTCCGGGCGCGGAAGATACGCGCCGGCCCGGACACATGCGCCGGCGCCGGTCGAGAAAGCTGTTCGCGGTCGGCTTCGGCGGCATCGCCATCGGCGCCGTCATCGCGTTCGCCATCGGGTTCGTGCATTTCGCCGTCGGCATCGCCGACCTTCGCGAGCCCCAGCCGGCAGCGCCCGCCGACGCGATCGTGGCGCTGACCGGGGGTGCCGATCGCATCACCGACGCGGTCGAGCTGCTGTACGAAGGCCGTGCCCGCCGGCTGCTCATTTCCGGCGTTCATCCCTCGACCACCCGCGCCACCCTGGCGGCAATGGTGCCGGATCGCGAGGATCTGTTCGACTGCTGCGTCGATCTCGGCCACGAGGCGCTGACCACGGTCGGCAACGCCAAGGAGGCGCGCAACTGGGCGCGCATCAACGGCTTCTCGTCGCTCATCGTCGTGACCTCCAGCTATCACCTGCCGCGCAGCCTGAACGAGATCGGGCGCGAGCTGCCCGAGGCCACGCTCATTCCCTACCCCGTCTTCACCGAGCGGGTGCATCTGCAGAAATGGTGGCGCAGTCCCGGCACCACCCGGCTGCTGCTGGCCGAATACACCAAATACCTGATGTCGATGGCGCGGCTACGGCTTGGCGGTCCCGACACCTCGGCCGAGGCGGCGCACACCGCCGCCCGCGCCGGCGGCTGATTTCACCCTTCGGCGACCACGGGAAAGCGAGAGGACGTCGGGCATGATGGTCGTGCGATCGATCCTCTACAACGCCGCCTTCTACGCGAACCTCCTCGTGTGGATGATGGTCTGTCTGCCGCTGATCTGGCTGCCGCGGCGGCGGCTGCGGATGTTCATGCAGGGCTGGGCGCTGAGTTCCGTCTGGCTGCTGCGCGTCATCGCCGGCACGCGGCTCGAGGTGCGCGGCCTGCCCCGCCGCCTCGACGGACCGCTGCTGGTCGCCGCCAAGCACCAGTCGATGTTCGAAACCTTCGCGCTGCTCCACTGTTTTGCCGATCCCGCCTTCATCCTGAAGCACGAACTGATGCGGATCCCGGTGTTCGGCTGGTGGCTGTCGCGGATGGGCATGATCTCTGTGCGCCGCGACAAGGGCGCCCGGGCGCTGAAGGACATGGGCCGCGACGCCCGCGAGACGGCGGAGGCCGGCCGCCAGGTGCTGATCTTCCCGGAAGGCACGCGCAGGCCGCCCGGCGCCGAACCGGCCTACAAGGTCGGGGTTGTGCTACTCTACGAGGAAATGGGCATGCCCTGCGTGCCCGTGGCGTTGAACTCCGGCCTCTATTGGCCGCGGCGCAAATGGCAGCGCTATCCGGGCACGATCCTGGTCGAATTCCTGGAGCCGTTGCCGGCCGGCCTGCCGCGCAAGGAGTTCCTGAAGCGGCTCGAGACGGACATCGAGACGGCCAGCGACCGGCTGCTGGTCGAGGCGGCGACGGGTCCGAACCCGCCGCCTCTGCCCGAAACGGCACGAGAGCGCCTGCGGGTGCTCGGCGAAGCGGCAAAATGACATACCGTCCCGCTATAACGGGACGGCTAGACTTTCAGCTCAACAGGGGGAGGCCGACATGAGCGATCTGACCGGCAAGGCGGCAATCATCACCGGAGCGAGCCGCGGCATCGGCGCGGCGGCGGCCCGCGAACTGGCGAAACGCGGCGCGTCCGTGGTTCTCGCCGCCCGATCCAGCGACGAGATCATCCGGATCGCCGGGGAAATCTCGGCAACGGGCGGCAAGGCGATTGCCTATACCTGCGACGTGTCGCGCTACTATGACGTCGTCGATACGGTGAAGATCTGCCGCGAGGAATTCGGCGGCCTCGACATTCTGGTCAACAATGCCGGCGTCATCGAGCCGATCGCGCGTCTCGGCGAGTCCGATCCGGAAGACTGGGCCGAGGTCGTCGATATCAACCTCATGGGGGTCTATCACGGGCTGCGCGCCGTCCTTCCCGGCATGGAGGCGCAGGGGTCGGGCACCATCGTCAACATCTCGTCCGGGGCGGCCACCAGCGCGCTGGAGGGCTGGAGCCACTATTGCGCGACCAAGGCCGCCGTTCTGTCGCTGACGCGTTGCACCGATCTCGAGTATCGCGGCAAGGGCATCCAGGTCGTGGGCCTGAGCCCCGGCACGGTCGCCACCGAAATGCAGGTCGCGATCAAGGCCTCGGGCATCAACCCGGTGAGCGAACTCGATCCGTCCGTCCATATCCCGACGGAGTGGGTCGCTCAGGCGATCGCCTGGCTATGCGAAGGCGCGGCCGCCGACTATCTGGGCACCGACGTGTCGCTGCGCGCGGAAGACGTTCGCACGGCCATCGGCCTGCCGACAAGCTAGGGCGTTTCAGGGCCCGTCGCGACCGATGGTCCCATGGCCGGTCGGAACAGGTGCGCTAGGTACTGAAGGGGCGAACAGTCTCCGAGGGAACGGACTCTCATGGCCATCGCGCCGATATGCATTGGTAACGACCGTCCGGACAGCCGGGGCGAACGGATCGCCGACGGTGTCGTCCATATCGTCGGCATCAGCCTGTCGCTGTTTGCCGTCGGCATGCTGCTCGGGCTGGTGATTTCGGCGAGCGACCCGAAGTCGATTACGGCCGCCGCGATCTACGGCACCGGCATGATCGCGATGTTTTCCTTTTCCGCCTCATACAACATGACGCTAGGTGGAAAGGCGAAGGCGTGGCTGCGCCGCTTCGACCATTCGGCGATTTACCTCATGATCGCCGGCACCTATACGCCCTTCACCCTCGTCAGCCTCGGCGGCGTCATCGGCTACGGCCTGCTCGCCCTCGTCTGGCCGGTCGCCGCCGTCGGCCTCACCTTCAAGCTGATCTGGCCGCAGAAGCTGGAGCGTGTGTCTGTCGCGATGTATCTGGCGCTCGGCTGGGTCGGCGTGCTGGCGGCCGGCGCCTTCGTCACCGCCGTGCCGACCACGGCGCTGGTGCTGCTCGCCGTCGGCGGCGTGCTCTACTCGGTCGGCGTGATCTTCCACCTGTGGGACTCGCTGCCCTACCAGAACGCCATCTGGCACGGCTTCGTCCTCGCCGCGGCCGCCTGTCATTATGGAGCAGTGTTCCAGTCGCTGGTTCTGGCCTGATATCGCTTCGTCAGAATTCACAACGATTGATCTTCGGAACCGATCCGTCGAGCCGCTTCGACAGCATGATCGGAACCCCCGTCGGCGCACCGACGACGATCCGGGTGCCTGTCTTCGTGACAGAGGTCACCCCGCAGAATTTTTTCTGGAACGACGCGCTGCAGCAGCTGCCGTCCGCGTTGCGGTCGCCCGGCTTGCACGTCCACGGCCCGGTCATCTGGAAACCGGTCGGCGGGCTCACCACGGGCGGACAGGAACAGACGATCTCGTCCTTCTTCAGTTTTCCCAAGCCCGGGAATTCCTGACCGCGGGTCGACTCGAAGCACAGCCCGCCGTCGCACTGGGCCGAGTAACCGCTTGTCCCGCGATCCTCGCCCGGACAGGTGTAGAGCGCCAGCGGCGGCCCGAGCTTTTCTTTTTTCGGCCTGTAGTCTGTCTCCAGCTGCCGCGGCGTTGCGTAGGTGGAGACAGTGAAGCCGTTGCCGTCGCCCGCCTTCAGGATATCGCAGACGTCCTTGGCCTTGCCCTTCTCCCGATAGCGGAACGGCAGGGATATCGAGTCCTCGTGAAGGACGTCGCACTTGCAGTAGGCGACCCCGTCAAGCGTCCAGCACTTCGCCGTTGCGCACAGGGCGAACGTGTTGTCGACGCCCTTCTTGTCGGGGCAGATCTTGAAGACACTGCGTTCGGGATTGGCGGCGTCGGCGCGCGGCGCGGGCAGGGTCGCCAACAGTATGCCGGCGATGAACCCGCACAGGACGGTACGAATGATGTTCGGCATGGTGGTCCTCTCGGAAGGCCCGGCGTTCCGGGGCGGCACGCTGGATGGCATCCGCATTTAGCCGGGCAATTCTGACTTTATGGTTAACCAAACCTTACCCGTGCTGGACGGACGGCGGCGGTCTCGAGCCGGCCGGAAAGTACAAAACAGGAACATTCATTGACCTGAAACCTCTTTCGCCCGATAGTGGGTGCGTGGGGACAGATGGTCCCTCAGGCGTAATGAGTAACGGACATGACCCGCAGGACATCCGGCGGTGATGCCGCCGCACCGGACGCGCTGCCGCCCTCGCCGATCGCCGGCGAAATCTGGGACATGAAATACCGCCTGCGCGACGACACCGGCGCGCCGGTCGAGGAGACCGTGGCCGACACCTTCGCCCGCGTCGCCAATGCCGTCGCGGCGGCCGAGGCGCCGGACGTCCGTGCGGTGCAGGCGACGCGATTCCGTAAGACACTGGAGAGCCATGCCTTCCTGCCGGCCGGGCGCATCCTTGCGGGTGCCGGCACGGGCCGCAAGGTGACGCTGTTCAACTGCTTCGTCATGGGCGAAATCCCCGACGACCTCGACGGCATCTTCACGCAGCTGCGCGAGGCGGCGCTGACGATGCAGCAGGGCGGCGGCATCGGTCACGATTTTTCCACGCTGAGACCGAAGGGCGCGGCGGTGAAGTCGATCGGCGCGGATGCCTCCGGCCCCGTCAGCTTCATGGAAGTGTGGGATGCCATGTGCCGCACGATCATGTCGGCCGGCCACCGCCGCGGCGCCATGATGGGCACGCTCAGATGCGACCACCCCGACATCGAACTGTTCATCGACGCCAAGGCGGACGCCGCGAAGCTCCGGATGTTCAACCTGTCGGTCCTCGTCACCGACGCCTTCATGGAAGCCGTCGAGGACGACGCCGACTGGGATCTCGTCTTCGGCAGCAAGACCTACAGGACGGTCAAGGCGCGGGCCCTGTGGGACCGCATCATGCGCTCGACCTACGACTATGCCGAGCCCGGCGTCATCTTCATCGACCGGGTGAACGCCGAGAACAACCTTTCCTATTGCGAGACGATCCAGGCGACGAATCCTTGCGGCGAGCAGCCGCTGCCGCCCTATGGCGCCTGCCTGCTCGGTTCGGTCAACCTCGCCCGGCTGGTGGAGGCGCCCTTCTCCGGCGACGCCTGCCTCGATCCCCACAGGCTGACCGAGACGGTCGCCACCGCGATCCGCTTCCTCGACGACGTCGTCGATGTCTCCGGCTATCCGCTTCAGGCGCAGGCGGAAGAAGCGCGCGCCAAGCGCCGCCTCGGCCTCGGCGTCACCGGGCTCGCCGATGCGCTCGCCATGCTCGGCCTCGTCTACGGCTCGGACGACGCCGCGACGATGGCAGGCGCCTGGATGCAGACGATCCAGAACGCGGCCTATCGCGCCAGTGCGGACCTCGCCGCCGAGAAGGGGCCGTTCCCGCTGTTCGACCGCGACGCCTATCTGAAAAGCCCGACGGTCGCCCGCCTCGACGAGGGCGTCCGGGCGCTGATCGCGCAGCACGGCCTGCGCAATTCGCACGTCACCTCGATCGCCCCGACCGGCACCATCTCGCTCTTCGCCGACAACGTCTCGTCCGGCATCGAGCCGATCTTCTCGCTTTCCTACCGTCGCGCCGTGCTGCTGCCCGACGGCAGCCGCCGCGAGGAGGAGGTGAGCGACTACGCCTGGCGCCGCTACCGCGCGACGGCGGGAGAGGACGCGGAACCGCCCGAGGCATTCGTCACCGCGCAGACGCTCGACCCGCAGGCGCATCTGGTCATGCAGGCCGCGCTGCAGCCGTTCGTCGATTCCTCGATCTCCAAGACCATCAACGTGCCGCGCGAGATCTCCTTCGAAGCCTTCAAGGGCGTCTATGCCCGCGCCTATGCGATGGGGCTGAAGGGCTGCACCACCTATCGCCCGAACCCGGTCACCGGGTCCGTTCTGAGTGTCGAAGAGGAGACGGCCCCGGCAGGAAGCGAATCGCAGTCGAGCCTGCCGCTGCCGGCCCCCGACGCACCAATTGAAGGCATGTCTGCGGCGGCGGAGCCCGCGACGGGCGCCGTCGTCCGCCTGACGGAGCCGCTGAAGCGCGACCGGATCCTGCCGGGCTTCACCTACAAGCTGCGCTGGCCCGACACCGAACATTCCTTCTACATCACCATCAACGACATCGTCCGCGACGGCCGGCGGCGGCCCTTCGAGATCTTCATCAACTCGCGCAATGTCGAGCACTACGCCTGGACGGCGGCGCTGACGCTGCTGATCTCGGCGGTGTTCCGGCGCGGTGGTGACGTCTCCTTCGTCGTCGACGAGCTGAAGGCCGTGTTCGATCCGCGCGGCGGCCAGTGGATGAACGGCCGCTACGTGCCAAGCCTGCTGGCGGCAATCGCCGACATCATCGAGACCCACATGCGCGACATCGGCTTCCTGTCGCCGGGCGAGACCGGAAGGCTCGCCGATCCGGTCACGAGTGACCCGCTAGCAGGTGACCCGGTGACGCGGGAGGCGAAGGCTGCGGTCGCCGGCAACGTCGTGCCCGAGGGCGCCGGCGCCACCTGCCCGCGCTGCGGCCATCCGAGCCTGCATTCCCGCGAGGGCTGCCTCGCCTGCCTCGACTGCGGCTATTCGAAGTGCGGGTGAGGGACTGAAGGCACGCGATTTTTCCGCTCATTCCCGCAGAAGCGGGAATCCAGGGCAGGTTGCTCCAGTCGAGACGTTCTCCGCCGCACGCTGGATTTAAGCCAACCAGCAAGTGACGCGATCCCGATTGACTCCGCCGGCGAACGGTGGAATCCATATAGAACAAAACAGGAACAAATGACTGCGCAAACCGGGCGGCGAAACCGTCCGCCCGGCAAGGAGATCCGTTGTGCCGAGCGCACCCGCCCGCATCGATCCTGCCCGGGACGAACCTGCCCCGGCCGATCCCGGCCGGGCCAGTCCCGACCGGGCCGACCTCGACGTCCTGCGCGCCTCGATCGCCCGGCTGGAGGCGGACACCGCGGAGCCCGCCGGGCGGCGCAAGGATCATGATCGCGGGCGGGCGCCCGTCCCCCTCGGCGCACCGGATCTCGACACGGTCCTCGGCGGCGGGCTGAAGCCCAACGCCCTGCACGAGATCCGCTCGGCCGACGCCGACGGGCCGCTCGCCTTCGGCTTCGCGCTGGCCCTGCTCGCCCGCCTGTCGGACACGGCGACCGGCCAGCGCCCCGCCCTGATCGTCACCACGCTGGACGGCGCCGGCGAATGGGGCCGGCCCTACGGCCCGGGCCTCACCGGCTTCGGCCTCGATCCCGCCCGGCTGCTGATCGTCGAGGCGCGGCGGGCGCGCGAGGCCCTGTGGGCGGCGGAGGAGGCGCTGACAAGCCGGGCGCTCGCCGCCGTGGTTGCCGAGATCCGCGGCGATCCGGCCATCGTCGACCTCACCGCTACCCGCCGTCTGGCCCTGCGCGCGGCCCGTGGCGGCATCACCGCCCTGCTGGTGCGCCCCGGCACGGCGGACGGCCTTACCGCAGCCCGCACGCGCTGGCGCGTCGCGCCCCGCCCGGCCGCCGATCCGGATGCCCCGGCCCCTACCGCGCCGGCCTTCACCCTCGACCCGCCCGCCTGGTCGCTCGATCTGGAACGCAATGCCACCCGCCCCGGCGGCCGCTTCGATCTTGTCTGGAGTCCCCATGACCGCCTCTTCGCCCCCGCGGACATACGAATCGGCGCCGGAGAGATCGCGCCGGTTCCTCGCCCTGCGTCTGCCCCGTCTCCCGGTCGAGCGCCTTCCGGCAGAACGCCTTCCGGCCGAACGGCCAGACAGGACACCGAACCCGCCATCCTCCCCTTCCGCCAGACAGGCTAGCCCGTCGCTGGGGAGCCGGCCGCGGGCCACCGTCGAGACCATCGGCAACGCAATCCGGCTGAGGGCGATCAACGCGGCAGCGGCCGAGGCCGGGCTCGAACCGGACCTGACGCTCGCCGACGCCCGCGCCCGCGTGCCGGCGCTGGACGTGACCGACGCCGATCCGGATGCCGACCTCCGGGCGCTCGAGGCGCTGGCCGACTGGGCCGGCCGCTACACGCCGCTGGTCGCCCTCGACAGGCCCGTCCACCTCGATCCGCCGGTCGCGGGCCTCGTGCTGGATATCACCGGCTGCGCCCATCTGTTCGGCGGCGAACAGGGATTGCTCGACGACCTGACCGGCCGGCTCGAACAGTGGGCCCTCACGGCCGAGGCCGCGATTGCCGACACCCCGGCCGCCGCCCGCGCCGTCGCCATGGTGCGTCCGGGCACTGTCGTGCCGCCGGGCGGGAATGCGCGTGCCGTGGCCGGCCTGCCCGTCGGCCTGCTGCTTGCGGAAGCGGCGACCGGCGCCGCGCTGGAGCGGCTCGGCCTGAAGCGCATCGGCCAGCTCGTCGACATGCCGCGCGAGACGCTGACCGCCCGCTTCGGGCCGGACCTTCTACTGCGTCTGGACCGGGCACTCGGCCGCGCCGACGAGCCGCTATCGCCACTGAGGCCGCCGCCGGTCTTCGTGGTGGAGCGCGTCTTTGCCGAGCCGATCCGGCTTCTGGAGGACATCGAGCGGATCACCGCCGCGCTGAGCGAAAGCCTCGCCGAACCGCTGACCCGCCACGGCCAGGGCGTGCGGCGGCTGGCACTCACCCTGTTCCGCGTCGATGGCAGGGTGTTCCGGATCGCCTTGGGCCTCAGCCGGCCGAGCCGCGATCCCGCCCGGATGGCAAGCCTGCTGAAACAGCGCTTCGAGACACTCGATGAGCAATTCCAGAACGGTCTCGATACCGGCGAGGGCATCGAGCTTGTCCGCCTCGCCGCCGATGCCGTCGAGCCGCTTCAGCCCGAGCAGGGCTTTGCCGGGGATCTTGCCGGCGAAACGAATGCACAGGACGAGGAGGCGCTGGCCCGCCTCGCGGACCGCCTGACGGCCCGCCTCGGCCGCACCCGGGTGGTGCGGCTGGTGCGCCGGGACAGCCATATCCCGGAACTGGCGATGACCGCCGTCCCGGCGGTTGCGGCAAACGGCGCCGTCGCCGCGGCGTGGCCCGAAGCCGACCCGCGCTTGGACCGCGCGCCGGAACGCCCCCTGCGCCTGCTCGGCAACCCGGAGCCCGTCGAGGCGATCGCCGAAGTGCCGGACGGCCCGCCGGTCAGCTTCCGCTGGCGCCGCGTGCTGCGCACGGTTGCCCGCATCGAGGGGCCGGAGCGGATCGCGCCCGAATGGTGGGCCGGAGAGGAGGACGCCCTGACCCGCGACTACTTCCGCGTCGAGGACCGGGAGGGCCGCCGCTACTGGATCTACCGCGCCGGCCTCTACGACCGCGAGACCGACCGGCCGCGCTGGTTCCTGCACGGACTGTTCGGATGAGCGCCCCGCCCCCCTACGCCGAGCTGGCGGCCGCGACGAACTTCTCCTTCCTGCGCGGCGCCTCGCACCCGGAAGAGCTGGTCGACCAGGCCGTCCGGCTGGGATACGCGGCGCTCGGCATCACCGACCGCAATTCTCTCGCCGGCGTGGTGCGCGCCCATGTGATGGCGAAGGAACGCGGGTTCCGCATCGTCGTCGGCGCGCGGCTCGTCTTCTGTGACGGCACGCCCGACATTCTCGTCTGGCCGTCGGATCGCGCCGCCTACGGCCGGCTGTGCCGCCTGCTCACGACCGGCAATCGCCGCGCGGGAAAGGGCGATTGCCATCTGAGGCTGCCCGACCTTCTGGAATGGGGCGAGGGCGTCCTCATGGCCGTCGTGCCCGGGGAATCGAGCTATGACGGCGACGGTGCGCCACCCGCCGGTATGAATCCGGATGAGAACAATACGAAGCCGACTTTAGTTTATACGGTCGAGACGCTCCGGCAGCGATTTCCGGACACCGTTCACCTTGCCGCACGCATCGCCTATGACGGCGACGACCGCAGAAACCTTGAGGTTATCGCGGACATCGCGAGGCGCGGCGATGTCCCCATGCTGGCCGTCAACGACGTCCTCTACCATGCGCCGGAGCGCCGGCCGCTGCAGGACGTGGTCACCTGTATCCGCTCCCGCACCCGGCTTAATAATGCCGGCTTATTATTGGCGGGAAATGGGGAGCGTCATCTGAAGACCCCGGCCGAGATGGCGCGCCTGTTTCGCCACTATCCCCAGGCAATCCTGACGATATCTCATTTACTAAGCCGTATTTCCTTTTCTCTGGACGAACTGCGCTACCAGTACCCCGACGAGCCGGCCGGAGACAGCGCCACACCGCAGGACGAGCTGATCCGCCTAACTAAGGAAGGCGCGCGCAAGCGCTATCCCGGCGGCGTGCCCGACAAGGTGCGCGCGCTGATCGAACACGAGATCAGGCTGATCGGAGAGCTCGACTACGCCCCCTATTTCCTCACCGTCCACGACATCGTCCGCTTCGCCCGCACCCGCGGCATCCTTGCGCAGGGGCGCGGTTCGGCGGCGAACTCGGCGGTCTGCTTCTGCCTCGGTATCACGGAGGTCGATCCCGCCCGCATGGATCTCCTGTTCGAGCGATTCATCTCGGCGGAACGGCGCGAGCCGCCCGACATCGACGTCGATTTCGAGCACGAACGCCGCGAGGAGGTGATCCAGTACATCTACGAGAAGTACGGTCGCGACCGCGCCGGCCTCGCAGCCACGGTCATCTCCTATCGCGCACGGTCCGCCGTGCGCGAGGTCGGCAAGGCGTTCGGCCTGTCGGAGGACGCCGTCGGCGGGCTCGCCGGCGCCATCTGGGGCTGGTCGGAGAAGGCGATCACGCAAGACGAGGTGCGTCGCCGTGGCCTCGACCCGAACGACCCGGCGCTGAACAGGATGCTCGCCCTCTCGCGCGAGATCGTCGGCTTCCCCCGGCATCTCTCCCAGCATGTCGGCGGCTTCGTCATCACCCGCGACCGCCTCGACGAGACGGTGCCGATCCAGAACGCGGCGATGGAGGACCGCACCGTCGTCGAATGGGACAAGGACGATCTCGACGCGCTGGGCATCCTCAAGATCGATATTCTCGGCCTCGGCATGCTCACCTGCGTGCGCAAGGCCTTCGACATGCTGACCGAGCACTACGACCGCGACCTGACGCTCGCCACCATCCCTGCGGAGGACCCCGCCGTCTATCGCATGCTGCAGCGCGCCGATTCCGTCGGCGTCTTCCAGGTCGAGAGCCGCGCCCAGATGACCATGCTGCCGCGCCTGAAACCGAAGAACTTCTACGACCTCGTCATCGAGGTGGCGATCGTCCGTCCCGGTCCGATCCAGGGCGACATGGTGCATCCCTATCTCAGGCGCCGGCAGGGTATCGAGAAGGTCGAGTATCCCGCCCCCTCGCCCGAGCATGGTCCGCCCGACGAACTCGAACAGGTTCTTGGCAAGACGCTCGGCGTCCCGCTGTTCCAGGAGCAGGCGATGCGCATCGCCATCGTCGCCGCCGGCTTCACGCCATCCGAGGCCGACCGCCTGCGCCGCGCCATGGCGACGTTCCGGCGCGTCGGCACCATCGGCACCTTCCAGGCCAAGATGGTCGACGGCATGACGAAGCGCGGTTACGACCGTGACTTCGCCGAACGCTGCTTCCACCAGATCGAGGGCTTCGGCGAGTACGGCTTTCCCGAGAGCCACGCGGCGAGCTTCGCCCTCCTCGTCTACGCGTCGTCCTGGCTGAAATGCCATTATCCCGACGTCTTCGCCGCCGCCCTGATGAACAGCCAGCCGATGGGCTTCTACGCGCCGGCACAGATCGTCCGCGACGCCCGCGACCACGGCGTCCGGGCCCTGCCCGTCGACATCAACCTGTCGGACTGGGACAACGCGCTGGAGCGAGAGAAAAAGGAAGGGACCGAAGGGTCACCCGCCGCCGCCCGTCTGCACGCCCTCCATGCCGACATGCGCAACGACATCTGGACAGATCATGCGATCCGGCTCGGCTTCCGGCAGATCAAGGGGATCCGCGAGGAGGAGGCGCGGATCCTCGTGGAGAGGCGCCGCGACGGCTACGATTCCGTCCGCGACCTGTGGCTCAGGACCGGCCTGCCGGCGGCGACCGTCGAGCGGCTCGCCGACGCCGACGCCTTCCGTTCCGTCGGCCTCGACCGGCGTGCGGCGCTGTGGGCGGCACGCGGTCTCGACAAGGGTGCTGCCGCCGAGCGCCTGCCCCTGTTCGAGGCCGCGGATCAGGCGGAACTGCGCCGCGAGCCGGATGTCGCCCTGCCGCCGATGCCGCTCGGCGAACACGTGGTCAACGACTACCGTTTCCTGAAGCTGTCGCTGAAGGCGCACCCGACGCAGTTCCTGCGACAGACGCTCACCCGCCTCGGCGCGGTCCGCCACGAGACGCTGCGATCGACGCGCCCCGGGCGCCGGCTGACGGTCGCCGGCCTCGTGCTGGTGCGCCAGCGGCCGGGCTCCGCCAAGGGCGTCATCTTCATGACCATCGAGGACGAGACGGCGGTCGCCAACGTCATCGTCTGGCCGAAGGTGTTCGAGCGCTACCGGGCGGCGGTGATCGGGGCGCGCCTGATCGCCGCCACCGGGCGCCTGCAGAACGAGCAGGGCGTCATCCACGTGGTCGCCGAAAAGGTCGAGGACCTGACCCCGCTGCTCGCCACGCTCGCCGACGACGGCGAGGATCTCGAGGCGCTCGCCCGCTGCGACGAGGTGCGCCGGCCGATCCCCGACATGCGCGAGAAGATCGCCCGCCGCTCGAGGCTCGGACGCCTTCTGGCGGAATCGCCCGAACTGGCGAAGGATCTCGAGAAGCTGGCGAAGGCGACGCACGCGGCAATGCCGAAGGGACGCAACTTCCACTAAGGCCGGTACAATCGCCCGCCAACTCGGGCTAGGCTGGCCGCCCGTCGCCCGCCGTCACCCACCGGGACCCGCTTCATGCGCCTCGCCACCTTCAACATCGAAAATCTCGGCAGCGACGACGCGGAAGCAGCGCCGCTGGACGAGCGCATCGCGGTGTTGCGGCCGCAGCTCGAGCGCCTGCGCGCCGATGTCCTCTGCCTGCAGGAGATCAACGCCAGGCAGAAGATCGAAGGCGTCCGCCATCCCGAACACCTGCACCGTCTGATCGAGGGGACACTCTACGCCGATTACACGCTCGACATCACGTCCGGTCTGAAAGGAAAGGGACCGGCCGACGTCCACAATCTCGCGGTGCTGACCCGCTATCCCGTCCTCGACAGGGCCGAACTGCGCCAGTCGCTCGTCACCCCGCCGATCTGGATCCGCACCACCGCCGAGCCCGCCGATACCGAGCCCTTTCCCGTCGGCTGGGACCGGCCGATCCAGCACGTCGTGCTGGAACCCGCGGAGGGGAAACGCCTGCACGTCTTCAACGTCCACCTGCGCGCCCCGCTCGCCGCGGCCGTACCCGGCCAGAAGGCGGGGCCCTTCGTCTGGAAGTCGGTGCCGGGCTGGGCAGAAGGCTTTTTCCTGTCGGCGATGAAACGCGCCGGTCAGGCATTGGAGCTGAGACTCGCCGTCGACAGGGTGTTCGACGCGGAGCCCGACGCGATGATCGCGGTCTGCGGCGATTTCAACGCCGAGGATCACGACACGGCGCTGCGGATTGCCTGCGCGGCGGAGGACGACACCGGCTCGGGCCATCTCGCCGACCGCGTCCTGACGCCGGTCGAGCGCGGCCTTGCCGCCGACCGCCGCTTCACCGTCCTGCACCACGGCCGCCCGCAGGTGATCGACCACATCCTGGCGAGCCGCGCCCTGTTCGGGCATCTGGGCGAGGTACAGATTCATAACGAGATGCTGGAAGACGAGCTGATCGCGTTTACCCGCATCGATCGCCCGCCCGACTCCCTGCACGCGCCGATGCTGGCGGTGTTCGCGCTGTAAAGGCCGTTGTCTTCTGCCGTTCGGCCCCGCGCAGGCGGGGACCCAGGGCGGCAAACTCAGGCTGCGCCACCGGCCCTGGAGTCCCGCCTGCGTGGTAATGAGCAGAGGAGAGTGAAGCCCGACGGCCTCAGGCCGCCTTCGCGTCGGTCAGCGTGCGCCACACCGTTTCCGGTGTCATCGGCATGTCGATATGGGTGATTCCGGCTTCCCGGTGCAGCGCGTCGACGACGGCGTTGACCACCGCCGGGCACGCCCCGATGGCGCCGGCCTCGCCCGCGCCCTTCATGCCGAGCAGGTTCGTCTTGCAGGGCACGTTGCGGGTCTCGAAGTGAAACGAGGGCATGTCGTCGGCACGCGGCAGGGCATAGTCCTGCAGCGTCGCGGTGACGAGCTGGCCGTCCTCGTCGTAGACGGTGCGCTCAAGGATCGCCTGGCCGATACCCTGCGCGATTCCGCCATGCACCTGGCCGGCGAGCAGCATCGGGTTCATCAGCACACCGAAATCGTCCACCACGGTGTAGTTCAGGATGTCGATGTGGCCGGTGCCCGGATCGACTTCGACCTCGACCACATGCGTGCCGTTCGGATAGGTCGCCTCCGGCGGCGTCCAGGAATCCGTTTCCACCATGTCGTCGCCCTCGGCCTTCGCCTTCTCGGCGACCTCCGCGAAGCTGACGGAGCGGTCCGTGCCGGCGATCGTCACCTTGCCGTCGAGCAGCTCGAGATCCTGCACGCCGGCCTCCAGCATCGAGGAGGCCTTTTCCTTGATGCGCTCGCCGAGCGAGACCGAGGCAACCGACACCGCCGCGCCGCCGACGGGGATCGACCGCGAGCCGCCGGTGAACGAGCCGTGCTCGTAGGCGTCGGTGTCGCCCTGCACCACGTCGATGAACGCGGGATCGAGGCCGAGGCGTTCGGACACCACCTGCGCGTAGGAGGTGATGTGCCCCTGCCCGGTCGACTGCGTGCCGACGAAGACCGTGATGCCGCCATCGTCCTTCAGGGCGACCCGCGCCGTCTCCGCGCTGCCGCCGGCGCACGCCTCGATATAGGTGGCAATGCCGATGCCGCGCAGCTTGCCGGCCTTCCTGCTGGTGCGCAGGCGGGCGGTGAAGCCCTTCCAGTCGGCGACCTCCATGGCGTGGCGCATGTGGCCGTCGAACTCGCCGGAATCGTAGACCTTGCCGGTCGGCGTCCTGAACGGCATGGCCGACGGCGTGATGAAGTTCTTGCGCCGCAGCGCGTCCGGCTTGATGCCGAGTTCGCGCGCCGCCTTGTCGACGAGGCGTTCGATCAGGTAGGCGGCTTCCGGCCGTCCCGCGCCGCGATAGGCATCCACCGGAACCGTATTGGTGTAGATGCCGCGCACCCGCGCATAGGCCGTCTTGAACCGGTAGACGCCGGGGATCATGCCGGCCCCGCCGAAGGGAACGAACGGCCCGAACTGCGCCAGATAGCCGCCCATGTTCGCCAGCGTGTCGACGCGCAGGCCGAGGAACCTGCCCTTCGAATCGAGCGCCAGCTCGGCCGTGCTGACGTTGTCTCGGCCATGACTGTCGGCGAGGAAGTGCTCGCTGCGATCGCTGATCCAGGTCACCGGCCGGCCGATCTTTCGCGCGGCAACGAGGACAAGGGGATATTCGCGGTAGACGAACAGCTTGGTGCCGAAGCCGCCGCCCGTATCGGGCGTGATGACGTGGAACTTCGCCGGATCGGCGCCGAAGATCATGCCGGCCAGCACGCGCTGCACCAGCCCGGCGCCCTGCGAGCCGCAGACGAGCGTGTAGCGCTCCGTCTCCGGATCGTAGCTGCCTATCGCCCCGCGCGGCTCCATGTAGTTGGTGACGAGCCGGTTGTTGACGAGCTCCACCGAAACGACGTGATCGGCCTTGGCGAACGCCGCCTCGGTGCCGGTCTTGTCGCCGACGTCGGAATCGAAGGCGGTGTTGTTGGCCCGGCTCGGCCAGATCAGCGGCGCGCCGTCGGCGATCGCGGCCTTCATGTCGACGACCGGCGTCAGTTCCTCGTAATCGACCATCATCGCCTCGGCGGCGTCGCGCGCCTCCGCCGGCGTTTCCGCCACGATCATCGCCACCGCATCGCCCACATAGCGCACCGTGTCGCGCGCCAGCGCCGGGAAGGGCGGAACCTCGAGTTTCGATCCATCCGAGTTCGGCGCCTGGCCGACGCAGGGGCTCGGGTTCAGGTCGGCAACGTCGTCGGCCACGAGAACGGCGTGCACGCCGGGCATCGCCCGGATGTCGTCCAGATTGTCGATCGTGAACCTGGCGTGGGCGACCGGGCTGCGCACGATCTGCGCCCAGGTCGTGTCGTCGGGCAGACCATCGGACAGATAGTGGCCTTTTCCGGTGATAAAGGCGGAATCTTCCTTGCGCCGTACGGACGCGCCGATGCCGAATTTCATGGGATTTCCTGTGCCGGTCAGGGGAAGCCGTTGGCTAGAAGCTAGCGCCCCGCATGCTGCACGGCAATATCATACACTCCCGGCCGGGAGTTGGCGGTGGTTTCCGTCCCGTCTCACACGAGGCGAAACACCAGGAAAGCCCAGACGATCGCGATGGCGACCGGCGCATAGAGCGGCGTTCCGACAAGGCCCAGCCAGGCGATGAAGATGAAGGCCGATCCGAGCAGCGAGATGAACAACCGGTCGCCGCGCGTCGTATCGAGACCGAAGATCCCGTGACGCGGCGCCCCGCCGGGCGCCTTCAGCTCCCACACCGTCATCGTCACGAGGCAGACGGCGATGAAGGCGAAGAACGCCGCCGTCGGCCAGGTCCATGCCATCCAGCTCAGGCCCATTGGCCGTCTCCTTCCCTCAGACCCGCCCGAGGGCGAAGCCCTTGGCGATGTAGTTGCGCACGAAATAGATGACGAAGGCGCCGGGAATGATGGTCAGCGTCCCGGCCGCCGCCAGCAGGCCGAGCTCATAGCCCGAAGTCGACGCCGTCCGCGTCATCGTCGCGGCGATCGGCTTGGCGTCCACCGCCGTCAGCGTCTTGGCGAGCAGCAGCTCCACCCAGGAGAACATGAAGCAGAAGAAGGCGGCGACGCCGATACCCGCCGCGATCGTCGGAATGAAAATGCGGGTGAAGAAGCGGCCGAACGAGTAGCCATCGACATAGGCGGTCTCGTCCAGCTCCTTCGGCACGCCCGACATGAAGCCCTCGAGGATCCACACGGCCAGCGGGATGTTGAACAGCGTATGTGCCAGTGCGACAGCGAGATGCGTATCGAACAGGCCGACGGCGGAATAAAGCTGGAAGAACGGTAGCGCGAAGACGGCGGCCGGTGCCATCCGGTTGGTCAGCAGCCAGAAAAACAGATGCTTGTCGCCGATGAAGCGGTAGCGCGAGAAGGCGTAGGCCGCCGGCAGCGCGGCGCCGACCGACAGCACTGTGTTGATCGACACGTAAATCAGCGAATTGACATAGCCCATGTACCAGGTCGGATCCGTCAGGATCTTCTCGTAGTTCGCGAACGTGAAATCCGCGGGCCACAGCGTGAAGGAGCCGAGGATCTCGTTGGTCGTCTTGAACGACATGTTCACGAGCCAGTAGATCGGCAGCATCAGGAACAGGATGTAAAGCGCCGGGACGAGGAAGCGGAGCTGTCTCATGGCATTCCCCTCATTGCTGCGCCTCGTTGCGCATCATCAGCGTATAGAACACCCAGCTCAGCAACAGGATGATCAGGAAGTAGACGAGCGACATCGCCGCCGCCGGGCCGAGATCGAACTGGCCGAGCGCGATCTTGACCAGATCGATGGACAACAGCGTCGTCGCGTTGCCCGGTCCGCCGCCCGTCAGCACGAACGGCTCGGTGTAGATGTTGAAGGAATCCATGAAGCGCAGCAGAATCGCGATTGTCAGTACGCGCTTCAGCTTCGGCAGCTGGATGAAGCGGAAGATCGCCCAGGACGACGCCCCGTCGATCTTGGCGGCCTGGTAATAGGCCTCGGGAATCGACACCAGCCCGGCATAGGTCAGCAGCACCACCAGCGACGTCCAATGCCACACGTCCATCAGGATCAGCGTGAACCAGGCCGACAGCGGCTGGCGCGTATAGTTGTAGTCGAAGCCGAGCGCGTTCAGCGTCCGCCCGAGCAGGCCGATGTCGGGCAGCGCGAAAATGTTCCAGATCGCGCCGACCACGTTCCACGGAATCAGCAGCGGCAGCGCCATCGTCACCAGGCAGACCGACACCCACCGCCCCTTGCGCGGCATCGCCAGCGCGATCGCGAGGCCGAGCGGCACCTCGATGACGAGGATCAGGAACGTGAACAGCAGCTGCCGGCCGAGCGCGTCGTGGAACCGTTCGGAGCGCAGCACCTGCTCGAACCAGGTCAGCCCCGACCAGAAGAACGTGTTGTCGCCGAACGTCTCCTGAACCGAGTAGTTGACCACCGTCATCAGCGGGATGATCGCGTTGAAGGCGACAAGCGCCACCACCGGCAACACGAACAGCCAGGCTTTCTGGTTCTCGGTCTTGTTCATCGCCTCACTCCACGATCCAGCCGTCGGCATAGACCTGTGTATGGCCCGGATCGAACCGCAGATATGCCGCGTCCTCCGGCACCGGCGCGCCTTCGCCGACCAGCAGCTTGATCGTCGTTCCGTCGTGCTGCGTCTCGACGATCCGGTACCGGCCGGCGTCCGCGACCTTGGTGATGCGCACCGGGATACCCGTCTCCCCGAACGACACGAATTCCGGCCTGACGCCGATCTCAAGCCGCCTGGTCTCGCCCGACCAAAGTTTCGCGTTGGCCGTTTCCACGGCGATCCCGTCGAAGACGGCGGTGCCCCCGACCACATCGCAGGGCAGCACGTTCATGCCCGGTGACCCGATGAAATGGCCGACGAAGGTGTGGTGCGGGCGCTCGAAGAGCTGTTGCGGGTCGCCGATCTGCACGACCTCGCCTTCGTTCATGACGACCACCTGATCGGCAAAGGTCAGCGCCTCGGTCTGGTCGTGCGTCACATAGATCATCGTGACGCGGACGCGCTGGTGCAGTTCCTTCAGCTTCGAGCGGAGCTGCCATTTCAGGTGCGGGTCGATGACGGTCAGCGGCTCGTCGAACATGATGACGTTGACGTCGGAGCGCACCAGCCCGCGGCCGAGCGAGATCTTCTGCTTGCCGTCCGCCGTCAGCCCGGCCGCGCGCCGGTCGAGCGTATCGGCAAGGTCGAGCATCCCCGCGATCTCGCGCACCCGCGTATCGACCTCAGCCTCGGGGACATGGCGGTTGCGCAGCGGGAAGGCGAGATTGTCGTAGACCGTCATCGTGTCGTAGACGACGGGGAACTGGAACACCTGCGCGATGTGGCGCTTGTCCGGCGGCAGGTCGGTCACGTCGCGACCGTCGAACAGCACCTTCCCCTCGCTCGGTACCAGGAGCCCCGAGATGATGTTGAGCAGTGTGGTCTTGCCACAGCCCGACGGCCCGAGCAGCGCATAGGCGCCGCCGTCCTGCCAGTCGACGTCGAGCCGCTTCAGCGCCCAGTCGGCCTCCGTCTGCGGATCCGGCCGGTAGCTGTGCCTGAGGCCCTGCAGGGTAATCTTCGCCATGACCGCCCCTATGCCGCCACGCGGTCGCCGTCGGGCGAAAACAACATCGCCTTGGAGACATCCGCATAGAGCCGCGCGGTCGCGCCGACCTCGAAGGGGTGGATTCCGTGCGATTCCGACACCCAGGTCCCCTCGCCGATGCGGAAGTGGATGACGCTTTCCGATCCGCTGAGCTCGGTGACCAGAACCCGCCCATCGATCGCCACCGGCTGGTCTCCCGCTTCGGCCGGCGATATGTGATGGGGACGGATCCCCAGCACATAGTCGCCGTCCTTGAGACCGGCCAGCGAACCGCCGGCCTGCCAGGTCGCCGCATCTCCCAGGCTAAACTCGGACCCTGCCTTGCGCACCGGCGCAACGTTGATTGGCGGGTCGGAGAAAACCCGCGCGGTAATCAGATCCTTCGGCTCGCGATAGAGCTCGCCGGTCGGTCCGAAGGCGGTCACGCGGCCCTCCGACAGCGTCGCCGTATGGCCGCCGAACAACAGCGCCTCCGTCGGCTCCGTCGTGGCATAGACGACGATCGCGTCGCGGTCGGAGAACAGTCGCGGCAGTTCGTCGCGCAGTTCCTCCCGCAGCTTGAAGTCGAGATTGGCGAGCGGCTCGTCGAGCAGCACCAGATCGGCGTCCTTGACCAGCGCGCGCGCAAGCGCCGTGCGCTGCTGCTGACCGCCGGACAGCTCGCCCGGACGGCGCTCCAGCATCGGTGTGAGCTTAAGAAGATCGGCCATCGTCCGCACACGCGAATCGATGGTGGCGGTACCCATCCGCGCGACGCGCAGCGGCGAGGCGATGTTCTCGTAGACCGTCAGGTTCGGGTAGTTGATGAACTGCTGGTAGACCATCGCCACGTTGCGCTTCTGCACGGGCATACCGGTGGTATCGACGCCGTTGAACCAGACCGCGCCGGATGTCGGCTTGTCGAGACCGGCCATGAGCTGCATCAGGGTGGTCTTTCCCGAAAGCGTCGTGCCAAGCAGGATGTTGAAGCTACCCGGCTCCAGGGTCAGGCTTGTCGGGTGGATGTGAACGTCGGCGCCGATGCGCTTGGTCACGTTCCGGAGTTCGAGTGTCATGGCCGGTGTATTTTGCGCCCGCGTATCTTGCGCCCGTGAATCGTGCTGTCGTGACACCATTGCCGGGGACGCGCTGCGACACGCTTCCCGGGAAAGGAGCCGGCGGAACACACATTTGGGGCTGTGCGTCCCGCCGTCTCGGAAGGCTGAGGCCGTCGGGAGGAAACCCGTCCCGGGCCTCGGCCGCTGTTCAGGCCGCCCTACTGGTCGGCCCAGCGCGCCGTCAGCTCTTCGTACGAGATCGTCTCGCCCTGGGGCTTCTCGTTATCGAGCTTGGCGGCCGGCCCGTCCGGCTTGCCGAGCCATTCGGAGGGATCCTTCGGCTCGTTCAGCCGCGGGCCGCAGCCGCCGTAGGTGTCGTTGGCTTTGTCGGCGGCTTCCATGCGCGACATGATCTGGTCCATCTCGCCGGCCAGCCGGTCCATCGCCTCCTGCGGCGTGAAGGCACCGGAATTAACGTCACCGATCTGCTGCCACCACAGCTGCGCCAGCTTCGGATAGTCCGGCACGTTGATGCCCGTCGGCGTCCACGCCACGCGGTCGGGCGAGCGGTAGAACTCGACCAGCCCGCCGAGCTTCGGCGCCCGTTCGGTGAAGGACGGACCGTTGATCGTCGAGTCGCGGATGACCGTCAGGCCGACATGGCTCTTCTTGGTGTCGACGGTCTTGGAGACGACGAACTGGGCGTAGAGCCAGGCCGCCTTGCGGCGATCGACCGGGGTCGACTTGAACAGCGTCCACGAGCCGGCGTCCTGATAGCCGAGCTTCATGCCTTCCTTCCAGTAGGGCCCGTGCGGGGACGGGGCCATCCGCCACAGCGGATTGCCGTCATCGTCGACGGTGTTGTTGCCCTCGCTCTTAGGCGCGACCATGTTCGCGGTGAACGCGGTGTACCAGAAGATCTGCTGGGCGACGTTGCCTTGCGCGAGCGCCGGCAGCGACTGGTAGAAGTCGTAGTCGGCCGCACCCGGAGGCGCGTACTTGCGCAGCCACTCGTCCCACTTGCGGATCGCATAGACGGAGCCCGGCGCATTGGTGCCGCCGCCACGGGAGACGGACGCGCCCGACGGATTGCAGCTGCCCTCCTCCATGCGGATGCCCCACTCGTCGATCGGCCGCCCGTTCGGAAGGCCCGGCGAGGTGGCGCCCGCCATCGACAGCCAGGCGTCGGTCATGCGCCAGCCGAGATCCGGCGCGCGCTTGCCGTAGTCCATGTGTCCATAGACCTGGACGCCGTCGATTTCCTTCACGTCGTTGGTGAAGAAGTCAGCTATGTCCTCGTAGGCCGACCAGTTGACCGGAACGCCGAGATCGTAGCCGTACTTCGCCTTGAAGGCCTCCTTGATCTCGGGACGGTCGAACCAGTCCTTGCGGTACCAGTAAAGGTTGGCGAACTGCTGGTCGGGCAGCTGCCAGATCTTGCCGTCCGGTCCGGTGGTGAACGAGATCCCGATGAAGTCCTCGAGATCGAGCATCGGATTGGTGACGTCCTTGCCCTCGCCTTCCATCCAGTCGGTGAGGTTCACCGCGCTCTGCAACCGGGAATGCGTTCCGATCAGATCGGAGTCGTTGATATACGCATCGTACAGATTGCGGTTCGTCTGCATCTGCGTCTGAACCGCCTGGACGACCTCGCCCTCGCCCAGAAGCTGGTGATTGACCTTGATGCCGGTGATTTCCTCGAACGCCTTCGTCAGCGTCTCGGATTCGTAGGTGTGCGTCGGAATGGTTTCCGAAAGCACGTTGATTTCCATGCCCTGGAACGGCTCAGCCGCCTTGATGAACCATTCCATCTCCTTCATCTGCTCGTCTTTCGAAAGCACCGAAGGCTGGAACTCGTTGTCGACCCACTTCTTCGCCTCGTCCATGCCGGCAAGGGCCGGACCACCAAGTGCGAGAAGCGCCGTGACCGCTACGGCGGTCATCATTGTGCGTCTCATCTGCTTCCTCCCTATGGAATGCACAAAAACTATCAAACGAAAGAAAGCGAAGGTCAATACGAAAATTTTCATTGTATTACGCGCGTGATTGCCGAAAAATACCCCAACGCGACACGGCTTTTCGCAGTTGCGAAAGAAACCGAAAGTAAAAGAAAAAGGACAGGAAATGGAACCGCTTATGCCGAGGCAGGCCGACATTCTGGCCCGCGCGCGGCAGGTTGGTCGCGTCGAGGTGGAAGAGCTTTCGATCGTGTTCGACGTCACCCCGCAAACGATCCGCAAGGACCTGAACGAGCTGTGCGAGCGCGGCCTGCTGCAACGCGTCCACGGCGGCGCGATCCACCCGTCGGGCGCTTCGAACTACGCCTATGATTCGCGGCGCATGCTGGCCGCCGACGAGAAGCTGCGCATCGGCGAGCGGGCCGCCTCGCTGATCCCCGACAACGCCTCGATCATGCTCAACATCGGCACCACCACCGAGCAGGTCGCCCGGGCGCTGCGCCGCCACGAGGGCATCCTGGCGATCACCAACAACATCAATGTCGCCCACATCCTGCGCGAGGCGCCGTCGGGCGAGGTCATCATCGCCGGCGGACTGGTCCGCAAGTCCGACGGCGGCGTCGTCGGCGAGGCGACCGTCGATTTCATCAAGCAGTTCAAGGTGGATTACGCCGTGATCGGCGCATCGGCGATCGATGCGGACGGCTCGATCCTCGACTTCGACTATCGCGAGGTTAGCGTCGCCCGCGAGATCATCGGCCATGCCCGCCAGACCATCCTCGTCGCCGATTCCCTGAAGTTCGACCGCAACGCGCCGGTCCGCATCGCCCACCTGTCCGATATCGACGTGCTGGTGACCGACCGCAGCCCGCCCGAGCCGATCGACGCGATCTGCGCGCAAGCCGGCGTCCGCGTCGAGATCGCCGCGGACAACGCCGAACAGGCGGCTTGAGGCAGATGACCGCGCCTGTCGATCAATCCGGTTTCGACTACGACGTCTTCGTCGTCGGCGGCGGCATCAACGGGGCCGGAATCGCCCGCGACGCCGTCGGCCGCGGCTTCCGCGTCGGCCTGGCCGAGAAGGACGACCTTGCCAGCGGCACCTCGTCGGCCTCCACCAAGCTGATCCACGGCGGCCTGCGCTATCTCGAGCACTACGAGTTCCGGCTGGTCCGCGAAGCGCTGATCGAGCGCGAGATCCTGTGGGCCAACGCCCCGCACATCGTCTGGCCGCTGCGCTTCGTCCTGCCCCATCACAAGGGGCTCCGGCCCGCCTGGATGCTGCGCCTCGGCCTGTTCCTCTACGACCATATCGGCGGCCGCAAGCGCCTGCCGCCGACCCGGACGCTCGATCTCGCCTCGGATCCGGCCGGCCGGCCGCTGAAGCCGGGCTACCGGACGGCGTTCGAATATTCCGACTGCTGGGTGCAGGATGCCCGTCTCGTCGTCCTCAACGCCCGCGACGCGGCCGCCCGCGGCGCCGATATCTTCACGCGCACAGAATGCACCAGCCTCGTTCGCGCGGACGGCGGCTGGCGGATCGTCCTGAAGGACCGCCGGTCCGGCGATATCCGCGAGGTCACCGCCCGGATGATCGTCAACGCCGCCGGCCCGTGGGTCGACCGGGTGCTGGCGCTGGCCACGGGGATCAACCGCGTCCACAACGTCCGTCTCGTCAAGGGCAGCCATATCGTGGTGAAGCGGCTCTTCGACGACCCGCGCTGCTACATCTTCCAGAACGCCGATGGCCGCGTGATCTTCGCGATTCCCTACGAGGACGACTTCACGCTGATCGGCACGACGGACGAGGATTTCGACGACAATCTCGACGATTTCGCCATCTCCGGCGAAGAAACCGCCTATTTGTGCGCGGCGGTCGGCGACTATTTCCGCAAGGCGGTGGCGCCGGAGGACGTTGTCTGGACCTATTCCGGCGTCCGGCCGCTCTACGACGACGGCGCCTCGAAGGCGCAGGAGGCGACCCGCGACTACGTCCTGAAGACGGAGGGCGACGCGCGGACCGGTGCCCTGCTCGACATCTTCGGCGGCAAGATCACTACCTACCGGCGCCTGTCGGAGGAGGCGGTGGAGGATATCGAGGCGATCCTCGGCCGGCGGGGCCCTGCCTGGACGAAGGACGCGCCCCTGCCCGGCGGCGATTTTCCCCTCGATGGCTTCGACATCCGCGTCGACGCGCTTGCCCGCGCGAAGCCCGGCCTTCCCCGGACCCTCCTCCACCGGCTCGTGCGCAATTACGGAACGGATGCCGAAACGATCCTCGGGTCCGCGACGGCGTTGGTCGATCTCGGCCGCTGCTTCGGCGCCGACCTGACCGAGGCGGAGGTGCGCTTCCTGATCGACAGCGAGTGGGCCGAGACGGCGGACGACATCCTCTGGCGGCGGTCCAAGCTCGGGCTCCGGTTGACGCCGGTCGAGACAGCGGCTCTGGATAGCGCCGTTGCCGACATGACCAATAAGACGGCCGCCAGCGGCTGACGCATCGAGAGGGGGAATCGCGCATGGGCGCGCTGGTACTGGCCATCGATCAGGGCACGACATCGTCGCGTGCGCTTGTCTTCGACGCGGACCGCCGCATCGTCGCACAGGCGCAGGAGGAATTCGCCCAGCACTTCCCCGCGTCCGGCTGGGTCGAGCACGAGGCCGAGGACCTATGGAACTCGACGCTGCGCACCGCGCGCGCCGCAATCGAACAGGCCGGCGGCGTACAGGCGATCGCTGCAATCGGCATTACCAACCAGCGCGAGACGACCGTCATCTGGGACAGGCGCACCGGCAAGGCGATCCATCGCGCCATCGTCTGGCAGGACCGCCGCACGGCCGAGATCTGCACCCGGCTGAAGGCCGACGGTGTCGAGCCGATGATCGCGCAGAAGACCGGCCTGCTGCTCGATCCCTACTTCTCCGGCACCAAGATCGGCTGGATCCTCGATTCGGTCGACGGGGCGCGCGCAGCCGCGGACCAGGGCCATCTCGCCTTCGGCACGGTCGACAGTTTCCTGCTGTGGCGCCTCACCGGCGGCAGGGTCCACGCCACCGATGCCACCAACGCCTCGCGCACGCTGCTCTACGACATCCATAAAGGCGACTGGGACGATGATCTCCTGACAGCGCTCGGCGTCCCCCGCGCGCTGCTGCCGCAGGTGCGCGACTGTTCGGCCGATTACGGCGACACGGAGCCGGCACTGTTCGGCGCGGCGATCCCGATCCGCGGCATCGCCGGCGACCAGCAGGCGGCGACCGTCGGCCAGGCCTGCTTCACGCCCGGCATGGTGAAGTCGACCTACGGCACCGGCTGCTTCGCGGTCCTCAACACCGGCGACACGGCCGTCACCTCGCAGAACCGCCTCCTGACCACCGTCGCCTACCGGCTGAACGGCCACACGACCTACGCGCTGGAAGGCTCGATCTTCAACGCCGGAACGGCGGTGCAATGGCTGCGCGACGGCCTCGGCATCATCGACGAGGCCTACCAGTCGGGGCCCTATGCGGCAGAGGCGGACGACAGCCAGGACGTGGTCCTCGTCCCCGCGTTCACCGGCATGGGCGCGCCCTACTGGGACGCGGAGGCACGCGGCGCGCTATACGGCATCACCCGCTCCACCGGCCCCAAGGAGCTGGCCCGCGCGGCGCTGGAGGCGGTCTGCTTCCAGACCCTCGACCTTCTCGACGCGATGCGCCGCGACATGCCCGGCGCGGCAGCGACCACGATGCTCCGCGTCGACGGCGGCATGGTCGCCAGCGACTGGATGATGCAGCGGCTCGCCGACCTCCTCGACGCGCCGGTGGACCGCCCGGTCGTGCTGGAGACGACTGCGCTCGGCGCCGCCTGGCTCGCCGGCCACGGTGCCGGTGTATGGCCCGACATGGACGGATTCTCGAATGGCTGGCGCGCCGAGCACCGGTTCGAGCCGGCGATGGACGTCGAGACCCGGGCCTATCGAAAAAAACTTTGGCGCGATGCGATCGGCCGGACCCTGACCACGCCACGGTGAGCGTATCGTATTCGGGTTTTTGAACCTGTCGTTTTGCTGCACTGCGAACATCGAACTGTGCGACGCGGTGCAGGTTATATCCGACGAGTGCTAGGTCTGGCCGAGCAAGGGCAGTCTCCAATAAATTAATATGTAAAACATGTAAGTAGAACCGATGCCGGAACGAAAACAGTCTGTGCGGTCCGGGCGGTTTTCTTCGGTCTGGTTCACATCGATTATCGTTTTGTTCTGACCTGCCATTTCGAAACCCGAAAAACACGAAGCGCTGTATAAGTAGACGGCTAATATAGATGGATTCTCATTTACCTCCGGTTAAAGGTCGGACGCCATTGCTGCGCCGAATGCCCCTCCGCGCTCCGACCAAAAAGGAGTTTTGATGTCGCCCCATACCGACCGGTCCCGGAAGCTCGCCTACCTGCGGATAGACGACGACACGAAAAAGCTGCTCAACGCGTCCTGGCGGATCCTGCGCAGCGCGATCCCCTCGATCCTCGACGAGTTCTACGCCCACGTCACAGCAGAAGCGCACCTGAAGGCCATGTTTCGCGATCCCGCCCACATCCGGCATGCGAAGCAGGCTCAGACCCGGCACTGGGAACGCATGTTCTCCGGCCGCTTCGACGAGGACTACTTCGCCTCGGTCGAACGAATCGGCAAGACACACTGCCGCCTTGGCCTGGAGCCGGGCTGGTACATCGGCGGCTACAACCTGGTGAAGGACCGGATCACCGGACAGCTTCTCGAGGAGGCCGCGAGCGGCGCGGCGATCGGACGCCGCCGCCGGATCGCCGAGGCAGCGCGCATGCTCCAGGCTGTCGACAAGGCGATCGCGCTCGACATGGATCTGTCGATCGACGTCTACCTGTCCGAGAAGGACCGGGTCTTCTCCGAATCACTCGACCGGCTGGCCGACGATTTCAGCGAGGTGATCGCCTCGATCACCGGCGAGTTGTCCGTCTCTGCCGGACAGCTTTACGAGCAGGTCGGCAGCCTGACGTCGAACGTCGCGAGCACCAATGAACAGATGAGCGCTGCGGCGGCCGGCACCGAGGAAGCGTCGGTCAACCTGCAGGCCATGTCCTCGGCGGCGGAGGAGCTTACCGCCTCGATCGCCGACCTGTCGCATCATGTGACCACTGGGGCGGAGACGACGGTCGATACCGCCGACAAGGCCCGCACCATGAACAGCTCCGTCGAGGTCCTGCAGACCGCCGCGGAAAAGGTCGGCGGAATCGTGCGCCTCATCGATGAAATCGCCGAGCAGACCAACCTCCTGGCGCTGAACGCGACGATCGAGGCGGCCCGCGCCGGTGAGGCCGGTCGCGGTTTCGCGGTCGTGGCCGGCGAAGTGAAGAGCCTCGCCGAACAGACCGGCAAGGCAACCGGCGAGATCTCCGATCAGATCGGAGAGATCCAGTCGGTCGCCCGGACCGTCAGCGCCCAGATCAAGGCGATCGGCGGTTCCATTGCGGAAATCGAGACGATGACGTCCTCCTTCGCGTCGGCGCTGGAGGAGCAGAGCGCCGTCACGCGGGACATTTCGCGCGGCGTCGGCGAAGCGGCCAGTGGAGCCGGCTCGGTGTCCCGGGCCGTGACGACGGTGCACGCCGCCGCCGCCGATTCCGCCGCCGCCACCGAGCGCGTATCCGGCATCGCCGCCGAGATCCGTGCCAAGACCGAAGCGCTCGACCGCCAGTCGCGCGATTTCCTGCATCGTGTTCGGCAATCGAAGGCGGCCTGACGATCACCCGGTCAATCGGTGCGGCCCGCCGGGCATTGCAAGACGCCAAACGTTGGGGGCGGGCCGCACCCCTTTTCGTCAGGCCGCCGCACGCTTCTTGCAGCAGGCGTCGCGGATCGCCTCGATGTGCCGGTGATCGGTGCCGCAACAGCCGCCCATGACGTTAAGATGCGGCATCAGCTCCCGCAGGACGGCGTAACGACGGCCGAGATCGTGCGGATCGCCGTCGTCGAGGGTCTCCGATTCGTCCAGTTCGGCATGACTCTTGGTCGAGGCGTTGGCGCGCACGCCCCGCACCCGGTCGATCCAGCCTTTGCCGGCCCGCACCGCGCTTTCGAAATGCGTCGGGTGGGCGCAGTTGATCATGTAGTAGGCCGGGTGGTCGCCGGTCGCTGAATCGACCGCCTTGATTGCCGCGCCGACGGTCGTTCCGGACGGCAGCCGTCCGTCGGTCTCGGTGGTGAAGGCGATCACGCACGGCATGTCCTGGTCGCGGGCGGCCAGCGCCAGACCCGCGGCCTCCTCGACATTGGTCATCGTGATCGCGGACACCATGTCCGCACCGGCGCGTGCGAAGGACCCGATCTGGGCGGCATGATAGGCGCGCGCGTCGAAGACGCTCATCCGCTCGCCCGGGTCGTAGCCGTCGCCGCGCGGACCGACGCAGCCGCTGATCACGAACGGCGAGGCCGGTGTTTCGTACGCGTCGCGGATCTCGTGCATGAGCCGGATCGCGGCTGCGTTGACCCGGTCCATCGCCACCGCGTCATAGCCGAGCCTGTCGCCCCAGTCCTGACTGGCGCGCCACGTCGGGCTTTCGAGGATGAATCCGTGCCCGCCCTCGGCCGCCAGCCCGGCATAGCCGGTGAAGTAGCGGCGCAGCGCGGCCCTGCCCTCGGCGGTGTCGAGCAGGACGAACGCGGCGAAGTAGGGCAGGTCGAGGCCGTCGTGGAAGATCAGGCTGGTCTCGATGCCGCCGTCGGTGAGAAAGAGATCGCCTGACAGTTGGGGCAGGTTTCCGCGGTACTTGAACATGGGCGTTGCTCCATCGTGTTGATGTCCGTGTCTGGAGCAAAGACATGCCCGCGCCCGGTACCAGTTCGATGTCCGGTGTGTTTCCGCGCGATTTCAGGTCGCGAGATCGTGTTTCCCGACGGTGTCGGCGAGGACCCGGCCTGCGCGCGTCGTCACGGCTGCAGGCGGTCGACGTCGCCGAACCCCGGGACGGTTCGGCCGGGCGCGTCGAGATCGGGGAAGGACTCTTCGGCGAACGGGTCGCCGGGGGACGGCATCGGCGCCGGGTCCGGAGACTCGGGCCTGTCGGCCGGCGGCGGTTCCCGCACCGTGCCGGGCAGCAGGCCGGCGCCGGCAAACAGCAGGCCGATCGCGATCAGCCAGCTTCCCAGGATCCGCGCCGGGATCTCGAACCACGGCCGCCGCACGGCCCGAACGGTCAGGCAGATGACCGCGACGACCCACACACCGATCGCGGCCCCGGTCAGCACGAACGCGGGATCGTTCAGGCTCGGATCGGTAAGTTTCGTCGCAAGCCCGGCCATCGCACCGGTCGTCAGCGACGCGACCGGCGCCAGCCAGGACCGCAGGCCCCGGGGGACCAGCAGCGTCAGTCCGGACACGAGGCAGGAAATCGCGAAGGCATAGAACAGATGCGTCGGCGCGCCGGGCACGTCGATGAGCAGCGCCATCAGCGGCTCGCGCAGGACGACCCCGCCGGCCATGCCAGTGGCGAAGGCCGCCATCCCGATCACCGCCACCGCACGCGGCAGCAGCGCCAGCGCGATCCCCAGGCCGACAAGCGGCGCCACCCGTTCCGCCGTCAGCGGACTGGAGAGGATCCAGCGGCCGAGCAGACCCTGCGCCTGCGGCGTCCGCGTCGCCAGCACGGCCACCGTGGCCACACCGGCAAGGCCGAGCATCGGCCCGACCCACCGCAAGACCCAGCGTCGCGTGTCACGCGACAAGATAGTAGACGCCGGCCAGCGCGATCAGGCCGCCCAGCCCCCGGCACAGCCAGCCGCCGAACGGCGAATGCAGGACAAGCCCGACGGCGATGCCGCACAGGTGAATGAGGCCGGTCGCGACGACGAAGCCGATCGCATAGGCCGCCGGGTCGGCGGCATAGGGCAGCTCGGCCCCGTGCGCATAGCCGTGACAGATGGCGAAGACGCTGATGAGCAGAAGGGCGATCCATTCCGGCGCGCGCCAGGCCAGGAAGATCGCCGCCCCGAGCGTGACGATGGACAGCGCGATACCGGTTTCCACATAGGGGACCGGCACGCCGGCGATCCCCAGAACGCCGCCGACCACCATGATCAGCGGGAACGTCACCGGCAGGCTCCAGATCGCCCGGCCGCCCATCTGGGCGCCCCACAGACCCACGGCAAACATCGCGATGAAATGATCGGGACCGGACAGCGGGTGTTCGAACCCGCTCGCCAGACCGCCCTGGGCCCCCTGGACGATATGCGCATGCACGGCTTGCGGAAGCAGGCACAGCAGAAACCCGGCGATGGCCGCCGGCAGGTCGCGCGGTTTGACACCGGGGAGTCGGATCATGGTCTGGCGTCCTCGTCCTGGCCGATGCGGCGGGAGCCGGGTGCGCGTACCATACACAGGCCCGCGCATGACCGCTGCGGCCCGTCCGCTGACTCTGCAGAAAGATTATCCGGAAGAAAACTGGAGCGGGCGATGAGATTCGAACTCACGACCCCAACCTTGGCAAGGTTGTGCTCTACCCCTGAGCTACGCCCGCTCTGGCGCCGCCGCTTGGCGGTTCGGGCGCCTTATATGCACAACAGTGGACCCGATTGCAACTGGTGTGTCGGGTCAAAGACGATCATTCCTCGCATTGTGATAAACGCCGTCCTTGGCTAGAAGGCGTGCAGGCCACCTCAAACGCCGCTTGTCACAGGATTTTTCGCCGATGCCGCTGACCCGCGCAGACCTCCTCGCCCGGCTGGACGAGCTGGGTTTCGAGACCACCACGATGGATCATCCGCCGGTCTTTACCGTCGCGGAATCGCAGGAGCTTCGCGGCAAGCTCGAAGGCGGGCATACGAAGAACCTGTTCCTCAAGGACAAGAAGGACCGCGTCTGGCTGGTGGTCGCCCCCGAAGACGGCGAGATCGACCTGAAGCGCCTGCACACGCGGATCGGCGGCCAGGGCCGGCTCTCCTTCGGCAAGCCGGAGCTGTTGATGGAACTGCTTGGCGTCGTGCCCGGCTCGGTGACGGCGTTTGCCGCCATCAACGATACGCAGGGCCGCGTTACCGTTGTCCTCGACGAGGCCCTGATGCGGCACGACCTGCTGAACTGCCATCCGCTGACCAATGACGCGACGACGACGATCCGTCGCGACGACCTGATCGCCTTCCTGAAGGGCTGCGGACACGATCCGCAGATCATCGCGGTATCCGGCCCGGCAGAGGAGGATGTGGCGGGGGATGCGTCGGCGGATGCGGCACAGGCCACCGCGCAGGCCGCAACCGACTGACCCCGCCGGTCGGCCGGACGCCGCGTCCCGCGGCGACCGGCTGCATTTGCAACCCGGGCGGCAACGCCCCATCTTATGCGACAACCGACCAGACGGAGAGGCCCGGCGTGCCCGCGGCCCCGGCCTCCCCGACAACCAGAAACCCTCCGGACAGGGACGACACACCATGGATCTGACATCGCTCACACCCGGCGGCGGCGCCGGCGGCACTGCGGCAGGCGGTCTCGTCAAGGACACAACCACGCAGACCTTCATGCAGGACGTCATCGAGGAGTCGAGGAACCAGCCGGTTCTCGTCGATTTCTGGGCGCCATGGTGCGGGCCGTGCAAGCAGCTTGGTCCGCTGATCGAGAAGGTCGTCACCGAGGCCAAGGGCGCGGTCAAGCTCGTCAAGATGAACATCGACGACCACCCCGCCGTCGCCCAGCAGATGGGCGTGCAGTCGATTCCCGCCGTCTTCGCCTTCGTCGACGGCCGCCCGGTCGACGGCTTCATGGGGGCGCTGCCCGAGAGCCAGATCAAGGAGTTCATCTCCCGCATCGCCGGCCCGTCGGCTGAGGAGCAGGGTCTCGAACAGGTCCTGGAATCCGCCCAGGCCGCCTTCGACGAAGGCGATATCGCCGGCGCTGCCGAGATCTACGGGGCCGTTCTGCAGGAGGACCGCGAGAACGTCGCGGCGATCGCCGGCCTGACCCGCTGCCTCGTCGCCTCCGGCGAACTGGACCGGGCGACGCAGACGCTGGCGCTGGTGCCGCCGGGCAAGGAGACCGATCCGCTCATCGCCGGCGCCAAGGCGGCGCTCGAACTCGCCGAGCAGACCGCCGATCTCGGCGACATCGGCAATCTGGCGCACGCCCTCGAGACCGATCCCAACGATCACCAGTCCCGCTTCGACCTGGCGCTGGCGCTCAACGCGCGCGGCGACCGGGAGGACGCGGTCAACCATCTGATCGAGATCATCAGGCGCAAGCGCGACTGGAACGAGGAGGCCGCCCGCAAGCAGCTTGTGCAGTTCTTCGACGTCTGGGGCGCGACCGACCCGATGACGATCGAGGCGCGCCGCAAGCTGTCGTCGGTGCTGTTCTCCTGAGACAGGCGCGCCCGCACACGGGAACCCGATATGGTGATTAACGAAGGCTATCACTCCCCCGGCGACCTGCCCGCGGTCATCCCGGTGTTTCCGCTGGCAGGCGCCCTGCTGCTGCCGCGCGGCGAGCTGCCGCTCAACATCTTCGAGCCGCGCTATCTCGCGATGATCGACGCGACCCTCGCCGGCGACCGGGTGATCGGCATGATCCAGCCGCGCATCGGCCCGGACGGCGTCGACATGTCCGAGCCGCCCGCGCTCTGCGATATCGGCTGCGCCGGGCGCCTCACCGGGTTCCAGGAGACCGGCGACGGCCGCTATCTCGTCACGCTGACCGGCATCGCGCGGTTCCGGATCGTCGAGGAGATCGACGCCGGGACGCCCTTCCGCCAGTGCCGAATCACCGCCGAGCCCTTCGCCGCCGATTTCGACGAGGACCAGGGCCAGGCCGGCGTCGACCGGGCCAAGCTGCTGAAGACGCTGCGGGACTTCCTGGACGCCAACGACATGGAAACCGACTGGGAGTCGATCAACCGGGCGTCGACCGAGACCCTCGTCAACGCCCTGTCGATGCTGAGTCCCTACGGACCGCGCGAGAAGCAGGCGCTGCTCGAGGCCGAGGATCTCGACACCCGCGCCGAGGTCCTGATCGCGGTCACAGAAATGGCGCTCGCCCGCGCCTCCGACGAACCCGGCCCCTCCCTGCAGTAGGGGTCCTGCCCAGGATGGCCCGATGACCGTGCGCACCTCGATCGATCCGAAGCTTCTGGAAATCCTCGTCTGCCCGCTGACGAAGACGGTGCTCGAGTACGATTCGGACCGGCAGGAGCTGATTTCGCGCGCCGCCAAGCTCGCCTATCCGATCCGCGACGGCATCCCGATCATGCTGGCCGAGGAGGCGCGGCCCCTCGACGAGGACGAGCTGAAGAAGACGCCGGCGCCAGGCGACGTCTGAGTCCGGCTCCCGCGCTTACGGCACCTCCAGGACGATCTTGCCGATGTACCCCTTTTCGGCGAACGCCGCCTGTGCCTTGGCTATGTCGCGAAGCGGATAAGTCTCCGCGACCAGCGGCCTGACATCGCCTCGCTCGATCCGCCGGACAAGCGCCTCGAAGACGCCCGGATCGAGAACCGTACAGCCGAAGAAGCTGAGATCCTTGAGGTAGAGCGTCCGCACGTCCAGCGTCACGAGCGGACCGGCGATCGCGCCGGCCACCGCATACCGCCCGCCTGGCCGGAGAATTTCCAGCAGGGAGGGCCATGCCGGACCGGCGACCAGATCGATCGCCACGTCGACGCTGTTGCGGCCGAGCACGGCGGCGAAATCGTCGTCTCGATCGAGCGTCCTATCCGCGCCCAGCCCGGTCAGCGCCGCGGCCTTCGAGGCACTCGTCACCGCGATGATCCGCGCACCGCGGGCGCGGGCGAGCTGGACGGCGGCGGAACCCACGCCGCCCGACGCGCCGGTGACGAGCACGCGGTCGCCCTCGCCGACGCCGGCGCGCGTCAGCATGTTTTCCGCCGTCGAATACGAACAGGGGAACGACGCCAGCTCCACGTCGGTGAGATCGCTGTCGATCGCCACCGCGTGACGTGCCGCGACGCGGGTGTACTGGGCAAAGCCCCCGTCGCATTCCGACCCGAAGTACCACGGCGGGTCCAGCGGTTCGCCGCCGGCCTCGCGAAGGCAGGGTTCGACCAGCACGCGCTCGCCGATCCGGGCGGGATCGACCCCGGTTCCCACGGCGACGATTCGTCCGCACACGTCGGCGCCCTGGAGGCGCGGGAACTGCAGCGGCGCACCCGTCCACGACGCGTCGTCGGCCGCGGCACCCGCCTTCGAGTACCAGGCGATTCGCGTATTGATGTCGGTGTTGTTCACGCCGGCCGCCGAGACCCTGATCACGGCGTCGCCGGGGCCGGGATGCGGAACCGGCAGGTCCTCCCGCCAGTCGAGCGCCTCGGGGCCGCCATGGCCGGTCAGCACGACGCCGCACATCGTCTCGGGCAGGGTCATCGGGGTCTCTATCGGCAAACGGCCATCCCTACACCGGCTCGCCGCGCATAAGCCGCGGCGTCTGGCCGGCATCGCCGGCGGCCTCCTGAACGAAGGCCTTCTTCAGCGGCGCCATCCGGTCGACGAGGCCGAGGCCGAGATCGCGGACGGCGCGCAGCGGCCCGAAGTCGTTGGAAAACAGCCGGTTGATCGCCTCCATCGTGGCGGCCACCTGCACGGTGTCGAAACGGCGCCAGCGCTGGTAGCGCTCCAGCACCGTCAGCGACCCGAGGTCCTCCCCGCGCCGGGCGGCGTCCGCCAGAACCTCGGCCAGCACCGCGACGTCCCGCAGCCCCATGTTGAGGCCGAGCCCGGCCAGCGGATGGAGGCGATGGGCGGCGTCGCCGACCAGCGCCACCCGCGGCGCGACGAAGGCGCGGGCCAGAATCATCTCAAGCGGATAGAGCCGCGGCGCCTCGACCACCGCGATCTCGCCGACCTCCGGACCCGCACGCTGTTCCAGCGCGAAGGCGAAATCCTCCGCCCCAAGCGCCATCAGCCGCTCCGCCTCGCGGGTCCGCTCGGTCCAGACGATACCGCGCCTGTTCGGGTGTTCGTTTCCGGGCAAGGGCAGCATGGCGAAGGGCCCGCCCGGCAGGAAATGCTGGACCGCTTCGCCGTCGTGCGGAACCTCGGTCTCGATGATCGTGATGATCGCGCCCTGGCCATAGGACCAGCCGACCGTCTTGATGCCCGCGGCCCGCCGCACCTTCGACTTCGCCCCGTCCGCGGCGACGAGCAGCCGCGAGGACTCCGCCTCGCCGTCCAGCGTCACGCCATAGGTGTCCGCCTCGAGGCCGCCGACGGGAAACGCGTGCTCGACCGCGATGCCGGCCGCCTCGCAGGTCTCCACGATCGCCTGCATCAGATCGCGGCCGTCGACGAACTGGGCGAACGGTTCGCCAGTGCGCGCCTCGCCGGCGATCGTCAGGAAGGCCGGACGCACCAGCTCGGCGACCTTCGAATCGGTGATGGTCATCGCGCTGCAGGGCTGCGCCTTGCCTTCCAGCCGCTGCCACACGCCGAGTTCTTCCAGCATCCGCACGGTACCGGCGGCCATCGCGTAGGCGCGCGTGTCGTTCGGCGCCAGGCCGGCCGGTGCGGCATCGACGATCCGCACGGCCGGGGAGACGCCGCTTGCCCCGTTCAGCGCCAGCGCCAGCACCCGGCCGACGTAACCGGCCCCTGCGACGGTGATGTCCGGTGCGCTCATAGCTGACCTGCCCTTACCTGTTGCGCCTTGACTTGTCGATCGGGGGACCGTCACTTTCGCGCTTGTCCAGGAGGGGTGCAGGCGCATGTCGGTGGCGGTCCAGAATCTGATTTCCATCCTCGACCTCGAGAGGCTCGAGGACAACCTGTTTCGCGGTCGCAGCCCGCAGGACGGCTGGCAGCGCGTCTATGGCGGCCAGGTGATCGGCCAGGCCCTGGTCGCAGCCTCTCATACGGTGTCCGCGGACCGCCCCGCCCACTCGCTGCATGGATACTTCCTTCTCGGCGGCGATCCCAAGGTGCCGATCATCTACGAGGTCGAGCGCATTCGCGACGGCGGCAGCTTCTCGACGCGCCGTGTCGTCGCCATCCAGCACGGCCGGCCGATCTTCTCCATGTCCTGTTCCTTTCACGTCGAGGAACCGGGCCTCGACCACCAGTTCCCGATGCCGGACGTCCCGACGCCCGAGGAACTGCCCGGCGAGGAGGAACTGGTCTCGAAGTTCTCCGATCGGATCCCCGACGCGATCCGCAAGTACTGGTCGCGGGAACGCCCGATCGAGTTCCGCCCGGTCGACCTGTCGCGCTATCTCGGCGCGCCGAAGAAGGAGCCGTACCAGCAGGTCTGGTTCCGCGCCACCGCGCCTTTGCCCGATTCGCCGATGATCCAGCGCTGCGCGCTCGCCTACGCCTCGGACATGACACTGCTCGACACCTCGCTGATCGCCCATGGCCGCGCCGTCTTCGAGCCGGACATCATGGTCGCGAGCCTGGACCATGCGATGTGGTTCCACCGCCCGTTCCGGTGCGACGACTGGCTGCTCTACGCCGAGGACAGCCCCTCCAGCCAGGGCGCCCGGGGCTTCAACCGCGGCCTCATCTTCACCCGCGACGGCACCCTTGTCGCGTCCACCGTCCAGGAAGGCCTGATCAGGCCGCTCGAAGGGCGGAAATAAGGCCGAAATCGGGCGAGTGCCGCTTTCTGATTCATAAGCACAACGATTAGGCATTTTTCCGAATCTGCCTGATTCGTGTGCAAATTTATGAAGCTTTTCTTAAGGCTGGCCCTGCGCCGATTCTAAAACTTCCGTTAAAACAAACGGTTACCGACATATTTCCCGTCTGGCACGGCTTTTGTTCTTGAAGGGCCACCGGAACCCCTGCCGCCTGCCTCGGGCGATCCGCCGGAAAGAGGCACGCGGACGGGTTCCGTCATGAACGCCTGCGGCGCTGATGCCGCGGCGATGGGTCGGAACAGGACAGGGAGCCGACATGAAAATCGTTATGGCCATCATCAAGCCCTTCAAGCTGGATGACGTCCGCGAGGCCCTGACCGCCATTGGCGTGCAGGGACTGACCGTGACTGAAGTGAAGGGATACGGACGCCAGAAGGGGCACACCGAAATCTATCGTGGCGCGGAATACGCCGTGAGCTTCCTGCCGAAGCTCAAGGTCGAAGTCGTCGTCCCGGGCGATCAGGTGGACAAGGTTGTCGAATCGATCTCCGGAGCCGCGCGCACCGGCCAGATCGGCGACGGCAAGATCTTCGTGCATGGCATCGACCGTGCCGTGCGCATCCGCACCGGCGAAACAGATGCGGACGCGCTCTAGGGGCACCGCGACATACCCGCGTAACAGACTGTTCAGGGGACAAGATCCAATGACACTGCGAAAGCTTTTCTACACTCTGGCCGGCGGTGCCGTACTGACGGCAGCACTGATCGAGCCGAGCCTGGCGCAGGATGCCGAGGCGGCTGCCGAAGAGGTCGTCGAGGCGGCCGGCGGCGGCGTTCCGGTCGATTCCGCCTTCGTTTTCAATACCTTCCTCTTCCTGGTCGCCGGCTTCCTGGTCATGTTCATGGCCGCCGGTTTCGCCATGCTCGAGGCGGGCATGGTCCGCACCAAGAACGTGTCGATGCAGCTGTTGAAGAACATCGCGCTGTACTCGATTGCCACCATCATGTTCTGGATCGTCGGCTACAACCTGATGTACGACGGTGTCGACGGCGGCTATCTCGGCTCCTTCACGCCGAAGATGATCCCGCTGCCGGACGCGGAGTCGGCCGGTGACGGCTATGCCGCGGCGTCGGACTTCTTCTTCCAGCTCGTGTTCTGCGCCACCACCGCCTCGATCGTCTCGGGCACGGTTGCCGAACGCGTCAAGCTGTGGCCCTTCCTCATCTTCGTCGTGATCCTGACCGGTATCCTCTATCCGATCACCGGATCCTGGCAGTGGGGTGCGGGCTGGCTGTCCGAGATGGGCTTCTCCGACTTCGCCGGTTCGACGATCGTGCATTCGGTCGGTGGCTGGGCGGCGCTCGCCGGTGCCCTGATCATCGGCGCGCGCAAGGGCAAGTATACCGCGGACGGCAAGATCAACGCCATCCCCGGCTCGTCCATGCCGCTCGTCATGCTCGGCGGCTTCATCCTGTGGCTCGGCTGGTTCGGCTTCAACGGCGGCTCGCAGCTGGCGCTGGGGTCCGTGGCGGATGCCTCGGCCGTGTCGCGCATCTTCATCAACACCAACATGGCCGCGGCCGCCGGTGTTGTCGTCGCGATGGTCCTCACGCAGATCATCTACAAGAAGGTCGACGTGACCATGGCCATCAACGGCGCCCTCGCCGGCCTGGTGTCCATCACCGCCGAGCCGCTGGCCCCGAACCTGCTGATGGCGCTGATCATCGGCGGTATCGGCGGCATCATCGTGGTGTTCACGGTGCCGCTCCTCGACAAGCTGAAGATCGACGACGTGGTCGGTGCCATTCCGGTCCACCTGATCGCCGGTATCTGGGGCACGCTCGCCGTGCCGCTCACCAACGGTGACGCCAGCTTCGGCACCCAGATCGTCGGCATCGTCGCCGTCGGCATCTTCACCTTCGTCGCCTCGGGCATCGTCTGGTTCGTCCTCAAGGCGATCACCGGCGTGCGCGTCAGCGAAGAGGAAGAGGCGACCGGTCTCGACATGGGCGAGATCGGCGTCGAGGCCTATCCCGAATTCGGGGTCGGCAGCCAGCGGATGTAATCCGCCTGCAGATCGACGCCTCGCGCGTCCCTTTCGAACGGCCCGGGATCTCCCGGGCCGTTTTTCACAGACGGCCCTCCGCGGCGACGACGGCGAAAAGGCGGATGCCTTCACGGCAGCCATGGCGCACAATCGGCGACGCACGGCGCGCCCGACACCGATTCGGCCGGCCGGTCCGCTGTTCGGGAGGCACCCCATGACGATCCGCCGCCGCATCGCCCCGTTGACCAGGATCCTGTTGGCGACAGGTCTGACGGCGCTGACATTGACGGCGCTCCCCGGCCCGGCGGACGCACAGGAAATCGCCGCGCCCGAGGCCGGCGGCAGCGCCTGGATGCTCGCCGCCACCGCGCTCGTCCTGCTGCTGGCGATCCCCGGCCTCGCCCTCTTCTACGGCGGCGCGGCACGCGGCCGGACCGGGCCCGCCGCGCTCACCCAGGCCATCGCCGTTGCCGGCGTCGTCACGGTCGTGTGGATCGTCATCGGCTATTCGCTGGCCTTCTCCAATGGCGGGCCGGTCGACCTGTGGCTCGGCGGGTCGCAGCGCCTGATGCTGTCGGGCGCCACCGTCGACCCGCTCGGCGGCACGGTTCCCGAGACGGTCTTCGCGATCTTCCAGCTCGCCATGGCCATCGTCGCCGCCACGCTGATCTGCGGCGCCGTCGCCGGCCGCATGACGACGTCTGCGCTGCTGTGGTTCGCCGGCGCCTGGATCCTGATCGTCTACTGCCCCGTCGCCCACTGGGTCTGGGGCGGCGGGTTTCTCGGTGCCCCGGACCCGGCCGGCGACGGCGTCCTCGATTTCGCCGGCGGCACGGTCGTCCACATCACGGCCGGCATCGCCGGCCTGGTCGCGGCGCTGGTGCTGGGAGGCCGGATCGGCGTCGATGCCGGGACTCTTGCGCCCCGCGCGCCCGTCCGGCCGGTGGTCGGCGCGGTGCTCGTGTGGGTCGGATGGGTCGGCATCATCGCCGGGTCGGCGCTCGCCACCGGCGGGCACGCCGGCATGGCGATCGCCATCACCCAGATCGCCGCCGCTGCCGCCGGGCTGACCTGGACGCTCGCCGAATGGGGATGGCGCGGCAGGCCGAGCGGGTCCGGCATCCTGTCCGGCGCGGTCGCCGGCCTCGTCGCCATCACCTCGGCCGCCGGCTATGTCTCCCCGGCGGGCGCCCTGTGGATCGGCGGGATCGCGGGCATCGTCTGCTTTGTCGCCGTCACCGGGATCGCGACGGCGTTGAAACAGGGCGGGGCGCTCGACGTCTTCGGCCTTCACGGCGTCGGCGGACTCCTCGGCGCGGTCCTGACGGGCGTCTTCGCCGCGCCACAGATCGGCGGGGCCGCCGGCCTCGTCGCCGGCAATCCCGGCCAGGTGACGACGCAGCTTTTCGGCATCTTGGTGACGATCCTCTGGTCCGGCGTCTGGACGCTGATCATCCTGGCGGTCATCGGCGTCCTGCTCGGCCTCCGGCGGCCCGGCGTCAGCCTGCGCGGGAAAACCGCCGCCTGAGGCTGCCGCCGCCAACCGTTTCGATGACCGCTCCGCCGGCCGATTCAGGGCATCCGTCGGCCGCCACGGTGCCGGGTCCGCCTCGAAACGGCCAAGGTTAATGGCCTCTTTACCCCATCGGACTAGCGTCGGGACATGAGTTTCCGGACGACCGGACCCGCACCAGACAGCTTAAGACGATGAGCGCCACCGGATCGCCATACAGCGACCCCTTTCGCGACGACATGACGATCGCCGAACGGCTGCGCGAGGCCGCCGAGCGGCTGTCGACGCAGGCGATCGGCCTCGCCCTGCTGGCAATTGTCGGCGCGGTGGTGATGGCGCTCGCCACCTGGTCGGTGCAGGACCCCTCGCTCAGCCACGCCACCGAGACGGCGCCGACCAACATGCTCGGCTATCCCGGCGCGGTGATCGCCGATCTGATGATGCAGATGCTGGGTCTTGCCTCCGGCGCCGCCCTCATTCCCTTCGGCGCCTGGGCGATCCGGCTGATCGTCGATCGTCCCGTCAACGCCACCGGCCGCCGGCTCGTCGCCTGGCTGATCGGCACCGCCTTCGCCTGCGCCTTCTTCGCCGCCATTCCCGCCCCGGCCGACTGGCCGCTGCCATCGGGCCTCGGCGGCCTGGTCGGGGACGGCCAGATCTACGTGACCGGCCTGATCCTGTCGCCACTGCTGGGCGGCCTTGCCGCCGTGCCGGCCGGCCTTGCGGCGGGCGTCGGCGCGATCGTGCTCCTCGCCTATGCGAGCGATATCGCGCTGCCGCCGCTGCGCCGGGCCCGCACCGACCGGCCGGCAGACGATCTCGATCAGGACGAAGACGCGCGGCGCGAGGACTGGCACGACGACCCGGCCACTTACGAGGAAGACGAGGACGAGACCGACGATTTCGACGAGCCGGCGGACCGCGAGGGCTTCGCCGCGCTCGGCCAGCTGCATCATGGCTGGCTCAGCTTCAAGGCCCGGATGCGCCGCCGCCTCGGCCTGAAAGCCGGACCGTCGCTCGCCCCAACGAAGAAATCCGGCGGCCTGAAGGCGCTGCTCCGCCGCCTGACGGAAGAGGAAGAGCTCGTCGCCGTGCCCGTCACCGGCCGCGTCGAGCCGGTTCTCGGCGCCGGATCCGCCCCGAGGGGCTCGTCCCGGAACGGCTCGTCCCCGGACGGCTCGCCCTGGGATCCGCCCGAACAGCCCGACGACTGGCCGGAAGACGATTATTCAGCCGACGACTGGGCCGAATTCGAAGAACCCCGTCCCGGCGCTGAGGTCGAGCCGGTCAAGCGCGTCACGCCGGCGAAGGATCGCCTCAAGCAGGGCCGCCGCGCCTCGAAGGAGGCGCAGCCTTCGCTGCTGCCCAAGCACGGCTACGAGCTGCCGCCGCTGCGGCTTCTGGCCGAGCCGAAACAGGCCCGCGCCAAGACCGCGAGCGACACTGAGGCGCTGGAGCAGAACGCCCGCCTGCTCGAATCCGTGCTCGACGATTTCGGCGTGAAGGGCGAGATCATCAACGTCCGCCCCGGCCCGGTCGTCACGCTCTACGAACTGGAGCCGGCGCCCGGCACCAAGTCGTCGCGCGTCATCAACCTGGCCGACGACATCGCCCGCTCGATGAGCGCGATCTCCGCCCGCGTCGCCGTCGTGCCCGGCCGCAACGTCATCGGCATCGAACTGCCGAATTCCTTCCGGGAAACCGTGTTCCTGCGCGAAATCCTGGCCTCCGAATCCTTCGAGAAGTCGAAGTCGAAGCTGCCGCTGTGCCTCGGCAAGACCATCGGCGGCGAGCCGGTGATCGCCGATCTCGCCCGCATGCCGCACCTCTTGATCGCCGGCACCACCGGCTCGGGCAAGTCGGTGGCGGTCAACACCATGATCCTGTCGCTGCTCTACCGGCTCGGCCCGGACGCCTGCAAGCTGATCATGATCGACCCGAAGATGCTGGAACTGTCCGTCTACGACGGCATTCCGCACCTTCTCTCGCCCGTCGTCACCGACCCGAAGAAAGCCGTGGTCGCGCTCAAGTGGACGGTCCGCGAGATGGAGGACCGCTACCGCAAGATGTCGAAGATGGGCGTGCGCAACATCGACGGCTTCAACGCCCGCGTCGCCGAGGCCGCCCGCAAGAACGAGCAGGTGATCCGCACCGTCCAGACCGGCTTCGACAAGGAAACCGGCGAGCCGATCTACGAGCAGGAGGAGATGGACCTCTCGCCGATGCCGTATATCGTCGTCATCATCGACGAGATGGCCGATCTGATGATGGTCGCCGGCAAAGACATCGAGGGCGCCGTCCAGCGCCTGGCCCAGATGGCGCGCGCCGCGGGCATCCACCTGATCACCGCGACGCAGCGTCCCTCCGTCGACGTCATCACCGGCACGATCAAGGCGAATTTCCCGACCCGCATCTCCTTCCAGGTCACCTCGAAGATCGATTCGCGCACGATTCTGGGCGAGCAGGGCGCCGAACAGCTGCTGGGCCAGGGCGACATGCTCTACATGATGGGCGGCGGCCGCATCACCCGCGTGCACGGGCCCTTCTGCTCCGACGAGGAGGTCGAGGACGTGATCGCGTTCCTGAAGGACCAGGGGTCGCCCGACTATCTCGAGGACATCACCGAGGAAAGCGGCGACGGCGGATACGAGATCCCCGGCCTTGCATCCGGCAACGACGCCGACGATCTGTTCAACAAGGCGGTCGAGGTCGTCGTCCGCGACGGCAAGGCCTCGACGAGTTATGTGCAGCGGCGCTTGTCCATCGGCTACAACCGGGCGGCCACGCTGATCGAACGCATGGAAGAGGAAGGCGTCATTTCCGCGCCGAATTCGAAGGGACAGCGGCAGGTTCTCGTCGGGGAACATGCGGACGCCTGAGGGCGGACGTCCGAGAGCGATCGCCGACAGACCGTCGCTGTTTCGCCACACACGAATGCGAGTCCGGGGCCAGACACGCCCTGATCGGGACAGCCCGTCAGGCCCATCCGGACGTTACGGAGATCGTTTCACGTCATGGCACTTGCCGGTAAATCCCTGTTCGCAGCGCTCGCCGTCGCCGTGTGCGCGCTCGGCTCGAGCCTCTCGCCCGCTACGGCGAAGACCGATCCAGCCGAGTTCTCGATTCCGCAGATCGCGGCGGTCGACCAGCTCAGCGCCTATCTGAACTCCATCACCACCCTGCAGGGCGATTTCGTCCAGACCGCCCCCGACGGCAATATCACGCAGGGCCGGTTCTTCATCGAACGGCCGGGCCGCCTGCGGTTCGAGTACGCGCCGCCCGCGCAGCTCCAGATCGTTTCCGACGGACTGTGGGTCGCGGTTCAGGACAAGAAACTGAAGACGACGGAGAAGTATCCCCTCGTCACCACGCCGCTGAAGCTGATTCTCGGCAAGGACATCAACCTGATGCGCGACGCGACGATCCTGTCGGTCTTCCCCGAGACCGATCTCGTCACCGTCTCGATCGAGGAGAACAGCGGCGAAGCGCCGGGGACGCTGACCCTGATGTTCGATCCCGTCGAGAACCGGCTGACCCGCTGGATCGTCACCGACGTCCAGGGCCTCGACACCAGCGTCGCGCTGGAAAACGCGGTATCGGGCCAGCCGATCGATCCGAAGATGTTCCGGATCATCGAGAACCGCATCCTCGACGTCGGCGGGGCAAACTACCGCTAGGCCTACCGGCAAGCCGGCCGCGGCCCCGGCAGAAACACGGGTGCCGGCGTCCGCGGTTTGGGGCGTCTGTATTTTGAATGGCGCCTGCGGCGGAGTGTCACGCTGGATCCCGGCGCGCCGTCCGCTGCCGCTCCCGGCGTCCGGGACACACGGCGTTCGCGTGGCGAGGCCGTGCTCCGAGCCGCAGCCGTGTGCCCCGGACCCCGATCCGGGGCCCAGCGTCACAGCCCCCGAAGGGACCGCTTTTCCCGGCGGCATCGCGGCCCGGATAGACCTGCGGATAACGTCACGAGAGCACCGGCCCGCCCGGCGATCCCTGTCGGACTATGGTTGCTGGCAACCGGTGTCCAAGAAACCGAACAAAAGCGCGGCAGAACCAAAGTCCCCGGCCGATAAGCCTCCCGTATCGCAACAAAACACGACCGTTTCCGGCGCGCCGTCCGCTACCGCTCCCGGCGTCCGGGACACACGGCGCTCGCGTGGCGAGGCCGTGCTCCGAGCCGCAGCCGTGTGCCCCGGACCCCGATCCGGGGCCCAGCGTCACAGCCCCCGAAGGGACCGCTTTTCCGGGTCGTGTCAGGGCCCGGACCGGACCCGCGACGGCCAGCTGGAGAGCACCGGCCCGCCGGTTATCCCTCCCGCGCCAGGGCGGCCGGCCGATGCCGCCCGCCACTGCCGTAGCAGCAATCACGAATCCGTGTTTGGCGCGCGGGATCTTGAAGAGCGCCCGTCACAATCCCATTTCTTTTCTCAGTAGCAGCACGGGCCGATTATCGGTATCGCCCCCGTCTCACCGAAGGTCCCGGGCTGCTGGCGTCGGCGTTCCCTCCCGGCGCCCCGCGCCAAACGCGGACATGCGCCCGGTCTCTGCCCCCCGGAGACCGGGCGTTCTGTTGTCCGCGCCGTCTGCTGTTTCTTGGCAGCGCACCCCTGAAATCTGCGGTTGCAGGAGCCGACGCGACACCACCGGTCACGCAACGCGAAGAGGCTTGGGCGGGCCGGCGCTTGCCGCATCGGGCTCAGTCGGCTAGGTCGATTGATCGCCGCAACCAGGACCCGGAACGCCCGTGCCGCTCACCATCGCCACCTGGAACATCAATTCCGTCCGCCTGCGCCAGGATCTCGTCGCAAAGCTCATCGCCGACCGGGCACCCGATGTCATCTGCCTGCAGGAAACGAAGTGTCCCAACGACTCGTTTCCCACGAAGACGTTCGAGAAACTCGGCTACCGGCACGTCGCCATGAACGGCCAGAAGGGCTATCACGGCGTCGCGACGCTATCGCGGCTCCCCATGCGGGAGGTCGTCGCCCGGCCCTTCTGCGACATGGGCGATTCCCGCCACATCGCCGTCGACGTGGAGGCCAAGGGCGGCCGCCCGGTCCGGATTCATAATTTCTACGTTCCCGCCGGCGGCGACGAGCCGGACCCGCAGGTTAATCCGAAATTCGCCCATAAACTGGCGTTTCTGGACGAGATGATCGATTGGTTCGAAGCCGAAACGGATTTCGTTACGCCGGCGGACGGCGCCGTTATCCTGGGCGATCTCAACATCGCGCCGCTGGAGGACGACGTCTGGTCGCACAAGAAGCTGCTCAGGGTCGTCAGCCACACGCCGGTGGAGACGGAGGGGCTGGAACGGGTGCGGCAGTCGCTGGACTGGGTCGACGTCGTGCGCCGCGACATCCCGCCGCCGGAGAAGCTCTATACGTGGTGGAGCTACCGCTCGAAGGACTGGGCCGCCGCCGACAAGGGCCGCCGGCTCGATCACGTCTGGTTGTCGAAGGGCTTTTCCGACGCCTGCGATCGCGTCGAGGTCCTGCGCGAGGCGCGCGGCTGGGAACGCCCCTCCGACCACGTGCCGATCCTCGTGCGGCTGGACGTCTAGGCAAGCAAGCATCGCGGCCGGACCGGCGGCCGGTTACTCGGCCTCTTCCGGCGCCGGATCCTTGATCGCCAGCAGCCGCTCGCGGGTCCCTGCAAGCTCGCGGTTCATCGTCTGCAGGCGCTCGGAGATCGCGGCGCGCAGCCGCTCGGCCATGTCGGGATATTCCTCGAGCACCCGGCGCAACAGCCGCCGCGACACGGTCATCAGCTCGGTCGGCTCGAGGGTCACGGCCGTCACCGGCCGCGTCGTCGGGGTCAGCAGCGCCAGTTCGCCGATCAGCGCGCCGGGCCCGGCGATCGCCACCTCGCGGCGCTCGCCGTCGCGCGACGTCGACAGCTCCACCGCGCCGGACACGACGACATAGCCGCCGTCGGCTTCCGCGCCCTCGCGGAACAGCGTCGTTTCCTCCGGCAACCGCAGCGGTTCGGCCGAAAAAGCGATCAGGCGCAGCTGTTCGGGCGGAAAATCCGAGAACAGCGGGATCGACTGGAGGAAATCGACGTCCTGGTCGAGTGTCACGCCGAGGCGCTCCCCAGCGCGGCACCGGCGCCGCGCGGCACCAGCTTGTAGCCGCCGCCTTCCGTCACCAGCAGCTCGGCATTGGAGGGATCGCGCTCGATCTTCTGGCGCAGCCGGTAGATATGCGTCTCCAGCGTGTGCGTGGTGACGCCGGAATTGTAGCCCCAGACCTCGTGCAGCAGCACGTCGCGGGTGACGACCTTCTCGCCGGCCCGGTAGAGATACTTCAGGATCGAGGTTTCCTTTTCCGTCAGCCGCACCTTCTGCCCGGCCTCCGTCATCATCAGCTTCAGCGCCGGCTTGAACGTGTAGGGCCCGATCGCGAACACCGCGTCCTCGCTCTGCTCGTGCTGGCGAAGCTGCGCGCGGATGCGCGCCAGCAGCACGGCGAAGCGGAACGGCTTGTTGACGTAGTCGTTGGCGCCCGATTCCAGGCCGAGGATCGTGTCGGAATCCGAATCGTGCCCGGTCAGCATGATGATCGGTGCCTTGAACCCGTGCTTGCGCAGGATCTTGCAGGCTTCCCGCCCGTCCATGTCCGGCAGGCCGACATCGAGGATCATCAGGTCGACATGGTCGCCCTTCGCCATCTCCATGCCCGCCTTGGCGCACTCCGCCGTCGACGTCGAGAATTCGTCATGCAAGGCCAGCTGCTCGACCAGCGCCTCGCGCAGATCCGCGTCGTCGTCGACGATCAGGATATGCTTCGACGTGCTCATGGGCGGGTTCTCCGAACTGTCGCGTTTCTCCCCCGTACCGATGTAGAACACGTTCAATGCCAACCGCAAGGCGACGCGACCGTCGGGGTGGAAGACACATAATGGCGTCTACGCGATACGTGAACAGACTAACGGTCCATCATGTCGGTCCCGCCCCGCACGCCGGCGTCCTGACCGCTGGCGGCGTGACCGTGCCCTGCGCGCTCGGCCGCAGCGGTATCCGAACCCTCAAGCGCGAGGGCGACGGCGCCACGCCGAAGGGCGTCTTTCCCTTAAGAAAGCTCTATTTCCGGCCCGATCGTGGCCCCGTCCCGCAAATAGGCCTCGAAAGGCAGGCGACGACGCCCGATCTCGGCTGGTGCGACGACCCCGCGAGCGGGGCGTACAACACCCCCGTGACGCTTCCGTTTGCGGCAAGCCACGAGCGCCTGTGGCGCGACGATCACCTCTACGATCTCGTCATTGTGATCGCCTACAACACCGATCTCCCGAAAAAGGGAGCCGGCAGCGCGATCTTCCTGCATCTGGCGCGGGAGGGGTCCGAATCTCCGGGGTTTCTGCCGACGGAAGGCTGCGTCGCGCTACGGCGCCCCGACCTGATTCGCCTCCTGCCGCGGATCGGGCCGGAGACTGTCATCGGCGTGCGTTAGCCGGACAGGATTCGAGACGGGCTCGTTCTTTTGCCGCTCATTCCCGCGAAAGCGGGAATCGCGCGATACCACTGGCCAACCTGACGCAATCCGATCCCCGCTTTCGCGGGGACGAGCGGATGAATCGACCAACTGTTCCCGGCTGCGCCGGTCGCCTCACGCCGGCTTCGGCCGCGTCCCGAAGATCGCACTGCCCACGCGCACATGCGTCGCGCCGTGCGCCACGGCGATCTCGTAGTCGGCGCTCATCCCCATCGACACGGTCTTCAACCCCAGTTCCGTCGCCATCTTGGCCAGCAGCGCGAAATGCGGCGCCGGCGGCTCGTCGACGGGCGGGATCGCCATCAGGCCCTCGATCTGAAGGCCATACTCGTCGCGGCAGCGTTTCACGAAATCGGCCGTCTCCTCCGGCAGGACGCCGGCCTTCTGCGGCTCCGCGCCGGTATTCACCTGCACGAAGAGGCGCAGCGTGCGGCCCTGGGTTTCCATTTCCTTTGCCAGCGCTCCGGCTAGCCGGTCGCGATCGACCGTCTCGATCACGTCGAACAGTTCGACCGCGTCCTTCACCTTGTTCGTCTGCAAGGGCCCGATCAGGTGCAGCTCGATATCGGGGTACGTTTCCTTCAGCCCCGGCCACTTGCCCTGGCTCTCCTGCACCCGGTTCTCGCCGAAGGTCCGCTGCCCGGCCTCGATCACCGGCGCGATGTCCTCCGCCCCGAAGGTCTTCGAGACGGCGACGAGCGTCACCGACCCCGGCGCCCGCCCGGCCTCTTGTTCGGCGGCGGAAATGTTGGCTTTCACCTCGGCAAGGCGGTCTTTGGCGGTCATGAAGATCGGATCGATTCGGTGGATGTGGCAGTACGATGCGGTCTTGGCCCACGACCGCGCAACCCCTCAACCGACCTTTCGATCGTCATCCCGGCCGAAGTGAAACGCAGAGCCGGGATCGGGGAGCCTCGGACGCGCGGTGGCTCTCCGATCCCGGATAGCCGCAAAGGCGGCTTCCGGGATGACGACGCCGGGGTCTAAGCCTACCATAAGTAAATGCGCATCCCGCAATCGCTTCGTTAACGCGAATCGGCTGCAATTAGGGTCGTCGTGCGACCGCGCGCCCATTGACCACACTAGGGGATTCGGGCCATCTACGCGAAACCTCAAGAGACCGATTAAGCAGTCAATGGCGAGCGAACGCTACAACCCCCGCGAATCCGAAGCGCGTTGGCAGAAAATCTGGGACGAAAAGCGGGTCTTCGAGACCGCGAACGACGATCCCCGGCCGAAATACTACGTGCTCGAGATGTTCCCGTATCCCTCGGGCAAGATCCATATCGGCCACGGCCGCAATTATGTGATGGGCGACGTGGTCGCCCGCTATAAGCGCGCCAAGGGATTCAACGTCCTGCACCCGATGGGCTGGGACGCCTTCGGTCTGCCGGCGGAGAACGCCGCCATCGAGCGCAAGGTCCATCCGCGCGACTGGACCTACGAGAACATCGAGACCATGAAGGCCCAGCTCAAACTGCTCGGCCTGTCGATCGACTGGACCCGCGAGCTCGCCACCTGCGACCCGGAATACTATTCCAAACAGCAGACGCTGTTCGTCGAGTTCCTGAAGGCCGGCCTCATCGAGCGGCGCACCTCGCTGGTCAACTGGGATCCGGTCGACAACACGGTGCTCGCCAACGAGCAGGTGATCGACGGCTGCGGCTGGCGCTCCGGCGCCCCGGTCGAGAAGCGCGAGCTGGCGCAGTGGTTCTTCAAGATCACCGATTACGCCCAGGATCTGCTCGACGCGATCGAGACGCTCGACAACTGGCCCGACAAGGTGCGCCTGATGCAGCGCAACTGGATCGGCCGGTCCGAGGGCATGCGCTTTGCCTTCGATATGGTCGATTCGGCCGATAATCCGGTCGACGACCCGCTCGTCGTCTACACGACGCGCCACGACACGATCTTCGGCGCCAGTTTCTGCGCGATTTCGCCCGATCATCCGCTCGCCAAGCAGCTCGCCGAAAGCGACGAGGGCCTCGCCGCCTTCCGCCGCGAGTGCGCCGCGCTCGGCACAAGCGAGGAAGCGATCGAACGCGCCGAGAAGCGCGGCTACGCCACCGGGCTGTACGCGATCCATCCCTTCCGGCCGGACGTGAAGCTGCCGGTCTACGTCGCCAACTTCGTCCTGATGGGCTACGGCGAGGGCGCCGTCTTCGGCTGCCCGGCGCACGACCAGCGCGACCTGGATTTCGCCCGCAAGTACGACCTGCCCGTCATTCCGGTCGTCGCACCGGTGGATGCCGACCCGGCCTCCTTCACGGTCGGCGACGAGGCGCTGGTGGAAAAGGACGGCGAGACGGTCGTCCTGATCAATTCCGAGTTCCTTGACGGCATGAGCGTGCCGGAAGCCAAGGACGAGGTCGCCAACCGTATGGAAGCGGCCGGCATCGGCACGCGCAAGGTCAATTTCCGCCTGCGCGACTGGGGCATCTCGCGGCAGCGCTACTGGGGCTGTCCGATCCCGGTCATCCATTGCGACGCTTGCGGAATCGTTCCCGTCCCGCAGGCCGACCTGCCGGTTCTGCTGCCCGACGACGCGACCTTCGACAAGCCGGGCAACCCGCTCGACCATCACCCCACCTGGAAGAACGTCGACTGCCCGTCCTGCGGCAAGCCCGCGCGCCGCGAGACGGACACGATGGACACCTTCGTCGATTCCTCGTGGTACTTCGCCCGCTTCTGCTCGCCCCGCGACACGGACGTGGTCGACAAAAAGGCGGTCGACGACTGGCTTCCGGTCGATCAATATATCGGCGGCATCGAACATGCCGTCTTACATCTGCTCTATTCCCGGTTTTTCCTGCGCGCCATGAAGAAGACCGGCTATACGAGCCTCGAAGAGCCGTTCCGGGGTCTGTTCACGCAAGGCATGATCACCCACGAGACCTATCGCGACGCAAACGGCGCGTGGCTGTTCCCCGAGGAGGTGGAGCGCCGCGAGGACGGAACCGTCGTGACGCGCGCCGGCGAACAGCCGGTGAAGGTCGGCCCGCCGGAAAAGATGTCGAAGTCGAAGAAGAACGTCGTCTCGCCCGAGGCGATCGTCGAGACCTTCGGCGTCGACGCGGCGCGTTGGTTCATGCTCTCCGACACCCCGCCCGAGCGCGACAGCGAATGGACCGAATCCGGCGTCGAGGGCGCCTGGCGCTTCGTTCAGCGGCTGTGGCGGCTCGTCGGCCAGGCGGCCGAACGCGCGCCCGCGCCGGGTACGGCCATGCCCGATCGTTTCGGCGACGAATCGCTTGCCCTGCGCCGCGCCACGCACAAGGCGCTGGCGGCCGTTTCCAAGGATATCGAGGAACTGCGCTTCAACCGCGCCATCGCCCATATCTATGAGGTCGTCAACGCCGTGACCGGTATTCTCGGCGAAACCTCCGACGGGTCGGTCGCCCCGGACATGGCCTGGGCGCTGCGCGAGGCGGCCGAGACGATCGTGCGCATTTCCGCGCCGATGGTGCCGCATCTGGCCGAAGAAAGCTGGCGGGTGCTCGGTCACGAGAATCTGTTGGCCGAGGCAAGCTGGCCGGAAGTCGATCCCGCCCTGCTCGTCGAGGACACCGTCACCCTGCCCGTGCAGGTCAACGGCAAGCGCCGCGACGAACTCGTGATCGCCCGCGATGCCGACCAGGCCGCGATCGAGGCCGCCGCGCTCGATCTCGTCGGCGTCCAGCGTGCGCTCGACGGTAAAGCCGTGCGCAAGATCATCGTCGTGCCCCAGAGGATCGTGAATGTCGTCGCCTGAGCGCCTTTCCCCTCGGACATCTGCCGCCCGAGGTGCCATCGCGGGCCGTCCGGCTCGCGGTCTTCTGGCCGCCTTGGGCCTGACTGCGGCCCTTGGACTCGGCGGCTGCCAGGTAACGCCGCTTTACGCAACGGCCGACAGCCCGATCAGCGGGTCGGGCATGACCACGACGCTCGCCAACGTCGATGTCGCCCCGATCGAGGGCCGTGTCGGCCAGAAGATCCGCAACGATCTCCTGTTCCTGCTCGACGGCGGTGGCGAGGGCGGCAATTCCTACGTGGTGAACCTTCAGGTCAACGAGAAGTACACCAACGTCATCACCCGCAAGATCAGCGGCCTGCCGGGTGGCCGCAACGTGCGTCTCGTCGTCGATTATTCGATGAAGAAAGCGGGCGAGCCCGAGGTGCTGACGTCCGGACGGGTCACGCGGATCGCGTCGATGGACTACTTCAACCAGCGATTCGCCAACGATCGCGCCATGATCGACGCGGAAAACCGGCTTTCCAAGGAAGTCGCCGCCGACATCCAGTTGCGCCTCGCCGCCTTCCTCGCCACCGGCAAGAATTACGACACGGTGCCGCCCGTCGATGTCGAAACCGACCAGATTCCGCCGACGGCCGGGAACTCCGTCTTCCGCGATCCCGACAACACCTACGGCATGCCCGATCTATGACGGCGCTCAAGGGTGACGCGGTTGGCCGGTTCCTGAAAGCGCCGGACAAGCCGGTCGCCCTTGTCTACGGCCCCGACACCGGCCTGGTGGCCGAGCGCGGCGCCGCCATCGTCGATGCGTATCTGGGAAAAAACCCGGATTCGATGGCGAAATCGGTCATTGACGGCGACACGCTGTCGAAATCGCCTGAAATACTCGCCGAAGAAGCCCATTCCGTGCCGATGTTCGGCGGACGCCGGGCAATCCGCGTTCCCGCAGGATCGAAGAACATCGTCCCCGCGCTGCAGCCGATTCTGGCCGATCCGCCGTCGGAGGCCGTCATCGTGGTCGAGGCGGGCGACCTGAAACCCTCCTCGCCGCTGCGCAAGGCCATCGAGAAGGCCAGCAACGCCGCCGCCATCCCCTGTTACGTCGATGACGGGCGCGCGATCGAGGGCCTGATCGCCGAGGAAATGGCCGCCGCGTCGCTGCAGATCAGTTCCGACGCCCGCGCCGCGCTCTCCCGCCTGCTCGGCGGCGACCGGCGCGCCTCGCGGGGCGAGTTGCGCAAGCTGACAACCTACTGCCATGGCACCGGAACGGTCGACATCGAGGACGTGCAGGCCGTCGTCGGCGACGCCTCGGCGCTCGAACTCGACGTCGTGATCGATTCCATCGCGCTGGGCGACGCGAAACAGGCCGATCTGGTGCTCAGACGCTGCCTGGCGGCGGGAACCACGCCGGCCAGCATCGTCTCGGCGCTGTCGCGGCATTTCATGCAGCTGTCGGAGGCCCGCCTGAAGGTCGATCGCGGCGCGACGGCAGAGACCGCAATGCGCGAACTCAGGCCGCCGATCTTCTTCAAGCGCCAGAACGGCTTCCGCCGGCAACTCGGCCTGTGGTCGCCGCAGGCCCTCGCCCGCGCGCTCGACCTGATCCGCGCCGCCGAAGCCGATGTCCGCCTCAAGCCGGACCTCGCCGAGGCCCTGCTCGGCCGCGCCGCGATCACACTGGCCGGCGCCGCGCGGCAGCCAAATCGATAAATATTTCAAATAGATAGAAAAAAGCCCCGCACGAGCGGGGCCATTTCGCTTCGTCTGTCGCGGCCGTTACGTTTCGAGCCTTGCGATCACCGCGTCGAGCTGCTCCAGCGTCGCATAGCGGATCCGGAGCTCGCCGCCCTCGCCGCCCGGCTTGTGGCGGATCTCGACCTTCAGGCCGAGCACGTCCGACAGCCGCTTCTCGACGGCCAGCGTATCGGCGTCCTTCTCGTCGGCGACCGGCGCCGGGCGCTCCGCCTTCGGCTCCTTCGGACCCTTGCGGGTCAGGGCCTCGGCCTCGCGCACGTTCAGGCCGGTCTCGACGATGGCCTTCGCCACCGTTTCGGGATCCTCGTGGGTGACGAGCGTGCGGGCGTGGCCGGCGCTCAGCTTGCCTTCGGAAATCATGCCGCGCACCGACTCGGGCAGCTTCAGCAGCCGCAGCGTGTTGGCGACATGGCTGCGGCTCTTGCCGATCACCTCGCCGAGCTGCGCCTGGGAATAGTCGAACTCGTCGATCAGGCGCTGATAGCCCTCGGCCTCTTCCAGGGCGTTGAGGTCGGCGCGCTGGACGTTCTCGATGATCGCGATCTCGAGCGCCTCGCGGTCGTCGACCTTGTGCACGACGACCGGCACCTCGTGCAGGCCGGCCCGCGCGGCCGCCCGCCAGCGCCGTTCGCCGGCGATGATCTCGAAGCGTTCGGGATCCTCCGGCGTGGCCCGCGCCAGGATCGGCTGGACGATGCCCTTCTCGCGGATCGAGCTGGCCAGATCGGCGAGATCCTCTTCCGCGAAATTCTTGCGCGGGTTGCGCGGATTGGGCCGCAGCATCTCGATCGGCACGCGGCGCTGGCCGCGGGCGCGTTCGATCGCCTGCTTCTCGGTATCCACGTCGCCGATCAGCGCGGCGAGGCCGCGGCCGAGCCGCGAGGGGCCGGCCGACCCGGTTTCATCCCGTTTCCTGTTTACCGTCGACATTGTTTCGGACTCGAATCGATAGGGTTGGCGGAGAGCGTCAGGCGGCCCGAAGATCCCGCTCGCGCTGGATTATTTCGGATGCGAGTCGAATATAGGCCTGGCTGCCGGTGCAGTTCATATCGTACAGCAGCGCCGGCTTGCCGAAGGACGGCGCCTCGGACACGCGCACGTTGCGCGGGATCACCGTCTTGTAGACATTCGAACCCATGTGCTGGCGCACATCGTCGACCACCTGGTTGGACAGGTTGTTGCGGCGATCGAACATGGTCAGCACGATACCGTGGATCGACAGCTTCGGATTGAGCGACGTCTTCACGTGCTCGACCGTCTGCAGCAGCTGGCTGAGGCCTTCCAGCGCGAAGAACTCGCATTGCAGCGGCACCAGCACCGAATCCGCCGCGCTCAGCGCGTTGATCGTCAGCAGGTTCAGCGACGGCGGACAATCGACCAGGATGTAGTCGATACCGAAATCCGTCTCGTCGCTGTCGGGCCCGAACGGATGCTGCACGCCGTTGCGCAAGCGGTAGGAGCGATCGCGCGCGCCCATGATTTCCTGCTCGAAACCAAGCAGGTCGAGGGTCGAGGGAACCAGCGACAGCCGCGGCACCGCGGTTTCGACGATCGACTCGGCCAGCGTCATCTCGCCGATCAGGACGTCGTAGATCGAATGGCTGCGCATGTGCCGGTCAATACCCAGCCCCGTCGAGGCGTTGCCCTGCGGATCGAGATCGATGACGAGCACCCGCTCGCCGATGGCGGCGAGCGCCGTGCCCAGATTGATGGTCGTGGTCGTCTTGCCGACCCCGCCCTTCTGGTTGGCGATGGTAATGACGCGCGGTAACATTCGGTTGGCCTCCGGAAACGATCTACTGGTCTTAGGCGCTTTTTCGTTCACAGTCATCAATGATGACGAGGGCACTGCCCGGGCGGGTTCTGCTGGGAACGAGACGGTGATTAAATCTCCAACATGTAGAGGCCTGGGTCAATTCACTATCTATATCTTGTCCTTTGTGGAAAACGGCGATAACGCCTTTCGCGATCAGCGGCGCCGTCATGCCGAGCAGCTTTTCAAGCGGCGCAAGGGCCCTGGCGGTCACCACGTCGAGCGGCTCCGACCAGTCTGATATCACCGCCTCGAGCCGTTTGTTGTGGACGCGCGCCGGCGCGCCCGTCGCCCGCGCGGCGGCGCGCAGGAAGGCGCATTTGCCGCCGTTCGATTCGACCAGATCGACCCGCGCGTCCGTCTTGTCCGCGATCAGGCACGCGATCACCAGTCCGGGCAGGCCCGCACCGGAGCCGAGATCCATCCAGCGGGTCGCGTCCGGAAGGCAGTCCACAGCCTGCGCACTGTCCGCCACATGTCTTGTCCACAGGCTGGAGAGTGTCTCGGGACCGACGAGGTTCCTGGATTTGCTCCACTTTTTCAGCTCGTCCACGTAGTTATCCAGACGCGCCTCTGTTTCACGTGAAACGGGCATGAAGCCACGGATGAGGGCCAGGCCCTCCGTGCGGTCGGTATCGGATGTCATGGTCTTCCGTTCGGGCGGTTCAGGCGGACTGGCGGTCTTGCAGACCGGATCCGCCACGGCGGCGCACATGCGCGGCCAGCAACAGCAGCGCCGCCGGCGTCATGCCTTCGATCCGCGACGCCTGGCCGACGGATCGCGGCCGCACATGTGTCAGTTTTTCCCGGATTTCGGTCGTCAGGCCGCTGATCGCGCCGTAATCCACCGAATCGGGGATCGTGAGGCCTTCGTCCCGGCGGAACGTCGCGATATCGGCCTCCTGACGCGCCAGGTAGACCGAATAGCCGGCCTCTATCTCGATCTGCTCGGCTGTTTTCGCCGGAATCGCGCCAAGATCCGGCCAGATCGCCGTCAGGCGCTCAAACCCGATGTCCGGATAGGCCAGAAGATCCAGCGCCGTGCGCCGCTGGCCGTCGTGATTGATCGACAGGCCCTGGCGGGCGGCTTCCTGGGGCGTCAGCGACACCGAATCGCACAGACGCTTCGCGGCGTCCAGCGCCGCCATCTTGTCGGCAAAGGCCCGCGCGCGCCCGATCGTTACGGATCCGATATCGAGTCCTTTCGGCGTCAGGCGCTGGTCCGCGTTGTCGGCGCGAAGCGACAGCCGGAATTCAGCGCGCGAGGTGAACATGCGATAGGGCTCGCTGACACCGCGCATCACCAGATCGTCGATCAGTACGCCGATGTAAGCTTCGGAGCGGTCGAAGGTAATTCCGCTCGTTCCGGATGCGAATCGAGCCGCGTTCAGACCAGCGACAAGGCCCTGGGCCGCCGCTTCCTCGTATCCCGTCGTGCCGTTGATCTGTCCGGCCAGATAGAGGCCGCGCACCCGTTTCGTCTGCAGCGTCGCATCGAGCTCGCGCGGGTCGACATAATCGTACTCGATCGCATAGCCCGGCCGGAGGATCGTCGTCTCCTCCAGCCCGGGGATGGACGCGATGATCGCCTCCTGCACGTCCTCGGGAAGCGACGTCGAGATGCCGTTCGGATAGACCGTGTGATCGTCGAGCCCTTCCGGCTCGAGGAAGATCTGGTGGCTGTCGCGATCCGCGAACCGGACAACCTTGTCCTCGATCGACGGGCAGTAGCGCGGCCCGCGGCTCTCGATCCGGCCCGAATACATCGCGGAGCGGCCAAGATTGGCTTCGATGACACGATGCGTCTCCGGCGTCGTCCGCGTGATGTGGCAGTCGACCTGCGGCGTTTCGATGGTCTCGGTCAGGAACGAGAACGGCACCGGCTCGGCGTCGCCCGGCTGCCGGTCCAGCCGGTCCCAGGCAATCGTCCGCCCGTCGAGGCGCGGCGGCGTTCCCGTCTTGAGGCGCCCCAGCGCAAAGCCGATGTCCTCGATCCGCTCGGCGAGCTTCACCGCCGGCGCATCGCCGACCCGGCCCGCCGGCCAGCTCTTTTCGCCCAGATGGATCAACCCGCGCAGGAAGGTTCCCGTCGTGACGATCACCGCGCCGGCGCGAAACGTCCGGCCATCCAGGGTCGTTACGCCTCCGACTCGATTATCGCCGATCAGGAGGTCGGCGGCCTCGCCGGCGACAATCTCGAGGTTCTCCGTTTCCGCAAGCTCGGCCTGCATCGCCGCGCGATACAGCGTCCGGTCCGCCTGCGCCCGCGGGCCGCGCACCGCCGGCCCCTTGCGCCGGTTCAGCAGCCGATACTGGATTCCCGCCTTGTCGGCGACCCGGCCCATGATCCCGTCGAGCGCGTCGATTTCCCGAACCAGATGGCCCTTGCCGACGCCACCGATGGCCGGATTGCACGACATTTCGCCGATTCGCGCCGGATCCTGCGTGACCAGCGCCGTCCGCGCGCCCAGCCGCGCCGCGGCAGCCGCCGCCTCGCAGCCGGCATGGCCGCCGCCAATCACCACAACGTCGTAGGTCGTCTGTTCTGTCATCTGTCCGATCCAGCGGGTCGCCGCACACCCCGGCATACAAGACCCCGGCACACAAGACCTCGGCACACAAGACTGGCACACAAGACCCTGGCACACGCCACGCAGCCGCTGCTTATCGTGTTCGCCGCCCACTTGCAAAGGGCCTGCCAGCGTCCGGCCGATGTGAAACCGGCCCTCGATGTTTCACGTGAATCCGGCCATCGGAGAAAATCGTTCCAGGTCAGAACCGGCACGGATTCACGTGAAACATGGACCGATCCTGCCGGTCGCGGCCCTATTTGCCGATGCAGAACTGCCCGAAAACCGCGTCCAGCACGTCTTCCACGTCGATCCGCCCGGTAATCCGCCCGAGCGCCATCGCGGCGCGGCGCAGATCCTCGGCAACGAGGTCGCCATGCACCAGATAGTCGCCGTTTGCCGCGGCGTGAAGGGCCGAAACGGCCGCCTCCAGTTCCAGTCTGTGCCGCGCGCGGGTGATCAGCGGAGTCGTTCCGGACCCGACTCGATCGCCGATCCACGCCGATAAGCCGGCGAGCAGGTCTTCGATCCCGTCCCCCGAGCGAACGGACAGCCCGTATTCCGACCCCGTCCGGGGCCCCAACGGATATCCTGTCCGGTCGCATTTGTTCCGGACGATCCAGGTTTCGGGACCGACAAGCCCCTCCGGCGGATTCTCCGACGCGGTGTCCGTCATCCACAGGACGAGGTCCGAGTCCCGCGCCCGCGCCTCCGCCCGGCGAACGCCCTCCTGCTCGATCAGGTCGGCGGAATCCCGCAAGCCCGCCGTATCGACGACCGTCACCGGCACACCCGACAGGTCGAGCCGCACCTCGATCATGTCCCGGGTCGTTCCGGGGATATCCGACACGATCGCGACATCGCGGCGCGCCAAAGCGTTCATCAGGCTCGACTTGCCGACATTCGGCGCCCCGGCAATCACCACCGTCAGGCCGTCGCGGATCATCTCGCCGCGGTGTCCGTCCGCCAGATACCGGTCGATCTCCGTTGCCAGCGCGGTGATTTTCGGTCCGACCTCCACGGCAACCCCCGCCGGCACGTCATCCTCGTCGGCGAAGTCGATTCCCGCCTCGCACAGCGCCAGGATCCCGATCAGCCGCCCCCGCCAGTCCTCGACGATCCGCCCGGCCGCGCCCTCCATCTGCCGGAGCGCCTGGCGCCGCTGCGCTTCGGTTTCGGCGTCGATCAGGTCCGCCAGCCCCTCCACCTCGGTCAGATCGAGCTTGCCGTTCTCGAAGGCCCGGCGCGCGAACTCGCCCGCGTCCGCCGGCCGCAGCCCGTCGATCTCCTGCAGCGCCTCCAGCACCGCGGACACCACCGCCCGGCTGCCATGAACCTGAAACTCCGCCGAATCCTCTCCGGTGAAGGTGCCCGGCCCCGGCATCCACAGGACCAGACCGCGATCGATTATCTCGCCGTTCCGGGTCCGAATCGACCGCACCACGGCCCGCCGGTCCGGCGGAAGCCCGCCGCACAGGGTCTCCAGCGCCAGGCCGGCGGCACCGCCGGAGACACGGATGACCGCGACCCCGGCCTTCCCCGCGCCGCTCGACACCGCATAGATCGTTTCTTCAGACCTTTTGGCCATTACCGCTGTCCGAACCCCATCACCACCCTACCTGCTCCCCGTACCGCCCTCCGCACCATCGCCCTCGGACGATTCACGTGAAACACTGCTGGCGCGAATCGTCGCCAGTGATTCACGTGAAACACCTCCCCCAAAGGCAGATCGTTCAGCCCCATGACGGACAACCAGCTCAAACACCAGACGAGCCCCTACCTTCTCCAGCACGCCGACAACCCCGTCCACTGGCGGGCCTGGGGGCCGGAGGCTCTCGCCGAGGCGCGGAAGACCGGCAAGCCGATCCTGCTGTCTGTCGGCTATGCCGCCTGCCACTGGTGCCACGTCATGGCGCACGAGAGCTTCGAGGATCCCGAGACCGCGCGCTGGATGAACGATCTGTTCGTGAACATCAAGGTCGATCGCGAGGAACGCCCCGATATCGACCAGCTCTATATGGCAGCCCTCCACCAGATGGGCGAGCAGGGCGGCTGGCCGCTGACCATGTTTCTCACCCCCGCCGGCGATCCGTTCTGGGGCGGCACCTATTTCCCCAAGACCCCCCAGCACGGCCGCCCGGGCTTCATCGACGTCCTCCAGCAGATCACCCGCATCTTCCGCGAGGAGCCCGGCAAGGTCGAGCAGAACCGGGAAGCGATCACCCAGCGCCTCGTCGCCCTGCCCTCGACCGGCGGCCAGCTCAAGCCCGACATCGTCCCGGCGCTGGCGGAAAAGATCCTCGAGATCGCCGACCCGGTAAACGGCGGCCTGCAGGGCGCGCCGAAGTTTCCGCAGACCCCGATCCTCGACCTGCTCTGGCGCGCCGGCCTGATGACCGGCAACGAGGACTACTTCCGCACCGTCGAGCATACCCTGACCCGGATTGCCCGCGGCGGCATCACCGATCACATCGGCGGCGGCTTCGCCCGCTACGCCGTCGACCACCGCTGGCTCGTGCCGCACTTCGAGAAGATGCTCTACGACAACGCCCAGCTGATCGACGCCATGACGAGCGCCTGGCTGAGGAGCGGCGACGATCTGTTCCGCATCCGAATCGGGGAGACGGTCGCCTGGCTCGAGCGCGAGATGATCGCCGGGGGCGGCGCCTTCGCCGCGAGCCTCGATGCCGACTCCGACGGCGAGGAGGGGAAGTTCTACGTCTGGGACAAGGAAGAGGTCGATGCCCTTCTGGGCGAGGATTCGGAACTTTTCTGCCGGGCCTACGACATCACCGAGGCCGGCAACTTCGAGGGTCGGTCCATACCCAACCGCCTGAACGATGATTTTCCCCTCGGGACCGATACGGAAGCCGCCCTGACCGAGTGCCGCCGAGTCCTGCTCGAGGCCCGCGACAACCGCATCCGCCCCGGCCGCGACGACAAGGTGCTCGCCGACTGGAACGCCCTGATGATCGCGGCGCTCGCCCGCGCCGCCACCGTGTTCGACCGCCCGGACTGGCTCGAACGGGCCACGGCCGCCTATCGTTTCGTCGCCGATTCAATGACGAAAGACGGTCGCCTGGGCCATGCCTATCGCGATGGAAAGCTGACCTGGCCGGGCTTTTCGTCGGACTACGCCGCCATGATCCTCGCCGCCCTGGCGCTGTTCGACGCCACGCAGGACACCGCCTACCGCGACGACGCGGCCCGCTTCGCCGATACGCTCGAGCACTGGCATCTGGGCCGCGACGGCAGCTATTCCCTCGCCGCCTCCGACGCGGAAGACGTCACGATCCGCATGCGCTCCGGCGTCGACGAGGCCACCGCCAATCCCAACGGCCTTGCCGTCGCCGGCCTCGTCCGCCTCTATCACCTGACCGGCGAAGACCGGTTCCTGAAGCGCGCCGACCGCCTTCTGATGTCGCTCGCCCCCGACGCGGCGCAGAACCCCGTCGGCCACGCCAGCCTGCTCTCCGCCCTGGCGCTCCGGGCCGAAGGACTGCAGATCGTCATTATCGGGAAAGCAGACGATTCCGGAACAAAGGCGCTGGTTTCCGCGGCAAACGCCATTCCGGATCCGAATCGAAGCCTGCTTCTGCTCGACCCGGACGAGGCTTTGCCACCCGGCCATCCGGCAACCGGGAAGACCCGGATCGGCGACGCGGCGACGGCCTTTGTCTGCCGCGGTGACACCTGCTCCCTGCCCGTAACGGATCCGAATCGGTTGAAAGAAATTGTGAGCAGCGCTTCATGAAAAAGGCCGGACCCTCTCGGGCCCGGCCTTTCAATTCTGCGTCGACGCGCGGACGCGTCAGGTGTTCATCGAATCGAAGAATTCGGAATTGGTCTTGGTCTGCCGCAGCTTGTCGAGCAGGAACTCGATCGCGTCCACCGTGCCCATCGGATTGAGGATGCGGCGCAGGACATACATCTTCTTGAGCTGGTCGGCGGGAACGAGCAGTTCCTCCTTGCGGGTGCCCGACCGGGTGATGTCCATTGCCGGGAAGACGCGTTTGTCGGCAACCTTGCGGTCGAGAATGAGCTCCGAATTGCCGGTGCCCTTGAACTCCTCGAAGATGACCTCGTCCATGCGGCTGCCGGTATCGATCAGCGCGGTGGCGATGATCGTCAGCGATCCGCCTTCCTCGATGTTGCGCGCCGCGCCGAAGAAACGCTTCGGCCGCTGCAGCGCATTCGCATCGACACCGCCGGTCAGCACCTTGCCCGAGGACGGCACCACGGTGTTGTAGGCCCGGCCGAGGCGGGTGATCGAATCGAGCAGGATGACAACGTCGCGGCCGTGCTCGACAAGGCGCTTCGCCTTTTCGATGACCATCTCAGCCACCTGGACGTGGCGTACCGCCGGCTCGTCGAAGGTGGACGAAATGACCTCGCCCTTCACCGACCGCTGCATGTCCGTCACTTCTTCCGGACGTTCGTCGATCAGCAGGACGATCAGGTAGCACTCGGAATGGTTGGACGTGATCGAGTGCGCGATGTTCTGCAGCAGCACCGTCTTGCCGGTCCGCGGCGGCGCCACGATCAGGCCACGCTGGCCCTTGCCGAGCGGCGCGACCAGATCGATGATCCGCGCCGACTTGTCCTTCCCGGTCGGATCCTGCAGCTCCATATTGAAGCGCTCTTCCGGGTACAGCGGCGTCAGGTTGTCGAAGTTGATCTTGTGCCGCGCCTTCTCCGGGTCCTCGAAGTTGATCGTGTTGACCTTGAGCAGCGCGAAGTACCGCTCGCCCTCCTTCGGGCTGCGGATCATGCCTTCTACCGTATCGCCGGTTCTCAGGGAAAAGCGGCGGATCTGGCTCGGGCTGACATAGATGTCGTCGGGCCCCGGCAGATAGTTCGCGTCCGGAGAGCGCAGAAAGCCGAAGCCGTCCTGCAGCACCTCGACGACGCCTTCGCCGACAATCTCCGTATCCTGTTCGGCAAGTTCCTTCAGAATCGCGAACATCAGCTCCTGCTTGCGCAGGCCGCTGGCGTTCTCCACTTCGAGGCTCTCGGCAAAGGCAAGGAGCTCCGGCGGCGTTTTCGCCTTGAGCTCCTGAAGCTTCATTTCCCGCATCTGGGGTTAACTCCTGTGGCGGTTTCCGCCTGACAAATCGGGGGGTTTTTCGTGGATCAGAGCAGTCCCGGATCCATCGCTTGTAAGGAAATTATCGAGGCTGGGACCCGCGCCCGGCCCTGCAACGGGCGGACCGACATCCGGCACTCTTTTGGGTGAGTCGGTTCACTATATAACAAGCGTATACGGGCGCTACAAGTATTCGGACCTGCCAGACCGTCAGAACGGCTTGACGATGACCAGAATGACGATGCCGATCATCAGCAGCGTCGGGACCTCGTTGAGGACCCGGTAGAACCGCTGGCTCTTCGTGTTCCGGTCTTCGGCGAACGCCCGGACATAGCCGGACAGCATTCCGTGAACGCCGGACATGCCGAGAACCAGCGCGAACTTGGCGTGAAACCAGCCCGACATCAGCCAGCCGCCATCCCAGGCAAGCCACAGTCCGAGCGCCCAGGTCACCCCCATCGCCGGATTGATGATGGCCCGCAGGAGCCGGCGCTCCATCACCTTGAACGTTTCGGACTGCGCCGACCCCGGTTCCGCGTCGCAATGATAGACGAACAACCGCGGCAGATAGAGCATTCCCGCCATCCAGGCGATCACGGCGATCACATGCACCGCCTTGACCCAGAGGTAGAGCCCGGACGGGTTCCACCAGACCAGCACGACGAACAGCGCCGCCGCCGCGGCAACGCCCGCAACCGCCCTGATCAGTCGTTGGCGAACGGTGGCTTCCATCACGATCCCCTGACGCGTTTCAGCATCTGCTCGACATGGGCAACCGGCGTCTCCGGCACGATACCATGGCCGAGATTGAAGATGAACGGACCGCCCGTCAGCGCTCCGGCGATCCGCTCGACGCCCTCGTCGATGGCGCGGCCTCCGGCCAGAAGCGCGAACGGATCGAGATTGCCCTGGACGGTCGCCCGGCTCTGCAATTCGTCCCGCGCGAACGCGAGCGGCATGGACCAGTCGATCCCGATCGCATCGACCCCGGTGTTCTCGACATAGGCCGGCGCCCGTGTTCCCGCACCGCGCGGAAAGCCGATGACCCGTGTTGCCGGCACCGCGGCGCGAACCGTCTCGATGATCCGCCGCGTCGGCTCGATACACCAGCGCTCGAAGCCGGCATCGTCGAGTACACCCGCCCAGGTATCGAAGATCTGCACCGCGTCCGCCCCGGCCTTCACCTGGCGGATCAGATAGGCTGCCGAGGCTTCGACCAGAATGTCGATCAGCTTCTGGAACAGCTCGGGATCGGAATAGGCCATAAGCCGCGCGGGCCGCTGATCGCTCGTCGTCTGTCCGGCGATCATGTAGGTCGCGACCGTCCAGGGAGCGCCACAGAAGCCCAGAAGCGTCACCTCGGCCGGTAGCCCCGTCCGCACACGCTCGACCGTCTCGAAGACCGGTTCGAGGTGATTGCAGACCCCGTCGAGCTTCAGGGCGGCGATATCCGACGCGCCGGTCACCGGATCAAGCCGCGGTCCCTCCCCCTTCTCGAACGCCACGTGCTGACCGAGCGCGTCGGGAATGACGAGGATGTCGGAGAACAGGATCGCCGCATCGAACCCGAACCGCCGGATCGGCTGAAGTGTCACCTCGGCAGCCGCCTCGGGCGCGTAGCACAGGTCGAGGAAGCTCGGGTATCGGCTGCGAACCTCCCGGTACTCGGCGAGGTACCGTCCTGCCTGCCGCATCATCCAGACCGGCGGCACGGGCAGCGTCTCGCCCGACAGGGCCCGCATCACGGGTCGATCGTGTTTTCCATCTAATAGAGTCAAAGAGATTGGATTCCTTCGATTCCGATTCTTAGGGGCGGGATTATCCGGATCCTCTGCCGTCCACAACAGCGGCTGCGGATCGATTTGAAAAGTCGCATTTCGCCGCACGCGGCGCGAGTCCCAATCGTTAACGAAAGGTTAACGTTCCCGGGGCCTGCAGCGCACCGAAATGAACCCGGCTAAAAACGTTTACACTTTATTAACGCAATCAACCGGCCTCCCGCCAGGTTTGTCCAAACGGAAGAACCTGTTGATGAACAAGGCCGGGAAAAGCTAAGTCAGCGGATACAGAACCGGGAACCGCCGAAAGCGGCGAATTTTCTCCACAGGTATCAACACGTCATGCCCGATCGCGTCCATAGCTACGTTCACCTGCATCTCGTCTCCGACGCGACGGGCGAAACGCTGATTGCCGTGGCCCGCGCCGCCGCCGCGCAATATGCCTCGGTGCGCGCAATCGAGCATGTCTATCCGCTGGTGCGCTCCCACAAGCAGCTCGACCGGGTCATTACCGAGATCGAGGCCGCACCGGGGATCGTCCTCTACACGCTGGTCGGCGCGGAACTGAGCGAACGGCTGGAAACCAAGTGCAAGGAATTCGGCATTCCCTGCGTTTCGGTCCTAGCGCCGGTCCTCGGCGTTTTCCGCTCCTATCTCGGGACCGAGTCGACGCCGCGAATCGGCGGCCAGCATGTCCTCAACACCGATTACTTCCGCCGCATCGATGCCCTGAACTACACATTGCTGCACGATGACGGTCAGATGCCGGAGCATCTCGACGATGCCGACGTCGTCCTGATCGGTATCAGCCGCACCTCCAAGACGCCGACCTCGATCTATCTCGCCAATCGCGGGATCAAGACGGCGAACATTCCCGTCGTGCCGGGCATTCCCCTGCCGCCGCAGCTCGAGGAGGTAACGAAGCCGCTTGTCGTCGGCCTGGTGGCAAGTCCCGAACGCATCGTGCAGATTCGCCAGAATCGCCTGCTGTCGCTGAACGCCTCGGACAACACCGACTATGTGGACAAGGGAACGGTGGCCGAGGAGATCGCGTTTACCCGCAAACTCTGCGCGCGACACGGCTGGCCGCTGATCGACGTGACGCGACGGTCGATCGAGGAGACCGCCGCCGCGGTCCTGGCCCATTACAAGGAACACGCAAGTGACTGATACCCGGCCACTCGCCCTGAAACCCGTGATTCTGGCATCCGCCAGCAGGACCCGTCAGGCAATGCTCGAAGCCGTCGGCCTCGATGTCGAGGCAGTTGCCTCGGGACTTGACGAACGTGCGGTGGTCGACGCCGTGTCCGGCGATCTCGCCGACGGATTGCCGCCCGCCGATGTCGCGACCGTCCTCGCCCAGGCCAAGGCCACGACCGTCAGCGAAAGCCGGCCGGGTACCATCGTCATCGGCGCCGACCAGACCCTCGAACTCGACGGAGACCTCTTCACCAAGCCGGACACGATCGAGGCGGCCCGCTCGAACCTTCTCCGGCTGCGCGGCAAGACCCATCAGCTTCATTCCGCCACCGCGATCGTCCGCGACGGCGAGGTCTTGTGGTCCGGACTGGACACCGCGTCGCTGACCATGCGGGACTTCACGCCGCAGTTTCTGGGCCGCTATTCGGCCGCCGCCGGCGAGGCCATGCTCGACAGCGTCGGATCGTATCAAGTCGAGGGCCTCGGGCTGCAGCTCTTCGACAGGATCGACGGTGATCATACGACGATCCTCGGCCTGCCGCTGCTGCCGCTTCTGACCGAATTGCGCACGCTCGGTGTTCTCGACACATGACATCGCACCCGAAAGCCTGCCCCAAAGCGTGTGTCGTCGGCTGGCCGGTGGGTCATTCCCGCTCGCCGCTCATTCATCGCCATTGGCTGCAAACATACGGAATCGAAGGCGATTACGATCTGGCCGAAGTCGCGCCGGCCAATTTCGAAGCGTTTCTTCGGGATTTAGGCGAAAACGGCTTTGCCGGCTGCAACGTCACCATCCCGCACAAGGAAAGCGCCGCAGCGACCGTCGAGCACCTGGACGAGACGGCGGCGGCGCTGGGCGCGGTGAACACCGTCTGGCTCGAGAACGGTGTGCTGAATGGCGCCAACACGGACGTCTACGGTTTCCTGGCCAACCTCGATGCGGCCGCGCCCGGCTGGGATGCCGCTCTCGACCGCGCGGTAGTGCTTGGCGCCGGCGGCGCGGCGCGGGGAATTGTTCATGGCCTCGTCTCGCGCGGTGTGAAGCGCATCGATGTCGTCAACCGCTCGGTCGACCGGGTTGCCGCACTGGCGGCCGATTTTCCCGCCGTGACCGCGCACGACTGGGGATCGGCGCCGCAAGCGTTTGAAAACGCGCGTCTTCTCGTCAACACGACATCGCTCGGCATGGTCGGCAAGCCGGCGCTGGAGCTCGATCTCTCGCCGCTGAGCCCGGACGCGGTCGTCAACGACATCGTCTACGTGCCGTTGGAGACGGGTCTCCTGAAGACGGCCCGCCAGCGCGGGCTTGTCGCCGTCGACGGGCTGGGGATGCTGCTGCACCAGGCCGTGCCGGGCTTCGAGAAATGGTTCGGACGGCGGCCCGAAGTAACCGACGCGCTCCGATCGATTCTCGTCGACGATATCGAGGCGGACCAATGCTCCTGATCGGGCTTACCGGATCGATCGGCATGGGAAAGTCGGCGACCGGCAGGATGTTCGCTGCGCGCGGCGTCCCGGTCCACGATGCCGACGCCGAGGTGCACCGCCTCTACGAAAACGAGGCCGTCGCACCGATCGGAGAGGCGTTTCCCGACGCGATCGTCGATGGCAGGGTCGACCGGGTACAGCTGTCGAAGAGCGTCCTCGGCGACGACGCGGCGATGAAGAGGCTCGAGGGAATCGTCCATCCCCTCGTTCAGGCCGGGGAACTGGCGTTTCTGGAAAAATCCTTCGCCGAAGGGCGCACCGCCGCGGTTGTCGAGGTGCCGCTGCTGCTCGAATTCGGCGGCGACCGGCGTGTCGATGCGGTGGTGGTCGCCTCCGCACCGGCCAACGTGCAACGCGAACGCGTTCTCGACCGCGGTGGCATGAGTGCTGAAAAGTTCGAGCAGATCCTGGGCCGCCAGATGCCGGATGCCGAGAAACGCCGGCGCGCGCACTTCATCGTCGACACCAGCCACGGCTTCGAGTTTGCGGAGAAACAGGTGGACGATATCCTGCGCGCCCTTGCCGGATGCCCGGGCGCGGCCTATGCACGAAGGAGCCGGGCCTGAGGCGGCGCCCGGTCCAGGAAGGTTCGGCATCTGAAGGGGGATCGGCGCGCCCATGCGCGAGATCGTGCTCGACACCGAAACGACGGGTCTCGATCCGAAAGCCGGCGACCGCGTCGTCGAGATCGGCGGGGTCGAGCTCCTGAACCACATCCCGACAGGCCGCGTCCTCCATCTCTACATCAATCCCGAGCGCGACATGCCGATGGAGGCGTTCAACGTTCACGGGCTGTCGGAAGAATTCCTGAAGCAGCATCCCGTCTTTGCTGACATCGCCGACGAGTTCGTCGAGTTTGTCGGCGACGCGAAGCTGATCATCCACAACGCCCCGTTCGACATGGGATTCCTGAACCATGAGCTCGAACGGCTCGGGCGCAAGCCGATCCCCTACGACCAGGCCGTCGATACGCTGTTGCTGGCCCGCCGCCGCAATCCGGGGGGTCCGAACAATCTCGACGCGCTGTGCTCGCGCTACGGCATCGACAATTCCCGCCGCGACAAGCACGGCGCGCTTCTCGACTCAGAATTGCTGGCCGAGGTCTATATCGAGCTGATCGGCGGCCGGCAGGCGGCCCTGCTGCTGGCGGAGACGGAAACAGGCGGTAGCACCGCGACGGCGCGGACGACCGCGCCCCGTCCCGAACCGCTTCCGCCGCTGATCTCGGACAAGGAAAAGGCGGCTCACGCCGCCTTTGTCGTCTCGATGGGCGAATCCGCCATCTGGCGAAAATACCGGGACTTCCCGACGGACTGAACGCCCCGTTTTGCGGAGCGGTCTGCCCGGGGTTCTCAGGCCTGGGTCGGCTGCTGCTGCTGCGCCATGCGCTGCTGATAGAGCGAGCCGAAATCGATCAGACCGAGCATGACGGGCGGGAAGCCGCCGGCGCCGATGGTGTCGGCGACGATCTGCCGCGCGAACGGGAACAGGATCCGCGGACACTCGATCATGACGAACGGCTGGAAGTGCTCCTGCGGCAGGTTCTGGATTCGGAACAGTCCGCAATAGACGAGTTCCATGGCGAAGATGACGTTCGACCCGTCACCGGCGCGCGCCTCGAGCCGCAGCTCGACCTCGACCAGACTGTTCTCGGTCGGGTTGGCGTTGACCTGGATGTTGAAGTTGATCGGGGGCTGGCCGGACCGCTGCTCCGTCATCGAGCCCGGCGCACGGGGATTCTCGAAGGACAGGTCCTTGATGTACTGGGCAACGACCTCGACGCTCGGTTGTCCGGCCTGCACCTGCGGCCCGCCCTCGGCTCCGGTCGCTCCGCCGCCATTCGTGGGTTCGTTCGTCATGGAATCGCTCCGAAGCTCTTGCTGATAAACTCGATTGAAGGGGATCGCATGTCAGGGCCGGTCTGTACCGGTTCGGCAGCGGTCCTGCGGGACGCGCGCTGGCTAGCACGTCACCTGCCCCCCGGCAAGCGGCGGACGGGGAAATTCCCGGGCGCCGGCCGGCCGGCTTCCCGACTCAGGATCCGCTCCAGGGAGAGTCCTTTCCGCGTTGGCCGAGTGTGCGAGGGCCCCGGTCGTCCGGATCCTCCTCGGTGTCTGGATCGATCTCGGTGAACTCGCCGTCGATGATGTCGCCCGATTTGCCTCTTCCGCCGTGCGATGCCTCGCCGCCGGGATAGGCGCCGCCAGAATACGTTGCGCCGGAGTATCCCCCGCGGCCGTCCATGTTCACGACCGTGACCCGTGCGGCGAGCCAGCCGCCGATCCACCTGATTATCGACCGGCGTGCCGGCGGGATCAGCAGCGCGAAACCGATCGTGTCGGTCAGGAATCCGGGTGTCAGCAGAAAGGCGCCGGCAACCAGGATCGCCAGCCCCTCGCTCATCGCGCCGGTCGGCATGACGTTGCGGTCGATGTCCGCGCGGGCCCGGTTGAGGGTTTCGAGACCCTGCAGACGCACGAGCCAGGCGCCGGCGATCGCCGTCAGGATCACGATTGCGATGGTCGGCAGCACGCCGATCTGTCCGCCGATCGTCACGAACAGGGCGATTTCCGCCAGCGGAATGCCCACAAACAGGGCGAAAAGGATCAAACCCATCAGACTGCGTCTTAACTCCGTTGGTCTTTTCTGGCCAATCGTGCCGCCGCGGTCTGGACCGTGGCGCATCAATCCTTACATAGTAAGTGCAGAACGATCCTGCCTTCTTCCTTGGCGCAACGGACGATTCCCGGTACACGGGTCCTGATGAACGGCTTCTTCGACTTCTACACGATTCTGTTTCTGGTGCTTGCGGTGGTCATCTTCCTGCGGCTGCGCAGCGTGCTGGGCCGGCGCACCGGAACCGAACGGCCCTCGTATGATCCCTTCTCCGGACCGAAGGAAGAGCGCGACGGCGCATCCTCGTCCGACAAGGTGATCAACCTGCCGCCGCGCGGCGACGGCCCGGCCCCGCAGGCCGAGGCCGCCAACGATGATTTCGGCAAGTATGCCGAGCAGGGCTCCGACACGGCGAAGGGCCTGTCCGCGATCCGGGCCGCCGATCCCTCCTTCGATCCGAAGGGATTCGTCGAAGGCGCGAAGATGGCCTACGAGATGATCGTCACGAGTTTTGCCGAAGGCGACCGCAAGGCGCTGAAGAACCTCCTCAGCCGCGAGGTCTACGACGGCTTCGTCGGCGCCATCGCCGATCGCGAGAGCCGCGGCGAGAGCGTGACATCGAATTTCGTCGCCATCGACAAGGCCGACATCACCGAAGCGGCGCTGCGCGGCAAGTCCGCGCATGTGACCGTGCGCTTCGTCTCCCAGCTCGTCACCGCCACGCGAAACAAGGACGGGAACGTGATCCAGGGTGATCCGAATGCGGTCACCGAAGTGACCGACATCTGGACCTTCGCCCGGGATGTCGGGTCACGTGATCCGAACTGGAAGCTCGTTGCCACCGAGTCCGCCGACTGACAGACGGTCCCGTTCGGCCAGAAGCGCCCTTCCGGCCCGGCTCGCCGCCGCGGTTTCCGGGCGATGGCCGCGGGAGGCGACCTACGCCGCCGCGGCGCTTGGCGCCGTCCTCATCGCGATACTGCTGTTCGTTATCCTGCCTGCGCCGGATCGGCTTGTTGCCGATCATCCCATCGTCGCGGGCGGCCACGGCCTCTCCGCCGTCGAATTTTCCGATATCCCGGGCTTTCCGGACGACGACCTCGCCGCACCCTTCGAGGCGTTCCTGCGCTCGTGCGCTCACGGCCGCGACGAAACCGCCCTCGCCGACGTCTGCCTGAAGGCGGAGGGACTGGGTGGAACCGGTCCGGACGCAATCCGGGCCTTCTTCATCGACAATTTCAAGCCCTACAGGATCGAACCGTTGGGCGGCGACGGTCTCGTCACCGCCTACTATGAGCCGGTCGTGCCCGGTTCGCGGGTAAAGACCGCGCGCTTCTCGACGCCGCTCTATTCCCTGCCGAAGGGCCTCGTTCCGGTCACCGACGCGAACCGGCCCGAAAACTGGGACGACAGCCTGAGCTGGGGTCGGGAAACCGAAGACGGGATGGTGCCGTTCTTCACCCGCGCGGACATCGACGGCGGCGCGCTCGACGGGGTCGTGGAGCCGCTGGTCTACGTGGAAGACGCGGTCGAGGCCTTCTACATCCACATCCAGGGCTCGACGCGCATCGAATTGCCGGACGGATCGCTGATGCGGGTCGGCTATGCCGGCAAGAACGGCTATCCCTATTCCTCGGTCGGCACGGCGATGAAGGAACGGGGTATCGTTCCTCCCGGCGGCTTCTCGATGGATGGCATGCGGGCGTTCTTTCACGACGATCCGGATCGGGCGCGCGAGCTGATGCAGGTGAACCGCTCCTACATCTTCTTCCGGGAGGTGCCGGGTCTGGCGCCGGAGCTCGGGCCGATCGGCGGGGAGGGCGTGCCGCTGACGACCAGGCGCTCGATCGCCGTCGACACCGCCTATCACCGCTACGGCACGCCGATCTTCATCGATAGCGATATCCAGACCGGTCCCGACCGCACACGCCAGCCGTTCCGGCGCCTGATGATCGCCCAGGACACGGGATCCGCGATCAAGGGACCGGCCCGCGCCGACCTGTTCTGGGGAACCGGCAACGAGGCCGGTTCCATGGCCGGCGGGATCAAGGCGGCCGGCACCTTCTACGTCCTGCTTCCCGCTCCGTGAGGATCAGGATCCGTGGCGCCGCGTCGACCAAAGCACCTGACAAGCGACGACGAAGCCCTGTGGCGCCGGGTCACCGAAACGGTGAACCCCCTGAAGAAGCAGCATAAGCCGCTGCCGCCGGCGGCAGTGCCCGAAGACGTTCCGCCGAAGGTGAAGTCCGCGAAGACCCCTGTCGGGCGTGCGGCTCAGCCCATTCTGAAGCCGAAGCCGGTGACGCCGCCGCCCGCTCCCTCTCTCGCGCCGCTGGACAAGCGCCTGACCCGCCGGATCGCCAAGGGCTCACGCGCCGTCGACGCCAAGATCGATCTCCACGGCCTCAACCAGCGCGAGGCCCACGCGCGGCTGCTGGGCTTCCTCCAGGTTGCCCGGGCGCGAGGCCACAAGCTCGTGCTTGTCGTCACCGGCAAGGGCAAGGCCGACGGTCATGGCGAATGGTGGGAGGAGGGAAACCGAGGCGTGCTGCGCCGCTCGGTGCCGGAATGGCTCGCGACGCCGCCGTTCCGCTCGATGGTCGTCGGTTTCGAGCGCGCTCATCCGCGTAAAGGCGGAGACGGTGCGCTGTACGTCCAGATCCGGCGGATCCGCCCGACCGGCGAGGCCGACCGGTGACGCCCTTCGGCGCCCGGCTGCGCGCCATGCGCCAGGCCCGCGGCGTGACACTGTCGCAGCTTGCCAGACACCTGAACGTCTCGCCGGCCTACCTGTCCGCCCTCGAGCACGGCAAACGCGGCCGTCCGCCGTGGCATGTCGTGCAGGGCGTCATCGCCTATTTCAACGTCATCTGGGACGAGGCGGAGGAAATCGCCCGGCTCGCCCAGGTCTCGCATCCGCGCATCACCGTGGATACGTCCGGCCTCGCGCCGGAGGCGACCGAGCTCGCCAATCTGATCGCCCGGGATATCGGCAAGCTCAGTCGTGAGGACGCCGCCGACCTCGTGCAGCGGGTAAAGCGCGCGGTGAAGGACGACGACTGACGCCGCCTACAGCACGTAGCGGCTGAGGTCCGCGTTCTTGGCGAGATCGCCGATGTGCTCGCGCACATAGGCGGCGTCGACCGTCAGCGTCTGGCCGGACTTGTCGGGTGCCTCGAAGCTGATCTCGTCGAGCACCCGCTCCATCACGGTCTGCAGACGCCGGGCGCCGATATTCTCGACCGAGCCGTTCACCTCCACCGCGATCTTCGCGATCTCGGCGATGGCATCCTCGGTGATATCGAGCTCGACGCCTTCGGTGCCCATCAGCGCCACGTACTGCTTGATGAGGCTCGCCTCGGTCTCCGTCAGGATTCGGCGGAAGTCCTCTTCGGTCAGGGCACGCAGCTCGACGCGGATCGGCAGACGGCCCTGCAGTTCGGGCAGCAGGTCGGAGGGCTTGGCGACATGGAAGGCGCCCGAGGCGATGAACAGGATATGGTCCGTCTTCACCGGGCCGTGCTTCGTCGACACGGTCGTGCCCTCGATCAGCGGCAGCAGGTCGCGCTGCACGCCTTCGCGGCTGACGTCGGCGCCGCCGCCGCCCCGTTCGGAGCGTCCGGTGATCTTGTCGATCTCGTCGAGGAAGACGATGCCGTGATTCTCGGTGATGTTGACGGCTTCCTGCAGAATCTGGTCGTCGTCGAGCAGCTTGTCGGATTCCTCGGCGATCAGCAGCTCGTAGGAATCCTTCACCGAGATCTTGCGCGGCTTTGTCTGGCCGCCGAACGCCTTGCCCAGCATGTCGCCGAGATTGATCATGCCGACGGAGGCGCCGGGCATGCCGGGAATCTCCATCTGCGGCATCGACATGCCCGACTGCTTCAGCTCGACCTCGATCTCCTTGTCGTCGAGATCGCCTTCGCGCAGCTTCTTGCGGAAGGAATCGCGCGTCGACGGGCCGGCGCCCGGGCCGACCAGGGCATCGAGCACCCGGTCTTCCGCGGCGACATGGGCCTTCGCCTGCACTTCCTTGCGCCGCCGCGTCCGGACGATCCCGATCGCGACCTCCAGCAGATCGCGGACGATCTGCTCGACGTCGCGGCCGACATAGCCGACCTCGGTGAACTTCGTCGCCTCGACCTTTATGAACGGTGCGTTGGCGAGCCGGGCGAGCCGGCGCGAGATTTCCGTCTTGCCGACACCGGTCGGGCCGATCATCAGGATGTTCTTCGGCAGCACCTCCTCGCGCAGCGAATCGTCGAGCTGCTGACGGCGCCAGCGATTGCGCAGCGCGATCGCCACCGCGCGCTTGGCGTCCTTCTGGCCGACGATGTAGCGGTCGAGTTCGGAAACGATTTCGCGAGGGGAAAAATCGGTCATGCTGTGTGTCCTGGTGTCGGAGCGTCGCGCTTCATGAGCAGAACCTCTCCATAGATGGTCATCCGCTGTTCGATCCGGTCAAAGCCGGCCTTTTCATAGGCGCGAATGGCGCGAAGGTTTTTCGGGTCGGGATCAATAATGGCGCGCGGCATACCGGCGTCGAATCGGTCCTCGACGGCCTGGCGAAGCATCGCACTGCCGTGGCCGGCGCCGAGAAGGTCGTCAGGACCGATCGAAAGATCGAAGCCGAGCGTGCCCGGCGGCTGATCCCGATAGGGGTGTCCGTCTTCCCGATACGGGTCGTAGCACTGCAGATAGGCCACTGCCCGGCCGTCCAGTTCGACGATAAACGGCTGCGTCGAGTCGCTGGCGATGGCCTTCCTGACGTCGGCAAGCGACGCATCGGGGTCACCCCACCATTCGACCAGGTGCGGTGTCATGAACCATTCGGCGAGCATCGGAAAATCATCCGTGACAATTTGCCGAAACCGATAGTGCGGCGTGCTAGCTCTGCGCATCCAGCGTTTCCACGACGACGTTGTCGTTTGTGTAGATGCAGATGTCGGCGGCGATCGCCATCGCCTTGCGGGCGATCTCTTCCGCGCTCAGGTCCGTGTCGGCCAGCGCCCGGGCCGCGGCCAGCGCGTAATTGCCGCCCGAGCCGATCGCGGCGATGCCGTTTTCGGGTTCCAGCACGTCGCCGTTGCCGGTGACGACGAGGCTGATCGCCGGATCGGCGACGATCATCATTGCTTGCAGGTGGCGGAGGTAACGGTCCGTGCGCCAGTCCTTGGCGAGTTCGACGGAGGCGCGCATAAGCTGGTTGGGATACTGCTCGAGCTTCTTTTCCAGCCGCTCGAACAGGGTGAAGGCATCGGCCGTCGCGCCGGCGAAGCCGCTGATCACCGAACCGTCGCCCAGCGGCCGCACCTTGCGGGCGGTGCTCTTCATTACCGTGTCGCCGATCGAGACCTGCCCGTCGCCGGCGATCACCACCTTGTCGCCCTTGCGCACGGAGAGGATCGTCGTCGCGTGCCACTGTTTGTCGGCGTTGGAACTCATGAGCACTCCTGAAGTCGAACAACGGGCGGATGAACCCGGACGCCTCATGTATGCCGTTCCGGGTCCGATTCAACGTTCTGCGGGCGCGATGGCCCCGATCGGAGCGGGCCGCAGGCAAGCGTACTGGTATCCGCGGCAATCGCCTGTTAAAACCCCGCCCTGTCAATTCCCTGGGTAAACACCTGCTTTGCCCGGGGATGTGCTCTTTATGCGAAAGTCGAGACGATGAGTGAGGCGCGGACCGCGGAGATCGCCCGCAAGACCGCCGAGACCGACGTGACGGTCTCCGTCAACCTGGACGGCGAGGGCCGGTCGGAGATCGCGACCGGCATCGGCTTCCTCGATCATATGCTCGAGCTGTTCGCCCGCCACGCCCTGATCGACGTGACCGTCAAGGCGGAGGGCGACCTCCACGTCGATATGCATCACACGACGGAAGATGTCGGCATCGTTCTCGGCCAGGCGGTGAAGCAGGCGCTCGGCGACCGCCGCGGCATCGCCCGCTACGCGACCGCGCACCTGCCGATGGACGAGACGCTCAGCCGCGCGTCGGTGGACGTTTCCGGCCGTCCGTTCCTCGTCTGGCGCGTGGCTTTCCCGGCGCCGAAGGTCGGCGACATGGATACCGAACTGTTTCGCGAATGGTTCCAGGCGTTCGCGATGAACGCGGGCATTACCCTGCATGTCGAGTGCTTCTACGGCGAAAACAGCCATCATATCGCCGAAAGCTGCTACAAGGGCCTCGCCCGCGCGATGCGCGAGGCGATCGCCGTCGATCCGCGCGAGGGATCCCGCATCCCCTCGACCAAGGGTAGCCTCGCCGGGTAACCGCCCGGCCGGTCCCGGCCGGTCGACTTCAAAAGGGTGAGACATGAAGGTCTACACCGTCCACGAACCACCGCGGAAGCCGTCGGAAACCGAAGACGAGCTGCTCGACCGGATCACCTTCGTCAAGGAAGGCTTCTGCTGGCCGGCCCTGTTCATTCCGATGATCTGGCTGCTGTGGCACCGCATGTGGCTGGTGCTGCTGGCCTGGGCCGCGATCGGCGCCGCGCTGGCCGTTGCCGGCGAACTGGTCGACTGGCTGGAGTTTCCCGCCGGCGTCCTGTCCTTCCTGTTCGCGTTCTGGTTCGCACTGGAGGCGAACGGCCTGAGGCGGTGGAGCCTGACGCAGAAAGGCTGGGCGATGCTCGGCGTCGCCGCCGGCCGAGACCGCGAGGAGGCCGAGCAGTCCTTCTTCCGCCGTCACGTTGGCGATGTCGCCGCGCCGCCCATGAGCCCGACCGGACCCTCGGTGCCCGGGTCGAAGCCGGTCCGCCCCGCATCGGCGGTCGCGCCCGCCCGCCCGCCCGCGCCCGCCCGCCCGTCCGCGCCGAAACCGGATCAGCCGGTGATCGGCATGTTCCCGCAACCCGAATGATCTGAAACCGTACGACCTCCCATGCGCGTCGCCATCCTCGACTACGATTCCGGCAACCTGCACTCGGCCGAAAAGGCCTTCGAGCGCGCCGCCCGCGAGCACGGCGTCGACGCGGATATCGCCGTGACGGCGGACCCGGACGCGGTGCTGGCCGCCGATCGCGTCGTCCTGCCCGGCGTCGGCGCCTTTGCCGATTGCAGCCGCGGGCTCGAAAAGGTGCCCGGCCTGCGCGACGCGCTGATGGAAACGGTCATCGACAAGGGCCGGCCCTTCCTCGGCATCTGCGTCGGCATGCAGCTCATGGCCGATTATGGTCGCGAGTACGAAACCGCCGCGGGCTTCGGCTGGATTTCGGGCGACGTCGTCAGGATCGAGCCGTCCGATGCCGCCCTGAAGATCCCGCACATGGGCTGGAACACGCTGCGCGTCCTCGCCGATCACCCGCTTCTGGCGGGGATCCAGACGGGTGACGACGGCTTGCACGCCTATTTCGTCCATTCCTACCATCTCGACGCGAAGAACCGCGACGAGGTCGTCGCCGAGGCCGACTACGGCGGCCCGGTCACGGCGATCGTCGCGAAGGACAATCGCGTCGGAACCCAGTTCCATCCCGAGAAGAGCCAGAAGCTCGGCCTCGCGCTGATCGGCAATTTTCTCCAGTGGGCGCCGTAAGGTCCTGACCGGCGCCAAGAGCAAGACGAAATGATCCTCTTTCCTGCCATCGATCTGAAGGACGGCCGTTGTGTGCGCCTCGTAAAGGGCGACATGGACGCGGCCACCGTGTTCAACGACGATCCCGCCGCCCAGGCCCGTGACTTCGAAAAGCAGGGCTTCACCTATCTCCACGTCGTCGACCTGAACGGGGCCTTCGAGGGCAAGAGCGTCAACGGGCCCGCGGTGGAGCGGATTATCGACGCCGTCTCCATGCCGATCCAGCTCGGCGGCGGCATCCGCGACATGGCCGGCATCGAGACCTGGCTGGACAAGGGCATCCGCCGCGTCATCCTCGGCACCGTCGCCGTCCGCGATCCCGACCTCGTGCGCGAGGCCTGCAAGGCGTTTCCCGGCCGCATCGTCGTCGGCATCGACGCGCGCGGCGGCAAGGTCGCGGTGGAAGGCTGGGCCGAGACGTCGGAGATGACCGCGGTCGATCTCGCCAGGAAGTTCGAGGACGCGGGCGTCGCCGCGATCGTCTACACCGATATCGACCGCGACGGCATCCTGACCGGCCTCAACATGGTTTCGACGCTGGAGCTCGCCCGCGCGGTGTCCATTCCCGTCATCGCCTCGGGCGGCCTTGCCTCCCTCGACGACGTGAAGCGGATGCTCGAGCCTGATTGCGCGATCCTCGAGGGCGCAATCTCAGGCCGCGCGCTCTACGACGGTCGCCTCGATCCTGTCGAAGCGCTGGCGTTGATCGCCGCTTCGGAGGCAGCCTGATGCTCAAGGCCCGCGTCATTCCCTGCCTCGACGTCAAGGACGGCCGCGTCGTCAAGGGCGTGCAGTTCGTCGACCTGATCGATGCCGGCGATCCCGTCGAGGCCGCCATGGCCTATGACGCCGCCGGCGCCGACGAGCTCTGCTTCCTCGACATCACGGCGAGCCACGAGGATCGAGGCATCCTGCTCGACGCGGTGACGCGCACGGCCGAGCACTGCTTCATGCCGCTCACGGTCGGCGGTGGCGTGCGCACCGTCGAGGATATCCGCGTGCTGCTGCGCGCCGGCGCCGACAAGGTGTCGATCAACACGGCTGCGGTGAACAACCGCAGGTTCGTCAAGGAAGGCGCGGAAAAGTTCGGCGACCAGTGCATCGTCGTCGCCATCGATGCCAAGCGGGTGTCGGCCGAGGGCGAGCCGCCGCGCTGGGAGATCTTCACCCATGGCGGCCGCAAGACGACCGGCATCGATGCGCTGGAATTTGCCGAAGAGGTCGTGTCCCTTGGGGCGGGCGAGATCCTGCTGACCTCGATGGATCGCGACGGGACCAAGGCCGGCTATGACATCGCGCTGACGCGCGCGGTGGCCGACCGCGTCCAGGTGCCGGTGATCGCGTCCGGCGGCGTCGGCACGCTCGATCACATGGTGGCGGGTATCCGCGATGGCGGCGCGACCGCGGTTCTTGCCGCCTCGATCTTTCACTTCGGAGAGCATACGATCCGCGAAGCGAAGGACTACATGGCAAACGCCGGTATTCCCATGCGGCTCGATCCGTGACACGACTCCCGAAAGTCTGTGGATAGCCCGGGGAAAGGCCCGGGGAAAAGCCGGGGAAAGGTCTGTGTAGGATGGCAGTAGAACGCCTGAGCATAGAAGAGCTCCTGACGATCGTGACGTCGCGAAAGGGCGCCGATCCGTCCACGTCCTATACCGCCAGGCTCTTGCACAAGGGCGTGCACCAGTGCGCCAAGAAGTTCGGCGAGGAAGCGGTCGAGACGGTGATCGCCGCGGTCGAGGGCGACAGGGAGGCGATCCGCTCGGAGGTCGCCGACGTGCTCTATCACCTCGCCGTGCTGCTGGCGGCGACCGATGTGGATCTCGAGGACGTCTATGCCGAGCTTGGCCGGCGCGAGGGCGTCTCCGGCATCGCCGAAAAGGCGGCGCGCGCGTCATGACCCCGCAGAGCCTGGCGGTCACGGGCGACCTGCCCGCAGAGAAGGACGGCGTCCCCTCTCCCTACCGGACCTTCACCCGCGAAGGCTGGGCGTCGCTGCGCGCCGATACGCCGATGACCCTGACCGAGGCCGAGGTACTGCGGCTGCGCGGCCTCAACACCCGGCTGTCGATCGACGAGGTCGTCGAAATCTACCTGCCGCTGTCGCGGCTTCTGAGCCTCTATGTCCATGCGACGCAGGACCTGTTCAAGGCGACCCGCTACTTCCTGGGCGCCAAGGACGGCAAGGTCCCCTACATCATCGGCGTTGCCGGATCGGTCGCCGTCGGCAAGTCGACCACCTCGCGCGTCCTGCAGGCGCTTTTGACGCGGTGGCCGAACACGCCGAAGGTCGATCTCGTCACCACCGACGGATTCCTGTTCCCCAACGCGGTTCTCGAACGCGAGAACATGATGGACCGCAAGGGTTTCCCCGAAAGCTTCGATGTCGCAGCCCTTCTGAACTTCCTGTCGCGGATCAAGGCGGGCGAGCGCAACGTCGAGGCGCCGCTCTATTCGCATTTCGTCTACGACGTGCTGCCGCCCGACCAGACGGTCGTCGTCGACCAGCCGGACATCCTGATCGTCGAGGGCCTCAACGTCCTGCAGCCGGGCCGCATGCCGAAGGACGGCAAGGCGGTGCCGTTCGTCTCGGACTATTTCGACTTCTCGGTCTATATCGACGCGGATACCGAGACCGTCGAGCGCTGGTATGTCGAGCGCTTCATGACGCTGCGCCATACGGCGTTCCGCGATCCCGGCGCCTATTTCCACCGCTACGCCTCGCTCACCGACGAGGAAGCCCGGGAAACCGCGCTCGACATCTGGCGGCGGATCAACTTGTTGAACCTGAACGAGAACATCCTGCCGACGCGCCAGCGCGCCGACCTGATTCTGAAGAAGGCCGGCGACCACCAGGTCGACGAGGTCTGGCTCCGGAAGCTCTAGGCTTCAGGGTACCAGAAACGGAAACGGGTCGGCCGGCGTCAGCCGGTCGGAGATGTTGCCGCCGGCATCCTCGAAGCCCTGCAGCGTAAGGCGGGCAGGCTTCGCGCCTTCGCTCAGGTCGAGCTTGTCGAGATCGACCCACATCACCGATGGATTGATGACGGAATCGAAGAAGTACCGCTTCGCGTCGTGGTCGATGACGGTGCGCCAAAGCGTCGACGAGATGTTCGGCTTCTCCGGATCGCTGAGGCCGAGCGGCGTCGAGACCGCGCGCATCTGCGAGAAGATCGCGGCAAGCGCAGCGCGCCGGTCGGTGAACTTCGGCGTCGATTTCAGATTGTAGCTCGCCCGCGCGAATCGGTCGGCGGCGCCGATGGTGCCGGGCAGGAAGTGCTGGCCGCCGATCAGGTCCCAGTACGCATTGATGGCCAGCTGCTGCTCGTAGACCGGGGAGTTCGTCATCACCCGGTAGTCGGCGCTGTGATGGATCGTCAACGCGCCGCCGATGAACTCGAAGATGGCCGAATCGCCGCCGGCGTCCGACAGCGCGATATGCACGGTCGCCGGCTTGCCGTTGGGCGCGTCCGCCGTGATCACCGTGAAGGGATCCTCCTGCATCGCGGTTACCGCCTCGTCGACCGTCGCGTAGCTGTCGAGCATGTACTGCAGCCACGCGCCGACGGAAATCGTCGGCTTGTTGCGCGCCGTCGGGTCGCCAAAGTCCGATTCCACCAGATAGAGCAGGTTGCCGGCGAGACCGGCCTCGTTCAGGCCATCGGAGGTCGCGAGATCGTACATGGCGACGACGACCGAGCCGTAGCGGGACGTCCATTGGACGGCGCCGTCGCCGGTGCCGCCGTCGCGCGCCATGCCGCGGGGAAAGGCCCACAGATCGGTCTGCATATGGACGTCGCTCCAGTCCATGTTGCGGCCGGTCAGGAAGGTGTTGTTGCCCGTCCCGTAGAGAACCCGTGTGCACATGATGGCGTCGCTCCGACTCGTCGTTTCCCGACGGGAAGCTTGCACAAGGTGATGAATCGGGGATTACGATGCGGCGTTCTTAAAAAAAATCGCCCCGCACCGGCAGGCACGGGGCGATATTGCCAGGAAGACCGTCGCTCTTTAGAGCGAGAAGCCGTTCTGGCCGGCAAGCGCCTGCAGCGACACCTGGGGCCGGGCGCCGACATGGCTGATGACCTCGGCCGCGGCCAGCGCGCCGAGCTTCGCGCAGACTTCCGGGTCCATGCCGCGGGCGCGGCCGAACAGGAACCCGGCGGCGAACAGGTCGCCGGCGCCGGTCAGGTCGACGATCTTGTCGACCGGGGCGGCGGGAACATGCACGCGCTCGCCGGCAGTGAGCACCACCGCGCCCTTTTCCGAGCGCGTCACGACCGCGGTGCGGCAGTCCTGTTCGAGCTGTGCGAGCGCCGTCTCGGTGTCGGCCGTCTCGTAGAGCGAATGCAGCTCGGATTCGTTGGCGAACAGAAGCGTCACAGTGCCGGACTTGATCAGGTCGAGGAACTCGTCGCGATAGCGATCGACGCAGAAGGAGTCCGACAGCGTCAGCGCGACTTCGCGGCCGTTCGCGTTGGCGATCTTGGCGGCGTGCACGAAGGCCTTCTTGGCCTGCGGCGGATCCCACAGGTAGCCCTCCATGTAGAGGATCGACGACGCGGCGACGACGTCCTCGTCGACGTCGTCCGGGCCGAGCATCTGGCAGGCGCCGAGGAAGGTGTTCATGGTCCGCTCGCCGTCCGGCGTCACCAGCACGAGGCAGCGTGCGGTGGAGGGGCCGGCGGTCAGCATCGGCGTCTCGAAATGCACGTCGAGCGCCCGGATATCGTGGGCGAAGGTGCGGCCCAGTCCGTCCTCGGCGACCTTGCCGAAGAAGGCGCCGCGGCCGCCGAAGGAGGCGACGCCGGCGATCGTGTTGGCGCCGGAGCCCCCCGACATCTCCGTCGCCGCGCCCATGGTGCCGTACAGCGTTTCCGCACGCGTCTCGTCGATCAGGTTCATCGAGCCCTTGACGAGATCTTCGGCGACGAGGAAGTCGTCCTCCGCGCGGGCGATCACGTCGACGATGGCGTTGCCGATGCCGACGACGTCGTATTTCGTTTCAGCCATGGTTTGAAAGCGTTCTCCGTGTGGGTCGGCGCGCACTATAAGCGGTGGCGTCGCCCCGACAACCCCCGAAACGCCCGGTGTTTTCCGGGGAATCGGCCGCTTCCGCGGCCTTTGCGTTGCGGCAACGCGATCGGGTGCCTATCTCAGGCGTTCCGACGGATCGGGTCGTATCCGCTCCGCCTTTCACGGTCGCCAGGGGAGCGCCGCTTATGTTCCAGGACGCGCTCGCCGCGCTATCCGATGTCGTCTCGAAACCGTTCCGCCCGGTGCTTCTGCGCACCTTCGGCCTGACACTCGGCGGGCTGATCGCGCTGTGGATCTGTCTCGTCTGGCTGTTCGACCGCTACGTCACCCTGCCCTGGGCCTGGGCCGAGACGACGGCCGATATCGTTGCGGGTGCCGGATTTGTCGTTGCGATGGTGTTCCTTGTCGCTCCGGTGTCGTCCCTGGTCGCGGGTCTTTTCCTCGACGAGATCGCCGACAAGGTCGAGCGCGGGGCCTTTCCGGACGACCCGCCCGGACAGGCCCTGCCGCTCGCCCAGGTGCTCGTCTCCTCGCTGAAGTTCTTCGGCGTGGTGATCCTGGCGAACCTGCTGGCGCTTCTGCTGCTGCTGCTTCCCGGCATCAACCTGATCGCCTTCCTGCTGGTCAACGCCTACCTGCTCGGGCGAGAGTATTTCGAACTGGCCGCGCTGCGCTTCCGCTCCTACGAGGACGCGCGGATGCTGCGCCGCGCCCGCGGCGGCCAGGTTTTCCTCGCCGGGCTTGTCGTCGCGCTGTTCGTGATGATCCCGGTGGTGAACCTCGTCACCCCGCTCTTCGCCACCGCCTTCATGGTCCGCCTGCACAAGCGGATCTCGGCGCGCGAGCGGTACTAGTCGGAAAGTTCTCCGCTCACTCCCGCGCAAGCGGGAATCGCCCTCAGTATCCTCGATGACGACTCCCGCTTGCGCGGGAGTGAGCGGGTGAAAGTCAGGTAGTCTTGTCGGGGAACTTGCACACGTCCGAGATGACGCAGCGCCAGCATTCGGGCTTGCGCGCCTTGCAGATGTAGCGGCCGTGCAGGATCAGCCAGTGGTGGGCGTAGAGCCGGTAGGCGTCCGGCACCACCGCTTCGAGGCCGAGTTCCACCTCCAGCGGGTCCTTGCCCGGCGCGAGGCCCGTGCGGTTCGAGACCCGGAAGATGTGCGTGTCGACGGCGATCGTCGGTTCGCCGTAGGCGACGTTGAGGACGACGTTGGCGGTCTTGCGACCGACGCCAGGCAGCGTTTCGAGATACGCCCGGTCGTGCGGGATCTCGCCGCCGGTCTCCGCGATCAGCTTCTTCGACAGCGCGATGACGTTCTTGGCCTTGTTGCGGAACAGACCGATGGTCTTGATGTGGTCGCGCACCGCGTCTTCCCCGAGCGCCACCATCTTTTCCGGCGTGTCGGCAATCCTGAACAGGTCCTTCGTCGCCTTGTTGACGCCGACATCGGTTGCCTGCGCCGACAGGACGACGGCGACCAGAAGCGTGTACGGATTGACGTATTCGAGTTCGCTCTTCGGCTCCGGATTGCCGGCCTTCAGGGCCTCGAACAGGCGGACAATCTCGTCGGGTTTGAGCTTTGTCTTCCTGCGTTTCGAGCCGGCCTTGCGGACGGCCGGTTTCTTCGGCGCCGGCTTTGCCGGTTGCTTTGCGAACGGGGCCTTTGCGCGCTTCCGGGCGGCTTTCTCGGCCGGTGAGTCGGGGGATCGGGTGTCGGGGTTACCCGGGACGGGCTGAATCTTCGGCATTCCTCCTCTATATTGGTCGGCATGACACCGGACAATCCGAAACCGGATCGCGAGATCTTCTCCGCCGTCATCGCCCCGCACCGCTCGCTGTCGCGGCGCGGGTTCCTCATTTTCATGCTCGCGATCGGCGGCGTCAGCTTCGTCACCGGCCTGGTCTTCCTGTCGATGGGCGCCTGGCCGGTCTTCGGGTTCTTCGGCCTCGACGTCCTGCTGATCTATCTGGCGTTCCGCGCCAACTACATGTCCGCCCGCGCCCGCGAGATGATCGAGATCACCGAATCAGAGGTCATCGTCCGCCGCATGTCGCACAAGGGCGCGGTGGCCGAATGGCGCTTCAACCCCTACTGGGTGCGCGTCGACACCGGCCGCGATCACGAGGGTGAGCTGATCCGGGTGTCGCTCGTTTCGCACGGGAAGAAACTCGACATCGCCTCCTGGCTGTCGCCGCCGGAACGCGTCGATTTCCTCGGCGCCCTGCAAGGCGCGCTGTCGACGGCCCGGCGCGGTCTGCCGGACTGAATCGACGTTTCCCGGGACGGCGCACCGATCCGGTTTCGGGTGTCGCGCCCTTCCTGTCAGGCATAGCGTTTATGGCGACTCAGGACGTGAGAAGACACGCTATGATGACCATCATGACCAATCCGGACACGATCACCGCGACGGCGCTCAGGGACCATCCCTCCGACTATGACGCCGTGCGCCGGACGGTGGAATTCATCACCGATACCTGGCGCGACCAGCCGTCGCTGGAAACGATGGCCGATCATGTCGGCATGGAGCCGACGCGGCTGCAGAAACTGTTCAAGCGCTGGTGCGGGCTGACGCCGAAGGCCTTCGTGCAGGCGATCACGCTCGACACCGCGCGCGATCTGCTGCGCGATTCGGCCTCCGTGCTCGACACCACCTACGAGGTGGGCCTGTCCGGCCCCGGCCGCCTGCACGATCTCTTCGTCACCCACGAGGCGATGAGCCCGGGCGAATACCGCTCCCGCGGCGCCGGCATCGACATTTCCTGGGGGTTCCACGCCTGTCCCTTCGGCGAGGCGCTGGTGATGGTCACCCCGCGCGGGCTCGCCGGTATCGCCTTTGCCAACGGCCCTGAGGAACGCGCCGAGGTTCTCGCCGACATGACGGCGCGCTGGCCGCAGGCGAATTTCCACGAGGACACAAGCGCGACCGGCGCCTATGCCCGGCGCATCTTCGATCCGGAGCTCTGGCGCCCGGACGATCCGCTGCGGGTTGTCTTCATCGGCACGGATTTCGAGATCCGGGTCTGGGAAACGCTGCTGCGCATTCCCTTCGCGAAGGCCACGACCTATTCGGACATCGCCGAAAGGCTCGGCAAGCCGACGGCGGCCCGCGCGGTGGGAACGGCGGTCGGCCGCAACCCGATCTCCTTCGTGGTGCCCTGCCACCGGGTCCTCGGCAAGTCCGGGGGCCTGTGCGGCTACCACTGGGGTCTCACCCGCAAGCGCGCGATCCTCGGCTGGGAGGCCGGGCTGGTCGGCGCGGGCGGCTAGAGCGATATCCGGCTCAAGTGTTCCTGACAGAGTCAGCGGGTCGCCGCCGGTCTGCGCCGAGCGAACCGGGTGGTCGCTCCATGATGTAGTGGGTGTCAGTTTCGTCGACCTGCGAGAAGCCGTGACGGCGATAGAGGCTGCCGACTGGGTTCCACTTAAGATACTGGAGCCGCACCGGCAGACCGAGTGTGTCGGCAATGGCAAGGCAGTGGTTCAGGATCCTGGTGCCTAGCCCATGGCGCTGGTGTGCTGGCACCAGATAGAACTCGTCGAGACGAATGTGGTCGGAAAGCCGCGTGACGGCGATCGTGCCGGCAGGCTGGCCAGCCACCGTGATGCGTGACAGCGGCCTTTCATCGAACCGTAGCTGGTGGAACCGCCTCTGAAAATCCTCATCCCAATCCCAGCGAACGGTGATATGCGGTCCCAGCGCGAAGCGTTTCACCTCAAACGCGAAATCGCTCGCCTCCGCCGTCTTGGGAAGCGGCTCGAAGTGGATGTTTGGCGGCAGGTCCGGCAGGTACATCGATGCCTGCAAGCTGCCCTGCAGCGTCATTATCCGGCAACGTCCAGCGTCTCGGCAACCGTCGAATCGGCGGCGAGCTTGTAGACGATCGGATCGCCGGTGGCGATTTCGCGCTTCAGGATCGATTCGCGCGTGTGCCGCTCCAGCACCATGACGATCGAGCGCAGCGAATTGCCGTGCGCGGCAACGAGAACGCGCTCGCCGCGCAACACGCGCGGCAGGATCTCGGACACGTAGTAGGGCAGGGTGCGCGCCACCGTGTCCTTCAGGCTTTCGCCGCCCGGCGGCGGCACGTCGTAGGAGCGGCGCCAGATGTGGACCTGTTCCTCGCCCCATTTCTTGCGGGCATCGTCCTTGTTGAGGCCCGTCAGGTCGCCGTAGTCGCGCTCGTTCAGCGCCTGGTCGCGGAAGATCGTCAGCGAGGTCTGGCCGAGTTCGCTCAGCATGATGTCGAGTGTGTTCTGGGCCCGCGTCAGGTCGCTGGTGAAGGCGACGTCGAAGGAGATCCCGGCGTTTTTCAGAAGCTTGCCGGCGGCATGCGCCTCCTCGATGCCCTTTTCGGTCAGGCCGGGGTCCTTCCAGCCGGTGAAGAGGTTCTTGAGGTTCCATTCGCTCTGTCCGTGGCGGACGAGGACGAGAAGGCGATCCATTCCGGTACTCCTGTGTGTCAGTCGGACAGGCCGAGGACATCGGCCATCGAATAGAGGCCGGGCTTGCGGCCGCGGGCCCACAGCGCGGCCTTGACCGCGCCGCGCGCGAAGAGGCCGCGGTCCTCGGCCCGGTGGGTCAGCTCGATGCGCTCGTGCGGGCCCGCGAAGATGACCGAATGCTCGCCGACGACGGTGCCGCCGCGCAGCGTCTGGAAGCCGATATCGCCGCGATTGCGGGCGCCCGTATGGCCATGCCGCGTCCACACCGCGTGCTGGTCCAGCGCCACCTCGCGGCCCTCGGCCGCCGCCTCGCCGAGCATCAGCGCGGTGCCGGACGGCGCGTCGACCTTGTTGCGGTGGTGCATCTCGACGATCTCGATGTCGAAATCCGGATCGAGCGCGGCGGCGACCTTCTTCGTAATCGCTGCAAGCAGGTTGACGCCAAGGCTCATGTTGCCCGAGCGGACGACGACGGCGTGGCGCGCGGCCGCGTCGAGTTTCTGCAGATCCGCGTCGCCGAGGCCGGTGGTGCCGACGATGTGGGCGATCCGCGCCTGGGCGGCGAGCTCGGCAAAGGCGATGGTGGCCGCCGGCGCGGTGAAATCGATGACCCCGTCGGCTTTCGCAAACACCGGCAGGGCATCGTCGGTGACCGCGACGCCGAGCGTCCCGACGCCGGCGAGCTCGCCCGCGTCCGCGCCGATGTCGGCTGAGCCCGCGCGTTCGATCGCGCCGACCAGGGTCGCGCCCTCGGTCTCGATCACCGTGCGCATTAGCTCGCGGCCCATGCGCCCCGCGGCGCCCACGACGATCAGCCGCATGTCGGTCATGGAAGTGTCTCCTTGCGGCGCCCGGTATGCAGAGCGCCCTGTCACGGCGCCGGTATAGCAGGTGAGACGGTGCGGGCAAGCGTGCGGTCAGACAGGCTTCGTCATCACGATCCGCCGGTCCCTGTCGAAGCCTGCGGCGACTTCCGCGTCGAGAATGGCCGTCAGGCGCGGCGTGTGGTCGGCACGGTCCAGTAGATCGTAGCCGCGCCGGGCGTAGTATGGCCCGTTCCACGGCAGGAAGCGGTCCGTCGTCAGCATGACCGCGGTCAGGTGGCGGCCGTGCGCGGCGGCTTCGACCGCATCGAGCAGGCGTGTCCCGACGCCCCGCTCCTGATAGGCACGCCGGACCGAGATTTCCTCGATGAACAACGCGTCGTCGACCAGCCCGCAGGCCGCGAAGCCGATCGGGCCGGCGTCGGGGCAGTCGGCGATCCACAGAAGGCCCGCGCCGAGATTGCCGACATACCGGTCTGGCGGCGTGGGGCCGTCCCACCAGTGCGGCGGCACGCCGGCCTCGGCGAACCGCCGGGCCGCGTCGTCCTCGATATCGGTCAGCACCGGCAGGTCGTCGGGCCGTCCCGCGCGGACGCTGACCCGAGGGCCCGGCCTATCCCGGCTGCGCACCGTCGTAGCCTTCGACGACGCAGAGATCGACGTCGGCGGCCTCGCCGCGCTCCTGGATCGCGAACTGGTATTCCGCGGAGTGGTAGCAGTCGAGCGCCGTCTGGTAGTCGGGGAACTCGATGACGACATGCCGGTCGTTCATCGATCCGCTCATCGTTTCCGACGTGCCGGCGCGGACGAGGAACTTTCCCCCGTACTTCGCGAAGGCCACGGCGTTGGCGGCCTGGTAACGCTTGTAGCGTTCCGGATCCTTAACGGTGACGTGCGCGACCCAGTAACCCTTTGCCATGACGGCACTTCCTCCATGTTGTTTCGGAACCGGAACTATTGCTTCGTGCCTAGTCCAGGGCCGTTTCGATCTCCGCGACGATGGCGTTTGCCGCCGCGCGCGGATCGTCGGCCCTGATCACCGGCCGGGCGACGACGAGGCGGTCGGCGCCGTCGGCAATCGCGCGTGCCGGCGTCGCGGCGCGCTTCTGGTCGCCCGTGTCCGATCCGGCCGGCCGGATGCCCGGCGTCACGAGGGTCAGCGCGTGGCCGACGCGGTCGCGGATCGCCGCGACCTCCATCGGCGAGCAGATCAGCCCGTCCATGCCGATCTCGGCGGCCTGCTCGGCGCGACGCAGCACGAGGTCGGAGACCGTGCCGGAATAGCCGGTCTCGGCGAGGTCGTTGTCGTCGACGCTGGTCAGCACGGTGACGCCGAGAAGTTTGAGATCGGAATCGCCGCGGCCCTCGACGGCCGCCCGCATCGCCTGCGGATAGGCATGGATCGTCGTGTAGCTGACGCCCATGTCGGCGATCGCCTCGACCGCCTGGGCGACCGTGTTCGGGATGTCGAGCAGCTTCATGTCGAGAAAGACATCCTTGCCCGCCTCGACGAGGTCGCGGGCGAAGCCCAGGCCGCCCGAGAACGAAAGCCGCATGCCGACCTTGTAGAAGGTCACCGCGTCGCCGAGCGTTTCGACCATCGTCTCGGCGTCGGCCGGTGAGGGCAGGTCGAGCCCGACGATCAGCCGGTCACGCGCGGGGATGGGCTCGGACGTCATGGACCGCTCCTTGGCTCGGGAGTCATCCCGGAATGGAAACGCCAGGCTTTGTGAATCCCGGTGGTCCGCCTGTCAATGGTGGGGTGCGATGACAGCGCTAGTAGCGGTTCGGAACGAAGAGCGCTGTTATGGACGTGTTGTACATGTTCACCTCATCGATCATTTCACGGCAAACGAGGTTGAACACGGCGTCGCCCTCGGAAACCGGAAAGACCCGCGTAAGCGCGAGGGGCATGTGTACGAAGGCCATAGCGACCGAATGTGTACTCCTCAGCGCCCCGACCGGATCCAGGGACGAATCGGAAGAGATCGAACACTCTACGCTGGCGCTGTCCGGAAGATTGAACCGACCGCTGGCGTTCACCAGTACATACCCGTCGCGCGGCGCTGAAATCGTGACCGAACGCACAACCGTGTCGACGCCGGTGGTGAATCCGATCGCTTGCACACCTTCCGCGTAGTCGACGCCGAGTTCGATCGCCGATGCGGCAAGGTCGGCAGCACGGATGGTGCCGTTTTTGATCTTTTGCCCCGTAACCGCGTTCTTCTTGATGTGTTTCTTGCCGACGGCCTTCTTGCCGATGTCCTTTTTGCCGACGCAGCCCTTGCATTTGAGGTTTGTCGCGGTCTGGGCGATGGCGGTCCCGTCAGGGCCGGATGGCGCGATGGCGAGGATGAGGAAGAGGACGCAACACAATGCTGCTCGAAGCATGATCTGCTCCCGTCGGTCAAATGGGTTTGTCGGCAAAATGACGCAACGGAATGATTCCATGGAACCGACGGGGCGTCCACCGGCAAGAACCGCCGGTGCCGTGTGCGCGCCGCGGGCCTAGGAGGCGTATCGCCCCGCCATGTCGACGAGCCGCTCCGCCACGGTCCTCAGGAGACCGGCGGGACGCTCGGCGACGAGCTTGCCCGCGTCGTCGAAGGCCTGGTTGGCGGCGGGTACCGAGACCATTTCCGGCACCATCAGCGTACCCAGCGCGTTTTCCAGCGTATGGCGAAGCTGCAGAAGCCCGCGATAGCCGCCGAAGCCGCCGTTCGAGGCGCCGCCGATGGCGAAGACCCGGCCCTTGTAGGGACCGGGCGTCCGGTCGGTTGCCTTGGGGCGCGACACCCAGTCGATGGTGTTCTTCAACAGCGGCGTGATCCCGCCGTTATACTCGGGCGCGGCGATGAAGATGCCCTGATGGCGGACGAACAGGTCAGCGAGGTTTTTGCCGTTTTCCGGCACGCCCTCGGCCTCCTCGAGGTCGCCGTTGTAGATCGGCATCGGATAATCCGCGAGCGAGATATGCGTGACATCGCCGCCCGCATCGCCGATGGCTTTTGCTGCATTGACGGCGAGCTTCTCGTTGATCGAACCGGTCCGCGTGCTGCCGGCGAAGACGAGGATGGCGGGTTTCGTCACGATGGGATCTCCTTCCGGAAACGACGGCGACCGGCGCCGGCGGTTGCTGCCGGGTCTCACGCGGTCGGGAGGGTAACACTCAACCGCGCGAATAGATCCATGTGGTCGCGGGCGGCAGGTTCATCAGCACCCGGCGGCCGCGGCGCACGTCGAACGCTCCGGCCCCTTCCGGAACCGGCGCCTGCGGGGCGTAGGTGAACTGGACAAGCGGCATTCCGGGCCTCAGCGCGCCGACGCCGGCCTCGATCAGCGCCACGCGGCGCTTCATCGGCCGGCTGAGCAGGGGCAGCCCCGTGACGATCGCCGACAGGTCCGCCAGCGCGTGGGTCTGCAGATGATCGGCCAGCGCGTACGCGTCGCCGTGGATGATGTGGACGCCGGGAAAGCGCTTTGCCAGCAGCCGGCAGAAGTCGCCGTTGTACTCGATCAGGGTGATCCGCCCGGGCTTTACGCCACGCTCGATCAGCGCCTTGGTGAAGACGCCGGTGCCGGGGCCGAGCTCCACCACGGGGCCGTCGTCGTGCGGGTCCACCTCCGCCGCCATCGCCCGCGCCAGCCACCGGCCGCTCGGGCTCACCGCGCCGGTCCTCAGCGGATTTCCCGCCCATTCCCTCAAGAAAACCAGCTCGTCGAGGAAGGTCCGCTTCTGGGTCCGGGATGCGCTGGTGAACATGGGCGGCCGTCTTGTCCTTCTGTCCTGCCTCTGAGGAATATAGCGGATGAACGACTAGCCGCTCAAATCGTCCCAGAATTCCTTCACCTTGGCGAAGAAACCGCTCGATTCCGGGTTCGTCTGTTCCGACGACACCGTCTCGAACTCCTCCAGCAGCTCGCGCTGCCGCCGGGACAGGTTGACCGGGGTCTCGACCACGGTCTGGATGTAGAGGTCGCCGTGTTGCTGGCTGCGCAGAACCGGCATGCCCTTGCCTTTCAGGCGGAACTGCTTGCCGGTCTGGGTCCCGGCCGGCACCTTCACCTTGCTGCGGCCGCCGTCGACGGTGGGCACTTCGAGATCGCCGCCGAGTGCCGCCGTCGTGATCGAGATGGGCACGCGGCAGAACAGGTCCGCGCCGTCGCGCTGGAAGATCTCGTGCGGCCTGACCGACAGGAAGATGTAGAGGTCGCCGGGCGGGCCGCCGCGCATGCCCGCCTCGCCCTCGCCGGCAAGCCGGATGCGCGTCCCGTCCTCGACGCCGGGGGGAATGTTGACCGACAGATTGCGCTCGCGCGTCACCCGGCCCGCGCCGCCGCAGTCGGGACAGGGATCCTCGATCACCTCGCCGCGCCCGTGACAGACCGGGCAGGTGCGCTCGATGGCGAAGAAGCCCTGGCTGGCCCGCACCCGGCCCGCGCCGCCGCAGGTGGTGCAGGTGGTGGGGCTGGTACCCGCCCTGGCGCCGGTCCCGGAGCAGGTTTCGCAGGCGATCGAGGTCGGCACGCGGATCTCCGCCGCCTTGCCCTCGTAGGCCTCCTCCAGGGTGATCTCCATATTGTAGCGGAGGTCGGCGCCGCGCCCGCGTCCGCCGCGCCCGCGGCCCCGGCCGCCGCCGCCGCCCATGAAATCGCCGAACAGGTCGTCGAAGATCGACGACATGGAGGAGGCGAAATCGTTGCCGAAGCCGTGCATGCCCGCCGATCCGTCGAAGGCGGCGTGGCCGAACTGGTCGTAGGCCGCGCGCTTCTGCGGATCGCGCAGGGCCTCGTAGGCCTCGTTGATTTCCTTGAACTTGTGCTCGGCCTCGTCGTCGCCCGGATTGCGGTCCGGGTGATACTTCATGGCGAGCTTGCGGAAGGCGCTTTTGAGCTCGACGTCGGTCGACGACCGCTCGCAGCCGAGGATTTCATAATAGTCGCGTTTGGACATGGGTTCAGGTCATGAAATCCGGCGTACAGCCGGTCCGCCGCCGGCCGTTCGCATTCTCTTCGCCCCGGAGAGCGGGGCCCCCGATACGGAAAGGCCCTCGATCCGGCGAGAAAACCAGTCTCGACGAATGAGGGCCATCCCAGGTTCCTGGTACGTCAGGCCGACTTCTTCTCGTCGTCGTCCTTGACTTCCTCGAAGTCGGCGTCGACCACGTCGTCGTCGGCCGACGAGGCGCTTTCCGCCTCACCGCCCTCGGCGCCGGCCTCCGCCTGCGACGCGGCGTACATGGCTTCGCCGAGTTTCATCGCCGCCTGCGCGAGATCCTGCGCCTTGGCATTGATGGCTTCGGCATCCTCGCCTTCCATCGCCGACTTCAGCGCTTCGAGCCCCTGCTCGATGGTGCTCTTGTCGGCTTCCGGCACCTTGTCGCCGAACTCCTCGAGCTGCTTCTCGGTCGAATGGACCAGCGCCTCGGCCTGGTTCCGGGCTTCGACGAGCGCGCGCCGCTTCTTGTCTTCGTCGGCGTGGCTCTCGGCGTCCTTCACCATCTGCTCGATGTCGGCATCCGACAGACCGCCCGACGCCTGGATGCGGATCTGCTGCTCCTTGCCGGTGGCCTTGTCCTTCGCCGACACGTTGACGATGCCGTTGGCGTCGATGTCGAAGGTGACTTCGACCTGCGGCACGCCGCGCGGCGCCGGCGGGATACCGACCAGATCGAACTGGCCGAGCGCCTTGTTGTCGGCGGCCATCTCGCGCTCGCCCTGAAAGACCCGGATCGTCACCGCCGTCTGATTGTCCTCGGCGGTCGAGAAGACCTGGCTCTTCTTGGTCGGGATCGTCGTGTTGCGGTCGATCAGGCGGGTGAACACGCCACCCAGCGTCTCGATGCCCAGCGACAGCGGCGTCACGTCGAGCAGCAGCACGTCCTTGACGTCGCCCTGCAGCACGCCGGCCTGGATTGCGGCGCCGATGGCGACGACTTCGTCCGGATTGACGCCCTTGTGGGGCTCTTTGCCGAAGAACTGCTGCACGACTTCCTGGATCTTCGGCATGCGGGTCATGCCGCCGACCAGGACGACCTCGTCGATCTCGCCGGCCGACAGGCCCGCGTCCTTCAGGGCCGCCTTGCAGGGGGCCACGGTCTTCTGGACCAGATCGTCGACGAGCGCCTCGAACTTGGCGCGGGTGAGCTTCATGGTCAGGTGCTTCGGACCGCACTGGTCGGCCGTGATGAACGGCAGGTTGATCTCGGTCTGGGTCGCGCTCGACAGCTCGATCTTCGCCTTCTCGGCGGCTTCCTTGAGCCGCTGCAGCGCCAGCTTGTCGTTGCGCAGGTCGATGCCCTGCTCCTTCTTGAACTCGTCGGCGAGATAGCCGACGAGGCGCATGTCGAAGTCTTCGCCGCCGAGGAACGTGTCGCCGTTCGTCGACTTCACCTCGAACACGCCGTCGCCGATCTCCAGCACCGACACGTCGAACGTGCCGCCGCCGAGGTCGTAGACCGCGATCGTCTTGCCGTCCTTCTTGTCGAGACCGTAGGCGAGCGCCGCCGCCGTCGGCTCGTTGATGATGCGCAGCACCTCGAGACCGGCGATCTTGCCGGCGTCCTTGGTGGCCTGGCGCTGGGCGTCGTTGAAGTAGGCGGGAACCGTGATGACGGCCTGCTCGACCGTCTCGCCGAGGAACGATTCGGCGGTTTCCTTCATCTTCTGCAGGATGAAGGCGGAAATCTGCGAGGGCGAATACTTCTCGCCGCGGCTCTCGACCCAGGCGTCGCCGTTCTCGGCCTTGACGATGGAGTACGGAACCAGACCCTTGTCCTTCTCCGTCATCGGATCGTCGTAAGTACGGCCGATCAGACGCTTGATGGCGAAGAACGTGTTTTCGGGATTGGTGACCGCCTGGCGCTTCGCGGGCTGGCCGACGAGCCGCTCACCGTCCTCGGTGAAAGCGACCATCGACGGCGTCGTGCGCGCGCCTTCGGCGTTTTCGATGACTTTGGGATTCGACCCTTCCATGACGGCGACGCACGAATTGGTGGTGCCGAGGTCGATACCGATGACTTTACCCATTTTCGAACCTCTCTTTCCGGCAGGCCGCCGGAGCCCTCTTCAAGAAGCACCCCTGACCCGGACCCTCGCGGTAACGGGGTCTCGGAACGGCCCCCATGAACTATGGAGTTTTTCCCGCAGACAGGCGGGACTGTGTTCGTCGGTGATATAAGGACCGCACGTTTGCGCCGCAAGGCGGGTTCCTCTTTGCCGTCCGATTCATTTCCAAACGCTTGACGCGAAGGCATCGGTCATCAGGATGGCGCGCGGACCCGCAGACGGTCCCGTGGGGAGGACACCCGAATGGATACCGAAGACTTCCGCCGTCTCGGTCATGCGATGATCGACAGGATCGCGGACTACTGGGACACGATCGAGGCGCGGCCGGTCCGCTCGACGGCGAAACCCGGAGAGATCATCGCCGCAATGCCCGGCGAAGCACCTGAGACCCCTGAGGATTTCGATGCGATTCTCGCCGATTTCGATGCGATTCTGGACCCCGGTCTGACGAACTGGGCGCATCCGCGCTTCTTTGCGTATTTTCCAGCCAATATCAGCCCGCCCGCCGTCCTCGGTGAGGTCCTGTCGGCCGGCCTCGGCCAGCAGGCGATGTTGTGGGAAACCTCGCCGGCGGCAAACGAGCTGGAGGCCGTCACCATGGGCTGGCTGGGCAGGGCGATCGGCCTGCCCGAAGGCTTTCAGGGCACGATCCAGGATTCGGCCTCGACCGCGACGCTCTGCGCGCTGCTCGCCGCCCGCGAAAAGGCGCTGCAGTGGTCGGGCAACACGGACGGCCTGCCGGGCAAGCAGCCGTTGACGGTCTACGCGTCGGCGGAAGCCCATTCCTCCATCGACAAGGCGGGGCGGATCGCCGGCGTCGGCGATGCCGGCCTCAGGCGGGTGCCGACCGGCGACGACTTCCTGATGAATCCGGAGGCGCTGGACGCGATGATCGCCGAGGACAAGGCTTCCGGCCGGCTGCCCGCGGCCATCGTCGCCTCGATCGGCGGGACCGGCATCGGCGTGGTCGATCCCGTCCGGGCCATCGCCGAGGTCGCGAACCGCCACGATGTCTACCTGCATGTCGATGCGGCCTGGGCCGGCTCGGCGCTGGTCTGCCCGGAATTCCGGGCCCTGTCCGACGGCATCGAGGGGGCCGATTCGCTGGTCTTCAACCCGCACAAGTGGATGGGCGTCAACTTCGACTGCTCGGCGCATTTCGTGAAGGACCCGGCCGTCCTGCGTAAAGCGCTGTCGATTCTGCCGGCCTACCTCGTCTCCGAGGGCAGCGGCGCGGGGCCGGAATACCGCGACTGGACGATCCCGCTCGGCCGCCGCTTCCGGGCGTTGAAGTTGTGGTTCGCCCTGCGGAGCTACGGCCTCGAGGCGATCCGCACCATGATCCGCAACCACGTCGCCTGGGCGGAGGACCTGGAAGGCCTGATCGAAGCGGAGCCCGATTTCGCCCTCGCCGCGCCGCGCAGCCTGGCGCTCGTGGTCTTCCGCTATCAGCCGGACGGCGTCGACGGCGAGGCGCTCGACGCCCTCAATGACAGACTGATCGCGACCGTCAACGAGACCGGTTTCACCTATCTCACCCGTACGCTGGTGCGCGGCCGCGTCGCGGTGCGCCTGTCGATCGGCAACCTGCTGACCGAGCGCCGCCACGTGATCGAGGCCTGGGATCACGTCCGCGAGGTCGCGCAGGGCCTTGGTTGACCGGATAGACCTCGCCCCGGGCTGTTTCTACGTTCCCGGTTTTCTCGACCGCGCGGCGCAGGAAACGTTGATCGCCGCCCTGCGCAATGTGGTATCGGCGGCGCCGTTCTACACGCCGCGCATGCCGCGCTCCGGCAAGCCGTTTTCCGTCGCGATGACCAATTGCGGGTCGCTCGGCTGGGTCTCCGACAAGGACGGCTACCGCTATCAGGTAACCCATCCCGAGACCGGCGACCCGTGGCCGCCGATGCCGACTGTGGTGCTGGACGCGTGGGCGGCGCTCTCCGGCTATCCGCATCCGCCCGAAGCCTGTCTGGTGAACTGGTATCGGGAGCGCGCGAAGCTCGGGCTGCACCGCGACGAGGACGAGGAGGATATCGACGCCCCCGTCGTCTCCCTGTCGCTCGGCGATACCGGCGTGTTCCGGATCGGCGGGACGGAACGCAAGGGCGCGACCCGCTCGGTGAAGCTGCACTCGGGCGATGCGGTGGTGTTCGGAGGCGAAAGCCGCCTCGCCTATCACGGCATCGACCGCATCCTGTCGGGGTCGTCCACCGTTCTCTCGGAGTGGTTGCCGGAGGGCGGCCGCATCAATCTCACCCTCCGGCGGGTGACGCGGCCCTGATGGCGGCTTGCGCCGGGCGGCCGCGAACCGTCTGGCCTGATCCGCTCAGCCGCGGACCGTCGGCGACGTCTTGATCTCGTCCACCGACATCTCGGCGATCAGCACGCCGTCCTGCTCCAGCAGGATCCGGGCGGCGGGGATCGAGACCTCGCGCGAGAACAGGCCGAACAGCGCGCTGATCGTCGCGCGCACCTCCATCACGGCGCCGCGTTCGTTGGTCATGACCTGGCTGACGGTCCCGACCTTCGTGCCGTCCTCGGCGGCGAGCGGCTTGCCGACCCATTCCAGGACGGCGCCGGACCCGATCGGATCGGTTTGCTGCGACTGCGCTGTGGCCGCGGCCTCCCCGAGCGTGTTCTGGTCCGGATTGGCGGATTGCGCATGGGCGGCGCCGGTGGCCAGCGCGCCGGCGAGGACCAGAACGGACAGACGAGTCGATATTTTCATGGAACGGTCTCCCCTTATTCGGCGGGCGGGATCACGCCCGCGCCATCAGGGAGGCCCGCCTTTGTGGCGGCTTGGTGCCGAAGGCGACGTGGTACGGCGAATGTGATCGCGGATCACGAAATGACCCGGGGATTGGCACGATGTTGCCGGATTCCGGACAACGCCAGGGCTGCGGCGGTGCGCCGGACCCGCCGTCGCGACCGGCACGGACCCGGTCCCCTTCCGTCGCGCAAGTGTGCTAGAAACGGGTCCTCAGTCGTCGAAGCATCAACGGACCGCATGGGGGGATTGCCATGGTCGGCGTCGTCATCGGACTGCTTGCCGTCATACTCGGCCTCGTCGTTTTCTTCCGCCGCGCGCCCTCGGGCCCGCCCCCGCAGTCGACCACAGGCAAGGCGTCGCGCGCCGTCGGGTTCCTGTTCAGCCGGGTCGGCGGCGCGGCCGTCTTCCTGTTCGGGCTGTTCCTGCTCGCCTCCTCGTCCTTCGTCTTCATCAACGCGGATTCCGTCGGGCACCTGAAGCGCATCTACGCCTTCAAGGACCTGCCGCCCGGTCGCATCATCGCGGTCGGCGGCGAGAAGGGCCCGCAGGCCCAGGTGCTCGGCCCCGGCTTCCATTTCATTCCGCTGGTCAGGGTGCTCTACGACGTCGAGGAATATCCCGTCGTCACCGTTCCCGAGGGCTACTACGGCCAGGTCACCGCGCTCGACGGCGCACCGATGCCCGAAGGCATGTTCATCGCGCCGAACATTCCCGACGACCGCATCGCCGATATGCTGAAGGCGGAGGTCTTCCTCACCGAAGGCGGCTATCGCGGCCCGCAGGAAACGGTGCTGAAGCCCGGCAGCTACCGCCTCAACCGCTATCTGTTCAACATCGAGGTGAGCGAGGGCACCTACGCGACGATCATTCCCGCCGGCCATGTCGGCGTGGTGAAGTCCAACGTGGTCGAGCCCGGCGTCGACTGCCGCCAGGAGGAAGTCGCCGTTTCGGCCGCCCGCTTCGCCGCCGATGCCCTGTCGGTGCCGCTGGTCCCGCGTGGCTGCGTGGGGATCTGGAAGGAGGCGCTGCTGCCCGGCGCCTACTACCTGAACCACGTCGCCTATGAGGTCATGCTTGTCGATACCCGCGTGCAGACCTGGGAATACAAGGGCGGTTTCGTCCGCCGCACCATCGACCTGGCGCTCGACCAGCAGGGCAACCTGCGCCAGACCGAGCGCACGACGGAAGAAGCCGTCCCTGCCGACGCCGCCGACCGGGCGGTGTTCGTCAAGGTGGAAGGCTGGGACATCCCGCTCGAACTGCGCGCGCTGGTGCAGGTCAGCCCGCGCGACGCGCCCGTCGTCGTCGGCTCGGTCGGCGGTCTGGCCGAGATCGAGAACCGCATCCTGACGCCGGCGATCCGCTCGATCGTCCGCAACGTGGCCGGTTCCTCGATCCGCGTCCCCGTCAAGAACGAGGACGGCACGCTGAAGGACCCGCCGGAATACGTCTACCGGCCAACGCGGGTGCTCGACCTGATCGAGAACCGCGACGCCATCGAGCAGACGATCGAAGGCCTGATCAAGGTGGAGGGGCGCAAGGCCGGCGTCGAGATCAAGGAGATCCGCATCGGCGAACCGGCGATCCCGCCGGAACTGCTGCTGTCGCGCCTGCGCGTGCAGCTCGCCGACCAGCTCTCGCTCGCCTATGCCCGCGAGACGCAGGCGCAGCAGAAGCGCATCGAGACGGAACAGGCCCGCTCGACCGCCGACGAGCAGCCGCGGCTGGTGGAGGCTCAGATCGCCGTGGAGGTCGCGCGACAGCGCGAGGCGGAACGCGCAGCCCTCGGCCGCGCCGAACGCCAGTTCCTGGAGGAACTCGCCCGTGGCCAGAGCGCCCAGGCGCAGGTGCTCGGCCAGGACCGCGTCGCGCTCCTGCAGGCGCTCGACAAGATTCTCGGATCGCTGGAGAAACGGCCCGAACTCGTCCAGATCGTCTCGAAGCTGGTGCCCAATACGGTGGTCACCGGCGGCGGTGGCGACGGGGCGGGACTTGCCGGTGCGGCGGCGATTCTCGGATCGGCGCTCGGCCAGAACGCCGCCGGCGCCCGATCGCCAAATCCATCGACTGCCCCGGCGCAATAGTCGCCGGGACAGTCCGTCGGGTGCGGCGTATCGGGTTCGGCGTTACAGCGCCAGCAGGGCGGCTTCGCTGCTCCCGGCGAACACCAGGGCAAGGATGCCGAGGATCAGCGCGGCCAGCGCGGTCGAGATCGTCAGGACGACCCATACCGGACGGCCGGGCCGGCCCTGTCGGGCTTCCTCGGCGGTTTCAATGACCTGCGGCTCGGCAGGCTGTGACTGTGTGGAGTGATGAACCATCGGATCCTCGCTTCGAATTCGACGGGACAACGCCGAACCCGGTTGGGAGTTCCCGAAGGTCGCCGACAAACGCGCGGTGGCCGCGCGTAAGGCCTACTGGGCGATGCGGCCGGTCTGCACGCGCCAGTCGGTCTCGCCGAGCGGTGGCGTTCCCGTCGCGATCTGGTTGAAGCCCCAGGCGAAGGTCGGATCGGTCGGATCGATCGTCGTCGCCGTCGACAGGCTCCAGGCGCAGGTGCCGTCGCTCTGCGACTGGCATCCCGTCACCGGCGCTTTCGACCGGGCAACCGTGACATAGCTCCAGGCCCTGGCGCGCCGGAAGGCGTGCCGCCCGCGCAGCATCACCATCGAGGGGACGGACCCGCGGTGGCCGCGCACGCTCCGGGTTGCGGTGAAGAACAGGCGATCCTGCTTCTTGCCGGGGATGACGGCCAGCGATGCGTTGAACAGGTCGTCGTGGCCCTTCTTCACGGTCGTCGGCATGAAGGTGTAGACCGGCTGGCGCCTGCGGCCCGAGACCGTAAGCTTGTAGGCCCGCGGCTTCGCCGTCACGCGGTGCGCGATCGTGTGGATATTCCACAGGAACCGGCCGGACTGGATGCTTGCGCCGGAAAACCGGCCGTCGCCGGCGTCCAGCATCTGATGGTTCGGCTGCACCACGGCGGGCGCGGCGGTCCAGCGCGGTATCCGGACGGAGCGCAGGCCCGACAGCGTGTCGCCCGTCGGGCCGTTAGCAGAGATATTCAGGGCATAGCGCAGGATCTTGTTGCCGCCGTCCAGCGCTTCGGGGGCGATGAAGACGGCGGTTTTCGGGTCGTCGAGCACGATTGGCGGGACGACATTCGGCGCCAGGTCGTTGAAGCACTGAAAGTCCCGGCCGGGCATCGGCGTGCCCTTTTCGAAGGACAGGATCGTGCTGCTTGCAACGTAGTCGTAGGAATTGTCGGCGGCGATGAACCAGCGGTCCGGGCTTTGCCCGAGTGTCAGGCCGTCCCAGTCGTTTGCGACGTACTCGTCGCAGACGCTCTGCCCGTCCTCGTTCCTGAGGATCGTGAAGAAGCCCTCGAAGTTGATCGCGCTTGCGTCCTCCGACTGGAAGAGCGACAGCCACTGCTCGCCCGATGCCGAGTTCCCGGAGATAAGCGCCAGCAGAAACCTGTCGGAGACGGGATCGTGGATGACCCGCGGCGAGACGACCGCAGCATCGGTGATCGTGAAATGCCGGAGCGGACCGCTCGATGTCTGTTTGCAGGTGCCCTTGTTGTAGGTCGCCAGCGTCGTTTTCGTCACCACGACGATGGTCGTCGAGCTTACCGCCGCGCTCAGCGCCGACGGCGCCTCGCCGTTCGAGGCGACGAGGGCGCAGTCGGGCTCGACGAGCTTGCGCAGGCCCTTCGCCGGCTTCACCTGCACGAGCGGTGCGGCCTTTGCCCTTTCGGGGTCGGGCCGGCTTTCGGCGGTGGAGCCGGAAGACGCCGTCGCGACGATCGCGACGGCCATCGCGGCGCGGCAGCAGGCTTTCAGAAAGACAGTCGTCATCGCGGTCACCGGATGTTCTTTCCGATGACGTAACGTCCGCGGCCTAATTCAGCGTTAATCCGGCTGTTTCTACCGGATATGCCCTGGCGTCAGGCCGTGCGGTCGACCTGCGGCGGGCCGTCGGCCGCCGCGCCCGCCTTCGGGCCGCCCTTCGAGACGCCGACCATCGCCGGGCGCAGGCAGCGGTCGCCGATCTTGTAGCCAGGCTGCACCACCTGCACGACGGTGCCCGAGGGAACGCTCTCGTCGGGGACCTCGAACATCGCCTGGTGGTAGTTCGGATCGAAGCGCTCGCCGTCCGGCGCGACGCGGGTGACGCCGTGCTTCTCAAGCGTCTTCAGGAGCTCGCGCTCGGTCATCTCGACACCGTCGAGCAGGCCGGTCAGCACGTTGTCGGCCGCCTCGCGGGCCTCGCCGCTGACCGTCTCCAGCGCGCGCCGCATATTGTCGCTGACGCCCAGCAGGTCACGGGCGAACTGCGAGATCGCATACTGCCCCGCGTCCTTCACCTCGCGCTGCGACCGCTTGCGAATGTTTTCCATTTCCGCCGCGGCCCGCAGCAGGCGATCGCGCAGGTCGGCATTCTCCGCCCGCAGCGCCTCGAGGGGATCGGAGTCCGGTGCGGCCGTCTCGGCGCCGCCCGTCTGGGCTTCGGTGCTCTCCGCCTGCGCGGCAACGGCCTCGTCGTTCTCGTTCGCGGCGGCGTTCTGTCTCGTTTCGTCGCTCATCTTGTCCTCGGATCGTGAGGGATGGCGGACACCCGTTCCGTCCGGGAATCCGCAAATAAGGGGTCGGCCCCGATATCAGGGCTTCACCGCCAAAAATCAACCGTCGGGGTAGGTGCGACCGCCGATGTCTAGTCGAGCAGCCGGCTGACGAGCTGCGCCGTATAGTCGACGACGGGCACGATCCGGGCGTAGTTGAGGCGCGTCGGGCCGATCACGCCGAGGACGCCGACGATCTTCTCGTTGGCGTCGCGATAGGGTGCGGCGACGACCGAAGAGCCCGACAGCGAGAACAGCTTGTTTTCCGAGCCGATGAAGATGCGGACCCCGTCGGCGCGCTCGGCATGGCCAAGCAACTCTATGATATCGTTCTTTTTTTCAAGGTCGTCGAAGAGCACGCGGATGCGCTCCAGATCGTCCAGCGCTGTCAGGTCCTCGAGCAGGTTCGCCTGGCCCCGGACGATCAGCGTCGGCGGCTTGTCGCCGGCGACGCCCGACCAGGTGGCAAGCCCCGCCTCGACCACCCGCTGGCTCAGCGTGTCGAGTTCGGCCTCCAGCGCGCTGCGGGTCCGGCTGATCTCGTCGCGTACCTCGGCCAGCGTACGGCCCTGGATGCGGGCGTTGAGATAGTTGCCGGCCTCCACCAGCGCCGAGGGCGGGATATCCTCGTCGATCGCGACGACGCGGTTTTCCACCGAGCCGTTCTCGCCGACCAGGATGATCAGCACGCGCATCGGCTCCAGCCGCACGAACTCGATGTGGCGGATGCGCATGTCGGACTTGCTGGCGAGCACAAGTCCGGCGCCGCGCGACAGGCCCGAGAGAAGGGTCGAGGCCTGGTCGAGCACGCCTTCCATCGATTGCGGCGAGGATTGCGGTCCCAGCCGCGCCTCGATCGACTGGCGTTCGCTCGCCGCCAGGTCGCCGACTTCCAGCAGGGCGTCGACGAAGAACCGGAGCCCCAGTTCCGTCGGCAACCGGCCGGCGCTCGTATGAGGCGCATAGATGAGGCCCAGCATCTCCAGGTCGCTCATCACGTTGCGCACCGACGCCGGCGAGAGCGAGATCTGCAGGGCGCGGGAAATGTTGCGCGAGCCGACGGGTTCGCCCGAATCGAGGTAGGATTCGACGATCGCGCGGAAGATCTCGCGTGAGCGCGCGTTCAATTCGGCCAGACCCGAGGCGCTGAGCGCCGGATCGGAGCCTTTGGATCCCGCCTTGGACCCGGGGGGGCGAACGTCGTTCATGATAGGTCATTATGTGCGGCGGCGGCGGCGAACCGTCAAGGCGTGGCGTCGTTTACCCAAGCGCGGTGGAGGACGGCCCGACCGGGTGGCGAAGTGGCCGCGAAGCAGCTAGAAAGCGGCCGATCCGGGCCGGAGCGACGGCTTGCGAAACGAGAGTCCCGAACGGAGAAACGAATGCGCCCTTCCAAACGTGCCCCCGACGAGTTGCGTCCCGTGCGGATCGAGCGGGGTGTGTCGCGCCATGCGGAAGGCTCCTGCCTGATCCGGTTCGGCAACACCGAGGTACTGTGCACCGCGAGCCTCGAGGACAAGGTTCCGGGCTGGCTGCGCGGCGCCGGACGCGGCTGGGTGACGGCGGAATACGGTATGCTGCCGCGCGCCACCGGCGAGCGGATGCGCCGCGAGGCGGCGGCCGGCAAGCAGTCCGGCCGGACCCAGGAGATCCAGCGCCTGATCGGCCGCTCGCTGCGCGCCGTCACCGATCTCGTCAAGCTCGGCGAGCGCCAGATCACCGTCGACTGCGACGTCATCCAGGCCGACGGGGGCACGCGCACGGCGTCGATCACCGGCGGCTGGGTGGCGCTGAACGAGTGCGTGCGCTGGATGATGGAACGCGACATGATCGCCGAGACCCCGCTGACCGACCATGTCGCCGCCGTCTCGTGCGGCATCTATGCGGAAACACCGGTGCTCGATCTCGACTACCCGGAGGATTCCGAGGCCGGCACCGACGCCAATTTCGTCATCACCGGGTCCGGCAATCTCGTCGAGATCCAGGCGTCCGCGGAAGGCGCCCCCTTCAGCGAGGACGAGTTCAACGCGCTGCTCGGCCTCGCCCGCAAGGGCATCACGCAGCTCGTCGACCTGCAGAAGCTGTCGATCGCATGACCGCGGATCCGCCCCGCCGCCGCCTTGCGCCCGGCCGGCTGGTGGTCGCGACCCATAATGCCGGCAAGCTGCGCGAAATCCGCACGCTGCTCGCCCCGTTCGGTTTCGACGCGGTCTCGGCTGCGGAACTCGGTCTGCCGGAGCCCGAGGAAACGGGCGCGACTTTCGAGGAAAACGCGATCCTGAAGGCCGAGGCCGCCGCCAGGGCCGCGGACCTGCCCGCGCTTGCCGACGATTCGGGCCTCGCGGTCGATGCGCTCGATGGCGCCCCGGGCATCTATTCCGCCCGCTGGGCCGGTCCGGACAAGGACTTTGCCCAGGCGATGCGCAATGTCGAGGAGGAACTGCAGAAGGCCGGCGCGACGACGCCCGGCGCCCGCAGCGCCCGGTTTGTCGCGGCCCTTGCCGTCGCCTGGCCGGACGGTCATGTCGAGACGGTGCGCGGCGAAATCGAGGGCACCCTTGTCTGGCCGCCGCGCGGCACGCAGGGATTCGGCTACGATCCGATGTTCCTGCCAGACGGCCTCGATCGCACCTTCGGCGAGATGAGCGCCGACGAGAAGCACGGCGGCGATCGCAACGATCCCGACAACCCGCCGCTGTCGCACCGCGCCCGCGCCTTCGCCACGCTGGTCGACACGTTTATCGAGGCCTGAAGCCTAGATGACCGAACAGAACGCCGATCTGATCGCGCTGTCCCGGCTGACGAACGAAAGCCCGTCAGGCGACGCGGGATTCGGCGTCTATGTCCACTGGCCCTTCTGCGCGGCCAAGTGCCCCTATTGCGACTTCAACTCGCATGTCCGCCGCGGGATCGACCAGTCGCGCTACGCCCGCGCGCTGGTCGCCGAGATCGCTAATGCCGCCAGGATGGCGCCGGCCCGGACCGTGCGGTCGATCTTCTTCGGCGGCGGCACGCCGTCGTTGATGGATCCCGACACGGTATCGGCGGTACTCGAGGCGATCACCGCGCACTGGCCGGTGACGTCCGACCTTGAGGTGACGATGGAGGCGAACCCCTCCAGCGTCGAGGCGGGCCGGTTCCGCGCCTATCGCGCCGCCGGCGTCAACCGCGTGTCGCTCGGCGTCCAGGCGCTGAACGACGACGTCCTGCGGTTCCTGGGCCGCCTGCACAGCCGCGACGAGGCGGTGGCCGCCGTCGAGGTGGCGCAATCGACCTTCGACCGCGTGTCCTTCGACATGATCTATGCCCGGCCGGGCCAGACCGCGCAGGACTGGGCGGGCGAGCTGGACGAGGCCTGCCGGATGGCCGGCGAACACCTGTCGCTCTACCAGCTCACCATCGAGCCGGAGACGCCCTTCGCCGCCCTGCATGCCAAGGGTCGCATCAAGGTGCCGGAAGAGGGCCTTGCCCGCGACCTCTACGACGTGACGCTGGACAAGACGGCCCGCCACGGCCTGCCGGCCTACGAGATTTCCAATCACGCCCGCCCCGGTGCGGAATGCCGGCATAATCTGATCTACTGGCAGGGCGGGGAGTGGGCCGGCATCGGCCCCGGCGCCCATGGCCGGCTCGACCTGGACTCGGGCCGCACCGCGCTGTCGACGCTGCGGGCGCCCGAGCTGTGGCTCGCCGCCGTAGAGCAGAACGGTCATGGTATCGACGAGGCGTTTCCGCTGGCGCCGGAGGAGGTGGCCGACGAGTTCCTCGTCATGGGGCTCAGGCTGGCAAGCGGCGTCGACGCCGAGCGCTACCGCAGGCTGTCGGGCAAGCCGTTCAGCCCCTCCCGCATCGCCGACCTGGTCGGCTACGGGCTGATCGAGGAACTGCCCGACCATCGCCTGAGGGCCACGCCGGCCGGTTTCGCCGTGCTGAACGCCGTTGTCGCCGATCTCGCCGCCTGAGGCGACTTGGCTGCCTGTCGGCGACCATGGTTCGAGACGCGCGCTGTCGCGCGCTCCTCACCATGAGGATTTTCGTGTTTCAGACGAAGCAACAGGTGCGGGCCTCATCCTGAGGAGGCCGCGAAAGCGGCCGTCTCGAAGGATCGGCCGCCTGCTCCGCTAGCTGTGGACTCTGAAGAGGTTGTTCATCCGTCGTGATGGCCTGAAGGTGTTCGTTGCGAGACGACACGAGACAGGTCACGAGGATGAACAACCCGCACAAGAATGCACGTACGACACCGCTTGGTCGAGCGGAGATGGTGAG